>Ga0315280_10000076_pt1 | contig 172629 bp, 149 predicted proteins | sample YL17G06_40_MG_FD_203697 | JGI IMG/M metagenome (GOLD analysis project Ga0315280, IMG submission 203697) | Sediment microbial communities from Yellowstone Lake, YNP, Wyoming, USA - YL17G06_40 | ecosystem: Environmental > Aquatic > Freshwater > Lake > Sediment | place: USA: Wyoming | collected... | reverse complement strand
TCTATCCACCACGACAAACCTCTTGCCGCCCCGGTAGCCGTCATAAGCCACTCGCGTGCTGTCGGGACTGAAGACTGGGGCGCCGAGAAAATCGTATTCTTTGCCCTTCATTTCGTCCACGACAACAAACTGTTTGCCACCTTGCCGGCCCACGTAAGCCACTCGCCTGCTGTCGGGGCTGAACACAATGGTCCCCTGGGCGATACCGTCGTATGCCGGCCCTTCCACTCCGTCCACGACAACAGACTGTTCCCCACGGCGGGTGGCCACGTAGGCCACTCGCCTGCTATCGGGGCCGAACACAAGGGCGGGGATAGCGTCGTATTCCTTCGCCTCCACTCCGTCCACCACGACAAACCGCTTGCCGCCCCGCGCGGCCACGTAAGCCACTCGCCTGCTGTCGGGGCTGAACCCGACAGTGTCCCCGATCGGATTCTTAACGTATTGCTGGAGGTAAGCAAAGGGCCCGAAGAGATTGGTCCCCCTCGTGACGCCCTCGTATTCCTTCCCTTCCAGTCCATCTACCACGACAAACCGCTTGCCGCCACGCTGGGCGTCATAGGCCACTCGCGCGCCATCAGGACTGAAGACTGGCGCGCCGACGTTACCGTATTCCTTGCCCTCCACTCCGTCCACCACGACAAACCACTTGCCGCCCCGCGCGGCCACGTAAGCCACTCGGCTGCCGTCAGGGCTGAACAGAAGGGTCCACTGGCCGATGCCGTCGTATGCCTTCCCTTCCACTCCATCCACGACAACAAACCGTTTGCCGCCCCGCCCGGCCCTGTAAGCCACTCGCCTGCTGTCGGGACTTACAGTGACGGCGTCGTGGTCTACCCCAGGATGCTTCCTCCCAAGAGGAAACTCCGAGGTATCCAGCCTGATTTTGGGGGCCTGCGCTTGCGCGAAAAGCGGCGCCGCGAGCAGCGCAGCCAGCCCCGCAGCAGCCGCAACCAGCAATCCCCTCTTCATTGCTCTCTCCTCCCTCCCAGCCCGCCGCCTGTCTCGCGTACCCAGGTACCCGGCATTTCCCGTGAGCCGGGCAGAGCACCGGGCCTTGATCACGCGCTGGTTCGGATGTTCGCCGAGCAGACCGCTCATCCCTGCACGAGGGTTGTCAACGCTTGCTGACCTTTCTGAAGGGAAGGTATAATGGGCACCGGGTCCTTTCTCGCATGAATCCCCGCGAGGACAGAATCAGGTTGCAGATAGAGACGCTTCCGGCGCGCACGGGGGTCTATCTTTTCAAGGATGCTGCCGGCGGCGTGATCTACGTGGGCAAAGCGACCAACTTGAAGGCTAGGGTCCGCTCGCATTTCCAGGACGGAGGCGCTGAGGCCTCGAAGGCGCGGCTCATGACCTCGCAGGTGAGTCAGGTCGAGGTGATCGCGACCGATTCCGAACTGGAGGCCCTGATCCTGGAGAGCAACCTGATAAAGCGCTACCGCCCGGCTTACAATGTCCGCCTGCGCGATGACAAGAAATACCCTTACCTGAAGATCACCGTGAATGAGGAATTCCCGGCCCTCGTGGTCGTGCGCGACATGAATGAAGACGGTGCCCGCTATTTCGGTCCCTATGCGAGCACCAGGGCGATGTGGGAGACGGTGCGGCACGTAACGCGGACTTTCAAGATCCGCCCGCTGTACCTGCAGTCGGGGACCCGCCGCGCAGGCTGCCCCTGGAGGCCGCCCAAGAGACGCAAGCCTTGCCTGTACTATCACATCGGCGAATGCAGCGCGCCCTGCGATCTGCTGATTTCTGCCGAAGATTACAGAAACAGTGCACTGCAGGCTGCCATGTTCCTGGAGGGGCGCAGCGAGAACTTGCTCACGGATCTACGAGAGCGCATGGGGCAGCACAGCCGCAACCTGCAATTCGAGGCGGCCGCGCGGATACGCAACCAGTTGCAAGCCATCGAGCGCACGCTGGAGCAGCAGAAAATCGTTCTCCCCTCCGCCGGCGATGCCGATGTGCTCGGGGTGAGCCTTCAGGAAGACCTCGGTTGTGTGGCCGTGCTCCAGATCCGCCGCGGGAGGCTGATCGGCCAGGACCGGCACGTGATCGAGGGCGTTTCTGGGATGGAGGAAGAACAGGCCCTGAGCGGCTTCATGGAGCAGCATTACCAGCGCGCAGCGTTTGTTCCGTCGGTGGTTCTCGTGCCCATCCGCCTTCCAGAGGCGGCTCTGATCAGCCGGTGGCTTCAGCGGCGCGAGGCGAAAGCGCGGGTCGCAGTACCTCACAGGGGCGTGAAGAAGCAACTGGTTGACATGGCGCAGGAGAACGCGCGCGTGCAGCTGCAGCAATTGCTCGAGCAGGAGAGCCTTCGCAAGACGAGGGGCGAGCAGGCGATCGCCGATCTTGCAAAGGTGCTCGGCCTGCCGCGGCCTCCCAGGCGCATTGAGGCATTCGACATCTCGACCATCGCGGGGAGCGAATCGGTCGGCTCGATGGTCGTTCTCGAGAACGGTGAGCCGAGAAAGTCCGATTACCGCCGCTTCAAGGTACGGCTGGAGAAGGGCGCGCCGGACGATTTCGCGATGATGCGCGAGGTGCTCGAAAGAAGGCTGCGCGCCACGGCCAGCCCCAAGTTCGCGAAACTTCCAGACCTGCTGCTGGTGGACGGAGGCAAACCGCAGTTGACGGCAGCGCTCAAAGCCATGAGCGAACTCTCGCTTTCGATTCCGTGCGCCGCCCTGGCAAAGCAGCACGAGGAGATTTTCGTGCCCGGCAAGGCCGGCCCGGTGATCCTCCCTGCTCACTCGCGCGCGTTGCATCTTCTCCAAAGCGTGCGCGACGAGGCGCACCGCTTTGCCCAGGCCTACCACCACGTGCTCCGCTCCCGCCAGGCCCGCAAGAGCGTCCTCGACGAGATACCAGGCATCGGGCCGCAGCGCAAGGCGGCACTGCTCTCCCATTTTCGCTCGATAAGAAGGCTGCGCGAGGCAAGCGTCGAAGAAATCGCTGCCCTGCCGGGCATCGGGCGCGCAGCGGCACAGGTCATCGTGCAGCGCCTCAAGGAGCAAAAAGCAGAGGACTGAAAGTGAGGTGGCTTCTTCTCAGATGGGCTCTGGCGACAGTCGCGCTGTGGGTCACCGCGTGGCTTCTGCCCGGGAGTGTGGGCCTGAAGGGGGTGCCCTCCGCCTTCCTGGCAACGGCAGCGATTGGGCTGCTCAATGCCCTGGTGAAGCCGGTGCTGCTGTTCGTGAAGGTGGTGACCTTCCCGCTCACTCTGCTCACACTGGGGCTTTTCTCCATGCTGACGTCTCTTGTGATGAACACGCTGGTGTTCTGGCTCGTGGGGCGCAGCGGGTGGATAGACGGCTTCTCGGTCCCGGGTTTCTTTGCGGCGCTCAAGGCCGCATTTGTGATGAGCGTGATTAACGGGCTGCTGACCTGGCTGGCCCGGGGACAGGCGCGATGAAAAGGCAAGCAGAAGCAGGAGCCCCTCGCAGTGGGAGCAGCCGTAAGCGCAGCAAGGCTGCCGCTTCACCCACCCAGTTCGTGATCATCACGGGCCTTTCCGGCGCCGGGAAGACTCAGGCTATACACTGCTTCGAGGACCTGGGCTTCTTCTGCGTGGACAACCTTCCTCCGGCCTTGCTGCCGAAATTCGCGGAGTTGTGTGCGCACAGCGACGGGCGCGTGCCACGGGCGGCCGTGGTAACCGACGTGCGCGGCGGCATCTTCTTTGACGAACTGCAGAACGCGCTCGCCGAGTTGGAGAGAATGGGGGCCAAGTACCGCATCCTTTTCCTGGAGGCCTCGCAGGAGGCGCTCGTCAAACGCTTCAAGGAGACGCGCCGGCGCCACCCGCTTTCGCTCCCGCGCAGAACGCTGCTGGCAAGCATAGAGCAGGAGCGGCGGCGCCTGGAAGACATCCGCGGCCGCGCCGACAAGGTGATTGACACCAGCGCAATACCCGTGCGCCAGCTGCGCGATGAGATCGCGCGGCTTTTCGCCAGGCGCGGCGAGGCCGTGCCGATGCTCGTGAGCGTGGTGAGTTTCGGGTTCAAGTACGGCACCCCGGTGGACGCAGACCTGGTTCTCGATGTGCGCTTTCTGCCAAACCCGCACTATGTTGCCTCCCTTCGCGACAAGACGGGTCATTCCACCCAGGTCAAGGATTACGTGCTCAACAGCGCGGGCGCGCACGAATTCCTGGAGCGCCTTTATTCCCTGCTCGACCTTTGCCTGCCGCTCCATGCACAGGAGGGCAAGGCTTATCTCACCATAGCAATCGGCTGCACGGGCGGGCGGCACCGCTCCGTGGTGCTGGCCAACCAACTGGCTGCCTATCTTCGCGGCAAAGGCTACCGAGTGCGCCTGGGCCACCGCGACATGCGGAAATAGCCGCGGAGAGGCTGCCGGCAACCGAATTGACAATCTTGCCGATGGAGGCTGGGATGGGTTCTGAGCAAAGACACGTGATGCACGTTGACGAGGTGGAGTGGGTCGTAGTGCCCGACATGCCACACCACCACGGCATGTTGGGCAAGCACCTCTCCAACGCCACCGGGCTGGAAAACTTGCCCGTGAGTTACGAGGTGCAGAGTTATAAGGTGGGAGGCTACCAGGAACCCGCGGTGCACGAAGGCGGATTCCACCTGATGTGCGTGCTCCAGGGTGAGGGCGAGTACACGATAGGCGGCAAGACCTACCCAATACGCCCAGGTTCAACAGTGATGATCCCGCCCAACACCAGCCACGGCATGCACAACACGGGAAAATCCGAACTGGTGATGTTCGCAGTCCACGGCAGTGCGGCGAAACTCTCCCAGGGTAAGTGACCGGCTCTCGCGCCACGTCGGCGAGGCGACGCTCGTTGCCTTCGACATCGAGACAACGGGGCTGAACCCCGTCGCCGATGGGATCGTCGAGATTGCTGCCGTCAAGCGGCGCGCGGGGCGCGAGATCGCGCACTTTCACTCGCTCGTTGACCCGCAGCGCCCGATTTCGCCGGGCGCTGCGGCAATCCACGGCATCAGCGACGAGCAGGTTCGCGGTCAGCCCACGATAGAAGAGGTGCTCCCTCAGTTTCTTGAGTTCGCGGCAGGAAACATTGCGCTGGCGCACAACGCTGCGTTCGACCTGGGCTTCCTGTGGTACGAAATCTCAAAGGGATTCCAGGCGCCGGACGTTCCGGTGCTCGACACATGCGCCCTGGCCCGCAAGCACCTGCGCCTGGGCCGCCACAGCCTGGATGCCCTGGTGCGGCACCTCAACCTCGCATCTGGACAGGAACACCGCGCGCTCGCCGACGCCAGGCACTGCGCCGAAGTGTTTCTCGCTTGCGCCCGCAGAGTCGAGCCCAGCCTGCGCATCCCGATTGCCCGTTTGCTCTGGCCCGACTCATCGCTTCCCAATCTCGCGGATGCTCATCCAGCCAGCCTGTCCGGCGAGTGGGTGCTGCTGCGCAAGGCCCTCGAAGCGGGCGCCGCGGTGGAAATCCTCTACACGGACAGTGCTGGCAGAAAGAGCGTGCGCGTAATCCGGCCTCAGAGCATTGGCTTCTACGGCGGCTCGCTCTATGTCGAGGCCCACTGCCTGCTGGCAGGCCGGCGGCGCACGTTCGTGCTCGAACGCATCCAGCGCATCACCACATCAACCTGGTAGGATCGTAGGGGGGCAGCGCCGCTGCTCCCGCAATCCGGTGCGGGCGGCACGTCTTGACGCGGTGCGTCACTTTTGATACACTGGATCAAGGAGATGCAATGGCAGCCAAGAATGCGCGCGTGATGACGGTTCTGGACCGCAGCCTCTACGAGCATCTGAGACGCGCTGCCAGATCAGAGGGGATAAGCATATCTGCCAAGGCGCGCGACATGCTGCGCCGTGCAGCCGAGATCGAGGAGGACGCTTACTGGGCGCGCATGGGCAATCAGCGGCTGCGGTCTTTCAGGAGAAAAGCGGCCCTGAGGGACAGGGACGTGTGGGGCTAGGTCGTGCCCTTCCGCCTGCTCTACCACCCTGCGGTAGTCGCTGACGATCTCCCCCGCCTCGAGGCCAAGGCCCGGGAGCGCGTTCACAGGGCGATACTCGCGCGGCTGCCCACAGAACCTGAGAAGTACGGCAAGCCCCTACGCTTCACACTGAAGGGACTGTGGTCGCTGCGCGTGGGCGACTGGCGGGTCATCTACCGCATCGCCGCCGATGAAGTCTGGATACTGAAGATCGGACACCGCCGCGATGTGTACGGGGACGCCCCCAGGCGATCCTCGCCATAGCCCGGGCACCTTTCCTTGCAGCGGACTCTGCAGGGGCGGAGCCCCGACGCGTCGGGGCTCCGCCAATCCGTTCATTTCTCCCAAGCGGCGCGCGATAGAACCATCGGCTTGAACATCCAGTAGCCCGCTAGTTCGCGCTGGTCGCCGTAGTGCGGGGACTTGGGGTCCTCGCTCTGCCCCGGCGCCACGATGTTCACCCCGGAGATTTCCGGGCTCGAACATTCAACCACCTGGATGTAGGTCCCGCGGCTATACCACGGGATCCACCCCAGGCCCTCGAAATTGACCTTCTGGTCGCGCTCGAACCAGCGGTTCATCTGCTTGGTGCCGTATTTCTTGGTCAACTGGTCGAGGCCCTGGCTCAAGGCCTTGATGATAACTGCATCCATATTCCGCCCGTGAAGGTAATCATATTTCAGCGGCAGGCCGGCTTTCTTGCCCTCGAACACGCGCAGCAGAACGCTTGCCCCTCTCTCCTGCAACGTCCCGCCGAACAGTTGGGGGTACAGATCCCCGAACTGGTCGGCAAAAAGCAAGTGCTTGACCTGCTCGAGCCACGCGGTGAAAATCGCCGCCGGCACGCTCATATCGGTGAGATATCGGTCCCAGGCTTGCAACTGCCGCAGCGCAACGCCCAGGCGCGCATCCTTCCACGCTCCTGTGCGCTCGGCAGCCTTGAAAACGTAGGGCAGGAAATAGTCGGCGAAAAAGACCCTGCGCCCATAGTCCTTCTGAAGTTCTTCAAATTCCGTGAAGGTCATCACGGGCCGTTTCTGCACCGCCCGTATAATGCTGCTCAGGTGGAATATCTCCCCCCATCCGCTCACATCCCCCGGCTCCCACCAGACGGCCGGCTTGTTGTTCCAGTTGGCGAGATACCCCTGTTTCGGGTTCACGATCTGGGGCATCTTCTCGAACGGAACATCTCCCTTCCAGTCATATTCGCCGGTGCCAGGCACGGGGAAGCGGCGGTCAATCTTTCCCGTGCGAACGGGATACTTGCAGCAGTACCAGAACCCGATGTCGCCCTGTTTCGTGGCGCAGAAAAAGTTGTGGGTGGTCGTAATGTACGACGCCGCACGCGCAAACTCCGTCACGTTGCGGGCGCGCCAGAAGCCGGCCATGGCGCGGATGGTCTGCGTTTCCCTCTTCCAATAGTTCATGGCATGAGCGTAGGCAACGCCCTTGTCCTTGTCCCACTTGATCACCGGGCCGTGGACTGTCCTGAAAACCTCAAACTCCACCGGCTGCGCACCGCGCACCTCGATGCGCTCGACCCTTCGCTCCATGTCGCGCCAGGCGCCCTTGTGCCAGTATTGGTACTGGTTCGCCGGGTTGAGTTTCTCCACGAAGATATCCTCGACATCGGCACCGGCCGATGTGGTCGTCCAGGCCAGATTCTCGTTCATGCCTATCAGCACCCCCGGCACGCCCGCAAAACCCATCCCCATCACGTTCAGCCCCGGCCCCATCAGGTGAACCTCGTGGGAGATCTGCGGTACAGAGAACCCCATCTGCGGCCCCCCGAGCAGCATTGCGCACTTGCTCGCCGAACGCTTCGGCGCAGCCACGACACAGTAACTGCCAACCTTGGAGGGAAGCCCCAGCGCCGCGCGCCATTCCGGCCTCCCCCAGTTCACAACCTTGTAAGCGGCTTCCATGACGCGAGGGTCGAGAAGCCCGGCAAGCCGCTCCACGTTCTCTCGCCCTGCCTGACCGAATACCATCGCGCCCTTGCCTTCTCCCGGAGGAATGGTCACTGGCGCGGCGGGGTCGTTCATCCACGCCACGTCATCGAAGATCGCCCTGGCGCGCTTGCCATAGCGGGCCTTCAGCTTCTCAAACATGGCCGCAACCATCAACTCTGTGCCCCCGCCGCTTCCGAACCGCCTCGCCATCATAGCCCCAATTGCCACCGTGTCGCTGGGCTTGAAGGGCTCCCACTGCATGCCCGCCATCTGGGCGAGTTTGAACTCCGACGGCAGCGTGCCGGCATCGCGGGCCTTGGCGAAGTAAGCGTTGATCCCGTCGGCATACGCCTGCACTATCTGTTGGAACTCCAGCGGCATCGCCTCAGCCTGCGCCTGCAGTTCCTGCTCGGTGTAGCCGGTCAGCCGCACCGACTTGTCCTGCTCAACGAACTTCTCGCCCAGCACGGCGGCTGCCGTGCCGCGCGCTCCCCGCCGGTACTTCTCGATTTGCAGCAGGCGGTCTTCAGCCACCGCCCAGCCATTGGCGAAAAACAGTGCCCGCATCGTGGGCGCGATGATGTGCGGCACGCCATAGTCGTCCCGCGCGATCACCGCCTGCTCTCCGTCCACCGCCACGACCTCCCGCGTTGCGGCAGCGAGCGGTCCAGCAAGGACCACCCCGAACAACACGCACGCGATAACAAAGCTTCTTTTCATGCTGACCTCCTGGCTGGCTGCATTCTACGGCAGCTCCCTCGTGCCCTTCTGCCTTCTGCTTGCGTCGTCGCGACCGGCATGCTACACTCATAGGCACCGGGACTGCCATTATGCTGCAGGAGGATCGCGGATGACCGTTCCAACCACCACCGTCGGCGGCCTGGCGCTTTCCCGCGTGATGTGCGGCTCGAACCCGTTCTTCGGGTTCTCGCACTTCAGCCACGCGCGCGATGTCTGGCTGCGGGAATACTTTAGCATCGACCGCATCGTCCAGGTGCTGGAGAAATGCTCCGACCACGGCGTCAACTGCGTGATGAGCGGGGTGATGCAGCCGATGCACGATGCGATCCAGGCCTTCAAGCAAAAGACCGGCCGCGAAATGGTCTGGGTTTGCACTCCTGCTGGCAAAGACATTGACGAGGTCGAGCGCGGGATCGCGTGGGCAGCCGAGCACGACGCCAAGATCTGCATGCCCCACACAAGCCACGTTGATGCCAACCTCGTCATCTCCGAGAACCGCATCAACGGGATGGAACGCCTGTGCAGGGCGATCCGCTCGCACGGCATGATACCGGGCATCAGCACCCACCGCCCCGAGGCTCTCTACATCGGCGTGGCGGCCGGCTACGACTTGGAGGCCTACATCCTTCCCCTCAACGTGGCCGGCTTCCTGTGCGCTGTCGAGACCGACTGGCAGGCGCGCACGATCCGCGAATGCCCCAAGCCAGTGTTCTGCATCAAGCCGCTCGCGGCGGGGAGGGTAATGCCCCCTTCCGGCCTCGGATTCGTTTTGACCAATATCAAGCCTACTGATGTCGTGGTGATGGGATTCACCAGCGTGCACGAGGTCGAGGAGAACATGACCATTGTTGACCAGGTCCTGGCCGGCATGCAGACCGAGGTTCCTCTGTCCGAGGCCCGCAGCAAGGCAGCGCTGCAGAGGCGGTAGCGGCCGAATGGGCGTCTCCACGCCCCGCCCACGTTTGAAGGTAGCCCCCGCGCGGGCAACGAAGGAATACGCAAGAAAAACGTAGGGGCGGAGCGTCGCTCCGCCCGCTAAAGCAATAGGAGTGATCTTGATGTCTGCAAAGAGAGCGAAAGGCGCGCGCGCCGGCAGCAAGAGCAGAGTCCCCGCCGAGAGCCAGGCCGCTACGAAGAGCAGCCTCCACGCGAAAGCCGAGATCGAGCGGCTTGAAAAGATCGCCGCCAAACTCAGGGCTTACGACCTGATCTCGATATACGGAGGCTCTTCAGGCCATCCGGGGGGCACGCTCTCGATCATGGACATCGTAGCAGCGCTTTACTTCAAGGTCCTCAATCACAGGCCCAAGCAACCCGACTGGCCCGACCGCGACCGCGTTTTCTTCTCGGCTGGCCACAAGGCCCCCGCGCTTTACGTCGGGCTTGGCATGTCAGGCTATTTCCCGCTTGAAGAGGTTGCGACGCTGCGCCAGCTGGGCAGCCCTTGCCAGGGGCACCCGCACTACGGCGACCTGCCTGGCATCGAGATCTCCAGCGGCTCTCTCGGCCAGGGCCTGGGCGTTGGGGTGGGCGATGCGCTCGCGGCGAAGCTCGACGGGCGGCCATACCGTGTCTATTGCATCATGGGCGACGGCGAGCAGCAGGAGGGCAGCATCTGGGAGGCAGCGATGGCCGCCGGCCACTACAAACTCGACAACCTGTGCGCGATCGTTGACCGCAACAGGCTGCAGATTGACGGCTGGACGAAGGACGTGATGAACGTCGAGCCCCTGGCCGATAAGTATCGCGCCTTCGGGTGGCACGTCGTGGAGATTGACGGGCACAACATGCGCCGGATCCTGCGCGCCTTCGAGCAGGCGAAGAAGAAGAAAGGCCAGCCGACCGCTATCATCGCCAACACAGTCAAGGGCAAGGGCGTCTCTTACATGCAGGACCAGGCGCAGTGGCACGGCGTTGCGCCCAATGACGATCAGTTCAGAAAGGCGCTGCCGGACATCCTGCCGCCCGCCAAGATGACCGAGAAGGACGTCGAGCGCCTGCTTGCGCGCGCCGCTGCGCACGCGCGCACATGCGCTGCCGAGGCCGAGGCCAAGGTCCCCTGCTTCTCGCGTGACTACTGGTGGAATGCGCAGGACGACATGAGAGTTGACATGGACGCCACGCGCATGGGATTCGGCAGGGGGATCGCAAAGGCGGGCGAGGACAAACGCGTTGTCACACTGCACGCCGACATATCGGCCTCCATCCGCATCACCGACTTCGAGCAGGGGCACCCCGAACGCTTGCAGCGCGTCTTCAGCATCGGGATCGCCGAGCAAAACATGATGGTAGTCGCCGCCGGACTCGCGAAGGAAGGGAAGATTCCCGTCACCGGCACCTACGGGGTGTTCGCCGCGGGCCGCGCCTGGGACCAGATCCGCACCACGATCTGCTATTCGAACCTCAACGTGAAAATCGCGGGGGCTCATGGCGGCGTTTCGGTGGGCCCCGACGGGGCGACCCACCAAGCGCTCGAAGAGATCAGCTTGATGGCGGTGTTGCCCAACATGAACCTCATTGTCCCAGCCGATTCGGTCGAGACGGAGAAGGCCACCCTGGTCGGCATCCTGCAAGTACAGGGGCCGACCTATATCCGGTTCGCGCGCGAGGCCACTCCCGTCATCAGCAAGCCCGACACGCCCTTCGTGTTCGGCAAGGCGAACGTGATTCGCTATCGCGGCCCGCGCGACAAGTTCCTAGACGCGTTTGAGACCTGCCTTGCGCAGGACTACCAGGGCGAGGGCGAGCATCTTGCCATCGTCGCCTGCGGCCCAATGGTCGCCGAGGCCATGCGCGCGGCATACATTTTGCGCGAGGAATATGGCGTTGAAACCCGGGTTCTCAACGTGCACACGGTAAAGCCGCTGGATGTGGAAGCGCTCGTGAGTGCCGCGCGCGACACGGGCGTGGTGTTGACGGCCGAGGAGCACCAGGTGGGCGGTTTCGGCAATATCATCGCCAGCGCGATACTCAAGAATCATCCCGGGCCGATCTCCTTCGATATGATAGGCGTGAGCGACAGGTTCGGGGTGTCCGGCAAGCCGTGGGAGCTGATGCAGTATTTCGGGCTCACCGCTGAGCACCTGGCGCGCCGCGCGAAGCAGCTCCACGATGCCCACATGCAGCAGGGGATCAAACTGGACTTCCTGCTCACCTGCAGTTCGTGCGCCAAGACCACCACAGCCAGGGAGTACCTTGCGGCCTGCGGCCCCGCGGCAGATGAGTTATGTGTGGAGTGCCACTGGCTCGAGCAGCCGCGATGCCTCGAGTGCCGCACCGGCTGGCTGCTTCTGAATCGCGACTTCGAGTACGTCTGCGCGGCCTGTAAGTAGTCCCTCGCCGATAGCGGGCCGCAGTACAAATGCCGAAGCGCGCAAGACCACGCAAGCCTGAAGGCAAGGAGAAACCCCGGCCCGGGCGGGCGGAGCCGGCTCGGCGGCCGGGGCCCGATGAGGTTGCGCGGCCCCCGGAGCGGGATGCGCTGCTCAACGCGGCGGCGCTCGCTCTGCCTGCGTTGTTCTGCCTCGGCATCTACATCTATACGCTGGCCCCCAGCGTGGTCGGGGGCGACAGCCCCGAGTTCGTAGGCGCGATTCACGTGCTGGGCGTCCCCCACCCGACCGGGTATCCGCTCTACATGCTGCTCGGCAAAGCCTTCGAACTGTTGGTGCCTGTCGGCGGCATCGCCTATCGCATCAATCTCTTCTCGGCGGTGTGCGGCGCTGCCATGGTGGCGCTGCTTTCCCTGCTTGTGCTCAGGGTCACGGGCAGCCGCCTGGCGGCGATGGTCGCCGGCATCGTCGGCGGACTCAATGGCAGCGCCTGGTCGCAGGCGGTGATGGCCGAGGTTTACACACTCCACGGCGTGCTGGTGATGGTCGTACTGCTCGCCCTGTTCAACTGGGAGCGGCAGCGGACGTGGCGCGCTGTTGCCTGGCTTGCCCTCGCAACCGGTTTCGGCCTGGCTCATCACCGCGCGATTCTGTTTATCGCCACTCCCGCGCTCATCGCTGCGGTGGCACTGCAGAGGCCGCTCAGCCTGAAGGGATTTGCCAAGGCCGTCGCGGCAGGCGCAGCGCCGCTCGCATTGTACATCTACATTCCGGTGCGCGCAGCCGCCAAGCCGCTGCTGAATTGGGGCGACGCCACCACCTGGAGCAAGTTCTGGTACCAGGTGATGGCGAAAGCGTACATGGGCTTGCTTCTCGAGCGCACCCTGCGCGATACCTTGCACCGGGCCTGGCTGCTAATGCTCGCGGCAGCAAGCGGGATTTCCTGGCCGGGGCTGATCGCGGCGTTCGCGGGAGCAGTGGTTCTCGTTCGCAAGCGGCCGGTGCTCGGCACCGTGACGGCGGTGTCGTTTGTCACCCATCTGCTCTGGTTCAGCGCCTATCACGATGTTGTCGTGATTCAGTTCCATCTGCCGACCTTCCTGATCATCGGCCTCTGGCTGGCGGTGGCTGTGCACGCGGCGCAGCAGTGGGTGACCAAGCGCACCGAGAGCGCGGCCCTGCAGCAGTTGTCAGCGCAAGTACTCCCTGGGGCCCTCTTATTGGCCCTTGTCGCACTTCTGATTCTCGTTAACTTCGATGACGCAAGCGAGCGCAACCAGTGGGAGGTCGAAAACTGGCCGCGGCGGCCCCTCGCCCAGATGAGACCAAATGCGCTACTGGCGGGAGTCGGCGATACCGAGATGTTTGCGACCTGGTATATGCAGGCGGTTCACGGCCTGCGCCGCGACATCACCGTCCTGCGGCCAAACCGCTGCGCCGACCCCTGGTACCTGCCCACTGTGAAGGACCGTGAGATCCGTTACGTAATGGATGCTGCGCTCCTTCTCGAAGCGACCTCGCCGCGACGCCGCGAACCCAGTATTGCCAAGCAGGTAATCTACATGCTGGCCAAAGCATTCGCGGGCAAGAAACCGCTCTACACTTTCCACCCGCCTGCCGTGCTGCCCCCGGGAGTTTACACCCTCGAGCATGCCATGGGACTGCGCGAGTTCTTTCGCGGCAAACCCCACTTGCTCTCCCCCACCAGTAGGGTCGCCGGGCCGCAACTGTTTCCTGGCCTGATGCTCGTGAGGGCTGATTTCGACAGGCTGCGCGTCCGTCAGGGAGAACCTCTCCGCATCACCTTTGGCTGGCGCTGCAAGCGCGCCATACGCGCCGGATTCACCATTGCCGTTCGCTTCGTGCGCGTGATGCCGCGCCGGGAGGCCCTATTGCCTGGCGCAAGGCCGACACAGAATCCGTGGTTCGTTCAGGTTCTCCCACTGAACTACGGCCAGCCCCTCGAACCTACTCCCGCAGGCTTCGAATATCGCCAGGCCGGCTTCTTTGTGGCTGAATACCCGCACGCCCCTGGCAGATACACCGTTATAGTGGGCATCGGGAAGGTCACCCCAAGCGGCCGCTGGACACTCGTGCCGCGCGTCCGGGCTGCCGTGGGGCAGATAGAAATCCTGCCTGCACGCAAGGGTGCCCTCTAACAATGTGTCGTACGGCACCGGAGAAGCAACACGAACCTGTAAAGGAGGAAAAGAGAAATGGCAACGGAGTGGCAGCAGTGGAGCCGTGAACTGACGGAGGTGCTGGGGCTCAAAAAACCGCCCGTCGCGGTAACGTACACCGACACGCCGCCGGCGGGCGCTTCAACCGGCAAGTGCCGAGTCTGCAGCGCGCTTTCCAGAGCCTCCAAAGGAACCATCACGGACCTGAGCGCGGACAATTCGTCCTGCGCCGGCGGTTCGCTGTACCTGGGGCTGCGCGAGCAGTCGCCCGATCAGGCCCACGTCCTGCGGGAGTTCCTGATTCACGGCGAGAAACTATTGTCCTCGCCGGCGGCGATCCATCGCTCGCGCGCAATGGCGAAGGTGCAGCCGCCCTTCGGGCTGGCAGACCACGTGATTTTCTCTCCGCTCGACAAGGCGGAGTTGCGCCCCGACGTTGTGGTGTTCATCTGCAACGCCCAGCAGGCGGCGCGCCTGGTCAACCTCGCTTATTTCGAGACCGGCCTGCCGATGGAATGCGATCCGACCGGCGCGCTCTGCCGCTCGGTGGTCACCTACCCGCTGGTCACCGGAAAAGTAAACATCTCCTTCGGTGACATCACCGCGCGCAGGGGCGAGAAGATGGCTGACGACGAGTTGCTCGTCACTTTCCCGTTCGTGCATCTCCGGTCCGTCGTCGCCAGCATCCCGAAGTGCACGGCCGGAACCGCGAAGGGCGAGATACCGCCCGCAATGCGCCGGCTGATGCAGCAGTCGGGCGGGGAGCCGCCAGAACTGTGAGTAGTGCCCTTTGCACGTAGGGGCAACCCCCTGTGGGTGCCCATCAGCAGGGCAGGCGCGGGCCTGCCCCTACGACCCGGCCGCCGCCCACAGGCGGTAGCAGTCCGCCGGCAGGCAGACTGCTACCCTACGATAGTGCCCCCTACTTACCTTCGGGGAATTCCGGCACCACGCGCATCGTGCTGGAAAGGGTGAACTGCCTGCCGTTGGCCTCGAACACCGCCTCCCCGAAGAACGCCGTGCTGCCCTTCTTGGGCGGGTCAACCATGCCGACGAACGCGCCGTCCTTCGCTTCCATCGGACTCTCTTCCCACACCGACTCGCGGAAATCGCGCGTCTCCGAGTGCGCCACCCACAGCCTGGCGGACGTCGGCCCGGGATTCGCCTCCAGCCGCAGCGTGAGTTTGCCCTGCCACTCGGCGAAGCCCGATTTCATGCGCGGCATCGGCGGACCACCTGCAACAGCCCTGAAGAAAGCGCTTTCGGCCCCCACAAGCCTCGGCAGGTCGCGAATCCCGTGCGGATTGTTCGGCACGTACAGAACCCACTTGTCCCCCGGCAGGTCCTTCCAGTAAAGGTTGAGCGCGTCAACCGTCCAATAGCGGTCATTGGTACCATTGATAATCAGTTTGGGCATCTTGAGGCGCGGCAGGTACGAGTATGGATCAATCATCGTGGACAGTAACTGGCCGCGCGGCGTCGCCATCTTTTCCTGCAGGCCACGGCGAGTATACTCGTCAATCTGCTCGCTGTAGCGGCCCCATGTCTTCAGTTGGTAAGGCATCTGCGCGCGCAAGTTGAGGTTGTTATACACGATGGGCGCGATGCCCTTCACGCGCGGGTCAACGACCCCGGCAAGCCAGGTCGTCCAGCCCCTCTTCGATCCGCCCGTCACCACGAACGTGTCAACCTTCTGTCCCCACTCTTTCTCGCTGAAGGCTTGCAGCGCGTCCATCGCCTTCACCGCGCTCTTGGTCATCGGGAAAAGAAGCGGCCACTCCTGGTCGCCGGTTTTCAGGTATTCCGCGTAGGTGTGCGCGATGAGGTCGTCTTCCGATAACCCTCCGAACAGGGGCTGGTTGGGTATGTTGTACAGCACCGCAAAGCGCGCGCCAAGCGCCTTCACGAACATCGTCCCCACCGTCAGTTCCTGCGCCCCAGGGCCGCCGCCCGTGATCAGCAGAATCATCGCCTTGGGATACTCGACCTTCGGCGGGCTGATTACCCTCACCGTGTGCTCCCACTTGATGCCCTTCCAGACCTGTGAGCACAGATAGAGATCTTCAACTTTCATGTCCCCGACTGTCTGTTCAGCCTTCTTCTCCCAGCGCCACTCGGGTTCCGGGCGCGCGACGTAACTGAACAGGTCGGCCCACGCCGGCACGCACCACGCCAGCGCTACCACGAACACCAAGAAGACCGCTTTCCTCACTCGCATCTCTCATTTCTCCCTTGCCGCAAAGATCGGCCGCCAATCTAGCCCATATCCATCGCCCTGTCAACACCACGTTTCATGGGTAACCGCTAACACCGGGCGGGACGAATTACACCACGGAAGAACGCAGGGAGAGCGCGGTGGGCTTGCGCCAGTGCGTCAGGCAGTCACGAGGCCGCGCTTGTGGAGTGCGGCCCTTCAAGGGCCACCCTGAGGGCGGCCTTTCAGGATCGCCCGAATGGGCGGCGGCTTGCCGCCGCCTTAAAAGTGGCTAGGCCGACAGGCCGCCACGGCGGCCCCGACCGAGGCGGGGCCTAGCCGCGGGAGCAAGCTCCCGCACTCCATAACCCGCGCGCCGATTTAGCGGTTTTGTCAGAAGAGCCGGTTGACAAAAGGGAAGATAGGCGGTATAATAACCAGCCTTAGGCTTGGTGGGGAGGTTGCGCTGAACAGGGGGCAAAAGCGGGGGTCATTGACGCCGGCGTCTCTTTTCCTTTTGCTGACCGTCCCCTGCGGGTTTGTTAGGTGCGTGGACCCGTGATCGCGGCTCTTCGTCCCGACCTTGTCGGGACTCAGGGTCGCCCCTCTGGGACCCTGAAGGCCCCATTCGGGGTCCTGAAGGGCCGAAGGGCGGCTGCGCCACACCCCTGTAGACCATATGCTCGACCGCCGGGAGAGCCTTGGTCAGTGACCCCCCGCGCTTGACCAGTGCTGTATCCGCCCGTAGAATATAGTCTGCCGCATTCGCCCGTGTGGCCAAGTGGATAAGGCACAGGCCTCCGGAGCCTGAACCGCAGGTTCGAATCCTGCCACGGGCGCCACGCGCTCGTGAACTGGAAGCATCATGTACCACACTTACATTCTCCGAAGCGTCCCAAAAGGAACATTGTACGTCGGCACGACGCGGGACGTGGAAAAGCGTCTGCGGGCCCACAATGCAGGCCGCAACCAGTCCACGCGGCCCTATGTCCCGTTCGAAGTCGTGCGGGTCGAGGATTTTGAGCGGCTGTGCGACGCCAGGAAGCGTGAGTGGTATCTCAAATGCACGCCGGCAGGAGGGAAGGAGAAGAAACGCCTGGCCGCAGGCGGCTAGGCCCGAAGGGCCGCCGTGGCGGCCCCGATAAGATCGGGGCCTAGCCATTCGAATCCTGCCACGGGCACCACGTGCCTTGATGATTCTCCTCACGTGTCGGGCAAGGGTTTGCCTGCCCTGAGCGAAGCCGAAGGGCCCCTGTCCGCGATATGAGCCGTCGGGCGGCACCCCACAAGTGGCTGCCCTACACCGCGCCATTCCGAGGTAGGGGCGAATCTCGTATTCGGCCATCTGTAGCGCCGCCGTCCCGGCGGCATGCCAGCGGGACGCTGGCGCTACGAGAGTATTATCCTTTCATGCCGGTGAGGGCGATGCCGCGGATGAAGGTGCGCTGGGCGAAGAAGAACAGGACGATGACGGGCAGGATGACAACCGTTGCGGCAGCCATCAGGCCGCTCCAATCGGCGCCGTGGCGCCCGAGGAATGCAGACAGGCCCAAGGCCAGCGTGTACGTTGATTCATCGTTCAGATAGACAAGAGGGCCCATGAAGTCGAGCCATGCCCAAATGAAAGTCATCAGGCCCACTGTGGCGAGGGCAGGTTTGCTCAAGGGGGCGACAATGCGCCACAAGATTGTCAGTTCACTGCACCCGTCAATGCGCGCTGCGTCGGACAGTTCTGCGGGAAGGGTCCTGAAGAACTGCCGCAGGAGAAAGATGTCGAACGCATTGCCGAAGAACGCGGGCACCACCAGCGGCAGGAAGGTGCCGATCCAGCCGAAGGCGCGGAACATCAGGAACATCGGAAGGAGGGTCACCATGTAAGGGATCATCAGGGTCGAGAGGACGCAGAAGAACACCACATCCCGCCCGGGCCAGGTGAGCCGCGAGAAACCGTAGGCCGCCAGCGTGCACGAAATCAGGGTGCCGAGCACCACGGGTATGCAGATGATGAGGGAGTTGCGCAGATACACGAAAAACGGGAAGGCTTTCAGGGCCCTCGGATAGTTTCCCCATCGCAGATAGATGCGCTTTTGCTGCCGCAGGGACTTGCCTGGCACGACGATCTCCTTGCGGGCCTCGGCGCCGGGCTGGATAATCGCCACGCGCACCCCCGCGGCCGTTTCCTGAAGCCAGGCGACTTTCATGGTGCGGCCTTCCAGGCGCGCGGTGTAAACATCGCGCATCTTCCCCGCGTAGCTAACCTGGATTGGTTTGCGAGGGATCCACTCGGGGGGATAGGTGAAGACCGCGCGGTCAACCTTCAGGGAGGTACCAACCATCCAGACGAAGGGCGCCGCGAACAGCACCGATAGGGCGCCCAGCGCCAGGTAGGTCAGCCCCGCAACCAGTTTGCGCGCGCTGGCCATCAGCGCTCCTCCTCGTAGTAAACCCAGCGCGCGGAGGTGCGAAACACGACAACCGTGGCAATCACGCTGATAACAAACAGGATCCAGCCGGTGGCGCACGCGTATCCCATCTTGAAATACTCGAAGGCGTTCTGGAACAGGTACAGCGCATAGAAGAGGGTGGAATGCTCGGGCCCACCGCGCGGGCTGGTCATGATGAACGCCTGGGTGAAATACTGAAACAGGCCGATCATGCCGGTGACGACCATGAAGAAAATGACCGGGCTGATCGCAGGCAAGGTGACGTGGCGCACGCGCGAGAGCGTGCCTGCGCCGTCGAGCGCGGCGGCCTCCTGCAGGTGCTGCGGCACCCCCTGCAAGGCTGCGAGGTAGATGATCATGCCGCTGCCGACGCCCCACAAGTCCATGATGATGAAGGCAGGCTTGGCAGATTTGGGATCGACCAGCCACCCGAAGGTCGGGAAGCCAAACTTCGAGAGGGCTGCATTCATCAGGCCCAGGTCCGGATTGAATATCCACAGCCAGAGCATGGAAACCGCGACCGTGGGGACAATCGCGGGCAGATAGAAAACGGTGCGGAAGAAAGGCAACCCCTTCACCGCCTGGTTGAGAAGCATCGCGATGCCGATCCCGAAGGCAACCGCAATCGGCAGTTCGATGAACATGAAGGCAGTGTTGAGGAGCGAGCGCCAGAAGTACTCGTCGCGCACGAGCGTCGAGTAATTGGCAAGTCCGACGAAGCGCGGCGGCGAGAGAACGCGGTAATCACAGAGGCTGTAGTAGAGCGAGGCCGCGATGGGGAAGAGGGTGAAGGCGAGAAACCCCACTACCCAGGGCGAGATAAACAGGATGCCGGTGATCAGTCGCCTTCTTGCCATGGGCTCAGCAACCTCGTCACCTTTCGCCCGCGGCTTGCTTCACGCCCGCCGCGGGCGGCTGCACGAGCACTCTGTCGAGTTCCTGCTGAACTCGCAGCCGCACATCTCGCAAGGCTTCCTCAGGCGTCTTCTTGTGGCGGGCGGCAAGCTGGGCCGCCGCTGCGAGCTCGGTCAGGTACAAGTTGTTGACCGGCGTGCAGGGAAACCAGCGGGCCTTCGGGTTGCCAGCGATGCGGCAGACGACCCCAAAGGCACGCTTTTCGCGAGAGCCGGTGGTGAGTTTGGGTGAATCCAGCACAGCCAGCATGTTAGGCACCCCGTGCATCACGGAAGAAAACAGTTCCTGCGCGTGCCAGGCTTGGGCCCAGCGCAGGAACTGCCAAGCCTCTTTAGGGTGCCGGCTGCCCTTCGGGATACAGAAGTAATTGCCCCCCAGGTAGGTAGTGCCTGCCAGTTCGGGATACTTGGCTGGGTAAGGCAAAGCGGCTACCCCGTAGTCCACATGCGGGGCAAACTTCTCGACGTAACTGGGCCACCACTCGCCGCTGAACATCATTGCCACCTTGCCGACAAAGAACTGGTGGTTCGGGCTGTTGTATTGGCCGAATCCCGAAGCGAAGGAGTCAACGCGCACAGAGCCGCCCTGCACCTCGAGCATGTGAACGAACCAGCGCAGGGCCTCGACATTGCGCGGGCAGTCGGCCAGGATTTTGCGCTTGACCGGATCGTAGAACTTTCCGCCGAATAGTGCGATCACGATTTCAGGTGACGGCATCTCGAAGCCCATGCGCTCCAGCGTTCCGTCGGGCCGCTTCTTGAACAGGCGCACGGCCACCTGCTGCAGTTCCTCCAGCGTGCGCGGAGGCTTCTCCGGGTCCAGGCCCGCGGCCCGGAAAACGTCCTTGTTCCAGTAGATGGCCGAGGCGTCAACCAGATAAGGCATCGAGTAGTGGCGGCCTTCGAATTTGCCCAGGCCCAGAGAGCCGCGGATGAACTCATCGCGAGGCGGGCCGTCGCGCTTCAGGAGCGAATCGAATGGCACAACCGCGTCGTTGGCAGCCAGGGCGCCTACGTATTCCCCGCTCCAGATTTGAAAGAAATCCGGTGGCACACCCGCGGTGATGGCGCGGAAGATCCTGGTGTCGTCTTCGCCCGTCGTCGTGTTGACCACGAAGATGCGATTCTGCGAACGATTGAAGGCTTGCACTGCACGGTCGAAAGCATCCTGCTCATGGCCAGTCCAGCCCGACCACACGCGCACAAACACCCGGCGGGGTGGCGGTTTCGGGCCGAGGCGGACCGGCCACGCGGCCATCAGGGCAAAGCCCGCGACCCCAACGACTATTAGCACACCGCTCAGGAACCGCTGCAAGCCTTTGCTCCAGCATATTGGTTCCCCCGCCGGGGTGCCGAATCCTGCCTCAAGCCTGTGGAAGCGGGAAGGCCAGCCGTGAGAGGCTGGCCTTCCCGCTTCTTCCTGCGGTCCGCGCCGCTCCAAACCCATCGGCGGCTTCCGCACTTCTATTTCGCGATATGTGCCCCGCTATGCTGCCTTATTCCCCGAGTACGTGGCCTTCATCATTTTGCCCTTTTCGTTTTTCCAGTCGAGGGTGCCGCTGATCTTGTCACCCTCAACCTTGCCCTTCCACAGCATCGTGCCTTTCTTGGGGCTCTTGGTGCTCGCGGTGAAGGTCCACGCGTTCTTTGCTTGCTTCGCCTTGTAGGCCCCGTTCCCGAACCCCATCGGGTGGCAAGCCACAGAATCGAAGCGGCCTTTCTCGAAACCGAGAGTGTCAGGCATCGGCTTCTGGCCCTTGACGTCCAGGGTCACCTGCCACTTGGTCCCGTCGAGAGCCCCGCCTTTTGCCCCCTTTGCCGCGAGGCTCGCGGTTCCGACGACGAACACTGAGACCAGGGCAATGGCCAGCATCACACCGATCGTCTTCATTTTTCAATCTCCCTTTTCTGCCTTTGATTGGCTCTTCGTGATGATCTGGTTTTGGCTTGCTTCCAGGCGTTTGCCGGCCGAGGAGGCGGCGCCCGGTAACGTTCCGCCCCAGCCAGCAGTCTCGCAGGCCGCCACGTGCCGCCCTCAAGCCAGAGCCCTATCTGCACGCCTGAAAGGAACACCGCCACCTGAAACCCTCTTCAAGCCCCGTAGGTTCCCGGACGATAGCGTCGGCAGGTGGGGTGAGCCTGGCTCGTCGAATATCTTTCAAGGGGGCAGAGCACGGTCAGGAGGAAGAACGTTGGTGATAAAGGTTGAGAGGCCGCTGAATCTCGAAGTCTTCCAGCGCATCGAGGGAAAGGCTGATGTCCCGGTCAGGATCACGGGGCTGCGAGGTAGTTCAACCGCGCTCGCGGTCGCAAGCGCCGCCGGGAAGGTGGTCAGGCGAAGCCGGCTCGAGGTTGAAAGCGCAGCGGCGGAGACAATCCTTCCGGATTTGCCACAGGGCGGCTGGTATTCGCTGATAATGCGCGGCCGGGAATTGGCACGGTTCGGGGTTGGGGACGTGTTCGTGGCGGCGGGGCAATCGAACGCCGCCGGCCACGGCGACGGTTTCATCGCTGACCGGAGCGGCATGGTTTCAGTGCGCACTGTGAGCGGCCGATGGAAACTCGCGCAAGACGGCGAGGAGTTGCCTGCCGGCATGAGCGTGGGCAGCCCGTGGATCACGATGGGCGAACTGCTGGCGCTCACCGAAGGGGTTCCGGTTGGTATCATCAATGTTGCGGTGGGAGGAACGAGCACCGAGCAGTGGCGGCCCGACGCGCCCGACAACTCGCTCTACCGCGGCCTGAAGGAAGCGCTCACGGAGCGGCGGGTGCGGGCGGTGCTGTGGCACCAGGGTGAGTCCGACTGCGTCGGAGAGACTCCGACGCAGCGCACGTTTGAGAACATGCAGGCGATGATCACACAATCTCGGGTGGATGCCGGCTATCACGTTCCCTGGTATGCGGCGCTGGCTACCTATGTCAACGGCATAACGGCCGAGAAGATGGAGCCGACGCGCAGCGCGCAAAAGGCGATCCACCTGCACGCGCTCGCGATGCCAGGGCCGGACACAGACACATTTGTTCCGCCTTCGATGCGCCACGACGGCACGCACTTTGGCGAGGTCGGGCTCAAGGTGCACGGGATACTCTGGTTCATGGCCTTGCGGTTCCCTCGATAACAGCGGAAGCATGAGCAGATCAGCATGAACTTCATCCTGATCATTGCGGACACGCTGCGGCGCGATCATCTGGGCTGTTATGGCAACGAGTGGATTCACACGCCCCACCTGGACCGGCTGGCAAGCCACTCGATGGTCTTCGACAGGGCTTACGCGGCATCGTTCCCCACCGGCCCGCACCGCAAGGACCTGCACACCGGCCGTTTCAGTTTCACTTACAGCCCCTGGAGCCCGCTCGACGCTCGCGAGGTCACGCTGGCGGCCTGCCTTTCGAGAGCCGGATATGTCACAATGCTGCTTGGGGATACGCCAGCCCTTCACGCAGGATATGCCAACGGATTCACAGGCTACGAAATCCTGCGCGGCCAGGCAACCGATCCCTGGCATACGGACAAAGTCAAAGTGCGCCTGCCGGCCGACATTCGCAAGTTGCGCGGGCCAAAGTCGCGCGTGATGCATTACTTTCAGAACACGAACCGCTGGCGCACGGAGCAAGACACCTTCGTGGCCACTGTCATGCGGCGCGCCGTGGAATGGCTAGAGTACAACTACCAGCACGAGAAGTTCTTCCTGTGCGTTGATGTGTTCGACCCCCATGAGCCCTGGCTCGCGCCGCGGTGGTATGTCGAGCGCTACGATCCCGGCTACCGCGGCCAGCAGGTCATTTCGCCCGCGTACCGTACCACGGGCTTTATGACTGAACGAGAGCTGCGCCACATGAGGGCCCTTTACGCCGCCGAGGTGACGCTGGTTGACCGCTGGATTGGCCACCTGCTGGAGACCGTGGAGCAGATGGGGTTGCTCGAGAACACGGCCATCTTCGCAACAACGGACCACGGCTTTTACCACGGCGACCACGGCTTCGTTGGCAAGGTTGACCTGCGCGGCGACTATACGCGCTGGCCTCTGTTCGAGGAGATGGTTCATATTCCACTGATGGTGCGTCTACCGGATGCCAGGCCGGGGCGTTGCCCTGCATTCGTGCAGCCGCCTGACATCATGCCAACCTTCCTCGACCTGGCGGGCGTGCCAGTGCCGCAGGCCGTTCAGGGAAGGTCGCTGCGACCTCTGATTGAGAGAAAGACCCGGGCGCACCGGCCCTGGGCACTCAGTTCGTGGACGCTCGTCCAGGATGAACAGGTGCGCCCCCCGAGCACGCTGACCACGCGCGAATGGGCTTTCATCCACGGCGGAGACGAGGCAGAGCATGCGCTCTATCGCCTGCCGTCAGATCCGGGCCAGCAGAGGAACCTGTTCAAGCGGGAACGAGCGATGGCCCAACACATGCACCTGCAATACCTTCGCATCTTGAAGGCCCTGGGCGTAAGCGAAGAGAGAATTGCACTGCGGGCCGATCTCGACGCTCCGCGCCGCCGCGCGCGCGGCGTCGGCCGCCGCCTCTGACTCGCCTAACCCCGGGGGCAACAGTTGTTTCATAGTTGACCAGTTGCCAAACCGTGGTAAGATTGCTTCTGGCCGACACCATCGAGACCACCGGAGACTCTAGTTGGCGGCGACGGGAGAGCCTGCTTCAGCCGGGTCTGATTATGATTTCCTACAGGGGTGACGCAGAGTGAACTGGCAGGGGATAGCGCCCAGCATCGTCGTGGGGGTGGTGACCGGACTACTTGTCGGTCTGACATCCAACTATCTTTCTCACTTGTTGACCGAGCGAAGTCGGAAAGCAGACAGGCGCCTGGCAACCATCCAACGCCTACTGGAGATGCGGGCCGCGGCACTGTCGGAGTTGTACGGGGCGCTCGAGCTGGCACGAGAGGGAGTAAGCATCGGGCTCGGACGCGGCCCCCAAGACCCTGAAGAGCTCATGTGGAAGCGGATAGACGGGTTTGAAACGTTGCTGCGTCGTCACGGTCTGTGGCTACCTGAAGGGCACTTGCAGATCTTATGGAAAGCACGGGGTGCGTTCCTGGGTGCGCTGGAGGGGGTGCGGCTGGGCAAAGCGGTTGACTTTCACTATATGAGAACCGCAGCGGATGCGGCGGCTTCAACCATCCGGCAACTGATGCGTGTGCCAAATGTCGACGAGTTCTTGGACGAGATCGGCTTGTCAGAGAAAGAACGACCTCTCTCATCGGGGAGGGGCAGCCCCTCGCCTTAGACTTCCGCCCCGCCGCCGCGCGCGCGGCATCAGGCGTTTTCTGTGAAACAGGCGCGCCAGTTGGGGTAATGATAACCCTCCTCCGGATCGCAGAGACCTTCTTCGTCGCGTGCGCCCTGGTGCTCCTGGCGGCCCCGATATACTTCATGCTTTTCTGGCGTTTGCTGCCGTTCTGGCGCAGACGCCAGCCCTTCTGGGCCTGGCTGATGATTGGCGCGGTCGTCGGTGCCGTGCTGCTCGTGGTTTTCGCAGTCCGCCCGTGTTGGTCGCCGTACGCTGTCCGCTTCCCGATATGGGCGAGAACCGTGGGCTGGGCTGTAGCCGCCTCGGCCGCGCTTATCACGTGGCTTGCTCAGAGGGCAATAACGCTGCCGGTGCGCGCGCTTCTTCCCGTATTACGGCCCGATGAACGCTTCGAGCTAAGAACCGGCGGCATTTACGGCGTTGTGCGCCATCCGATCTATGCTGCCATGGCCCTGTACGGCCTGGGCATATTCCTGGCCATCGGGTATTACCTCGTGCTGGCCGCATTGGCTGTGTGGTTGGCAGCGCTGCCCTGGGCTTGCCAGCAGGAGGAGGGCGTGCTGATCGAGCGCTTCGGTGACGCCTATCGCGAATACCGCGCCAGGACGCCAATGCTCTTTCCCCGGCTGGTGCCCGGGCGCAAGCGTTGACGCGAGTTCCCAATTACAGTATTCTCTGTTTGCGGGGAACGAGCCGGTTGTCTGCCTGGTTATTCGGTGCGGAGTATCTGCTCTATCCCATGGAGGCCGTCGAATGAAAGCCACAGATCAATTGAAAGAGGAACACCGGGTGATCGAGAAGGCGCTGGGTGCCGTGCACAAGTTGGCGGGCGCGGTGGCAGATGGCAAGCAGGTTGATCCCTCCCTTTTCGTGAAGGCTGCGGACTTCTTTGGCGAGTTCGCCGACCGCTGCCATCATGGTAAAGAGGAAGATCTCCTGTTCCCGCTGATGGAAAAGCGAGGCATACCCGCCCAGGGGGGACCCTTGGCCGTGATGCTCGACGAGCACGTGCAAGGCCGGGCCTTCGTGCGCGCCTTTCGCGAGGCGGCCGAGCGCTACGCGGCCGGCGACAAATCCGCCGCGCCGCAAGTCAGTGAAAACGTGAGCGGTTACATACATCTTCTGCTGCACCATATCATGAAAGAGGACCAGGTTCTTTACGTGATGGCTGAACGGGCGTTGAGCGAAGCAGATGATGAAGCGCTGCTGCAAGGTTTTGAGAAGGTCGAGCACGAACGTATGGGCCACGGCGCTCACGAGCGCTATCACCACCTGGCCGAGGAACTGAGCCAGGCGGCAGCCAAACTTTGAGCGCCGCGGTGGCTGGATCCCCTCCCTTCGGGGCCGCCACCCCGGCCCGGAGGGCCTAGGGGCAGCGAATGAAACTGGTTGTGGGGCTGGGCAACCCGGGCCTGCGTTACGCGGCCACAAGGCATAATGTCGGCTTTCGCCTCATTGACCTCTTGGCCGAGCGGCACCGCATCCGCCTCAGGAGAAGCCGCCTGCGCGGCCTTTCCGGAACCGGCTCGATTGCCGGGCAGGACGTGGCGCTTCTGCAGCCGACGACTCACATGAACGACAGCGGCCTCTCCGTTGCGCCTGCCGTCAGGCACTACGGCGCGGCACCGCACGAGCTACTCGTGGTATGTGACGACGCGAACCTCGACCCCGGCCTGCTGCGCCTGCGAAGGAAGGGAAGCGCGGGCGGGCATCACGGCCTGGAATCCATCATCGAGGCGCTGGGGAGCGACGACTTCTCCCGCCTCAGAATCGGGGTCGGTCAGCCGCCGCCGTGGCAGAGCTGGGTTGACTATGTTCTGGAGCCCTTCGAGAAACAGGAACTGCCTATCATTGGCAAGGCGATCGCGCGGGCGGCCGATGCCGTGGAGTGCTGGCTTGCTGAGGGTATCGAGGCGGCGATGAACCACTTCAATGAGCGCGCGCGACCCAAAGCGCAAGAACCCCGAGGCCCACAGCAATCCGATACCACACAAACGGATAAACCGTCCGCGTCTGAAGATACCTGATCAGGAAAGCCACCGCCGCGTACCCCGAAAGCGCCGATGCGATAACCCCGGCTGCGAACGGCAGCGGAAGACCTTGAGGCAACCCCGCGCTGGCCAGGTGCATCCCCTTGTACAGCGCGGTGCCAGCAATGATCGGAAGCGACATCAGGAAAGTGAATCGTGCGGCGGCATCGCGCTTGAGCCCCAGGAACAAGCCCGTCGTGATGGTTACCCCGGACCGCGAGACGCCCGGGAAAAGCGAAAGCGCCTGCGCGCACCCGATGATGATGGCATCCTTCAGGCCGACCTCTTCCGCGGCCCGCTCCTTTGGCCCCTTCACTTCCGCCAGCGCTAGCAGCAGCCCGAAGGCGATCAGGTTGAGGCCGATGAGAGTCGGAATCCCCAGGCGCTGTTCGATGAATTCCTCACCGAAGAATCCGAACAGCCCCGCGGGAACCATGGTCAACAGGATCATCCAGGCCAGGCGCTCGGTGGGCTCCAAGATGCGGCGCCGCCGGATGCTGCGAAGCCAGGCCGCGAGCAGCGCGACAGCGTCGCGCGCGTAATACGAGAAGAGCGCAACCAGCGTGCCGAAATGCAAGGCCACATCAAAGGTCTTGTTCAGCGCGGCATCGTGCAAGATGGGCCAGGCGAAAAGCCACGGCAGCAGGAGCAGGTGCCCCGAACTGCTGATGGGCAAGAACTCCGTCAGCCCCTGAACGATGCCGAGAAAAACGGCCTGATAGATAGTCAGAGCGGCCACAACGGCTCCCTTTGTTCGGCGGCCCCTGCACCCGCGCTATCGGGGCTGGCGCTGGAACATTGTCAGCAGGAAGACCAGGTTTCGTTCGGCATAGACTGCGTGCACCAGCCTGGCAGGCATGAAGAACCAGGAGCCAGGCCGGGCCTGATGTTGCTCCGTTCCCAACTCGATGGTGCCCTGGCCGCTGAGGACGTGGACTACCGCCGGAACACTGGCGGTGTGCTCGGAAAGCGCCTGGCCTCTCGCCATGCAGAACAGGACGACTTTCCCCCAGGCGCCCTGGACGATAGTCTTGCTGACGATGCCGCCGCGCGCGAACTCGACCATACTCTTCAGGTCCGCCGCCAGGGCTGAGGGCTTCCCCGTCGCGGAGTTCTTTGCGTGTTTCGCCGTCTTTTCGGGCATGGTGCGATGTCTCCGGCGGAGTATATAGTTCTCGCGCGCTGCCGTCAACAGCCTCGCTGGACGGCCTGCTGGCTGCCGTGGCACGATTGTTGCTGAGGTGGTAAGATGGGCCCAAGAGGCCGGAAGACACACGATGCCTGTCCACCGTTACGACAGTGCGCTGGGAGCACAGGCGTACGACCTTGCCACGTCAGTTGGCCCGATCGGCGGGCCCGACGTTGACGGCGTCTGGCTTCCACTGGCGCGGGAATGCGGCTCTCCCATTTTGGAGCTGGGCTGCGGAACCGGGCGGGTGCTCATCCCCCTAGCGCGCGCCGGATTCGAAGTGACGGGCCTGGATTCCTCGGCGCATATGCTGGCGGTGGCGTGGAGAAAGTTGGCTGAGGAGACGGCCGAGGTACGTGAGCGCGTGACACTGGTGAAAGGCGATATGAGGGATTTCGACCTGCACCGGCGCTTTGCCCTGATTATCTGCCCCTTCAACACGTTCCAGTTGCTGCTGGCGCGCGAGGACCAGGAAAGGGCGCTGCGCTGCGCGCGCAGGGCCCTGCGCAGCGGTGGCAGGTTCGCGCTGAGCGTCTTCAACCCGCGCCTGGATTTGCTTACAGGCGGCCAATGGCAGAGCAAGCCGGTGGTGCGAAAAGACCCGGCTTCCGGCAGGACGCTCGAGACCTACCATAGAACAACCTACGATGGGGCCGGGCAGATGCTCGAATGCACCTTTTACCAGCGCCTGATCGAGCCGGGCAGGGCAGCCACCCGCTTCGAAACGCCGCTGCGCATGCGCTATTTCTTCAGGTTCGAGCTGGAACTGCTGCTTGAGAAAAGCGGTTTCATCGTACAAAGGTTATATGGGGATTACAAGGGCCGGCGTTTTCGCGCCGGAAGCCCGAAAATGATACCCGTGGCCAGGAGGATAACGAGGGGAAAGGGCGAAAATCTGGCTTGACACGGGTGGAACATGGAAGGTATAATTAGATAGCCGGGGATTGGACCGCCGTGGCAACAACAGGCCTTCGGTGTCCGGAGTGCGGGGTGATGACCGACTGGGGGTCGGCGGAGTTTCCGCTGTGCCGCCAGTGCCACTTGCCGCTCATTATCTGCGGGCACTGCATGCATTTTGACAGGAGCCTGAACAATGGGAGGGGCGCCTGCAGCAACCAGTGGGTTCCGGGCCGCCTGTTGATGGAGGTTGGGAGCAGCCCCAGCTGCCGTAATTTCCGGCCGAAGCTGCGGACGAGAACGACGTGGGGAGTACAACCTGCGGCTTGGATGGTTCTGGGGGTTGGGTTGGTGCTCGCCTTGGGGTTGCCGCTCGCGTTTCTGGCGCTGCGCGCCTCGCGCGGGGCCGAGATGCAGATGACGGTGTCCGGGCCTGCAGCCCTGGGCGTGGGTGAGCGTGGAATGGCCGTTCTTGACATCCGCGACAGAGGCAGCCCGATGCAAGGATTCGTGAAGGTAGCGCTCTCCCCGGCGTTCTTCCGTGCGGTGGGCGTGACCGGGGTGGACCCACCGCCAGCAGCGCAGAATATTGTGGATGGCCGCGTGACGCTCTCCTATAAGGCACCGACACGCTGCTATCCTCTGCTGGTGCGCCTCGAAATCGTTGGCCAGCAGGCCGGCAATCACACGCTGGATGTCTGGGCCACGACCCCCACCGGCACCAAGATTTCGGCGCAACTGCCGATATCAGTGACTGCCGCTGAAGCGCAAGGCGCGAGATGACCCTGCAGGATACGCGTCTGCGGCGCCTCATTCAGAAAGAACTTGTCAAGAGGTCCGTGGACACTGCGCTGCTCAACGTTTTTGTCACTAACGGGGTCGTTACCTTACAGGGAGAACTCCGCAACCAGCGCGGGTACACTGCGGACCTCAAGCAGGAAATGGACATCATCCTGGACATCGTGAGAGGCATGCGCGGGGTCCGCGACATCGTTAACTGGATAAAGGTCCAGACCTTTTAGCGCGGGCCTACGGCAGTGCCGCGGGCGCTTCGGCAGGGATGCGAGCATTGCGCAGGGGACTACTGTTCGTTCTCTTTGGCCCTTCAGGTGTTGGGAAAGACGCTGTCTTGCGCGCCGCTCTTCCCACCGTGAGCGGATTGAACAGGTGTGTCTCTGTCACCACCAGAGCTCCAAGGCAGGGAGAGCGCGAGGGGGAAGATCACTGGTACGTGTCGGAGGAGGTATTCCGGCGCATGTCGCGCCAGGGTGAGTTTCTCGAGTGGGCGCAGTATGTAGGTCACTACTACGGCACGCCGCGAGCCTGGGTGGAGCGCATTCTGCAAGAGGGAAACGACGTCATCTTGCGCGTTGAGGTGCAAGGGGCCCAGCAAATCCGCGCAGCGGCGCCTGATGCAGTATTGATCTTCCTCGTCGCTCCGTCGTGGGAAGAACTGCACAGGCGGCTATCTGACCGGGGCACCGAGGGCGCGCAGGAGATTGAAAAGCGCCTGGCGGCGGCGCGCGAGGAGGTGCGCCGGGCGCACAATGGGCCCGCCGGGGCGCCCCTCTATGATTACCTTGTGGTGAACGACGACCTGCAGCAGGCGGCCAACCATTTGGCTTGCATCATCACTGCCGAGCGCCTGCGCGCGTCACGGGCGGTTCTCCCGCTTCTGGAGCAGTAAGGTGGCTTCCGACGTCATTGCTGGCAAGACCATCGCCATCGGTGTGACAGGCAGCATCGCTGCCTACAAGGCGGCGGAGATCGTGCGCCGCCTCGTTGAGCGGGACGCGCAGGTCCATGTTCTGATGACTGAGTCTGCCTCTCGCTTTGTCGCTCCACTCACATTTCAGACACTCTCGCGCAACAGGGTTCTGACCGATCTTTTTGCGCCCACTGCAGACTGGGAGATCGAGCATGTAGCGATGGCGGATAAGATAGACCTGCTGCTTGTTGCGCCTGCGACGGCCAACGTGATCGCCAGGCTGGCGGCCGGGATCGCGGACGATCCTCTCACCTGCCTCGCACTTTCCACGCGCGTCCCCGTTATGATCGCACCTGCGATGGACTCGGGGATGCTGCTTCACTCTGCCACCCAAGCCAACATCGAGCGCCTGCGCCAAATGGGCTACCGCGTCATCGAGCCCGCTCATGGAGCACTTGCAAGCGGCAAGACCGGGCCTGGCAGATTGCCCGAGCCCCAGGAGATAGTGCAGCGAATCGAATCTGAGCTGAATGAGCGGGCGTCGCTGGCTGGCAGGAAGGTGGTCGTTACCGCAGGGCCGACCTGGGAACCGATTGACCCTGTGAGGCACGTCTCGAATCCTTCCAGCGGGAAGATGGGCTATGCCATCGCTGCGGAGGCTGCGCGCAGGGGGGCACAGGTCATTCTGGTGAGCGGGCCGACGGCGCTCGCAGACCCTGCCGGTGCGCAGGTGGTGAGGGTGCGAACGGCCCGCGAGATGCTTTCTGCATGCCTTGAGCACTGCCGGGGCGCGGAGGCCTTCATTTCGGCGGCGGCAGTGGCGGACTACGCGCCCGTGCGTCCGTACAAAGAAAAGCGAAAGAAATCCCGGCCTGCCATCACCCTGACACTGTCACGCACCCCGGACATCATCGAGGAAGTGAGCCGCGAGGCGAGGCCCAGGGTTGTGGTGGGTTTTGCAGCGGAGACGAGCAACCTGATTGCCAACGCGCGCAAGAAACTCAAACAAAAGGGCCTGGACATGATCGTGGCCAACGACGTCAGCAAGCCGCAAGAGGGGTTCGGCTCCGATTTCGCGTCGGCGGCGCTTCTCTTCAAAGATGGCACGCAGCAGCGCGTGGCGAGAACCGCCAAATCGGCGATCGCGGGGCGCATCCTCGAGGCCCTCGCGCGCTTGCTGGGCTGAGACTGCAGGAAAGATCCCCCACCGCGCGGAATCAGCTCCTACAGGGAGTTGAATCCCACAGGAGATGATCATGTCTGCACGCCGCTGGACTTTTACTTCAGAATCGGTAACCGAGGGCCATCCCGACAAGATGGCGGACCAGATATCTGATGCCATCGTGGACTCTATGCTGGCCCAGGACCCGCTGAGCCGCGTGGCGGTTGAGACGCTGGTAACGACAGGGCTCGTGATCGTGGCCGGGGAGGTGACCACCGATGGCTACGTGGAGGTCCCCGAGGTCACGCGCGCCACGCTGGAGCGGATCGGCTACACCCATTCCGTGTACGGCTTCGACTTCGAAACTGCAGGCGTCTTGACCGCCATCCAGGGGCAATCGCCGGACATCAAGCGCGGCGTTGACATTGGGGGTGCGGGCGATCAGGGCATGATGTTCGGCTACGCCTGCAACGAAACGCCGGAACTCATGCCGTTGCCAATCATGCTGGCCCACAAACTCGTGCGCCAACTCGCCAAGGTCCGCAAGGAGAACGTGCTCGAGTATCTGCGCCCCGACGGGAAGAGCCAGGTGACCGTCGAGTACGAGGGCGCCCGCCCCGTTCACATTGACAAGGTGCTGGTCTCGGCGCACCACGCGGAAGAGGTTAGCCAACAGCAACTGCGCGCGGACATCATTGAACACGTGATCAAGCCCATCCTGCCGCCGGAACTCTTTGACAAAAAGACGGATGTGCTGGTGAACCCCACCGGGTCGTTCGTGAGGGGCGGCCCGCAGGCCGATACCGGCTTGACCGGGCGCAAAATCATCGTGGATACGTACGGCGGTGTGGCACGTCACGGCGGCGGGTGCTTCTCGGGAAAGGACCCGACAAAGGTTGACCGCTCTGCATCCTACATGATGCGCTACGTGGCCAAGAACATTGTGGCAGCGGGCCTGGCAGACCGGGTGGAAGCGTCAGTCGCCTACGCAATCGGCGAGGCGAACCCGCAGGCAGTCGGCGTCGAAACGTTCGGCACCGGGAAAATCCCCGACGAGCACCTGCTGAGAATCATCCGCGAGCACTTCCTGCTCCAGCCCGCCCACATCATCGAGTACCTCGATTTGCGCAAGCCCCAGTACGAACAGGTGGCGGCCTACGGCCACTTCGGCAGAACCGACCTCGACGTCAACTGGGAGAAGACCGATATGGCCGATACGCTGCGCGAGGCCGGCGCTCTGATTTGAGACCGGGGCCGAGGCCGCAAGTGCCGCTACAGCAGATCCACCTTCGCGGCGACGATGAAGTCGTTATCCGACAGCCCCTTGATGGCGTGAGTGAAAAGCGTCAGGGTCACGCGGTTGTACGAGATCTTGATGTCAGGGTGATGCCCCTCCGTCTCGGCAATCTCCGCCACCTTGTTCACGAAAGCCATCGCCTCCCGGAAATTCCGGAACTTGAAATTCCTGACCAGTTTGCCTTCCTCCAAGCCCCACCCTTCCTTCAATTCCGCCAGCAGCGATCTCGCCCGCTCGTCTGCAAGCGGAGGGGTGCCGCCCTCGCAGGGCACGCACTTCCTCTCCGCCAAGGCCTCTACAGATCGCGGCATTGCTGCACCTCCCTTCCCTCTTACACGACAAGCGTCCGAGGCGCGAACAGGTTCCCGCACGGCAGGACTCGGACACCGGTTGGATGTCTGGTAGGCCCTTCCGTGGCTCCAGCAGTTTCCCCTCCCCCATTGTGGGGGAGAGCGCGCGGGGGGGGTGGTAGCACGGGATTGTATCCTGTGCGCCTTCTGTAGGGCGGGGGCTCTGCCCCCGCCGCGCAGCGTAAAGGGACAACCGCGTGCCTGTTGAAACAAACTTTTCGGGCTTTCGGCAAGTCTAATGCAGCGGAGGTGCGCAACATGAGAACTATCGTCAGGTTCGCCCTGGTTGTGTGGATCTGTTCATGCCTCTCGGCCCTGGCAGCCGAGAACAAGGAGGCCAAGCCGCCCACGCCCCCCGAGTACAAGGGCCTGAAGAAAAGGCTCGCGGTGCTCGAGGTGGATGTGAAGGTGCCGGGCTACGTCGGCTATACCACGACGCCATCCGTTCCCGGCGTGGCCCTGCCTACGGTGACGACCGAACACGAGGCCTTGCCCGGCAACCTCGGCGCGGCGATGACAGAGCAGTTGACCACCGCCCTGATAAACACCGGGCGCTTCGTCGTCCTCGAGCGCAAGGCCCTTCAGGAGGTGATGCGCGAACAGGACCTGGGCGCATCGGGGCGCGTGAGCGCAGAGACGGCCGCGCCGATAGGGAAGGTAACCGGCGCCGAATGGCTCGTCAAGGCGGCGATCACCGAGTACGAGGCAAAGAAACAGACCACCGGCGGCGTGCTTGGCATCAGGGGCCTGGGCGGCATTCTGGGCGCGAAGGCGGAGGCTTTCCTGAAACTGGACGTGCGCATCATTGACGCCGCCACCGGCCAGGTACTGTACTCTGAACCCGCGGAAGGGCGCGCCAAAAGGTCCGGCGCCGCGGGGGTTGTGGGCATAGGCAACGTAGCCGTGGGAATGCTCAAGGAGGATCGCACCCCCATCGGCGCGGCAACGCGCGAGGCGCTGGCGAAGGCCGTCAACTTCATTTGCGAGCGAATGGAGAAAATGCCCTGGCGCGGCCGCGTGATGGAAGTCGAGGGGGGCGAGATATACCTGAATGCCGGCTCCAACATGAACCTAAAGGTGGGGGACACCTTCGACGTGTTCCGCGCGGGCAAGCAACTGAAAGACCCCGACACCGGCCAGGTGCTGGGCGTGATCGAGAAGAAGATCGGCCGGCTGCGCGTGGACCAGGTGCAAGAGAAGATCTCCATCGGTAGCATGACAGAGGGAGAGGCCCCGCAACGCGGCGACATCGTCCGCCCAGCACAATAGCCTAAGAACCCCCTGAGTGGCGAGCCTGCAGCCGCAACCTTCAGGTTGCACCACTTGCACACAGGCGAAAGCCCGCGGTTGCAGGCTAGTGCCGAAGGAGCGGCATGGGGGGTCAGTGCGCGCCAGAATGGCCGTAGCGCCACCCCTCGTCGAGCATCGCGAGGAAGTTGGCCACGGGCACGTAGTTGGTGACAGTGTTGCCCGAGCCCAGGGCCCAGCCGCCGCCGGGAGCGCACTTCTCGATGCACTTGCGCGTGTGGGCGCGCACCTGCTCCTCCGTGCCTCGGGCGAGAACATCCACGTCAACCCCGCCCAGCAGCCCGATGCGGTTGCCCCACCGGGCTTTGGCCTCCCACACCGGGGTGATGACGTCCTCGAAAGAATGCTTGGCGTCAATCCCGATATCGTCAATCAGTTCGGCGATGATCTCGTCGAGTTTCCCGCAGGAGTGCAGGAGAACCGGTTTGCCGTGCTTGTGGGCGATCTCGCAGATGCGGCGCTGCGTCGGGAAGACGTACTTGCGCAGCACTTCGGGGGAGGCGAGCGTCCCGTTCTTGAACCCCATGTCATCATTCAGCCACTGCGCCCCGACGGATTCCATGCTTGCGGTATTCTCAACGACGCGCACCAGGATCTGGTCAATCCGCTCCGCAACCGCCGCTACCAGGTCGGGCTGGTCAACGAGCGCGTAGCTGAATACCTCGAAACCCATGAGAAATGTCAGGTTCTCAAATGGCCCGCCGGGGATCGTGGCCGCGATCTTCATGCCGTCGGGCAGATGCCGCGCCACCGCCTCCAGGCTGCCGAACGAATCCGCCGTAACCCTGGGCCAGGGGTAAGCCTCGAATTCCTCCCAGGTGGTAATCGGCCCTTTCGATTCATTTACCCATCCCCGCTCCCCGCGGGATAACGAGGCCGTATCCGCTGTTGTCAGACCCAGCCGCGGAAAGCCCAGATCCACTCCCTGGCTCACGTAGTCGTAGCCCATGTCCAGCCAGAACTTCACGCGCCAGGCGGCCAGCGCATCGAGGTCTGCCGGCGGCCCTTGCGGCGGCCCCTGAATGGCGACCATTATCTCCCCGTCGTGGAAGAGTTCCGCGAAGGGCACCCGGTCGGGCTCGCCCTGCCTGAGCACAACCTTGAGGAATCTGTCGAAATTCGGCTCGGCCTTCTTCATTTCGACTCGGGCAGCGGACGCCCGAGCGCGCGCTCGAATTGCGCCCTCGCCTGCAGGTAATCGTAGGTCGCATTCACCTGATTGGTGAGCGACTGTGCCAGCGCGACTTCGGCGTCGGTAACCTCGATAGCCATGGCAACCCCCGCCTGGTAGCGCACATTGGCCAGGCGCAGCGCCTCCCGCGCCTGTTCCACATCCTTGAGCGCCGTTCTCATGCGCTCACCCGCATCCTGCATGCTGACGCGCGCCTGTGTGACCTCAAGGTCCACCTGCCGCTGGGTGTCCTCCTTGGAGAGCTTCGCCGATTGCAGGTCGGCCTTCGCTGACTTGACTTTGCCTCTTGTCATGCCGCTGTCGAAAACCGGCACGGACAGCGCGGCGCTGACATCCCAGGAGTGCCCCAGTCCGCCGAGGCCCGATGGGTTCAGGTCAAAGTTGTAATCCGCCAGGATTCCCAGCGACGGCCTCAGACCGGTCCTAGCCAAGTAGACTCCCTTGGCGGCAGCCCGTTCCAGCACCTGCGCCTGAAGTATCTCCGGGCGCTGCTTAGCAGCCTCTTTCAGACTGGGTTCCAGATCAGGAACCGACGTCTCGGCAGCGGGGGGCTGCTTCAGCACGATGGGTGTTGAGACGTCGAGCCCGATGGTCCTGTTCAGGGCGGCCGCAGCAAGTTGCACGGCGTTCCTGGCCACGACGAGATTCTGCCGGAAGGTCGCCGCCTGCACCTCTGCGCGCAGAACGTCGAAATGCGGCGCCGTGCCCGCCTCAAAATGCGCGCGCGCAATGCGCACGTGCTCCTCCGCCGCCTGCAGCGCTTCGTCGGCCACGCGCTGCAATTCCTGCGCCCGCAGTGCCCCCAGGTAGCCCGATTGCACCGCGAGCGCGATCTTCTGCCGGCTCGCCTCGAGAGCCAACCGCGCGCTGAGAAGATTGAGTTCCGCCGCCGACTGCGCGGTGGAGATGGCCCGCGAGATGTCAATTGGCTGCGTCAGGCTTACCGCCCCGCGCGTGGCACGGGGAACCCCGATTGTTATCGTCTCCGGAACGGGGCCGAATGGTATCGTGAACGTGGAGATGGGCCCGGTTCGCGTGTGAACCACATTCGCTGATAATTGCGGCCCCTTCGCGGCCCTGGCCGTGGTCACGGTGCCCGCCGCCCCGAAGACCTGTTGCTGTGCGATCCGCACAAGCGGGCTTTTCTCAAGGGCCAGCGCAACGCTCGATTCCAATGTGAGTTCAAGCGGCTGCTGCTCAGCACATAGCGGGCCAGCAATCAATGCCAGCGCGACACAGACCGTTGTGGAAAACAGTTTGAGGCCCAACTCTCTTACCTCGCTTTCCGATTCTGGCCAGAGAACTTCTCTTGCAGCGCTGCAGTGTCCTGCTGCGAATCCGTGCAGGAGTTCGCATCCGGCCTGCCGAACCCGCGCACGAGTTCATCCAAGGTAAGCGCCTGACGAAAAGAGAGATTCTTCGCGGAGTTTACCCTGAGCAAACAGAGAGATTCTTCGCCTTCGGCTCCCTTCGGCCTGAGCCTCAGGGCGAAGGCAGAATGATAGAGAGCGAAGGGCTCAGAATGACGATAGGGCGAACGTAGGGGCGGAGCGCTGCTCCGCCCGTTACCGAGGCTAGAGGCATGAGCAGGTCTTCCAGCAAGAATCGCAGTCCCGTTACTGTTCACATGATTGGAAACGCGCACATTGACCCCATCTGGCTCTGGCGGTGGCAGGAAGGCCAGGATGTGATATTGCAGACCTGCCGCGACGCGGTCGCGAACCTGAAGCGCTATCGTCACTTTACCTTTTGCAGGAGTTCTGCGGAAGCCTACAGAGTAGTTGGGAAACGCGATCCGCGCCTCTTCCGGAAAATCAGCCGCCTCGTGAAAGACGGCCGCTGGATCATCGTCAACGGCTGGTGGGAACAGCCCGACTGTAATATCCCATGCGGCGAATCATTTGTGCGGCATGCCTTGTACGGAAAGGCGTACTTTCGCGAGAAGTTCGGCGTTGACGTGACTGTCGGCTGGAACGTTGACACTTTTGGCCACTGCGGCACCCTTCCGCAGATACTGACAAAGAGCGGCCTTCGCTACTACATCTTCTTCCGCCCCGGAAACCATGAGAAAGTCTTGCCGGGCCTTTTCTGGTGGCAATCGGCCGACGGCAGCAGGATACTGGCCTGCAAACCGCCTGTGGGCTACGCATCCCGCCCCGGAGATCTGACGGAGAATATCCAAAGAGCCGCGCAGGGCGTCGAGCCCGGCCTGAGTGACGTGATGTGCCTCTATGGCCGCGGCGATCACGGCGGGGGGCCGACGCCGGAAAACATCGAGTCAGTCATCGCAGCGGGCAAGCGAACAGACATGCCTGCGGTGGAATTCAGCGACCCGGAGCGGTTCTTCCGCAAGGTGCTTTCCTACAAGAAAGACTTCCCCGTGGTCGCCGAAGACTTGCAGCACCACGCGCGCGGATGCTACACGGCCGTTTCCGAGGTAAAGCGCAGGAACCGCAAGTCAGAACTCGCGCTGATGACTGCTGAGAAATTCGCCGCAGTCGCAAACCGCTATTTCCGTACGCCATACCCGCGCGATGACTTCGCGCAGGCCTGGCGGGGGATTTTGTTCAGCCAGTTTCACGACGTGCTCGCCGGCACCAGCATCCTTCCGGCATACGAGCGCGACGTATATCCGCTCTACGATCAGGCCGACCGCATCGCGGACGATGCTCTGGAGCGTTCTCTGGCCGCCATCGGGTCCAGGCTGGATACCCGGGGCCAGGGCCAGCCGGTGGCTGTTTTCAATCCCTGTCCATGGCAGAGAAAAGACGCAGTGCGCGTGCGCATCGCGGCCGACTTCAAGCAGCTCCATTTCCGCGTGATGGACGGCAAGCGCGAGATTCCATCGCAGGTGGTCGCGGTTCACGACGCGGGCGGCAGGCACGAGGCCGAGGTCGCTTTCATTACCGAGGTTGGTGGGCTGGGGTACCACGTCTATCACATCCTCACCGAGGAAAGCGCAATTACAGCATCACAACTCGAGGCCGGCTCACACCGGCTTGAGAATTCCAGGCTCCGCCTTCGGTTTGACCCCGAATCCGGGGCACTCGCCAGCGTGTACGACAAGGCGCGTGACATCGAATACCTCAGGGCTGCGGGCAACGTGTTGCTCGTGATTGACGACCCGAGCGACACCTGGAGCCACGGCATTGACTCCTTCCGCAGCCAGGTCGGCGCCTTCAATGCCGGTGGCCGTGTCCAATTGCTGGCGAACGGGCCGGTTTGCGCAATCCTTCGCATCACCAGCGGATATGGCCGCTCGCTCGCACAGCAGGACATGTTCGTTTACGCAGACCTCTCTCGCGTTGACTGCCAGATGACCATTGACTGGCACGAACAGTTCAAGATGCTCAAGCTCGCTTTTCCGCTCGCGCTTGAGGACAGCACGGCGACCGGCGACATTCCCTACGGTGCCCTCGTCCGCAAGGCAACCGGCGAAGAGGAGCCCGGCCAGTTCTGGATTGATGTTACAGGCAGCGCGTCTGAGACAGTATGCGGGGTTGCTCTTCTCAACGACTGCAAGCACGGGTTCGATGTCAAGGATTCGGAGATGCGCATGTCGGTCCTTCGCAGCCCGATCTACGCTTTCCACGGCCCCAGAAAACCGGACCCACGCGTTACCTACGATTTCACGGACCAGGGCGAGCAGCGCCTCCGGTACGCCTTGATCCCTCACGAGGGGCCATGGCAGGATGCCCATGTCCCGCGCCGCGCCTGGGAGTTCAACTTGCCCCTGATCGCGCGCCTGGAACCGGCGCACCGCGGGCCGCTGGGGCGCAGCGGCGCGATGGCGGAACTGGAACCCGAGAACCTTGTCGGCACGGTGATCAAACTCGCCGAGAAGGGCGCGGACCTCGTCCTTCGCTTCTACGAGTCAGAGGGATCCGCCGCGAAGGCGACCATCCGCCTGCCCCGGGAGAAGCTGCGCCGCAGCGTCAATGTCGCGCCCTGGGAAATCAATACCCTGCGCATCTCCCGCTCCGGCAAAACGCGCGATGTCAACCTTCTCGAACAACCCTGAATGGTAGGGGCGGCCCCCCGTGGCCGCCCGATGGAGAGGTCATGAGTTACGAACGAGGTCTGCAAGCCATTAATCTCCAGATGCCCGACAAGATCCCTCACACGGAATACGTCACCCACCCGCGCTGGGTGCGCAAAGTCACCGGCCTCGATCCCGACAACCCCGAACAGGCTGCCCAGGCCGGCATCCGCTTCTGCGAGGCGTTGGACTACGACCTGATGTGGATCAACTACTCGCCTCCCGACCAGAAGCGCCTCACCCACATGGGAACCGCGCACTGGTACGAGGACATGGTGATCACCGACAACCGCGACTATCGCTTCAAGAGCGAAGAGGAAGTGCTTGCGTTCGACCCCGTGGAGGAATTCGGCGTGCCAGATGTTTCCGAACTCGCGCGCCTGTATCAAGAATACCACGACCGCGATCAGGCGACATACCCCTTTGCGGTCTGCCCGGGGGGGTTCTACAACACCATATTCTCATGGTGCATCCTCACCTTCGGCTGGGAGATGTTCCTCTCGGCGGCGGTTCGAGATCCGGAGCGGTTCGACCGGGTACTCGAGGGCTTCTTCGAGATCTCGCTCGCGAGTTTTCGCGCGCAGGCTCAAACCACGATCAAGGCTTTCATCTGTCACGATGACATCGTGTGGACCCAGGGCGCCGTGTTTCATCCCAACTGGTATCGCAAATATGTTTTCCCGCGCCATCGAAAACTATGGGCTCCGCTCAAAGAGAAAGGCATCAAACTCCTCTTCTGCTCCGACGGCAACTTCACCGAATTCATTGACGACCTGGTTGAGGCGGGCGCCGACGGATTCATCTTCGAGCCCACCACCGACCTTGCTTACATCGCCGAGAAATACGGCCGAACGCACGTCATCATCGGAAATATTGACTGCCGCATCCTGACCTACGGCACGCGTGAGCAAATCGAGGCCGAGGTCAAGCGCTGCGCCGACATCGGCCGCAACTGCCCTGGCTATTTCTTCGCGGTTGGCAATCACATCCCGCACGACATTCCCATCGAGAACGCCGACTACTACATCGAGCTCATCAACCGCTACGGCCGCCGCTAGGCAACCCTGAGGCCGGGCCCGAAGGGCCGCCGGTGAGCCCCATTTGTCGGTCTCCCGCAATGGCGCTCATCCGCGCGGTCGCAGCCCCAGTGTGACGGCAAGCAACCGTCGCAACGCAAGGAACGAGGCCGGCCCGAACCCGGCGGAACTCTCTGCCGAATAGCTAGCGTCAGGTCTCTCGATGTGGGGGCAGGCATCTGCTAACCCAGATGCGCAGCACTCACCGGTTCACCTGAGAAACCTCATGATTGTGGAATATTGACACAAGATTAGTTCATTGCCTGCACAGGCCGGTGCAGGGCGCGCTGCGGCGATCGGAAAAGATTGCTGCCTGGAGTCAGACCATGCAATGGATATTGTTCCTCATGGTTGTCATCTCGGCAGGGCTGCAGTTGGCGGCTGCCGGGGTCGCATGGCCGCTTATTCCCACCGAGGAACGCAGGCGGGTTTGGAGTCCGATCCTCGCGGCGATGGCCTTCACGCTCGCCTGCAGCGTGGCCTGGTCGCTTTCCGCCCCAGCCGCCGAGCACTGGGGCACTTTCAGCATCATCGCGCTGGAGGCGACCGTCCTGTCAGCCGTGCTGTTGTTTGGGGCCCGGAGAGTCAAGCGGCATTACCGTTCGTTGCGGGCAGCCAACGAAAGGCTGGGGGAGAGCGAAGAGCGATTGGCGCGCATCGTCGAGACAGTGCCGGATGGCATCGTCATCTTCAACCGCGATGGCATGATCACGTTCGCCAATGCCGCCGCGGAGAAGATCCTGGGTTTGACACGCAGCGAGATCGCAGAGCGGACCTACCACGACCCCCAATGGAAGATCACGTCGGTGGACGGAGGGCCAGTCCCAGATCAGCAACTGCCGTTCCGGCGCGTGATGCGGACGGGCGAGCCCTTGCACGGCCTCGAGCATGCCATCGAAAAGCCCAGTGGTGAGCACGTAATCCTGTCCATCAACGTCGCCGCGCTCCGGGATGCAAGTGGAGACATCGCTGGCATGATTGCGGCAATGACCGACATCACCGGCCGCCGGCAGGCGGAGGAGGCCCTGCGAAGAGCGAACGACACGCTGGCGGCAATGATCCAAGCCTCGCCTCTTGCGATTTTCACGACCGACCTTGCTGGCAACATAGAGATGTGGAACCCGGCCGCTGAGCGCATCTTCGGCTGGACTGCAGAAGAGCTGATCGGCCGCTCAAACCCCACGGTCCCGGAAGGCGCAGAAGAAGAGCGCTGCGCGCTGCGCCAGCGCATGCTGCAGGGGGAGGCTGTCACGGGCCTGGAGTTGCGCCGCAAGAGGCGCGACGGCGCGCTGATTGACGTCAGCCTCTCGGCGGCCCGGTTGCACGATGCCGACGGGCGTGTAAGCGGCATCATGGCAGTGGTTGCCGACATCACCGAGCGCAAGCGCGCCGAAGAAGCGCTCCGAGAGGCCAAGGACAAATATCGAACCCTTGTCGAAGACGCGCTGGTTGGCGTTTGCATCATTCAGGATGGAAGACTCGCGTATGTCAGTCCCGCGTTGGCTGAGGCTTCTGGGTACACTCAGGGTGAATTGGCAGCCCTGCCCTCCGTCTTGGACCTGGTAGCCGAGGAGGACCGTCCTCTAGCTGCCGAGATTATCCGCAAGAGGCTGCAAAACGAAACAGCGCCCAGGACTCACGCGTTCCGAGGCAGGCGGAAAGACGGGTCGCTGGCGGATATTGAGGCCCACGCCACACTGACTCAATACAACGGCAGGCCCGCCATTCTCGGGACCATGCTCGACATCACCGACCGCAAGCGGGCGGAAGAGGAAATCCGCAGACTGAATGAAGAACTCGGACAGCGCGTCGCCGAACGCACCGCCCAACTTGAGGCCGTCAACCAGGAACTGGAATCCTTCTCCTATTCCGTATCGCACGACCTGCGCGGCCCACTGCGTGCCATTGATGGCTACTCCCGCGTCTTGCTGGAGGATCACTCGGCCAGCCTCGACGGCGAAGCCCAGCGCCTGCTGAATATCATTCGGCGCAATACCACAAACATGGCGCGGCTAATTGACGACCTGCTCGTTCTCTCGCGCCTGGGGCGGAGGGAATTGAAGAAATCAAGCGCCAACATGGCGGCGCTCGTGCAGTCGGTCGTCGAGGAGCAGGGAAAGCAGGTACCTGAGCGTTCGATTGACTTCGTGATCGGCGACTTGCCCCCCGCGCGAGGCGACAGCCAGATGATTCACCAACTCTTGGAGAACCTGATCTCCAACGCCCTGAAATTCACGCAACATCAGCCCAGTCCTAGGATCGAAGTCGGTTCCCGCTTGGAAGCAGGCGCGACGGTTTACTACGTCAGGGACAACGGTGTCGGTTTTGATATGGCGTACGCGGATAGACTCTTCCGGGTCTTCGAAAGGCTGCACAGCATGGAGCAGTTCGAAGGTACCGGGGTGGGTCTCGCAATTGTGAAACGCATCGTCGAACGGCATGGCGGACGAGTCTGGGCAGAAGGAACAGTGGACCAAGGCGCAGCATTCTATTTCACTCTCCCAGGAGCCAAGAAGAAGCACCATGAGCCTCGATAATGTCGAAGTGCTCCTCGTCGAGGACAAGCTCGAGGACGCCGAACTGACCCTCAGAGCGCTCACGAAGCGGAATGTCGCCAAGAACGTTCATGTGGTAACTGACGGGGCAGAAGCCCTGGATTTCATCTTTGCCACCGGCGCCTACGCTTCTCGAAGTGTCGGGCGCGCCCCCAAACTGATACTGCTCGATCTGAAGTTGCCAAAGGTTAACGGCCTGGAAGTGTTGCGAAGGATCAAGTCCGATGAAGGCCTGCGCGCGATTCCGGTTGTCGTGTGGACATCCTCCCAGGAGCCGCGAGACATCGCAGAGAGTTACAGGCTGGGCGCCAACGGCTACGTCGTCAAGCCGGTGGGTTACGAAGAGTTCGTCAGGGCGCTAACGGATATGGGGCGCTACTGGCTGATGCGCAACCAGCCGCCCGAGCAAGAGAGCCAAGACTAGCGTGCGCCGCACTCCCCCCGGCGCCATCCTGTGGCCCGCAACCGCGGGAACCGAGGCGCTGCTGCAGGGGCGGTTCGGGGGGCCTGCTCCGCCCAAGCCCCGATCTATCGGGGTGAAGTCCGGAACCCCCCTCGCCGTTGGCCGGATCCCCGCCCGCTGTGATACAATGGGGCCGCTGGAACGGCCATGCTCGCCAAAAGGATAATCCCCTGCCTGGATGTCAAGGGCGGCCGCGTTGTGAAGGGGACGCACTTCATTGACCTTCGCGATGCCGGCGATCCCGTCGAACTGGGCGCGTATTACAGCGACCAGGGCGCGGACGAACTCGTGTTCCTCGACATCACCGCCTCCGCAGAGGGCCGTCAGACGGTCATCGAACTGGCTGGGCGCGTCGCCGAGAAAGTTTTCATCCCCTTCACCGTCGGCGGCGGAATCCGCAGCCTGATTGACATCCGCTCGATCCTCACAAACGGGGCGGACAAGGTCTCCATCAACACCCGCGCTGTGCAAGTTCCCTCTTTCGTCCGGGAGGCAGCCGAGCGCTTCGGCAGTCAGTGCGTCGTGGTCGCCATTGACGCCAAGCGCCGCGGCCTCTCATTCCCGAAGGGATACCAGCCCACCGCCTGGGAAATCGAACAGCTCGCCAAGTCCAAGCCCTCCTGGCAGGTTTATACCCACGGCGGCCGGCGGCCCGCCGACCTGGATGCGATAGAATGGGCACACCAGGTCGAATCCCTGGGCGCCGGGGAGATTCTTCTCACCAGCATGGATCGCGACGGTACAAAGGGCGGCTATGACATCGAACTCACTCGACAGGTGGCCGAAGCCGTCAGCATCCCCGTGATCGCCTCGGGCGGCGCAGGCACACACGAGCACATCTATCAGGCGCTCACCGAAGGCCAGGCCGACGCGGCGCTCATCGCAAGCATCGTGCACTACAACGAAACGACAATCAGTGAGATCAAGGGCTATCTCAAGGAACGCAACATACCCGTGAGGGAGTGAAGACATCATGCCCCTTCCGCCCCTGAAATACGACCAAGACGGCCTCGTCACCGCCGTGGTGCAGGACTCCGAAAGCGGCCAGGTGCTGATGGTTGCATATATGAATGAGGAGGCATTCTCCCAGACCGTCGCGACCGGCCTGGCCACCTACTTCAGCCGCTCGCGCGGCCGCCTGTGGCGAAAGGGCGAGTCCAGCGGCCACGTTCAGCGCGTCGTCGAGGTGCGCGTTGACTGCGACCGCGATGCCGTTCTGCTGCGCGTCAAGCAGGAGACAGCAGCCTGCCACGACGGCTACCGCACCTGTTTCTACCGGCAGGTGCAGCGCGATGCGCTTGTGATCGTCGAGGAAAAGTGCTTTGAGCCGGAAGCGGTTTACGGCGAGAAGCGGAGCGATTGAACACCACGTGCCGCGCATTTCGGTGGCGATCGTAAACTGGAACACCCGCGATTACCTGCGCACATGCCTTCGATCCCTGGAAGAAACGGCGCCGGAGGAGTGCGAAATCACCGTCGTTGACAACGCCTCTGCCGATGGCAGCGCAGAGATGGTGGCGGGCGAGTTTCCCCGCGTGCGCCTGATCTGGAATGACGACAATCTCGGCTACGCTGCCGCGAACAACCAGGCGATTCGCGCCTCGGACAGCGAATACATCATGCTGCTGAACCCTGATGCATGGCCTATGAAGGGTTGTCTGGAGGCGCTTGCCGACTTTCTGGACGCCAACCCACGCGCTGCCGCCGCCGCGCCCAGGCTGCTCAACCCCGACGGCTCGCTCCAGCAGTCGGTGCGGTCCTTCCCTACCCCCTTAGCCCTGCTTTTCGACGCAGTGGGCCTGGCGCGCATCTTCCCGGGCAGCCGCTTTTTCGCGGCATACCGGATGACGTGGTGGGATCACTCCGAGGTGCGCGAAATTGACCAGCCAATGGCCTCCGCGCTGATGCTGCGGCCCCGTGCGCTTGACGAGGTGGGCCTGTTCGACGAGCAATTCCCCCTTTATTTCAACGATGTTGACCTGTGCCTGCGCCTGAAGCGAGCGGCGTGGAAGATATTCTACCTGCCTGGCGCTGTCTGCGTGCACCACCTGGCAGCATCCACGGGCCAGATACGCTGCGCCGCGATGGCGGAATCCCACAGCAGCCTGCTGCGCTTCTACTACAAGCACTATCGAACGCTTCCCCTCCCGATATACGCGCTGTTGATGCTTTTCATCGCCGTTTCCGGTCGCATTCGGGTCACGTGGTGCCGCCTCCGTGAAAAGACTGCTGATCGCAATTGATGGCCCCGCCGGCTCAGGCAAGAGCACTGTCGCGCGGCTCGTGGCGAAGCGGCTCGGCTTGCGCTATCTCGATACCGGGGCGACCTATCGCGCCGCCGCGTGGAAGGCGATGCAGCAGCGGATCAGTCCCGACGATCGCAGCGCGATCGGCGCGATTTGCCGCACGCTCGACCTGCAGATCGAGCCCGATCCGGGCCGTTTTCGCGTATTCGTGGAGGGCCAAGAGATCACCGAGCAGATCCGGCTGCCGGGCGTGGGTGAGTATGCGTCAAAGATCTCGTCCCACCCCGAGGTACGGGGAGCTCTAGTGGCCTTTCAGCAGAGCATCGCGCAGGGGCGCGGGATTGTCGTTGAGGGGCGCGATGCCCAAACTGTTATCTGCCCCGACGCGGAGCTGAAGGTTTTCCTCACCGCATCCGTCGAGGAAAGGGCGAAGCGAAGGTGGCTGGAACTGCGCGCCAAGCATCCCGAGGTGGAACTGGAAGCGATCACGAAGGAGGTGGCCGCGCGCGACGCGCGCGATGAGACGCGCGCCGCCTCACCGCTGCGGGCCGCCCAGGATGCGGTCGTCATCAACAGCGACGGCCTGACCGCCGACCAGGTCGTCTCCCAGATCGTCACCCTGGCGCGCGAACGCGCGATACAACCCAGCCGCTGACGTGAGAAGGAGATTTGCCCCATCGGTCTAACTGTTTCGCTGCCAGGAGGGAAGGAAAATGCGGAGAGATCGGTTGGCTGTTGCTGTCGCCTGTCTCGCCTTGTTAGCAGTTGGGACGGCGAGCGCTCAGAAAGGGGTGACCATCGTGAAGACCGCCTACAAGGGCTGGGAAAACTGCTATCGCATGACGAACAGGCAAATCGAACTGATTGCCACCCAGGACGTCGGCCCGCGCATCATCCGCTTCGGCTTCGTTGGCGGGCAGAACGTGTTCGGCGAGAACGACCAGCAGGTCGGGAAAACCGGCGGCGACGAGTGGCGCATCTACGGCGGGCACCGCCTGTGGCACGCGCCCGAAGGCAAGCCGCGCAGTTACTGGCCCGACAACACCCCGATAGAAGTGAAAGAAGGACAGTCCTCCCTGACCCTCATTCAGCCGACCGAGGTCACTACCGGGATTCAAAAAACGATCGAAATCGCAATGCACCCCGAGCGGAACCACGTGGTGGTCGTGCACCGGCTGCGCAATGACAACCTCTGGCCGGTTGAACTCGCGGCCTGGGCGCTGACGATGATGAACAAGAACGGCATGGCGATCATACCGCAGCCTCCTTTTGCTCCCCATGAGACATCACTGTTGCCGGCTCGCCCGACCGTGCAGTGGACTTACACCGACATGGCCGACCCAAGGTGGCGCTGGGGGACCAAGTACATCACCCTTCGCCAGGACCCAACCGCAACCAAGCCCCAGAAAATCGGCATCGGCAATCGCGAGAACTGGGTCGCCTACGCGGTGAACGACAACCTTTTCATCAAGACCTTCCAATACAAGAAGGACGCGACTTATCCCGACTTCGGATGCACGGTCGAGGTGTTCACAAATGCCGACATGCTTGAGGCGGAAACGCTTGGCCCGATGACCGTCCTCGAGCCCGGCCAGTCTCTGCAGTACACGGAGAACTGGTTCCTGTTCAAGGGAGTTTCTGTCGCGGACGAAGATGCCTCCATAGATGCCTCCGTGCTCCCCGAGGCCCTGCGCGCGCTGCAAATGTCATCAGCGCGCTAGGCCGGCGCAAGCCTTGATCGCCGCAGTTGGGCGTCAAAGCGTGGGCGGACCGGGGCGAAGTGTCTCTGTGTCAATGAACAAAGAGATTCCTCGTCCCGACTGCGTCGGGACTCAGAATGACGCGAAAGGAGCGAGGGCGGAGCCCCACCAAACCTCGCGCACACTGCTGGAAATGCACTTTGTTCGAGGAGCTGCTTGATGAAGCGTTGTCTCACGGTTCCGGTCCTTGCCGCCTTGCTCGCTCTGCAAGCGCCCGCCACGGCTGATAAGTCCGCCGGCGGCCGGCTGTGGTTCCGCAGCGGGAAGGTGCGCTGCATCGCCTACCTGGACGCGAGCGAGTTCATGGCAAAGTCAGTGCCCAAGGCGAAAGCGATGGGCTTCAACAGCGCTCTCGTGTCGTGGGGCGGCGCGCCCGTGAGCAACCTGATGCCGCTGATCGAGGCGGCAGACCGAGCCGACTTGCGTCTGGTGATGGTGACTTCCCTCCGCATCGGCGAATACCTCAAGAACTCCCCGGGCGAGCGCCGCTTCATCGGACCCGATGGGGTGACGCAGCCCGCCTCCCCATGCCCGACGAGCGAGCGGTTCTGGCAAACGACGATCGGCAAGCCTGCCCTGGTGCTTGCCAGGCTGCGCGGCGATGGACACCGGTCGCTGGCCGGGATGCTCTTCGACAAGGAGGACTACGATAACCCGATACCTTCCTTGTACTGCTATTGCGACCACTGCTTCGGCGCATTCCTGAAAGCCATCGGGAAAGAAGGCCTGTCCGTTGCCGCTGCCGAGCGCCACTCATGGGTGGTCAACAATAATCTGTGGGACCGCTACCGCGAATTCCAGGATCGCGCCGCGGTGACGATCTTCGCCGCCATCCGCAAGCAGATCAACGAGCTCGCCGCCGATTTCGTGATCGCCACTTATCCGTGGAATTACATCGAGCCGGCAGTGCGCCAGTCCCGCGCGGACTGGGACATCCGCTTCGCGCGCGGCTTGGGCACCGCGGCATCGCCGTTCATGGCGTTGGATGAGGGAACCTACACATGGGGCCACGGCCCCGCGCTCGAACGCCAGCGCGCCGAGTACGCCGCCCAGGGCCTGCACTTCCTTGCGATCACAGGCTTCAACGTCGTGCCCGCCGAGCGCGTGTGGTACCCGGAGCAGATGGCCGAAAGCGCCTACTGGGCGTGCCGCCGCGGAGATGGCTACTGGATTTTCCTGGGAGCGGAGCCGCTGCTGCGTGCCGCGGCTGGCGAGCGCCCCGGCTGGCTCGCGAACTATGGCGGCCGACCGCGGGAGTGGGTCGAACAATTCACCGCCGTGAACACGGTCATCGTCTCGGGCAAGACTATGCGCACCCCTCCGCTCACCTTGCCGCCGATGAAACAGCACTGGGAACTCAGCGATGTGTTCGGGACGAAATGCTCACCCGGTGCTGACTCGTTCGTGCGCCGCTGGACCGACATCGGCCTGCCCTGGGAGGGCGGCGAGCTGGTCCTGCTAGCCGAGAAGCCGGGCGATTGGCTATCCTTCAACCGGCCGGTGCGCGGCGCGGACCGTTACCTGGTCAGTCTCTGGCTCACCACTGGCCCGGACCGGGGGATTGCGCGGTTGTACGCAGACAGCAAGCCCGTGGGGGAACCGGTTGATCTTTACGCACCCATCACCACCCCTGGCGATGCGCTGGCAGTCGGGTTTATTGATCTGGAGCGCGGGGAGCACACCTGGCGCCTGCAGGTGATGGGGAAGAACGAGCGCGCCAGCGGCTACGATATCGGCTTTCGCGGCATCTGGATGGAGGACGTCGGCTACCCGCCGATAGTGTGGTCGGTGATCGGGCCGTTTGACAACACCGGCGAGGACCTGCCCGGATACGACGCCATCTATCCGCCCGAGAAGGAAATCAACCTGGAAGCCACCTATGCGGGCAAGCGGGGCGAGCCGGTGCGCTGGCACCAGGCCAAGGCGCAGCCCAACGGTTACCTCAACCTACTGTCGGCCTTCTCCGAGTTCAAGGACGCCGTGGCATATTGCCTGACGTTCGTTTACAGCCCCAGCGATGGCCCGCGGCAAGTGATGCTGGGCAGCGACGACGGTGGCAAGTTGTTCGTCAACGGCGAGATGGTCTGGGGCGAGCCGGTCGCGCGCGCCGCCGAGCCAGACCAGAACGAGCCCAGGGCGTACTTCCGCCGCGGCTGGAACACCATTCTGTTCAAGGTCCTGCAGACCGGCGGCGAATGGGGCATCTACCTGCGCGTGGACGATCCGAAGCACGAACTCAAGTACTCGCCTGTCCCGCCGCAGGAGCACGAGGAGCACTCGTTCCTGTTCAAGGGCGTTACGGTTTCGACTGGCAATGCCGGCACCGCTTCCTGCGTGCTCGCAAAGGCGAACAATGCATTTCAGGAATCAGGCGCCAGGTAGGCTGGTAATAGTACTGGCCTTTATCGGCCTGCTGGCTGCGGCCGGGACTGCGGCCGGCGTGCCACCGGTTCGCTTCGATTTCGAGAGCAGGGACATGCAGGGCTGGAAGGTGGTCGGCGGCCGCTTCGGGCCCTTGCCATCCTTCAATGATAATGACCGCTGGGCCGGCAATTTCGGCAAGCAGGGCAGATACTTCATCGGCACCTGCGAACTGGGGAACGGGCCATTTGACGACGGCATGACGGGCGAGATTCGCTCGCCCTCGTTCGTCCTTCACTATCGGCGCATGTCCCTGCTGGTGGGCGGGGGCAATCACCCCCGGACGTGCTATGTTGCGCTCTGCCGCTGGAGGGATGACGCCGAACTGATTACGGAAACCGGGGGTAATGCAGAGCGAATGACGCGCCGCATCTGGGACGTGTCCCGATACATCGGCGAGAGAGTCTATCTGAAAGTCGTTGACAACGAGAAGGGCGGGTGGGGCCACATCAATGTTGACGATGTCCGGGAGATAACTCCAGAAGAGGAACTGATAATGGCAAGGGAAAAGGCTGTTCGCAGCGCAGAGATCGAGGCCAGGTTCAAAAAGTGGGCCAGGGCTACTCTGGGGCTGTCCAGGCGCAGCGTTTACCGCGGAGATGCACTGCGCGCGATTTCCTTCCCGATGGGCGGCATTGGGGCCGGCAACATCAGCATTGCCGGCACGGGCGAGCTGCGCGAATGGGAGATTTTCAACAGCCGGCACTGGCTCGGGCGAGTGCTTCCCGGCTCATTCTTCGCGGTTCGCGCTCGTGCAACTGGGAAGCAACCGATTGCAAGGCTCCTGCAGACCACCCCTATCGGCTCTCTGCCAACAGTAGAAACCATCGAGTTCATCGGCGAGTACCCCATTGCAATGCTGCGCTATCGCGACCGCGACCTGCCGGTTGATGTTTCGCTCGAAGCCTTCTCTCCCCTGATTCCCTTCAATTCCAAGGATTCGGGCCTGCCGGCGGTAATCTTCATTTTCACGGCCAGGAACAAAGGCCGCGGCCCGGTCGAGGTTTCCTTCCTTGGCTCCCTCAAGAATGCCGTCGGATACGACGGCATGAGCGAGATCAAGGGGCCACAGGGACTGGAGAACCCAGGTTTCGGCGGAAACGTCAACCGGGTGGTGTGCAAGGATGGTTTCAGTTGCCTCACGATGACCTCGGAGAATCAGGCTTCTGATTCGAAGCACTACGGCAGCATGGCGCTGGCTTGCCCGGACGAGAAGGCGAGCGCCGCTCCGGCCTGGAGCGATTCGGCACATCTCTGGCCGCCATTCGTGGCGCAAGGCCGGCTCGCTGGAGCCGAGGCCACACCCAGCGCCACAGGCCACACCTGGAACGGCGCGATTGCTAGCGCGCTGCGTCTCAAGCCCGGCGAGGCAAAATCCGTGCTTTTCGTCATCGCCTGGCACTTCCCGAACCGCTACGGTGAATGGGACCTCGCCGAGGCCTCCTGTCGGGTAGGCAACATGTATAACAACTGGTTCGCCGACGCCCAGGCCGTGACCGAGTATGTACTGGGGAACTGTGAGCGCCTTTGCACCCAGACGAGGCTCTTCCGCGATACCTTCTACGACAGCACCTTGCCGTACTGGTTTCTCGACGCCATCACAGCGAACATCTCGACCCTCTGCACGACGACCTGCCTGTGGCTGGAAGACGGCACTTTCGCGGGCTTCGAGGGATCGTGGTGCTGCCCCATGAACTGCACCCACGTCTGGAACTACGAGCAGACGATGGCCAGCCTGTTCCCCGACCTTGAGCGCAATGTTCGGCGCACCGATCTGAAGATCCAGATGGAGCCGAACGGCATGATCCATCACCGCACCTTCATTCCCGTGTCGCTTCCGCGCAGGAGCGGGCCCGCAACCGATGGGCAACTGGGGACGGTGCTCAAGGTCTATCGCGAGCACTTGCGAAGCCCAGACGGCTCATTTCTGAAAGACTCCTGGCCGGAAGTCAAGCGCGCCATGGACTTTGTCATGAATCAGTGGGACTACGACCGCGACGGCGTCATCGTTGATGCCCAGCCGAACACCTATGACATAAGTTTCTACGGGGCCAATACGTTCATCGGCTCGCTGTACCTGGCCGCGCTGCGCGCCGCTGAGGAAATGGCCAGCATAGAGGGAGACCGCGAAAGCGCGGCCCGCTACCGCGACCGCTGCGAGAGCGGCCGCGCCAAGCTCGACCGCGAACTGTGGAACGGCGAATACTACATCCAGAAGTACGACGCGGAGAAGTTCAAGGAGCACCAATATGGCACCGGCTGCCTCGCCGACCAGATGTTCGGCCAGTGGTGGGCGCACGTGCTTGGCATGGGCTACATCTTCCCGGAGAAGCGAGTCGAGAAATCGCTCGCGTCAATCTTCGGATGTAACTTTCGCAAGGACTTCACCGACTGGGTTCATTCCCAGCGCGTCTTCGCCTCCGGGCGCGACAAGGGCCTTCTCTGCTGCACCTGGCCAAAGGGTGGCCGGCCCGAAACGCCCGTCCTCTACTGCGACGAGGTGTGGACGGGCATCGAATACCAAGTCGCAGCGCACATGATTTATGAGCGCATGGGCGATGAGGCCCTCTGCATCGTGAAGGCTGCGAGAGACCGATACAACGGAACCGAGCGCAATCCCTGGAACGAAATCGAGTGCGGCGATCACTACGCGCGCGCGATGAGCTCCTGGTCGCTTCTGCTGGCGGCGCAGGGTTACCACTACGACGGCCCGGGGGGTGTGCTGCAACTTGCGCCTAACACCACGCCGGAGAGGTTCCGCTCGTTCTTCAGCACCGCGTCGGGCTATGGCACCTTCTCGCAGACGCGCAGGCGGCGCACTCAGGCCGATACGCTCGACCTGAAGCAGGGAACGCTTGAACTCACGCGCCTGGTTTTCGGCCTGCCGGAAAGCGCAAAACGCCCCAGGGCAAAAGTAACCATCGCAGGAGCGCCAGCAGACGCCCAACTTGAATTCGGGCGCGGCACGCTCACGATTTCATTCCCCTCGCGCATCAAACTCGAAGCCGGCCAGTCCCTCCGCGTCAAGGGCGAATGGTAGACGGCCTGTAGGGCGGGGCCTCTGCGCCCCGCCCGAAGGTGCGGCGGGGGGTGGAACCCCCGCCCTACAATTACATGCCTTCGGGATTGGCCTGTGGAGCGGGCCTGCCGAGGCCCGCCGGCGGCGGGCCCATTCGCCCCTACGGCCGTCACGGCTCGACGGCCACGCGGATCGAGCCCTCGGCGCGCGTGTCCATCAATTCGTAGGCGCGCGAAATCTGCTGCAGAGGCAGCCGATGGGTGAGGATCGGCTTCACGTTCACCTGCCCGCTGACGATCAGCGAAATCGCCTCGGGGTAGTTCTCATTCTGGCGCCGGACGTTTATCAACAGCAACTCCTTGCGGCGCGCTTCCGACAGGCGGATCTCCAGCCTGTCCTCCGCCGGTATTCCCACCAGAACCACTGAGCCGCCAGGCCTGCACACTTCCACCGCCTGCTGCGGGGTTTCCTGCGCGCCCGCGGCCTCGAACACGACATCCACCCCACGCCCGCCGGTTCGTTCGAGAATCTTTTCGACAGGGCTTTCTTCCGCAGCGAGGAACGTCGCGTCCGCCCCCAGGTCTTTCGCCACCGCCAGCCTTTCGGGCACCAGATCAGTCGCCATTATCGGGCCTGCGCCCTTCGCACGCGCCACCATTAGGATGCAAAGCCCGATGCCGCCGCACCCCAGCAGCGCCACCGTTGCTCCGGGCTTCATCCGCGCTAGTTCCACCGCATGAACCGCCACCGCAAGCGGCTCCAGCAGCGCGATATCCCCCAGGTCCATGTCATCCGGCACGGGAAACAGGCAGCGGCGCGGCATCGCGATCTTTTCGCACATTGAGCCGTGCCGCGGCGGCATCGCCATGAATTCCAGGTGCCTGCAAAGATGGAACATCGTTTCGCTGCACATGTCGCAATTGCCGCAAGGGATTGCGGGATCAATCGCGACGCGCGTCCCGGCCACAAGATCGGTGCCGTTTGAGTCGAGGACTATGCCCGCGCATTCGTGCCCTGGCACGAAGGGCTGATCCCACGACACGCCGCCGATCTCCCCACGCAGGTAAACGTGCATGTCCGACGCGCAAAGCGTCACCAGCGGCACTCGCAGCAGCACCTCACCCGGCCGCAACTTGGGCTCGGGCAAGTGCTCAATCCGCACATCGCGGATGCCGTGAACCCTGACCCCTCTCATCTCGCAGTCCTTCTCCGCGCCTGGCCTTTAATCGCCAATCTTCAGGCGACAGGAAGTTTCCGCGTCGCCAGGCTGCGTGCCTTCTCATCGGACAGAAGGGCAACTGGGCAGGGCAGCCAATTGAGCGCTGCGCGGTTTTTCCCGGCATGAAGACCATGAGACACATGTGCATCAGAATCCGGGTCGCGCGGCTGGCAATCTGCATTGCCATCGCCGCGGTCGGCTCGCCCTCGTGCGCGTGGGAGCGCATGATGGCCTACCACGACACGGTGGTGGCCGCCGACGAGGAACGCCCGATGGTGGGGCTGGTGTCCTATGACAAGCAACATTGGCTGAACTATCTGCTGCTCGGCAAACTCGCGGTCGGCATTGAGTGGGCGAATGGAACCGTCTGGTTGCACCAGCATGCCACGCTGGCTCAATCGTCATGGGGGCTTCACGTTGACGGCACCTGCGGCCCGGCGCACATCCGGCTGGATGCGGCGCCATTGCTGGTTCGCAGCAAATCAATCGCAGACCACATTGGCGGCGCGGTCATCCGCTTGCGACTGAATGCCAGCCAGCCTTGCACCATGCACCTCCGGTTCGGGGGCCTTGGGCGAACCGGCATTCTCACCGGGCTCAAGCGCCAAGAATGGCTGCGCGACGAATCCTTTGCCATTGCCCCCAATGACCAGGTCGAATGCGCCGGATCTGCGTTTCTGCTGCGCAGCCCGGCGGATGGCATTCCTCTGGCGGTCGCTGGCATGATGACGCCCGAAACATCCTTCGAAGGTGTGACGCCAAACCTGGCAGTGACCACCATTTCCATGCCCGCCGGAGGGCATGACTACTTCCTATCCCTTGGCTTCGCGCGGCAGGCTGCCAGAGCCCGCGCGATTGCGGCGGGTGCCACGGCCGATCCAGCAAGTTTACTGGAGCGCGCCCGTCGCCACTACGAAACCGCTGCCAGGGTGGCGCTAGTCGAGACCCCACTGCCTGAGATTGACAGCGCATTTCGTGCCGCGCTCCTCAACTTGGAATACACATGGTATCCCCCCATGGGCTGGATCGAATCTCTCCACCACTGGGATACTCTCTACACCCAACTGCACGCAATGGCCGCAGACTGCATCGGCCAGCCCGGCCGCGCCCGCGAGTCGCTGCTCTTCCACGCGCGGCGATTGCGCGCCGATGGCCGCGTGATGGATTTCGACCCCAGCGGCCGCGCGCGAGAGGATTTCCCCTGGAATCAATACTTCATGTGGGGCGTCAAGCATCACTGGCGGTGGACGGGTGATCGCGCGGCCGCCGCAGCGCTCTTCCCCGCCGCCGAACGCGTCCTCGAACACACCCTGCGAACCTGGGACAAAGACAGCAACCTGCTGCTCGGCTTCGGGCAGCAGATCGGGTATCAAGAGGACTACATCTCGACCCCAGACGACGGCGCCTCACCCACGATCGCAGGCATCGAGATGTTCCGCACGCTGGCTGAACTCGCGCATGCGCTGAACCAGCCGGGAAAAGCTCGCGAGTACCACCGCGATGCCGACCTTGCCGCATCCCGCCTGCGCGCTTCGCTCTGGCGGCGCGACCTGGGCCGCTTTATGTACTACAAAGACCGCCTGGGCGTGGCGCACCTCGAAGGCCAATACCACACCTTCGGATGGCCGGCCCTGTACGGCATCACCAACTTGACGGACAGTTACACGTCAGCGCATCACATAATCGAGACGCTCTCGACGCCGCGCGGGCTGATCTATTGCAGTAACAACTTCCCAGGCCATCCGCCGCACACAACGGGCTGCCAGGAGGGCAGCGTCCAATCGGCGTTCGCTGCCATGGCGCTTGCCCGCATTGGCGAACATGACCGCGCCGCGCAGATCCTCGCTGCGCTTGGCAGGCTAGTGATCGAGCCTCCGAACAGGGGCGCTTTCCCAGAGGTCGCCGAAAAGGCGCCCACCTGGTTCTCCCCCGCAGCGGCAGCGTATTTGCAGGGGGTTGTTGAAGGGCTGTTCGGCATTGAGATGGATGTCCCGGCAGGACGCCTTTGGCTGCGCCCGGCGCTGCCCGATTCATGGCCACAGGCGCGCTTTTCCTCGCCGCAGGTGGCGCTCACGGTCCGGCAGTCGGCGCGCGAGCGGAGCATCCTTGCTCGCTTCGACCGCGCTTTGGGTTGCGAGATTCGCTGGAATCTTCCGGTATCGGACATCCTGTCTGTCCGGTGCAATGGCTCTGCTGTTCCATTCTCATCGCAGCCTGGCATCGGACACACATTGCTGAGTGTCTCGCTCCCGCCTGCAAAGCGATTCGACTTGCGCATTTCTCTCAGCCCAAGGCCCTCGCGCCTGGTGTATCCGCGCGAAGTCGCGCCGGGCGGCGACGTGACCATCCGCGCGGAGAGCTGCAGGATTGCCGGCCTCCTCGACCCAGAAGCCCTGGCCGAACGAACCGCTCTCTCGCCGCGGGAGGCTCACGTCAGGCTGCGCTCCGACCTGCTTCAGCCTTATTTGCCCTTTGGCCAACAGGCCCGACTGTTTTCAGACCGCACGCTGTTCCTATCGTGCCGCTCCGGCAATGCAGACTTCCTGGCCCCCGTGAACTTCCGGCTCACATTGCCTTCGCGGTGCGAACCTGGTCCGCCGCCGGTCGGCAACGTCGCTGCCCTGCTGCTGCCGCGTGATCTGCTGACCTCAAGTGCCTCCTGGCGCGAATGGCGCTGGTACAGCGCATTCGGGCACTATCCGTGGGCTGCGCTCGGCGACCCGCTGGAATCTGCTCCGTTGAAAAACGAGATCGTCGAGCCGGTGGCCGGGCCGCGTTTCCGGATTACCCCGGGGCAACTGGCGCTGGCCTCCGCACAGCGCGGCGAAGTGCTCGTGCCCATCAACGCCAGTGCGCGGGGGATCTATCTGCTGATTCTTCCCGCCCTGACCAATGACGACGTTTTCTCGCAGGTCGGCGAGGTGGTGGCCGAGTGCCGCGATGGCATTGTGCGCCGCCCTCTCTTCTTCCCCGGTGATCTGGACTGGGCCTGGCCTCCGGAAGTGGTCGGGGACTACGCTACCGTGGGAAAAGGGTGGTCGTGCTCTCCGGCATGGCACACACCGTCCGCTGTCCTCTCGACCGTCTCCCTCGACCTGGGCGGTCGGCGATTCGTGAACGCGCTGCGCCTGCGAACCATCGGTCAATACCCGGCCCTCGGCTTGCTCGGCGTGTCGCTTTCCGAGTGACCGTGGGGGCGGGTTTCAGACCCGCCCCTGCAACGGGACGCCGGTGGCGCGCAATTGTAGGGCGCGCCGGGGCAGAATCCCACCTTCTGGGTGCAGACCTGGATCGCTCGGCATCATTTAAGCCCCATCCGGCCGAGCACGGCAGCCTTCGCGCGGCGGCCCAGCCTGCGCGCTGCTGCCCGGACGCGGGCGGAGTTGCTGGGCTGCTCTGGCGACGCAACAGTCTTCGGGCCGAACTTCTCCGCGGGCAGCAGCCTGACGTAACGCTCTCCCTGCCCGAGCAGCCCCTGTTCGTGCTTGACCTGCATCAGCCCGTCCTTGCTGCGAATGTAGATCAAGTCGGCCAGCAGTGCGCGCTCCTGCCCGGCCAGCCATTGATCGCGGCTCTCCAGATCCCCAAGTTCCACGCGCTGCTGGTGGAGGATGAGGAATGGTTGCGGTATCTTGACCCCGGTGTAGATGCCGCCGGTGCCAAGGAATGCCAGCCCGGCCCCAGCCAGAACTGCCCGCGTCAGGCGCTCTCCTATCATCCTGCCACGCCTTTCTGCGAGCGACCCCGATGTTAGGTTCGCCTTGCTGCGGGCAACTCCTTCTGGCAGGCGACTTTTTTAGATTTCCTTGGATCCGCAGGCCGGCGCTGCAGCCCGGCCCGGCTAGCGCTTGGCCGCGGGGGCCTCAGCCTGCGACTGCACGAGGGGCAAGCCCATAAGCTGCCTAATCGGGTTGTAGGAGAGAAGGTCCGCCACTATCCTGGCCCTCTTGCCGTCCAGCGTGGTCACAACATAGACCCGGTCTTTGCCTGGATCAAAGTAGGCCTGCTCATCGGGTTGGCCCTTCTTCGGCGGCTTGATTGTCGGATCGCCGCGAAACTTGGCCCCCTGCATCGTCCTCACGATCAACGGCTGTTCAACCAGCAGCCAGGATTTGACCGTGTTGTTGGGCAGCCTAAGCCATATCTTGGCAGGATTGAACTGAACCTTCTCCAGAGTCCCGTACAAAGCGGGGCGCTCCAACTCCTTGATGAAAACCGTGCTCTTGAGGTCCAAAACAGTGTAGAGGTAACCAGGTCCGCCCGATACGCCAGGCAAATAGCATACGACCAAGGGCTCGCCCGGTTTGGCGTTGAATTCCTCGCCCTTCACGGGTTTCAAGTTCCGGAATAAGACAGTCATCTTGCTCGGCCTGAGGGTTATCACCTGCCCCTTGGCATCCTTTACCTGGATGATCCGGCTCTTGGTATCGAGACTGACGAAACGGACGTTCGCCCTGACCGGCTTCGGTCTCTTGGCGGGCTTCGGCGGGCCTGGCATCGGCGCGGTCCCCTTGGGCGGCCCTGCTGATGCCATCAGAGCCAGGGCCAGCATTCCCGTCAGACAAGTGATGCAAATTGTGGCACGTCTCATTTCGATCTCTCCTACATGTTGTTGGATGCCTACCCATTCGGCTCGGGCCGCCAATTCTCCTTCAGCTTGGCCCTTTACGTCGGGCATGGCTGCGGGTGACCGGGCCCCTTGTATGGCGCGAGGCTGGCGTGATATAATGCGCCGGGGTGGTTGCGACCTGGAGAGCAGCAGCCGCCGAGCGGCGCGTGGGCCACCGATCCGGGTGACCCTGCCCGTCAAAGGGACCCTGAAGGACGCTTCACGGGAGCCCGAACGGGGGGGCACCCTCAGGGCGCCCACGAAGGGCCGCGCAGACAGATTCGAACGATGAAGAGAACTTATCAACCTAAGAGACGGCACCGCCAGCGGGTTCATGGCTTTCGAGCGCGCATGGCAACGCCCGGCGGCCGGAATGTTCTGGCACGCCGCCGCCAAAAGGGGCGCCTGCGACTTGCGGCATGAGCCCTCGCGCCACAGTGGGCCGGCTGCACGCAAAGAAGGAGTTCCGCCGCGTTCTGCGCGCTCGCCGCGCGGAAAACAGGCTCCTTGCGGCACGAGCGTTTCAGCGGGAGCCCAGCGACCTGTCCGGCCTCAGGCTCGGCATAGTGCTTCCCAGGCGGTTGGCCAAAGCGGTTGCGAGAAACCGGGTGCGCCGGAGAATCCGGGAAGCCTGCCGGTTGACGGAGAGCAGGCAAGGCGGCTGGGACCTGGTGTTGTTGCCGCGGGCAAGTTGCCTGGAGGCGAACTACGATGAAATCTATTCGGCTGTGGGCGACATTCTCAGGCGCCTTGGCATTTGCCCGGGCTAGCGTGGTTGCTGCGATTCGGCTGTACCAGGCCGTGATTTCGCCGCTGAAACCTGCGGTGTGCCGCTTTCACCCCAGTTGCTCCGAATATGCGCGCCAGGCCTTGGTGCGCCACGGGCTGCTGCGCGGGGGTGCCCTGGCCTTGCGCAGGCTATTGCGATGCCATCCATTCGATGCAGGGGGCTATGACCCGGTTCCCTAAAGACTGCCCCAGGCTGGCGCGCCTGCTGGTTGCGCTGGTGCTCCTGGTGCCTCTCGCCGGGTGCGCCAAGGGGCCCGTTTTCCTGTCCGAGGCGCAACTCAAGAGCGTGGGGGTGGATCTCGAGGCCCTCGAACGGACCGGGCCTGCGGCCCTGGATAGGAAGGTGGGGGAGTACGAGGACAGCCTCGGCAAGATGCAGGACAAGCGCGACCGCGAAGCCGCTGGCAGGCTTGCCCTACTCATCGGCTACGCATACGAGCGGGGCGGCAAATTCGGGAAGGCTACTGCCGCGTACTCCATGGCGCGCGGCACCGCCTATGGCTACGTGGCGGCCTTCCGCATGGGGGAGATCGCGCGCCTGGAGTCCAATGACGAACGTCAGGCGGAGAAGAATTACAGCCAGGCCGTTCCGGCCCATCCGGCCGTCCTCGGATGGATAAGAGTGGCCGAGCACGATGGTGAACACTCGGTTCTAGCGAACCAGGTGGGCGGGAGGCTCGTGCTGCGGCCGCTCCAAGAGGAAGCCAGAATACGGCTCGATGGAATCTATCGCAAGACTACCTCGTATCACTTCATTGACTGGCTGGTGCACCTGTTCGGCAAGCGGCCGGCGTACTCGTGCGGCCTTGCCCTCATTTTCCTGGCCCTGGCTGTGAAAATCGCGACTACTCCGCTCACGAACATCTCGTTCCGCAGCATGAGGAAGATGCAGGCGCTCCAGCCGCACATCAAGGAATTGCAGGACAAGCATGGCAAGGACCGCGAGGCGCTTGCGCGCGAGCAGTTCGCCCTGATGCGCAAGTATAAGATCAACCCGATGGGCGGATGCCTTCCGCTGCTGGTCCAGATGCCGATCCTGATTTACATGTACAGGGCTATCCAGCACTATATCTATCCGCTCTCCAAAGCCAGTTTCCTGTGGGCGCCCAGCCTGGCCCAGCCTGACATGCCGCTGCTCATTCTCTACGCAGTCAGCATGTATCTTTCTCAGAAACTGACGGCCATGCCGTCCGCCGATCCGCAGCAGCAGCAAATGCAGAAGACGATGACCTGGATGATGCCCCTGCTTTTCACCACCATGCTTTCCACCTTGCCATCGGCGTTGATCCTATATTGGCTTTCTTACAACGTGTTCTTCACGGCGCACCAGGTGTGGCTGATGCGCCAACCGCTGCCCGCTCTCCAAACCCAGCCTGGGAACGAGAAGACGATTCCCTCCGGGCCGCCGCCGCGCTTGCGCCCCAAGCGCAAGAAGCGCTAAACTTCCCACTGTAGCAAGGGGTGATCCAGATGACATCCATTGAGAAAACCGGCAGAACCGTTGACGAAGCCATCACCGCGGCTCTTGAGGAACTGGGCGTCACCCGCGACCAGGTTGAGGTCGAAGTATTGGAACAGGAGGGCAGGGCCCTCTTCGGCATCCTGGGCCACACCCAGGCGCGCGTGCGCGTGACCCCCAAGGCGACGCCCGGAATGGTGGCGGCTGCGCTGGCACAGGAGATCCTCGACGCCATGCCCGCCAAGGCCAAGGCGGAACTCGCCCGCGAGGACGATGAGCAGGCCCTGATCAACTTGAGCGGCGAGGACCTGGGCATGCTAATCGGGAAGCACGGCAACACCCTGGCCGCGCTCCAGCACCTGGTCGGGTTGATAACCGCAAGAAAGACCGGCGTGCACAAGCGCATAGCGCTCGATGCGGAGGGTTACCGTGAGAGAAGGGAAGAAGCCCTGCGCGGCATGGCCAAGAGGGCGGCCCGGCGCGCAATCGAATCCGGGCGCGAGGTATCGCTTGACCCGCTGCCCGCCAACGAGCGGCGCATCATCCACATCGCTCTCGCCGAGGACAAGCGCGTGACAACCACGAGCGTCGGCGAAGACCCCTTCCGCCGCCTGATCATCGCCCCGAAGGGCGCCGCCGCAGGCCAGCGGCGCAGGGGGGCGCGCGAGGGACGCGAGGGCAGGCCGCCGTCATCCAGGCGCCGCGGCGCGGAGGGCCGCCCACCGGAAGACCGCTTCTACCTCGAGCAGGACGAGATCCCCGAAGAGGCAGCGGAAATCGAGGAGCCAGAAGAGGGCGAGGGCTTGCCAGGCGATGAAGCGCGCGAGCCCGACGAAGAAGAAAGATCCACTCCCGACCAGTAGCGGGTGCACGCCCCTCGCGCCCGTGGCGCAAACCCCGGACCCCCCGGCGCCTATGGTGCTGTTTAGACCCTGCCGTTCGTTGTGAAACTTGCGCTGTTTGTGGAACGAACATGCGTAAGCACTTTGCTGGGGAGGGGGAATGGTGACCACAAAGCGCATCATATTGGCTCTCGTCGGCATAGGGCTGGTGGTGGGGGTATGCTCGACTGCCGCCGCCGAAGTGCGCATAACCACCAACGCCGCCGACCAGAACTACCCCGCCATCTGGGGCAACATCATCGCCTGGCACGACAGCCGGAACGGCAATTCCGACATCTACGCCTACAACATCGCCGCGGCCCAGGAAGTCCGTATCACCACAGACACTGCCAATCAGTTCTACCCCGACGTCTCGTCCTCGATCATCACATGGGACGATTTCAGAAACGAGACCTGGGACATCTATTACTACGACCTGACCAGCGGCTCGCAGGCTGGCGTAGTCATTGATCCCGCCGGCCAGTCGGGCTCGGCGGCGAGCGGCTACAGAGTCGTATGGACTGATACTCGCGCCTCTAATGCCGACATCTACTACAAAGATGTGAGCACCGGCAGCGGCAAGGCGATCATCACGTACATGACCCACCAGACGCAGCCTGATATCTCCGGCGACCTGATCGTGTGGCAGGACAAGCGCGCAGGCGCCGTCAACATTGACATCTGGGGCTACAACCTGGCTACCAGCCAGGAGTTCCAGGTTACAACCGATACCCACAACCAGCAGAGCCCTGCGATCTCGGGCCAGCGCGTGGTGTGGCAGGACCAGAGAAACGGCAACTGGGACATTTACATGCGCGATCTGTCCAGCGGGCAGGAAATCCCGATCTGCATCGCGGCTGGCGATCAGACCGAGCCGGCGATTGACGGCGACATTATCCTCTGGACTGACATGCGCAATGGCAACTCCGACATCTATATGTTCGATCTTGCCGCCGGTCAAGAATATCCCGTCTGCATTGATCCCGCCACGCAGCAGCACCCCGCCGTCTCGCAGTGCCGCGCTGTCTGGGCCGACAATCGCAACGGCAACTGGGATATCTACATGGCCGATGTGGGCGATCCGCAGCCGCCCACGGTCGCGCTGACATCGCCCGCTCAGAGTGCCACGCTGACGGGCACGGTGAACGTTGCAGCATCAGCGTCGGACAACGTGGCAGTGGGCCGCGTGGATTTTCTGCTCGACGACGCGGTCGTGAGCAGCGATACGACCGAGCCCTACGAATGGCAGTGGAATACAATCGGCACCCCCGATGGCGCGCACGTCGTGAAGGCCAAGGCCTATGACACATCCAACAACTGGGCCCAGGATTTGAAGAACGTGAGCGTGGACAATGCGCCTCCCTCCGCAGCCATCACCTCACCGGCGGCCGGCTCGTGGGTGAGCGGGACTGTGAATGTCAACGTAAGCGCGGTTGACGCCGTAGCCGTGAACCGCGTTGAGTTCCGCGTAGGGGGTGTGCTGCGATCCACCGACTCTGCTGCGCCATTTTCGTGGGCCTGGAACACGCTGGCGGAAAGCAACGGTGCCCATGTCCTGCGCGCAACGGCCTATGACAGAGCAGGGCATTCTGCCTACGACGAACGCTCGGTCTCGGTGGATAACACTACCCCTTCGGTTGCACTGACCGCGCCGGGCGAAGGTGCCGTCGTAAGGGATACGGTTGCCGTGCAGGCTGCGGCTTCCGACACGGCCTCGGGCGTGAGCCGCGTTGAACTCTATCTCGATGGAGTGTTGGTGAAGACGTGCACCGTAGCCCCCTACTCGTGGCAATGGGACACTGTCCCCTGTTCCGAGGGCGCTCACGTGGTTGCCGCTGCTGCCATTGACCAGGCTGGCAACCGGGCGACGGACACGCGGGGGGTTACGGTTGACAACACGACATTTGATGATGTGCTGAAGACCTCGTTGTATTGGGCTTATGTGGAGGCGCTGGTGCGCGAGGGTATCACCGCCGGTTGCCTGGCGGATCCGCCGCGCTACTGTCCAACGGCCCCTGTCACAAGAGCCCAGATGGCGAAGTTCCTTTGCCTGGCGGCAGGGAAAACGGAACTGTTTCCGCCGACGCCGACATTCGCGGACGTGCAGCCGGGGCCGTGGTATTACGGCTGGGTGGAGCGGCTGGCTGACCCTGCCTCCTGGCCGGGCGGCATCCCGCCGACCAGCGGCTGCGCCTGCCCCCCGGGCTACCCGCCCGGTGCCAGGTGTTTCTGCCCGAACGACCCGGTGACGCGAGAGCAGATGGCGAAGTTCCTTTGCCTGGCGACGGGCCATGCGGCCATGCCCTCGTGTTCAGGGGTGTTCGCCGACGTCGCGCCGGGCTCGGCCTGCCCGTTGATCGAGCGCCTGGCTGACCCGACCTCGTGGGGCGGCACTCCACCTACCAGCGGCTGCGCCTGCCCGCCTGGCTATCCTGGCGGCGCCAGATGCTACTGCCCGAAGGAGAACTGCACCCGCGCCCAGATGGCCAAATTCCTGGTCCTCGCGTTCGGCATCCCGTTGTAGGGCGGGGCCTCTGCGCCCCGCCGTAGCCTCGGCGGGGGATGGCACCCCCCACCCTACAATTGCGCGCCTTCGGGATTCCACCGTAACGCCGCCGTCCCGGCGGCATGCCAGCGGGACGCTGGCGTTACGAATCGGGCCCGGCATTTCTTGACGAGGATTGCCGCGGCAGGCAGCAGAAAGAGGAGGAGCCCGCCCAGCAGGCGGGCTCCTCCACGTTGAGGCTGGTAACGCGGAGTGCGTCAGACGGGTTCCTGAAGTAGCAACGCCAGGGTGCGGGCAATCTGTTGGGCGCGCAGGCGCACCATCCCGGCAGTGGTGCGATCATCAAAGACAGCCAGCAAGAGTGCGACATCGCCCACGCGAACCATCTGAACGTGGTTGTTCTGCCCCTGCTGCATGAAGAAGTCGAACTGCCTTTCCCCCACGATCCGCGCTATTTCACCGCTCGAGGCGAACGTCGCCGCAGCCAGAGCGCAGAGGCCGTCAATATCGAGGTTCTCGATGAATCCCTGCCGGTGCAGGGCGGTGCCGTCGCGTCCCACGACGATGGCGCAAGTGGCGTTCGACTCGCGCAGGAACTCGCCGCAAAGCTGTTCAATGCGGCGGTAGGAGGTTACGTCAAGCGCCAGGTCACGCTGTTGCATCTTGCTCAACCCCCCATCGCGCTGATCGCGGCTGCTGCTTGTTCAACTGCCATTTGCATGGGTCCCAGCGCGCACTCGCTGTTGGCCGCTGCCAGCAAAGTCCCCTGCGGCAAGGTCCGGGCCACCAATTTGCCTTCCTCCCATTCCAGCGCAGCCGATGCTGCCTCACCGCAGCCGCAGGCTTGTGCCAGGCTGGCGAAGGCCTGGAAGGCGCGCAGTGCGTGCTGCCAGATCTCCTCGTCCTGCAGTTCCGTGCTTGCCTGGCTCGCAATCACCAGTCCGTCGGAGGCTAACACTGCGCTGCCCAGCATGCCCGAGGTCTTGTTCAGTTCGGCCAGGATTTCTTGCATCATCGCCTCTGGAAACCTGCCAACAGGCGCTGGGCGGCGGTGTGTATTGTCTCGAGCACTCTTCCGGGCCGGACACGCGGGGACAGCACGGTGATAAGCACCGCACCGGCCTCCGATTCGATCACGATCTGCCCCTGGTTCGCGCTCACCATAGCGCGCAGCGGGCGTCCCGCCTCGCGCCATACCTGGGCCCAGGCGCTCAATGCCGATGCCATTCGCGCTGCCGCCTCGGCATCGCTCTTGTCGCCCCTGCCGAGGCTGCCGTCAATCGGCAGGCCTTGCGGGTCTGTGAGCATTACTCCCGTGACTCCGGAAAGAGCTCTAATGGTCTCGATTTCTGCGGCTGGTTCGGCGGCTGAGCGCGCTGCAGGTCGAGGTGGGCTCGCGCTTACTGCTGCTGTCTCCGCCGCGGGCGTCGTGCGCATTGCCTCTTGCAGGACAGCCCGGGCATCCGCGTCGCTAGGGTGGAAGAACAGTGCCCGTTCGGCCCACTTTATGGCATCCTGGCCGTAGCCCAGCATCAGGCAGACCCTCGCCAGCATGGTCAACGCGACTGCGTTCATCGGATCATGTGAAACAGCGTCTTGCAGGGCCTCTTCGGCAGCGCACAAGTCCTCGCGGTCAACATGCACGCGGGCCAGCACGATGAGCGCCGATACGTAGTAAGGCCACTGTTTCAGCACCTCCTCACAGGTGCTTAAGGCGTGTTCGAGGCGGCCGCTCAGGCGCTCTTTCTCCGCCCTCTCCACCACATATGGCGATATGTGGCGGCTGAGCAAATCGGCGGCCTGCAAACCATATGTTGTGGTTTCCACTGGCCTCTCCGGGATACAGAACAGGCCCCTGGATGATGCTGCGTCAGCCAGTGGCGTACATTCCACAAAGAGTGGGCAATTTGAGCACTGCCCTAGTATGAGAAGAAAAGCCGTCCCCACTCATTGCGCGCGAAGCGCCGAATCCTGACGCGCCCGACGGTGGGATACCAGAGCCAGTCGTGGTAGATATTCGAGGCCAGCGGCGCCCAGAATACGAGCGGGGAATGCAACAAGATCCGCTCCAGAGGCCGCAGCGGGCCTTTGCGAATCATCTGGTCTCCCCAGATCACCAGGCTGCGCTTGACGTGAAAACCCAGGCTGATGCCGGCTATGTCTGTTCCCACGACACAAATCTTCGCCGGGTCGGCGGTGCCAAGCCCCATTTCGTGGGCCATTCGCAGGTAGGGGATCTGGAGGGGCTCGAAGCCCATAATCTGGGCGGCCACCGCGTCCAGCGCGACCGAGTCGGCGCTTGCGAGCAGAAGGTTGCCGATGCGCGGAACCATCGTGCGCGGCCCCGCCCCATCACCGCAAACTGTGCCATCCATCACCGCGAAGATATTCGGGTGCAGTTCCCTCTGCATCATCAGCAGGTCAACTAGCACCTCGTGGATGTGCTTGTGGCCGTAGTGGCGCACCTCTTTCAGCAAGCCGCCGAAGGCGTTCTTCACCGCCCCCGTGGTTGTGGTGTGACCGTGGGTCTTCATGGTGGGCAGGTGCAGGATGTCCTTGCCAATGAACATCTCCGGGATCTCGACTTCAGAGCCGAAGATCTTGTTGACCACCAGCAGCGGAGACTTGAAGCGGTAGCGCGTCCATTTTGCCTCAGGCAGGGCAGTGAACGAAAGGCCGCACTTGTCAAGCACCGGCAGCCACTTGTTGTTGCGCGCGCCTTTCCAGGGATCGGTCACCACGGTCTTGTTCTCGACCGGGAACAGCCGCTCGCGGCGGAACCCATCCTCGAGCAGCGCGCGCACCACTCCTTCCAGTTGCCATGGCTGGGTGGAGCAGGCGGGGAAATAGCGAGTCCAGGAGAGGTTCAATTTGATAATCAGGTCGCGCTGCGGCGACAGTGCACTCTGGTATCCCGCGAGCCGCATCAGGCGCGCGTAGTCCTCAACCACCGCGCCGGGGGAGGTCTCAACCACTGCCACCAGGGCCTTGTATTGCGATTGCCGGTTTGCCACCATGCTCAGTTATTCCTGAAGGCCGTATGCCCCAAACGTCGCTCGCGGGGGCCCGCTAGGCGAGATCTCGTCGCACCGGCTTACTCCGTATCCTTTCGAACAACCAATTAGCGCCCGACCCTGCGAAGACCAGGTAGAACGGGATCGAGGGCAACTTGAAACGCGCGGTCCCGGCGGCGCCCGTGGCGAGAACGAAGTAGACTGCAACAACCAGGCTGAGCCAAAGCAGGCGCCTGTCATAGCGCCTCCAAGACACGACAAGGCCCACGATGGCGCAGAAATACGAGACCAGCAGGTACGGAGCGATCAGCCCGGCAATCAGCAGCCCGGTGGCGCCCTTCTTGCTGACAAACGCCTTGAACAGCGCGATGATGCTAGCGTAAGCCTTAATATCGAAGCTGGCCTGCGGCAGCCCCAGCAACCTGGCATAGCCGGCGCTGTCAACGCTAAACAGGGTGTGGAAGACCCCGAGCAGGTAGATTTTGCCGAAGAGCAATGGATCGCTCTTGATATACCTCGCGGCTAACCGGTTGAGGTACTTCGCCTCCTGGAACGGACTGACCTCATCTTGTCGCAATCCATCCGCGGCCATCATCTCGCCGGCTTCGGACAGCAGCATCTTTCGCACCGTTTCGGCATCCTGATGATGCCTCACCATCTCCATGGGCGCTATGTTCAACACGAGTAGATTGTATGAACCGGAGGTGGACAGAGAGCAGCTGCCGAAGGTTGCGCAGTTCCTGGCTATCCACGGTGACAGCGCCAGCACTGCCGCAAGCAAGCAGGCGGCTGAATACTTCAGAGCCTTTTCCGGCTGGCGGCGCGACGAAACGAAAATCACCGCAACGAGAATCAGGGGCAGGTATTGGGATATCGGCCTCACCAACGCCGCAAGCCCCGTGAACAGTCCGCACGCAGCATAATAAGACAGCGATGTCCTCCGAGATCTCGCCGTCATCGCAGCGCCGAACAGGTAGAGTGCAGCCACAAGGAAACAGACGTTCAGCACGTCGCTGAGCAGCCTCGAGCAATACATGATGAGAAACGGGTCCAGGGCGTAGAACAGCGACCCCGCTATCGCGCTCCCGCGGTCCAAGTTTCGAGAAAGCGTCAGTAGAAGCAAGAAACATGAGAACATATCAATGATGATTTGAACGAGCAACACCACCCACGGCCTGTATCCGAACAGAAAGTAAGTGCTGGCAACGAGGAGTGGATATATCGGCGTTCTTATGGCTTCCGGGCGACCGGTGGCCCCGTCGAGGAAACGATGCCTCTCGAGCATCGTGATCGCAAGCTGGTGATACTCCGCAGCGTCACCTTGAAGTATTGCCTGCGCTTCAACACGGGGACTCCAAGGTCGCACCAGCCCGAACAGGATTAGCCTGGGCAGAATGCATACAAGAAGTACAACAATGACCCGCTTCGCTCCTGGGAGAGCACCGCTTTGCGCTAGTTCGGAAGTACCCACCAGGGCCCCCTCGCTGTGCAATGAACCCCATGGCCTCTGAGCAGCCGGCGCGCATTGATCCTGACCAGTGCTGCCTGCTCCTCGGGCTGCGCCACTTGATTCGCCGCCATGCTCAATCAGCCCTCCCGGACATGCCTGCTCCACACGTCCATCCGGTCACAAGTAGATGAACAACAGCACGGACGCCAGCCAGAGGGCGACATCGGCCAGCATGGGCACATCTGTGAGCAACACCCTATCCGGCTCGCCCCCTCGTTCCGCGCGGTGCACCAGGTAAAGGTAGCGGTAGATCCCGAAGATCACGAAGGGCACGGTATACACCAGGTTGTGCGTGCCGAATTTCTCAACGGTTTCCGGCCACAGTGTGTAGAGGCAGTAACATACCACCGTCGAGGCGGTCACCACCGAGATCATCTGGTCGAGAAGGTAGGGGCTGTAGTGCGACAGACTGGCGCGATGCTCCCCGGCTTGGTCGCTCATGAGCACCAGTTCGTGCCGCCGCTTGCTCAGCGCCAGGAACAGCGAGAGCAGCAGCGTGCAAATCAGCAGCCAGGGGGACACGGTAACGTTCACCGCTACCGCCCCTGCAACCGCACGGATGACGAACCCTCCGGCCACTGCGAAGACGTCCAGGATCACGAGTGCCTCGAACCAGGCGCTGTACAAGAGGTGCAAACACAGGTACGCGGCAGCAAGCGCCGAGAACGGCTTGCCGAGGAAGACGCTGGCTGCCATGCCTACAGCGGCCAAGGCAACGGCTGCCCCTGCCGCGAGTGTGCGCGGCACCCTGCCGGAGGCGATGGGGCGATTGCGCTTGAGCGGGTGCCGGCGGTCACGCTCCACATCGAAGAGGTCGTTCACCAGATACACGCTGCTGGACAGCGCGCAGAAGATGGCAAAAGCCGCGAGCGCAAACAATACCGCCCCGGCCTGCCTTGCCTCCTGGCCAAAAATCAGGCCCGCGAAGACGATCCCGTTCTTGACCCACTGGCGGGGCCGGGCCGCTTCCATCAGCGCCACAAGCGTATTCATTGAACGCGGACGCCACTACCAGAGTGACGGATCCTTGTTGGCCTCCTCGTCAGTAATGAAACCATAATACCTGCCGGCCCAGTAGGCGTCCAGGTAGTCAGCGCTGCCAGTTTCCTCCGTTATCACACCCGGGCTGATGAGCACCAGGTTCGCGCTCCTCCAACCGTTGCCATCATCGCTCTGAAAAAGGCCCGCAGGGGTGGCTGCGTAGAGACGGCCTCCGGTCGAGAAGACCCCGCTCGCGCGCGGGATCGGCAGGCCGGCATTGCATTCCTGCCAGGTGATCCCCGCGTCGCGGCTGCGGAAGACGCCGGCAGAAGTCGCGGCGTAAAGAGTGTCGGATTCGGTGGGATGGAAGGCGATTCCCTCTATGCGCCCTCTCAGACCCATGCCGCCTGCCTTGACATATGACTGGGCGTAAACCCACAGGCCGTTGCCCACGATTGCGGTCCACGTCTTTCCAGCGTCCAGCGTTCGCCAGATGCCGGTGATGCCGCCCCCGTCTTCTTGAAAGCGCAGCGTCGCGTAGATGGCGCCGACCGCGCGCGCGCTCAGCCTGAGCCACTGGCTGCTATCGCCGGAATAGGGCACCTCGCCGAGCGGCTGCCACTCGTCCCCGGCGCGCTTTGTGAAAAGCCTGCCGCGGCGCGCTGCCAGGAAGGTGGGCTCTTTGTCGGCTACGACTGCCATGGGCCATGGGCCGATCGCCTCGGCGACAAGGCGCCACTGCTCGCCGACATCTTCGCTGCCTAGGTCCAGGCTGCGCCATATGCCTGCATCCGTGATCGCGTACATGCGGTTGGGTGCGGAGGCATCTGCCATCACCAGCGAAGCATTGCCCGCGAGCACCAGGTTCCAGAGGGTGCCGCCGTTCGCGCTGCGGTAAACGCCCCGGTCAGTCGCCACGAAGACAATTCTCATGCGCGCAATGGAGACGGCGGCGCTTCGCACACGAACCCCCGCAAGGCCTGCGCTGATATCCTGCCAGGTCTTGCCTTCGTCAACGGAGCGGTACAGCCAGCCTTCCCGGTCAGCAGCATAGGTCACAGCTGGATCCTCGGGGGCCGCGTCAATCGAGCCAATCTCGCGGCTCAGCCAGCCGTCGAGCGAATAGGGATTGTTCTTCCATTCATACTCGTTGTCGAGCGGTCGCTCGTACATCGGCAGCGGCTCCTCGGCAAGCCCGCCAACCTTCTTCACATCCGGCCGGATGCTGTTCATCTTCGGCCGGAACACCTTGTCCGTGGGGTAGTCGCGCAGATTCTGGATTGCGGCGCGCAGCCGCTGCTCGTCACGCTGGCCGGAGATGGCGCAATACATGAACGTGTAGTAGGCCTGCCGGTCGTCCCTGTTGCTTGCCCAGATTGCGTCAAGGACTGCGCGGTAGAAGCGCAGCAGTTCCGGGTCTTTTTCCATGCGGAACACGTTGTCGAGGTCGCCCAGCACGTGCTCGGTGTCATCGAATTCCGTCCGCCGCGGCTCCGCGGGAAAAGTTGTGCGCTTGCGGTAGCCGTACTGTTCAACCAGTTTCTGGTATGCGCGGTTGAACTTCTCGTCGCCAGTGATGTGATGCGCAGTCTTGAGGCAAGAGGTTACCATGATCGTGCGCAGGTTGGGAGTCCTTCCGTCGGTGAAGCCCAGGAAGCGCTCGCGCTCGCCATATTCGTCCAGGATGCAGAGCTCGTGGTCCACGATGTAACTCATCAGGGCGTGCACATCCTGCCTGATCAGCTCCTTCTGCTTCTCGTCGGCAGCCAGGTCATAGTAAACCCCGTAGCCGTGGATCACATCATCATAGTTATGATGGCTCGGGCTGCCGCGCCAGCGCCAATCCTTCCATTTGCCGACGCCCTGGTGCCAGAAGCGGGAAGTGCCGGCTCCTTCCCTCTCCTCATAAGAGGGGCCGTGGCCGCGAAGATAGCCGCGCGCCAGGAAACCCGGAATCCCCGTCATCTCCTGCAAACGGTGCAGGGCCTGCAAGATCTGGTCGCAGTGCCTGCGCACAGAATCGTCCTTTGTGAATGCATAGCGGTATGCCTGCCCTCCCAGGTAGTTGCCCGTCCAAGAACAGGAATGGGCGACATTCGACCGTCCTGCGGTGCTGTGGTCCGGCGGGCTGCCGTCGGGGGGCAGCACGACGATTGAGGGATAGAGCCCGTCTATCCAGTGGTTGCGCAAGACATTCTCTTCGAACAGCATCGCCTTGTTCTGGAGCGGCACCTTCCATGAGTCCGCGATCGCAGCGGTAGCCGGCATTGCACAAGCAGCCACGAGAAATAGAACCGGCAATTTCATCACGCGCCTCCGCGGTGTAATTACTTTGCTGCCGGCAGTCGTTTTCCTGCGCCAGCAGGGGCTCGGCCAGCGGGCGAGAAACCTAAGGGTGGCAAATGGGCAGCGAAGGCCTCGAGCGGATCGTCAGGTCACATCCCGCGGCCCAGGGGGAGGCGGTTGCCCCGCGCTGCCGCCACTTCGGCGTGTGCGGCGGGTGCGACCTGCAGGACGTTCCACAGCAGGCGCAACTGGAGGGCAAGACCGCTGTCGTTGCCGAGATGCTCAGCGCCTACGAAGGGCTTGCGGGCGTGGCCGTCCAGCGAGCGCTCGGCCCGACCGAGCCCTGGGAATACCGCAATAAGATTGAGATGACCTTCGGCGCCAGCCCGGAGGGAGTAACCCTGGGCTTCGCGCCGAAGCGCAAGTTCCACGCCGTCGTGGATATCACTGAATGCCCCATAACGCCGCGCAGGCTGGTAGATGTGGCAGCAGCAGTTCGGCAGTTCGCGCGCGGGCACAACCTGGATGCCTACGATACCCGCACGCACGAGGGGTTGCTGCGCAACCTCGTCGTCAGGGAGGGCCGCACGACAGGAGACCTGTTGATCAACCTGGTGTGCGCATCGGCCGACTGGCCATTTGCCCAATTCGCGGCCGCCATGAAACCGTTCCAGGCCAGCGGCGTGATGTGGACGCTCAACCGGCAGGTGAGCAATGCAGTCAAGTTCGACCAGGTGCACATGCTGGCAGGGAGTGAGATAGTCACCGAGCGGCTGATGGGCATGACGTTCTCTTTCTCGCCTCAATCTTTCTTCCAGACCAACACGGCGATGGCAGAGGTTCTCTGCCGCACGGTGGTGCAGGCTGCGGGCCAGGGCGAAGGGAGGGTGCTCGACGCCTATTGCGGTGTGGGGACTTTCTCATTGCTGCTCGCGCATGCCTGGGGCAGCGTCGTCGGCGTCGAGATGGTCGAGCAGGCAATTGCCGATGCGAGGGCCAATGCCGAGCGCAATGCAGTTCGCAACGTGGCGTTCGTGTGCCGGGCAGCAGAGGACTATCAGTGGAGCCCGGGCCAGTTCGAACTGGTGCTCCTCGACCCGCCCCGCCCCGGGTGCCACACCAAACTGATACGCAGGCTGCTTGAAACTCGTCCGCCGAGGATAATCTACGTATCCTGCAGCCCGGCTTCCCTGGCCGCCGATCTGGCGCGGCTGCAGGAGGGATACGTTATCGAGAGCGTCCAGCCGGTTGACATGTTCCCGCAAACAGTTCACGTCGAGTCAGTGGCTCTGCTAGCCGCGAGGGATGGTTGAGATGCCCGATTACCCCGTGATCATCCGCGACCTTCCCGAGCAAGAGAGGCCCAGGGAGCGGCTCGCCAGGCACGGGCCTGCCAGCCTGGCGAACTCGGAACTGATCGCCATCCTTTTGCGCACCGGGGCTGCAAGGCAATCCGCTATCGCCCTCGCCGAGCGGCTGCTGGCCGAGTTCGGCGGCCTGCGCGGAATCGCCACCGCCAGCGTCGAGCGCCTCTCCACGGTGAAAGGCATGGGCCTGGCAAAGGCCGCCCAGGTCAAGGCGGCCTTCGAACTGGGCAAGCGCCTGGCGGCCGAGCCGCAACATGAGAAGGCCACCGTCTCTCGGCCCGATGATGTTGTGAGCCTGGTCAGAGAGGACCTGCGCTACAAGGACAAGGAGCATTTTCTCGTTCTGCTGCTGGATATACGAAACCGCGTGCTCAGGATCAGCACCGTCTCGGTGGGCTCGCTCACCGCAAACATCGCCCACCCGCGGGAGGTATTCCGCGAGGCGATTGACCACGGAGCAGCTTCAATCATCGCGGTGCACAATCACCCCAGCGGCGACCCTTTGCCCAGCAAAGAGGACCGCCTGTTGACAAAGCGCCTGAAGGAAACCGGCGAGATCGTCGGAATCCCTCTCGTGGATCACATCGTCATTGGAGGGGCCGAATTCGTCAGCCTGAAAGAGCGCGGGTTGATCTAACAGCATGCAAAGGAGGTGGCAAAGATGAGCGAGCGCGGAGTGACACGCCGCGAAATCCTGAAGGCGGGCGTCGGGGCCGCGGCAGCGATGGCCTTCGGCAGCCGGGTCTTCGGGCAGCAGGAGCGCGAGATACGCTGCGGTTTCATCGGGGTGGGGGGCCGAGGGACGAGCCTGCTGAGGGAGACGCTGAAACTCCCGCAAGTGTCGGTGGTCGCCATCTGCGACATCAATGAGAGCAATCTCAACCGTGCGCTCGGCATGGTGCAAGAAGCAAGGGGAGCAAAGCCGGATGCCTATTCCGCCGGACCGCACGACTACCGGCGGCTGCTGGCCCGAACGGACCTACACGCGGTTGTGATCGCAACGCCCTGCAATTGGCATGCTCCCATGTATCTCGACGCCATCGCGGCGGGCAAGCACATGTACGGCGAAAAGCCGATGTGCATCGCGGTCAAGGAAGCGAACGAGATCGTGAGCGCGGCGCGCGCGGCGCCCAAGGTGATAGTGCAAATCGGGTTTCAGCGCCGCGCCAACCCTCACTACCAGGAGGCGATCGCACTCGTCAGGCAGGGCGAGATCGGCGGCCTTCTCGAGGGCCGCGTTGCCTGGTTGAATGCCTGGGGGCCGCTGCGCGGCTGGTTCTCGAAGCGCGCCGAGTCGGGCGACTGGGTCATCGAGCAGGCGTGCCACACCTGGGATGCCATGAACTGGCTCACCGCGCATCACCCGTTGCGCGCCTATGCGGTCGGCCGGGCGGACATCTACAACGCCGAGGAGCCGGGGCGCGATGTTTACGATTACTACTCGGCGATCCTCGAATACCCAGAAAAGTTCTTTGTGAATGCAACCCACTCCTGGATTTGCCCGGAGGACGGCGCATTCACGGGGGTTTACGAGCGCGTGGTCGGCCGCAAGGGAGGCTGTGACCTGGGCGGCGGAAGGTTTATCTACCGCGACAAGGCAAAGGCAGCGCGCAGTGTGGGCAGAGACGTGAACGATACCGCCGAGAGCCTGCGCGCATTCTTCAACAGCGTCAGCAGCGGGACGCCGCCCATCAGCGGCGTTTTGAACGGGCGCGACGCGACGTTCGTAGGGCTGATGATCCGTAAAGCCTACGACGAGGGGCGCGTGGTCACGTGGCAGGAGATTGCCAGGTCTGTGTAGGGCAAGGGTTCACCCCTTGCCGTCCGCGACGCGAATCCGGCAAGCCGTAAAGGCTTGCCCTACACAAGATCGTCGAAGGGAGGTGTAGGGTGCCGCTAACCAGACGGGAGTTCATTGAGAATGCCGCCCTGGCGGCGGCCGGGATGCTGCTTGCGACAAAGGCCGGGCGGGGTGATGCGCCGGCGGCTCAATCAGGCGACCCACTGCGAGTCGCGATGTGCGACTGGAACCTCGGCAAGACCGGCCAGGTGGGGGCGATGGAAGTCGCCCACACGGTGGGGCTGGACGGCGTCGAGGTGAGCATCCTTTTCCCCGGGCCCGGGCAGCACTTGCGCGACCCGAAGCTCCAGCGCGAATACCAGGCGGCAGCCAAGCGACACGGGGTCTCGATCCCATCCGTCGCGCTGGGGATCCTGAACGAGGTGCCCCTGGCATCTGAACCCAAGGCGGCAATCTGGCTCTGCGACGCAATTGAGGTAGCCCACAGTCTGGGGGCGAAGGTGATCCTGCTTGCGTTCTTCGGACGGGGAGAACTCAAGATGGCGGATGAACGTCAGATCGGGCGCGTGGTTGACGTGCTCAGGGAAACGGCCCCTCGCGCCGAGAAAGCGGGCGTCATACTGGGGCTGGAGAATACGCTGAGCGCCGAGGAGAACATCCTGATCTTGCAGCGAGCAGGTTCGGCCGCCGTGCAGGTGTATTACGACCTGAAGAATTCCGCAGACAACGGCCGCGACGTCCCCAGGGAGATACGCCTGCTCGGCGAGCATATCTGCCAGGTGCACGTCAAGAACGGCGATCGGCCGCTGAGCCAGCCTGCCAATGTTGACTTCCCGGCTTGCGCGCAGGCGTTGCGCGAGACTGGCTACAAGGGCTGGTTCGTCTTGGAGACCTCGAGCCCCAAGGACCTGGTCTCTGATACCCGCGCGAACATCGCATACCTTCGCAAGACTTTCGCCTAGGGCATCGGGCTAGCGCGAGGAGGGCTGGCATGAAGCAGAGATTATGGGGGATTATCTGAGCCTTGCTGATTGCGGCCGGTCTGGCCGCTCTGATCTACTTCCTGGCCCGGTGAGCGAACCCCGCGCTGCGCAGTACCCGTAGGGGAGCAGCGGTGCTGCTCCCGAATAGGGCGGAGCAGCGCTCCGCCCCTACGGCCGCGCCCCGCGGGATGTCTGCCGCAGGCGCTCGTAAAGCAGAAGTGCGCATGCCACGCTGACGTTGAGCGACGAAATGCGGCCCGTCATGGGGATGCGCACCAACTCATCGCACGCCTTCGCCAGCGGCCCCCTCAGGCCCGCATGTTCGCCGCCGAGAACGAGGCCCAAGGGTCCAGTCAGGTCGCAATCCCAGTACGACCTCTGGGCCGCGGCATCCGCCCCTATGAGACGAATCCCCTTGCGCCGTAGTACCGCCGCAGCCTGCGTAAGGCTGTGGCCAATGACGGGCACGTACTCTGCCGCCCCCATCGCGATCCGTGCAGCGTCCCCTAGCGTGGGGAAATCCCGCGTCGGGACGATCACCGCGTCCACGCCGGCTGCCTCTGCGGTGCGAAGAATGGCGCCCAGATTCTGGGCGTGGGCAACCTCGCGCAACAGGACAATGCACGGGGCCTTGCCGGCTTGTTCGCACCTGTCGAGCACTCCATTCAGCGTCGCGGCCGCAGGCGCTGCAACCAGTGCAACGACTCCCTGGTGCTGGGCGCCCGATGTCATGCGGTCGAGCTCCCGGCGCGGCGCGCGCTTCAATGCCACGCTCCTGCCCTCGCACAGGGCTAGCAGTTCCCGCACCCGCTCGTCCTGGCTCGAGGCCCCTTCATCCAGCAGAATGCGTGTGACCCGGCGCCCGGCCCGCACCGCTTCGAGCACCGCATTGCGGCCGTACAGCAGCACCGGGGCCCTCTGCACGCGATCCGAACGCTCCAAACGGCTCAAACGCTTCACGGCTGGTCGCTTCTTCCAGCTAAACGCATCATCCTGCCAGGTTTGCCGGGGCCATGCGTAGAAGAAGGCTTTTGCGGTGAGAGGGCGCTGTCTGGCGACATTGGCAATCATGGCCTGCGCGGCGGCCACGAGGGTCCAGGCTGCCGGGCCGGGCGTGGCCGTCAGCCTTTGGGTCAGCGACCGGGATGGCGGCGAGTCGCAGGAGCGGTTCCTGCCGGGCAGGGAACTGTTCTTTCACGCTGCCGCTGTGGCCAGCGGCATGCGTGCCGACACGCCTGTTCGAATCTCGCTTGCGCTCGAGGGCCCGCGCGGCTGGCGCTCCGAACTGAAGCCCGACGTGCGGGCCAAAGTGGGCCGGCTGGAACCTTCCTACTCGCGATCGTACCGGTTCAGCGAAGCGCTGCCCCCGTACATGTTCGGCAGGCACGATCTCATCGCGCGCGTCGAGTGCGGCGACGCGCCCGCAGTGCAAACAAGCGTCCGTTTCTCGATCGAGCCGCCCGTCGTGCTCGAAAAGGTCTGGGTTGACCGCCTGCCCCTTGCCCTCCCGAGGACTGAGAGCAACCGTTTGATGGTCGGCCAGAAGTTTTACTTCCACGCCCGTCACAGCATCAGTGACCTCGTTGATGCCGAGAAGGCGGAACTGACCGTGGAGTGGAACGTGCTTCGCGGTGAGAAGCTGCTGCCGCTCTCGGCCTCGGTAACCAAGCCCCTGGACGCCGACCCGCAGCAGCGGCTGCTCACCCGGGCAGTCTGTGACAAGCCTCCCGGCAGCGAGATGGTCGGCGCCTTCAACTTGAGATGCACCGCCAGGCTCGGCGAGTTCCATACCGAACCGCTGGTCGCTCCCTTCATCATCATCGCGAGCCAGGCGCTCGCGGCGCCGGACGTGGCCTCTGCATCGCTCGTCTCCATCGCTGCCCGCCCGCGAGTGGTGCGGCCGGGCAAGAGAGTCTCCCTCCTCGCAAAATACAAGGTCACCGGCCTGATACCGGGCGAGCGCGCCGCTCTGATAGAGCGGCAGCTCGTCTCCTCGGCAGGCCGCGAGTGGGTTCTGCCCATGCGCAGCGTTGAACGGGCCAATGGGTTCTACGTCATCTCCGAGAAATTCACTGCGCCCGAGGACGCGGCGCCGGGGGAGTACTGCTACGAGTTCAGCCTGCTTGCGCCGCAGCGGTCGCTTTGCAGGGGCGAGGCGTGCTTCAACGTGCAGCCCTTGGTGATAACGTCTTCAAATCTTTCCATCTGGCCGAAGAAAGTCAAGCCCGGCGACCAAGTGACACTCTCCTTTCGGTTTGACGTGCGGGGCCTTGCCGAGGGGGAGGCCATGCCGGTGGAGCGCGTGATATCCATCAAGGGGCCGCGCGCATTGACGCTCAAGCGCGCGGGATGGCTGCGGCAGATCCCGGGGGCGGTTTATCGCACCAGGGATACCGTTTCAGTCCCTGCCGACTGGCCCGCGGGGCACTATGATGTCAGCGCCATCGTGACCTGCCCCGACGCGCACGCCACCGCAGCCAGCGGCTCCTTCGACATTACCCCTCAGTAGGGGTCCCCAAGGCCGGGTCCGATGGCAGAGGCGCGAAAGGCCACTCTTTGTTCCTGCGCGCCCAGCGCAGGAACGCAATAATCCCCAGACCCATCCACCCGAACGTCAGCGCGAGGGACAGCCAGCCAGACGTCAAGAAGATATAACAGAAGCCGATGAAGGAAACCACGGCCGGGATGGGATAGAGCCACATCTTGAACGGACGCTTCAGCCCCGGCCGGTCGCGGCGCAGCAGCACGAGCGCCGCGGTCTGCCCCAGGAACTGGATGATGATCCGCGTCGCGATGCACGCGGTAATCACCGATTCCAGCGGCAGCAGGCTGCCCAGCGCCACCATTCCGCCGACCAGCAGCAGTGACACGTGGGGGATGTGCCGCGTGGGGTGGATCGCGGCCACCTTGCTAAAGAAGTAGCCGTCGCGCGCGGCCGCAAAGGGGATGCGCGAGTAGCCCAGCATCAGCGCATATATCGAGCCGTAGGCTGTGTAAACTATCAGCAGCGTCATCACGATGGCCGCGCCCCGGCCATAGATGCGTTCGATCATCTCGCTGCCGATATACTTCGAGTTTATCGCGTCTCGCCAGGGGATAACCCCGATCATGCTGATGTTGATGAGCATGTAGATCATCGCCACGGTAACCACCGAAATCAGGATCGCGCGCGGCAGCACCCGCCCCGGATCGCGCACCTCTTCGCCCACGTAGCAAGCGCTGTAATAGCCCATGTAGTCGTACATCGCGATCAGGGTCGCGCTGCCCAGCCCCATCACGAAGCCGCGCGAAAACGAGAAGGCGTTAGGAGGAAATGTGAAGGCATAGTCCCAGTGAAAGTGCGTCAGCCCGGCAAGCATCGTCCAGCCCGTCGTTATCAGCATGCCGATCCAAAGCGCAACCGTGATGTTCGCCACCGCGCGTATGCGCCGGTAATGCAGCCAAATCGTAAAGACCGCGATCCCGGCGGCGAGAAGCCTGAGCGTCCAGGCGCCTCGAATCGCGGGAATGATATAACTCAAATAGTCCACCAGCCCGATGTTCCCCGACGCGACCTCCAGCGGCATGCTCAGAAAGAACTGCCAGATAAAGAGAAAAGCCACCAGTTTGCCGCAGTAGCGCCGGAACGCTTCCCGCAGGTAAATGTATGTGCCGCCCTCCCCCGGCAGGCTGGCGCTCAGTTCGGCCCAAACCTGGCCGTCACAGATCGCGATCACAAGAGCCACCACCCAGCCCAGCATGCACTGCGGCCCGTGCATCGTCGCAATTATCAGGGGGATGGTGATGAACGGCCCGACCCCCACCATGTTGGCCATCCCTGCCGCCGTCGCCTGAAGCAGGCCAAAGCCCCGTTCCAGCCGGGCAGGCGCGGTCACACCCGTTTCATCTGGCATATCTGGTCTTTCCCTCCTTGCTAAACTTCACAGACCACGCAACCGGTCCCGTTCGCGCGGGCTGAAGCGTCAGTGAGACCACGTCTCCCTGCACGCTGGTCCTTCCGCCCGAGGCTTGTGCCACCTGCAATCCGCGCGGTTTCCAGATCGTTATCCTGTGCCTGGCTCCCCCGATCCCATTGGCCGCGCCCGAAAGAGTCATCCTACTCGCATCCCAGCGCACATCACGCAGGAGTATCGCGCCCTGAGTCACGTGGCGGTCGGTCGAAAGAACCTGGGGCCGACCCAGGTTTTCCCTGATCGCCAGCAGACGCACAGTGCGTGGAGGAACCTCGACACTGATGCTCCCTCGGTACAGACCTAGGTACTTCTGGCTCCAGAACTCGAAAACGTGATACGCGCGCCGCCTGTCGAGCCCCAGTTCGTCGAAGCCCAGGCGAATCACGATCATCATCTCAGCGCCGCGCGCATCCTTGTCCACACCCCAGTTGAACAGGCCGACCACGTGCCATTTCTCCCACGGCTTCTCAACGAGCAGGTCCCAGATCATCGGCACCTCGCTCTTGAACAGGTCTAGCGGACGGGCGGCCCTTGGATAAACCGGTATCGCTTTCCGGTAGGCGTCAATCTGCCAGGGATGCATTTCGATGAAAGCGTCGCCCATCTTCGCAACCCCACCCGTGAGCGCGGTGCCGGTCAAGCGCACGATCGCCTCATTCCTTGTCTGCGGCGGGCGCATCTGTATCGCGTCGGCGTGATTGATCCAGATGCGGCCCTGCATCCAGTAGCGCCGTGCGGTGGCCCGCAGCGCCGGGACCGTTCCCCTTCCTCCGGCGCCGACCCAGGTCCCTGCCTTCTCGCCTTCGCCCTCCCTCAACCACCAGCCAGGCCAGGAATCCCATGAGCTCCTCATGCAATCCGCCAAGCCATAGCACAGCCCTTTGGCGGAGGTCTCCGACATTACACACCCCGGGGGCAGCACCGACCGGATTGCCTTCAGCGTCGCCCGGTAAGCCTCGACATTTGTCATGTTCGAGCGATAGCGCGCCCCGAGCAGCGCATAATACGTGAAATCCGGCTTCAACCATCCGCGGAAGCCCCAGCGATTCACGAGTCTATCCGTAAGCTCCCTTATCCACTGCACGACCTCGGGATTCGAAACATCCAGCACCAGATCGTGATCAACGACCTCCTTGCCTTCAGGGCTGATCGGCATCAGCCAATCGGGATGACTCACGGCGATCTCGGAGCCGGCGGCGGCTGTGCAGGGCGCATACCAGATCCCCGGCTCAAGCCCGCGCCTCCTTATCTGCCGGGCGATCCACGCCATGCCGTGCGGAAAGCGCCTTGGGTCCGCGCGCCAGGTTCCCCGCGCAACCTGCCAGGCGTCATCAACCTGGAAATACTCAAGCCCCCAGTCGCGAAACATGCGAGCCGCGAAATCCAGGTTTTTTATGAAGAGGTTCTCATTGATCTTCTCGCCGTAGGAATACCAGTAGTTCCAACCTGTAGGGGCCACCCCGCTCCGAGGCCGGATCGCCAGGCAGCGCGCAATCGTGTCGCCGTATTCCTCCAGGGCCTGAAATGGGGTCTTCGCAAGGCCGTCAACCATGAAAACTTCCGATTGCTCGCTCTTGCCCGGCGCCAGAATGCGCGGGGTAACGTAGGTGCAGGCCCCTCCCCAAGTCGAGAAGCCGGAGTCGCGCGGCATACCCCTGCTCAGCACCATCGGGAACGAGCGCTCGAACGTAAGGAAACCTCCCAGCAGGCTCCGGCCTGAGGCCAGGTCGTAGATGACGCTGTTCCAGTTCGCGCTGCAGGCCTGTGTACCGGGCACCAGGCGCGGATCCGCGTCATCAACGATGTCATGCCCATTGTCAAGGACGCGGCACGAGGAAGGGTTGCTTCCCACCATCGCCGCCCCGCCCGCACCCGCTGCTACGAACAGGGGCTGCAAGCCGAGCACCTTTATCGGCGCCGTCCCGCGGTTCGTCAGCGACAGATCAAACACAGCCAACCGCTTGCCGGGGTATATCCTCCCGCGCCACGACAGCGACACCGCCTTTTGCTGTGCGTCAATGTCCATCTGAATCGCCTGCGCCCCCCCGATCCTGTCGCGCACGCTGAGGCGGCGCCATGCTCTCCTGCCCGGAGCGCTCGTCGAGACAGTCCAACTCTGTCCCCCGATCTCCAGCCTCGCCGCGCCAACTGCGCCCCTGACGATCACGCGCTTCCCGCCCGATAGAGCGGCCGTCCCGCGCGCCGCGTCGAAAGTCAACCGCACTATTCCGTTTTCAAGGACGGGCTGGGCAAGCACCTTGCCCGAAGCGGCAACTTGGCTCGCAATCACCATCGCACCCCAAACCGCTATGCTCCGGGTCATTCTCTTTCTCGACACAGGCGGCTATTCGCCGACCCGGCATTTCGACCTTCCCCAGCCCGCCTCAAGAGGAAAGCCGCATCGCGTGCGGAAGCAGAACTGCGCCGAGGTATTGAGTGGATAGGACAGAGAAGGAACGCGCCTCAAGCCCAGGCTCGCTGTTGCTCAGCGCGCTGATCCCCGCGCTGGGCTTTTGCCTGGGATGGGGCATCAGGGGGGTCTTTGGTCACAAGCGCGGGCCCATGGTCCCGGGTGCGCTGGCGGGCCTCACGCTGGCCCTCAGCCCCGGATCGAAACTGCGCAAGCGCGCCGGCTGGATGATGGCTGCAGGTGCCGCAGGTTTCGCATTCGGCGGAGAGGAGACCTACGGGCAAACGATCGGCCTTACCCAAGGCCCGCACCGCAAGCAAACCTACTGGTGGGGCCTGCTTGGCTTGGCCGTGAAAGGGGCTCCCTGGATCGGCCTGGGCGCTCTCTACATCGGCATGGCGGCCGGCCGAAGGAAGTACACCTTGAAGGAAATCACCGCCCTTTCTGCCGGGCTGCTTGGGATGGGTGCCCTTGGCACTCAAATCCTCAACCGCCCGCACTGTCCTCCGGATAAACTTCCCAGGATTTACTTCTCCAACTTCGTTACTCCCGCCGACCCGAATGATCCGCCCAGGATTGAGTGCTGGGGCGGCCTGTGGTTCGGATTCCTGTTCCTTTGGAGTTATGTGGCCCTTGTGAAGCGCGACCCATTTGCCTCTCGCATGGGCGCCTGGGGGTTGTTGGGCGGAGCGGCCGGATTTCCAGCGGGACAGGCAATGCAGGCGTGGCGCAGAGGAAGGGAGCCCTTCTCCCCAAGTTTCGAGAGATGGATGGACTGGTGGAAGGTCATGGAGATGAGCTTCGGGTTCATCGCCGGCCTTGCCCTGGGCCTGGGAGAGTATTTCTCCCGCCGCTTCGAGCCCGACGAGCCGGAATCGGAGCCTGCGGCCCTTTCGCCCAGCGCGCAGGCGGCGCTGGCGCTTGCCTGCCTGGTGCCGGTGGCGGCAGTGGACTTTGACTTGATCCCCGATCCGCATCCCGACCACCTCCCGCGCTTCCCCGCGCACCTGCCGTTCTACGTCTGGCTGCTTCCAGGGTTGCTCGCCTTTTCTACAGAACGGCTGGCATGGCTGAGCGGCATCGGCTTGCCTTTCATGCTTCACGTGCAGAACGTGTTCTGCGACTACTGGACGCGCGAGCGCAAGTTCTTTTCGGCGAACTGGACGATCCCCGCGGCAGCAGCCGCATCGGCCGCCGCGTTCGTCCTGGGCGATCAGTGGGGCCGCAAAGAAGAGCAAGCGCCCGGCAGCGTCGCGCCCGATGCCCTGGCATTCACCGCGTGGGCCTACTCGCTCATATCCGCCGCCAAGGAGATGGTGGTGCCGCGCCTGGTCGGCCCGGATGCCAAAGGGCCAGTGATACAGCGTTTCGCCAACCCCTCGACCGGCGTCCACGCAGCATTCTTCACCATTTCCGCCGCGCTGAGCGCCTGGGCCGCAACCAGGAGCGTTGACGGCCAAGAGTCAGGCTGATAGAATCAGCCCGGCCATGACTTCTGCGCAACAGCAACTCGAGATTCTCCGCCGCGGGACGGCGGAAATCATCCCCGAGGATGAACTGGCGCGCCGCCTCGAAGAGGGCCGCCCCCTGCGCGTCAAGTTGGGCGTGGACCCCACCGGCCCCGATATCCACCTGGGCCACGCCGTCGTGCTGCGAAAACTGCGGCAGTTCCAGGACCTGGGCCACACTGCCGTGCTGATCGTAGGCGACTTCACTGCCCTCATTGGCGACCCATCTGGCAGAACGGAAAGCCGTCCCCAACTCACGCCCGATCAGGTGCGCGAGAACCTGCGCACCTACCGCCGCCAGGCGTTCATGATACTGGACCGCCAGCGCACCGAGTTCCGCTACAACAGCAAGTGGCTGGGCAAACTGTCTTCATCCGACATCCTTCGCCTTTGTGGCAGCACCACTGTCGCCCAGATCCTGGTCCGCGAGGGGTATGCCGAGCGCTACGCTGCAGGCGAGCCAATCGGCCTGCATGAACTGTTGTATCCCCTGTTTCAGGCCTACGATTCAATCGCTGTGCGCGCCGACATCGAATTGGGAGGAACGGAACAGAAGTTCAACCTCCTCGTGGGCAGGGAACTTCAGCGCACCAACCCGCTCGGCGAGCCGCAGCCCGAGCAGATCTGCATCACGATGCCCATCCTGCTCGGCACCGATGGCACCCAGCGCATGGGCAAGTCGCTCGGGAATTATATCCCCTTGAGCACCACCGCCGAGGACCTCTACGGGAAGATCATGTCCGTCCACGACAACCTGATCGGCCAGTACCGCGCGCTCTTGACCGGCATGCCCGAGGCGGAAGTCAAGGCCCTTGAGAGCGCGATTGCCTTGCGCGAGGTCAACCCCCGCGACGCCAAGAGCGCGCTTGCGCGCGACATTGTTGCTTGGCTGAAAGGCAAGCGGGCGTCTGCACGCGCGGAGAAGGCGTTCCAGCGCATATTCGCGGGCAAGGCGCCCAACCGCGAAGCGCTCCTCCAGTCAGCGATTCGTGTTCAGATCGAGCCGGGTACGGTTTGGGCAGCTAAGTTGCTGGTTCAGAGCACACTGGCGACTTCGGGCAGCGAAGCCAGGCGCGTGATAACCCAGGGCGGGTTTTGGGTGGATGACGAGAAGGTGACCGACCCGCAAAGGGAGATCGAGATCCGGGATGGCATGCTGCTGAGGGTGGGCAAGCGCCGCGCAGCCCAGATATTCACCGAAGTCAGCGGCCTGTCCCCGTTCCCTACTCGGCGAACAGACGAGACGGCAACCGAGTGACCGTCGCAACCGGACGCTACCAGCTGGGCAAGCGCCGCGCTGCCGTGGTCCACACAGAAGGTAGCGGGTATTCCACATAAGAGCCTCCGGACGCCACCCGGGCGCAGTGAGCGCGCGGCCGGGGGCACCTAGGCCGACAGGTGGCGGAAAACCCCCTCCACAATCTCGAGGTCAATCACGGAATCCGCGCCGCTCGAAACGGGCTGCTTCCCCTGCTCGACGCATTCTAGAAAATGCTCCGCCTCGCGGTAGAAAGGCCAGCCCCGGTAGCCCGCGCGGCCATCGAAGAACTCTTCCTGCCCTGACCCGCGCACAACCCTGACCTCGCTCGCCCGCTGCTGATCGAGCGGCGCGGGGAACGTGATTTCCACCCGCCCTTTCTGAAAATGTACTACCGTTTGCTCGTACCACGGGCCTGCCCAGCCCCCGGCGTTCAGCACCACCGGGATATTGCCCAAAGTCATCAGCACCGACCACGTCTTCCCATCGTAGCGCGCCGAATCAACCCGCCATTCGTTCGCCTGCAGCAGGAAGCGCAGGATGTTTATGTCGTGGCAGAACACATTGTTGAAGACTCGCAGCGGCTCTCGCAAGTCCTTCGGAAGCCACTCGGCATAGACCGGATCTGCGCCGGGCGCTTTCTCGTCCGTTGTAATGTTGTCGGTGTGATACCCCGCGATCCAGTCGCCCCCGAGGTCAATCGCAGTGGCGAACGTGAGCGCGCCCAGGCTGCCGTCCGCCAAAGCGTCGGAGATAATCTTTCGCGCTCGCTCAACATTGGGGTCGCAGCGCTTCATGTAGGCCACCATCAGCATCGCATTGCCCTGCTGCCCCGCGCGCACGATCTCCTGCGCGCTCGCCAGCGAGGTGGAGAGCGGCTTTTCGATAAACAGATGCTTGCCTGCGCGCAGCAGGGTTGGCGCGAAGTGCCGGTGCAGCACCTCGCTCGTGATGGCCACCACGGCATCCACGTTCGGATCGAGCGCCAACTCCATCTCGCTGGCATAGACCTTAGCGATGCCGTAGCGCTGCGCCACTGCGGCCGCAAGCCGGGGCCGCGCCTCGGCCAGGGCCACTGCCTGGCACTTTCCGGTGGCGAGGAAGTTACGCAGATGAACTCCCTGCCCCATGAACCCGCAGCCAAGAAATCCCAGCCTCACCATGCGGCCCCAATTCGGCGACTTTCGGGGCGCACCTGTCGGGGTCTGAAAGGTTTCTTTAGTTGGCTGGCCGAAATACCCCCCGATGGCCGACATCCTCGTGGTCGGCAACATGGTTGCGGACCTGCTAGCCAAGCCAGTTGAGGAAATGCCGCCGCGCGGGGCAGTGCAGCCGGTGCCTCACCTCGAGCTGCAATCGGGTGGCTGCGGCGCCAACACCGCGAATGCGCTGGCGCGCCTCGGGATTGACGTTGCGGCGGTGGGCATGGTGGGAAAGGACCCGCTCGGAGATTTCCTGGCTGAGGACATGCGCTCCAGGGGTGTGGATGTGAGCGCCGTCGTGCGCACCGACAAGGCGCTCACTGCCACCACCTTCGTCGCCATTCATGCCGACGGCGAGCGCTCCTTTTTCCACCACTACGGCGCCAGCGCGCACTTCACGCTGGAGGACATCGAGGAGCGGCTGCTGGACGGGGTTAAGATAGTCCATATCGGTGGTTTCTTCTCCATGCCCGCCCTGGATGGCCCCCCGACGGCGGAATTGCTGCGGGCCGCCAAGACAAAGGGCGCCATCACCTGCCTCGACACTGCCTACGACAGCCGGGGCCGCTGGATGGAGGCGCTTGCACCTTGCCTTGACTACCTGGACTATTTCGTGCCCAGCCTGCAGGAAGCACGCGCCCTGACTGGAATGCGTACCGAGCGAGAAATCGCGGAATTCTTCCTGAAATATCCCCTGAGGGCGATGGTGATCAAGTTGGGACAGGGGGGATGCTATCTCCTCTCGGGCGGACAGGAGTGGCGAATCCCCGCGTTTCACGTTCAATGCGTTGACGCCACCGGGGCAGGCGACGCCTTCGCAGCCGGCTTCCTGGCCGGAATTCTGAACGGCGCAACCCCGCAGCAGGCTGGCCGCTTGGGCAACGCGGTTGGCGCGCTGGCGGTCACGAAAGTAGGGGCCACAGCGGGAGTGCTGGACATGCAGGCCACGCTCGACTTCATGTCGCGGAAAGAGACATGTGGCGCTACGTAACCCAGGATGATGTCAGTGGGTCGCGCGCAGCGGCAACCGATGCGTTCATGCTGAGCGCCTACGCCCGCGGTGGAAGCCTGCCTGACCCCACCCTGCACATTTTCACCTACCCGCGCAACACATTGCTCCTCGGGCGTTTTCAGAGCCTGTCAGAACAGGTGAACGTGGAGGAATGTGAGCGCTCAAGGGTGGCGCTCGCGCGCCGGCTCACGGGCGGGGGCGCGATGTTGATGGGCGAGGAGCAAATCGCGGTCTCCCTGGTAACGTGCCTGGACCATCCCGCCACTCCCGCCACCAAGCAGGAAATGTTCCAGGCCTATGGCAATGCCATCTGCCGCGGCCTTCGCCACCTCCGCCTCGACTGCCGCCTGGGTTCTCTTCGCGACCTGGTGGTCGGCGCGGCCAAGATCGGGACTGCCGATCTTATCATTGATCCATCGGGGGCCATCCTGTTTCAGGCCCACGTGCTCGTGGACTTCGATCCTCAGGCAATGGCGCGCCTGCTGCACTTCTCCGCCGGCGTGTCAGCCGAGACTGCGGCCGATTTCCTTGCTCAGCGCTGGACCACGATTTCCAGGGAGAAGGGCGGGCGCGTCGAGCCCCGCCTGGTGCGCGATTTCATATGCACCGGTTTCGAGGTCGGCTTCGGCATCGAATTCCAGCAGTTCCCGGTCACCCCGCTCGAATCACAATATCTCACTCAAATCGAAAGGGAGAAGTTCCAGCACGAATCCTGGCTGCAAGTCCGCTCCCCGACCAGCGACATGACGGCGCGCAGCGCCATGCAGACCCCCGGGGGCCTCCTGCTGGCCTACGCCAGCGTGTCGGCAGGAAAGATCGGCCGCGCAATCCTGGCGGGCGATTTCTTCGGCGACCCGGAGAGCGTGGCTGCCTTCGAGTCATCGGTGCAGGGGGCGCCCCTCGAATACAACGCAATCCGCCTCGCCGCCGAACGTTGTCTGCCTGCCGGCGCCATCGAAGCGGTTGATTTCACGGATGTGGCGCAGGTCCTCTGGTCGGCAGTCAGTTCCTCCACCGCCGGCCCTTACCGCGCTGGCGGCAGCTCCCCGGTCGCGTGATGTCCGCTCGCAGTGCAGCCTTCGCTTTTGCGTTTGCTTTACTTGCGTGGCCACAGGCTGCTCCGGCGGGTCCGGCCGCTCCCCTTGACCCGGCGGACGCGGCGGCCCTCGCCCGGAGTTACTATGCCCTTCCCTCAGCCCTGCCCACTTTTCACGTCGAGCCTATGCGCGGCGGCCGGCCCGGGGAATACGAGGTCCGCTGGCAAAGCCTGATGCGGACCGGTTACGAACGGAACGACGAGGCCAAGGCCATCCTTTTCTTGCCGCGCGCTGCCGGCAAGCGGCCTGCGATCCTGGTCCTGCATTCGTGGCGAACGCGCGATGCAGATGCCGAAACATACCTATCTCGCGCCCTCGCACAGCACGGATTCGCAGTCATGCTGCTCGAATTGCCCTACCACCTGGACCGCACCCCCACGGGGAGCGAGAGCGGAGACCTCATGCTGTCGGGCGACATACGCCACGTTGTTCTCTCGTGGCGCCAGGCTATCATTGACGCACGCACCGCCCTCGTTTTCCTCGCCTCGCGGCCCGAGATCGAAGCCTCACGCATCGGCCTGGTGGGCGTCAGTCTGGGAGCAGTGCTCGCAGCCGTCTGCCTGGGCGTGGAACCCGGGTTTCGCTGTGGCGTCCTGATCCTCGCGGGCGGCGACCTGCCCCTGATGCTGAGAGAAAGTTTCATCCTGCGGGGCGTGCGTCGGCGCTTGAGCAAAGTCGAGAAGTTACAGCCTCTTGAGGAATCTCTCAGGCCGCTCGACCCGGTCACATTTGCGGCGGCTGCACGGGGCAAACCGATACTGATGATCAACGCCAGCCACGACCTCGCAATGCCTCTCGCCTGCACCGAAACCCTGTGGCAGGCGCTGGGCCGTCCCCAGATTCGGTGGCTGCCCACGGGCCACTACGGCCCAAGCCTCATCCGCCGCCAAATCTCCGACCTGAGCGCCCATTTCTTCTCGGTCGCCTTCGGGGAGACAATGGAACCGCTGCCACAGATCGCCGCCCCTGGAATCAAGTTCGGCCTCTTCCTGGACTCGCGTGGCGCGCTGAGGCCGGCGCTCGGCCTGGAGTTGGGGCACTTCGACCACCGAGCCTGGGCCGACATCTCGCTTCGGTCGGACGGATTGTCGGTGGATGTGCTGCGGGAACTCGAACCTGCCCTCGTCGCCGGCCTTTCCTTGCGCAGGGAAGACGGGATCACCCGACTAATCCCCATCATCGGGTTTCAGGCGGCCCTCTAGATGATTATCGGCACCGCTGGCCACGTTGATCACGGCAAGACGGCCCTGATAAGGGCCCTCACCGGCATTGATACCGACAGGCTGAAGGAAGAGAAGGAGCGCGGCCTTTCCATCGAACTGGGCTTCGCTCACATCAGGCTCCCCTCGGGCGGGGTCGCGGGCATCGTTGACGTGCCCGGCCACGAGCGTTTCGTGCGCACCATGCTCGCCGGCGCGACCGGGATGGACCTGGTGTTGCTCGTGATTGCGGCCGATGAGGGCGTCATGCCCCAGACGCGCGAACACCTCGAGATCCTGCAACTGCTGCAGGTGCAGCGCGGCGTCATCGTGCTGACCAAGGTGGACCTCGTTGAGCCGGCCTGGCTGGAGATGATGAAAGAGGATGTGCGCTCCTATGTGCGCGGCACGTTCCTCGAAAACGCCCCGATCGTCCCGGTGTCGAGCGTGACAGGCGAGGGGCTTGAGCAACTGGTGAAGGCCGTTGACGCTGTAGCGCGGGAGGCTGCCGCGCGCGATCTCGTCTCCCCGTGCCGCCTGCCGGTTGACAGGGTTTTCACCAGGCCCGGCTACGGTACGGTTGTTACTGGCACTCTTGCTGTGGGCACGATCTCGACAGGCGACCGGCTGGAGGTGCTCCCCGCCCGCCTTGCTACTCGCGCCCGCGGCATCCAGGTTCACGGCGAGAAACGCGACCGCGCGCAGGCGGGCGAGCGCGTTGCCATCAACCTCGCTGGCCTTGAGGTCCCCGAGGCTCAGCGAGGGAACATCGTTGCCGCCCCCGGCATCTTCCGTCCTACCACCGCTGTTGATGTGCTGCTGAATATGCTCTCTTCCGCAAAGCATCCCCTCAGGCGCGGCGCCCGCGTGAGGGTCCATATCTACACCGACGAGGTCCTTGCAAGGGCCTATCCTCTCGAAGCGAATCAGCTGGCCCCCGGGGGCAGCGGGCCAGTGCGCCTGCGCCTGGAGCGATCAACGGCTGCTGCCAGAGGCGACAGACTCGTCATCCGGACCCATTCGCCGATGATTACCATCGGCGGCGGCTCAGTGCTCGACGCTCACCCGCCGCTGCGAGCCGCTGCCGGGCGGGCAGGGCGCCCATCGCTCCTCCCGCAGAGCGCAAGCACAGAAGACCTGGTGGCGCACAGCGCAGCGGGGGAGCCTGGACTTGCGCTCGACAAAGAGGCCCTGGTGGGTCGCCTCGGCCTGACGCCCGAGCAAATCGAGGAGGCAATCGCCGGACTCGTCCGCCAGGGGCGGCTCACAATCCTGCTGCCCGACGGTGCGGTGGTGGACTCCGCTCGCTATACCTCGCTGGGCGATGAGATCGAGGCGGCTCTGCGCTCCTTCCATGCGCAGCAGCCGCTCAGGTTCGGGCTGACCCACGAGGAAATCCGCTCCCGCCTCTCGCTCCGGCTGGAGCCCAGGCTGCTTCAGCACGCCCTTTCCGATCTGACGGCAGCCGGGCGCATCGAGCGCCAGAACGCGCGCTTCTTCGCATCGGGCCATCACATCGAGTTCACGCCCCATCAAAAGAGCATCGCCCAGAGAATCGAGAGCGCCTTCCTTTCCTCCCCCTTCTCCCCGCCTGCACTCGCTGAGGTGCTGGCCCCAATCTCCGACCCCGGGGCGCAGGATGTGGTTGCAGCGCTGTTCGACATGGGCACGCTCGAAAAGGTGGGCGACCTCGTCTTCCACTCCCACACCGTCGAGCGTGCCAGGAGCCTTGTCGTGCAGCACTTGCACCAGCATGGGACGATCACCGCTGCGGAGTTCAGGAACCTGATCGGGTCCAGTCGAAAATACGCGCTGCCGCTGCTGGAGTTCTTCGACTCGCGTGGAATCACAACGCGCGTGGGAGACGAGCGCCGCCTCGGCCCCAACGCTCCGCAAGATAGGTAGCACAGGTCCCTCTGGGATGCCAGAGGCATTTCAAACCTGCGCCACCATGAGCGGCAGCCTAGGCAGCGCGCTGCGGCGTGTAGCGCCAAACCTCTGAACCGGGATAGCGCAAGCGCTGCACGAGCCGCCGCTTCTCCAGGACTGCCAACTGCGCTTCTACCTGCTTGATCGGCTGTCCCAGGCGCGCGGCGATCTCGTCCGCGGTGGTTGCGGTGCGCAGGTTGCTCTGCAGAAAGCGGAGCAGGGTTTCCATCCCCGAGAAAGCCAGTGTCAGTTGGCCCAGCCGCGACGAGCGCGCCATGGTAACTTGCTCGCGCACGCGCCCCGCCGCCCGCTGCAGCAGTTCCGCCTGCTGCAACAGGTACTGCTGGAGCCGCGCGCCGGAAAGTCCGCGCACGCGCATACGCTCCTCGTCCCGAATGCGCAGAAACTCCTCTGCCGCGGCGGCCGCCGCTGCGAGTGTGCAGCCCTGGTCAAGAACTTGCTTGATGAGGTTCGCTTTTTCTATCGCCGGCCAATCATAGGCCCGGCTCTTGCCGCGACCTGCAGGCGAGAAATATCCCTTGTCGGTCCAGTAGGCCAACTGGCGAACCGACACCCCCGACACCTTGGCCGCCTGCCCGATCCCGAGCACCATCTCCTGCAGCAGTGCGCACGGATCGGTCGGCAACAGCCTGAGGTCCGCGTTTGAGCGACCCTTTCTACCCATCGCCCCTAGCCTCCCGCCTCCTCGAGGCTCCCCGGCCCGGCAGCGCACATTATACTGCGACAGCCCTCCGCCGTCAATACTCTAGCTGGGCGCGCAGCGCGGCGAAAGGAACCGCCTCAGGCGAAGGGAAGTTCTACTAGTCGCATTCCCTTGGGGAGGTGCAAGCGCGTGGAATACCGGAACCTGGGCGCGACGGACCTGCGCATTTCAACCGTCTCTTTCGGCTGCTGGGCCATGGGAGGGGTATGGTGGGGCAAGGTGGATGACGACGAGTCGGCCGCCGCGGTGCGCCGCGCGCTGGACCTGGGCGTGAACTTCTTCGACACTGCAGACGTCTATGGTTTCGGCCATTCCGAGGAAGTGCTTGCCGAGGCCCTCGGTAGCAGAAGGAACGAGATCTACATCGCAACAAAAGGCGGCCTTGAGTGGGATGAGAATAAGAACATCCGACAAAACAACAGCCGCGCTCACATTCTCTCGGCCGCTGAGGCCAGCCTGCGCCGCCTGAAGGCCGATGCCATTGACCTCTATCAGATTCACTGGCCCGACGCGAACGTTCCGATTCGTGAGACGGCAACCGCCTGCCTGGAGCTTCTCAACTCCGGCAAGGTGCGCGCAATCGGCCTCAGTAACTTCTCCGTGGCCCAAATGGTGGAATGGCGACAGGTCGCCCCGCTTCACAGCCTTCAGCCTCCTTACAGCATGCTCCAGCGCAGCGTTGAGGAGGAAATCCTGCCATATTGCCTCGATAACAAGATCGGCGTCATCGTTTACAGCCCGCTGCAGAGAGGCATACTCACCGGCAAGTTTACCGCCGAGAGCACATTCGGGTCCGACGACCTGCGCAGCGGCGACAGTGATTATCAGGGCGACCAATTCAAGCGCAACCTGGCGATTGTCGAACGGCTTAAGCGCTTGGCAGCAAAGGAGAGTAAGACAGTCGGACAACTTGCAATTGCCTGGGTGCTTGCAAATCCGGCTGTCACCAGCGCAATTGTGGGCGCCAAACGTCCTTCCCAGGTCGAGGAGAACGTGGAAGCCTCTGGATTGCCGCTCACAGAGGCCAAGAAGGCCGAAATCGAGCGAATACTGTCCGCCGCCGCCTGAACTGGGGATTGACAGGCAGGCGGCCGGCTGCTATACTTTCGCTGACAATAGGGGCAAGGTCGCCAAGCTATCGCAAGGGTTACCGGATGGCGGCCAAGCAGCCGGGAGGCCGCTGCCCTGGGGTGATGTGGTCGCCAGTGGGCCTTTCCATCGGGAAGGCCTTTTGTTATGAGTGGCGTGGAGGGGAGGTGATGCGGCGGAAGAGACTGCAGCAAATGGGTTGAAAGGCGGTTCAGTAGTTTCACATCGAAAGGAGTATCTGATGTTGAACAAGGTCTACATTGCAGCAATAGGACTGGTGTTGGCCCTTGTGGTCTGCGGGGCCGCGGCTGCAAGTTCGTCTCTCGAGGGGCCGACAGGGATCGTGAACGCCCCCAACACAGTCGTTCCCGACCCGGGCAAGGGCGAGTTAGCCCTCACGTGGCAGGACCTGGACGAGGATACCTCGGGCCTGGACAACCGCACGGCCGTCCGCGCCGTTTACGGCATCGCCCCGAAATGGGAGATCGGCGGGCTCTGGGGGAAGGCCAAGGACACCGAGGACCTCAAGATCTGGGGCGCGAACGTGAAGTATCAGGTGATGCGCGAACCCGAGAAACAGTTTGGGCTTGCCGTCGGGCTGGCATACGGTAAGTTGGACTTCTCCGAGGCGGCACCCCCGACTGGTGATCAGGCAGTCGCCAGACAGGTAGAGATAACCGAGGACGCCAAGTGGACCCGGTACTACCTGGTCCTCTCGAAGAAACTGAGCCCCGCCGCGGGGGAGGAATCGGCCATCGGGCAAGTGACCGGCCTCATCGGTCTCGTGGGCGACAGGCTGACGAACTCCGAGAGCGAGAGCGAGGCCAACCTGATGCTCGGCCTGGAAGCCGTCATGCGCAGTGGCACCTGCGTGGGCCTTGAGTGGCGAGACAAGTGGAAAGACGTCGGCACGTCCATCTTCTCGGTGGTGGTTCGACACAAATTCAACCCGCAGATCGGCGCGGAAGTCGGGATAACGAACTCCCTCGGCCCGATCGGCATGGACAAGAAGAAGGTCTTCGTGGGCGTGTCGTGGGCTTTCGGCATGCCGAAGGGGGAGTACTAGTCAGATCCGCCGAAATGGAGGGCGGAAAGGGGTAACAGATGATTCTCAAATGCGCGCGTGCCGGTTTCTTGCTCCTGGCTCTGGCATTGGCCATTGCGGCGGGAGCGGAACCGAGCCTGCTCGGGCCGACAGGGCTGGTGCAGACCCCCAACACCGACACCGTTCCGGCTGGCTCCTACCAGTTCGCTGGTAGCTACGTGTCCATGGATAACAAACAGTTCGTTTGGCCGGTTCGACTTGTGGCAGGTATCTCGGATACGGCGGAACTTGGAGTAGCCAATCTCGAGTACGGCGACGGGATGGACGGCCGACTGACCAACTTCGTGGGCAAGGTAGCACTTCAGCGCGAGCCTGATGCTCCCTTCGGCCTTGCCGTCGGGCTCGACTATGGCGTGTTGGGCGAGGACCGATTCGAGGCCGCTGGTCTGAAGAGGGCGATCCGCATCTACGCGGTAGCCAGCAAGACTTTGCGGCAGGTCGGAAATGGCGAAGGCCAGGGTGAGTCTGCCGGCCCCGGAGTGCGGCTCAACGCCGGGGCGGCGTACTGCCGCATCGAGAACGGGAGCGCCCTTACATCCACCCGTCCTTTCGTCGGCATCGAGTTCGCCACCAGGCAGGGGGCAGTTGTCGCCCTCGAATGGCGCTCCGAGAAGTTGGGCGATGACGTCTTCTCGGCGGCCATTCGCTATCACTTCAAGGGTTACACCGTCGCCCAGCTGGGCGTCACCAACAATGTGGGAGGCCTGGGCCTCAGCAACAAGAGCGGCGTCTTCGTTAGCCTGGGCTGGAATTTCGCCGCGCCCCAATAGCGCGCCGAAACGCTTGACATTCCGCAAGGAGTCCGTCGCAAGGGCGGACTCCTTGCCTATTTACTGGGGGTTTGACTGCGAGGCGCCCGCAGCGTCAGAACCGCGATCTCCGGAGGGCAGAATACGCGCAGCGGCACTATCACCTCTCCCAGGCCGCGCGTGACGAACATCATGCTCCTTCCCACGTGGAACAGGCCGGAGGCGTAGCGCGGCCCGTAGAAAGATGAGCAGGCAAGCGGGCCCACCAGGGGGAGGACCACTTGCCCCCCGTGGGTGTGGCCCGCAAGGATCAAGTCTGCGCGCGAAGCCATGGGTCTGCGCACGATATCCGGGGAGTGCGAGAGCAAGACCACGAAAGCACTCCCAGGCACCTTCGCCAAAGCAACCGGCAGATCGTCTGCGTCGCTCTGCGGGTCGCTCACACCCACAATCCAGAAATCAACCCCGCGCAGCCTCACCTTCCGGCTCTCGTTCACGAGTGTGTCGAAGCGATTGCCCCTGAGTTCGCGCACTGCCAATGCCTCATCAATCCACAGTTCGTGATTGCCAAGCACCGCGAATCGCGGCATCCGGGGAGCCATCTTGCGCAGCATCCTCGCTGTTGCGCGCAGGCCAGCCCGGCTTCCCGTCCCTAGGTCTCCGGTACATGCCAAGAGGTCAGCCTTAAGTTTTCGAAGCGGGGCCAGCCGACCCCGCGCTTGCCCGAGAGACAGGCGGGGCCCGACGTGAATGTCGCTCACCAGGATGATTCTCACGCCATCCAGCACCCGCGGCAGCCTCCGCAGCCGGACCTCGGCGCGGGTTACCTGCGCGGGGCCGCGCGCCCAGCTGAACCTGACGCCGGGCGCTGTCAGGCCGATCGCTGTCAGCGCCACGAGAATCCCTCCGCTGAAAGGGACCCGCCGGCCGGCCGCGGCCCGAATCGCAACCTCCCAGAGCACCCACGGGACGGCCACAGCCAGCAGCAAGTGACCCGTGACGACCACTGCCCGCCAGTAGTGTGAACCGTGATTGAGAGAATCGAAAAGGGCCTCGAGAAAGACCAGCAGCACAAAGATCAGTGCATCGGCAGCGAGGACAGACCACGCTAACCTCAGCCACCCGCGGCGGGGCTGTCTCAAAGCCAGCGCGATCCCGCCGATAACCAGGAACTGCCCCGCCGCCGCGAGCAGCAATCCTTGCCAGGTGACGCCGACCAGCAGAGCTCGATCTCCTCCGTCAGATTTCCAGGCGATATGCTTCCCTGGGGTTGTCGAAGAACCACTTCTGCCCAATCGCGACGGCCTCGTCTTCAGTCATCAGGCCGTCCTCGATCCGCCCGGCGAGGACGCGCGCGATGTCCTCGCGCGCCATCACCAGGTGCCCGTAAACTTTTTCCACCGGATGGCCGTAGTCGCCGCCAAAGGCGATGATCTTGTTGATCGGCACCATGTCAACCCACTCGTCGAGGAAAGAGCAAGTCATGCGCGGCGAAACTATGTGACACCAGCACAGGTTGAGCCAGACATTGGGGAAGTTCTTCCCCATCTGCCCCGCCTCGCGCACGTAGGGAATCCCGGCATGGTAGAGGTCGAACCGGGTGTTGGGGTGACTGGTGACCACGGGGATCATGTGAGTCGGGTCCAGTTGGCGGAAGTCGCCCCACACCCCGGAGTGGACGGCCACTGTCAAGCCCTCTTTCGCGCAGATGTCCAGCATCTGGTTCATCAGGTAAGTCCAGAGTGGATTGATGTGCCCGAGGTTCTGCGCCCCCTGGGAGCGAATGCGCTCAAAGCACTCGCACGCCTCCTTGCGGTCCGGCGGCGAGAATGGCTGCGATGCCATCTTGAGGCCTACCACGCCTTGGCTTTTCCAACGCCGCACTCCGGCCCCCATGATGGCGATGTAGTCATCCAGGCTGTTCACGCGCATATCGAGATCTTGCGAGTTCCTCTGGATCTGATCCCATGACCATATGCCCGCGTAAGTGTCCATCGGCATCAAGGGCACGAGCAGGTCAAGGTCATAGTCCGTGCGACCGGCCTGCGTCAGCGCCACGCGGATATTGCACTTCTCCCGCAGCACCTTCTTGTATATCCCCGGCTTGTTGAAAGCCTGCATCGCCTTGGTGATCGCCTGGTAGGTCTTGCGCGAGATGTCCTCTTGCCCGTAGAACTCCTTCGCCGCGATGAATGCCGGGCGCGCGTAGGAGCCGTAGCGGATCTGTTCGAGGTATGGTTCGAACATCTTCCAGCGCATTTCCAGCGGCAAATCAGGATTGAGCAGGCGGTCATAATCCTGCGGGCTCATGCCGGCGGTAATGATGTCGGTCCTGGTGTAATGGCTGAAGAGCGTGAACACGTCAACCTTGGCGGAGGTGCGCGCCGGCTCGGGCGGCAGGTGCTCGTGCGCGTCAACCACCTCGAACTTCTCGAACTCCTTCACCAGCCTCTTTTCCAGCGGCGAGAGTTTCATGCTCGTGGGCTCCCTTCAAAACAATGGCCGGACGCGCCGGCTGAGAGAGCAGGATTCGATACCAGGCGCAGCAGCGCCTGCCAAGGTAGGCTGGCCCGCCGTGAATAGAATGGCTCCACTGGGGAACTGCGCGGGCCATGCGGTGCCACTGCATCATCGGACTCGCCGGGCAGAGACCTCCACAAGCAGGTATCTGAACTTGCCGTTCGGCGACTTATCATGTTCGTAGTAGTCGCGCCAGGACAGGGTGTATGCGCCCGTCAGGGTGATGGGGTGATCCACCTTCTGCTGGACTGCCCACTGCGCGGGTTCGGGCCGCCACCGCAGTTCGCCCTCGAGCACCCGTCCAGGCGCGAGGCGGAAGTCCTCGTCCCTGCGATGCTTGCGGCTCGGCGTGGACTCCCAGTAGTAGGAGTCATTCGTCAGCAGGATGGCGCAGCCGCTCGCTGCGCTGTCCGGCCTCACAAACCTCTCCAGCCGCGCAATATCTGCGCAAAACTGATACCTTCCGGTGTCCTGAGCGCTGTGGTTTAGCAGATTGAACTGCTCTCCGTTCACTTCGTTGTTGAACTCGGCAGTGAGGTACTTGACTTCGATGAGAAGCGTCTTGCCTGCCAGGCGAACACGGATGTCAACATGAGCCCGCTTCGCGCCATCCCGCATCGGCCATTCCAACCGCACATCAGGTTCGGGCGGCTGTGTGTGGATCTCCCAGGCAAGCGCGTGCTGGAAGTCAGCCTCCGAGTGGAGAACGGGCCTTCTCTGCGCGAGGGCCTTAAGTATCGCGCGCATGTCCAGCATCGGCGAATCACCCCGTCTTATCGCTATCGCAGGCCAACACGCGCTCGATTTCGATGATTAGCGGTGGAAGATCATCGGCGACGGTATCCCAGACGCGCGAAAGGTCAACCTCGTAATAGGCGTGTATCAGGCGGTTGCGCATTGTGGTCACATCCGCCCACGGGATGTTGGGGAACGCCGCCCGAGCGTCTTGGGTAACCTTGCTGGCCGCCTCGCCGACTATCTCGATCGCTCGAACGACCGCGAAACTCAGCATCCGATCGGAGTCCAGGTCCTGGCGCTTGCGCTGCGTGAGAAAGCCGACCGCGTCGCGCGCGGCGTCGAGCATGTGGCGGAGGCGGACGACATCTTCCCTACGCAGCATACTGTACCTCGGCGCTCGCGACCACCTCGTCACGGAAGTAGCGGCTCAGGTCTTGAGGGGTGCGCATGTCAACCTTCCGCCCGAGGATCTGCGACAGTTCTCGCTCCATGCCGGCCAGGCGCACCAGACCTACGACTTGCCCCGGCTCGAATTCGACCAGCACGTCCACATCGCTGTCAGGGCGAAAATCATCGCCGAGTACCGAGCCGAAGAACGCCAGCCTGCGGATATGATGCTTCTTGCAGAACTCAGCGATGCGCTGTTTGTCAACGTCAATGCGCACGATGATCTGTTCCTCCGGCTACTAGAGGATTATCTGTCCTTTGAGGCCGGCAGTCAACCCCTCGCTGCTTATATATAGCGTGGCAGCGCCGCAAGGTTGCGCAGGGCAAAGTGGATGTAGGCGCGAACTCCATACCCGAGAAGGAGGACGCCATGAGCCATGCCTGGATTGCTGTTGTGCTTGTGGTCGTAATGATGGCGTGCGGGGCGTGGGCGGATTCGCCTTCAACCCTCAACGTCGGGGATTTCGGGGCCAAGGGCGACGGGAAGGCGGATGATACCAGCGCATTTCAGCAAGCCCTGGAGGCCGCTGCGAAGGCGGGCGGGGGAATCGTCTTCGCGCCCACGGGCGACTATCTCATAAAGGGGCACCTCGACTTGCCGGAAAATGTGACGCTGGAAGGAACCCGCAAAGCGCCACCCCGCAGCCGCGAGGGTGGAACTACTCTCCTGGCGGTGGAAGGCGCCGGGAATCCCGACGGGACGCCCTTCATTACGCTGCACACCAACTCTACCTTGCGCGGGCTCGCCGTTTTCTACCCCGAGCAGCTGAACGAGAATCCACCCAACTCATATCCATGGTGCATCCGCGGCATCGGCGACGACTGTTCGATTGTTGACGTGCTGCTCGTAAACCCTTACCAGGCGGTGGACTTCGGCACTCATCCCGCCGGCCGCCACTACATCAAGGGCCTCTATGTGCAGGCCCTATATCGCGGTATCTTCATTGACCAGTGCTATGACATCGGCCGGATCGAGAACGTGCACGTCTGGCCTTTCTGGACCGGCGGCGGAGGCAAAGTAGATAAATTCACGCTCGAAAAAGGAGAGGCTTTCATCATCGGCCGCACCGACTGGGAATACATGTCGAACTGTTTTTGCATCATGTACAAGGTCGGGTTCCATTTCATCGGCACCAAGGCGGGGCAGCCGAACGTGGTGCTGACCCAGTGCGGTTCCGACGTCGGCCCGCTCGCGGTGCTGGTTGATGCATGCCAGGCGCACGCGGGGATTTCCTTTGTCAACGGCCAGTTCATGGCTGGCATCGAGGTGGCTGCTACGAACAGCGGCCCGGTGAAATTCACCTCTTGCGGTTTCTGGGGCATCAATGAAACAAGGAGCCACGCGGTGCTCGCGGGCAAGGGCCAGGTGATCTTCACGGCCTGCCACTTCAACGGGTGGGACCGCCTGAAGAAAGGCGATCCTTGCATCTACGCCAAGCGCGGCGGGCTCACCGTGACCGGGTGTGATTTCATGGACGAGGGGAAGAAACAGATTCGCCTGGGGCGCGATCTTGAGGCTGCGGCAATTTTCGGCAACCAGCTGCGGGGCGGCGCGAAGATTACCAACGCGAGCAAGGGCGATGTCCAGATCGGCCTGAACACCTCCCGTTAGAAGTGCGACGTGTCCCCCACCCTCGGCATCGAAACGAGTTGCGATGAGACCGCGGCCGCGGTCGTGACCGGCGGCCGCATGCTCTCGAACGTCATCTCATCCTCTGTCGAATTTCACCGCCGCTTCGGTGGAGTGGTGCCCGAGATTGCGGCGCGAAAGCAGATAGAACTGATCTCCCCTGTGGTCCAGGCCGCCCTTGAGCAGGCCGGCCTTGGGCTGGGCGCGATCCAGGGCGTGGCCGTCACCACCGGCCCCGGGCTGATTGGCTCGCTACTCGTGGGCGTCGCGGCAGCCAAGGCTATCGCCGCCGCGCGCCAGATTCCTTTCGTCGGCGTCAACCACCTCGAGGGCCACGTCTTCTCCAATTTCCTCGATACGTCGAGCGAAGGGGAATTCAGCGAGCCCGCTCTGCCGGCCATCGCGCTGATAGTCTCCGGCGGCCACTCGCACCTGGTGTTGGTAGAAGACTTCGGGCGCTACAAGATCCTGGGCAGGACCCGCGATGATGCCCCGGGCGAGGCATTCGACAAGGCGGCCAGGCTGCTGGAGCTCGGCTATCCGGGCGGCCCCGCCCTCGACGCAGCGTCCGAAGGCGGCAACCCCGAAGCCATTGCCTTCCCCCGCGCGAAACTCGGCCGCTCGTGGGACTTCAGTTTCAGTGGAATCAAGACCGCGCTCGCTCGCTACCTCGCCACGACGGCGGCCTCCGGGAGGCCGCCGGTTCGAGACATTGCCGCCAGCTTCCAGCGGGCGGTTGTCGAGCCCCTGGTTGACAATACGATCAGGGCTGCCCTGGAATTTGAGTGCCGCACGGTTCTCGTCTGCGGGGGTGTCGCCGCGAACCGAGCGCTGCGCGCATCCTTCGCCCAGGCCGCCCAGGACTGTGACCTTGACCTGCGCATCCCTCCGCTCGTGCTCTGCACCGACAACGCCGCCATGATCGCCCGCGCAGGTGAGCTGCGGTTGCGTTCCGGCCTCGCAGATTCCCTGGATACGGATGCCTGCGCATCTCTTGAACTGTCTTCGTGGCCTTGACCGATAGACGGCACGCAGCCCGCCTTGGCTGCGGGAGGGCACGCTAGGCCCCGGCTCCCGACTCCAGGCCTCGACCCGACAGCCAGGGCCAGGGGGGCGGAAGGACGACTTCCGCGGCCACTCGAACCTTTCTTCTCAGTGCTTGCAGAAACGCGCTGACTGCCTCCGGGTCAAACTGGCTTCCGCTGCAGGCGCGCAATTCCCGCATCGCCTGGGCCCTGGATTGCGGATTCCGGTAGGGACGCAGCGAGGTCATCGCATCATACGCGTCCGCCACCGCGAGCAGGCGGGCTCCCAGCGGGATCTTCAGCTCCATCAGCCCATCGGGGTATCCCTTGCCGTTCCACCTTTCGTGGTGGTGCCTGACGAACGCAACGATCAGGCTGTCGGGCAGCAGCGGCTGCAAGATTCTCGCTCCTTCCGTCGAGTGTGTTTGCACGTGCGCCCACTCCTCTGCGTCGAGCGCGCCAGGCTTGCTGAGCACTGCCTCGCGCACCGCGATCTTTCCCACGTCGTGCAGCAGGCCCGCCACGTGCACCTGCGCGGCATCCTCTTCAGGCACTCCCAGCTGCACCGCGGCCGCGAGCGCCAGGTCGGCGACTCGCTGCGAATGTCCGCGCGTGAATATGTCCTTGGCCTCGACTGCAAAGACAAGCGATTCCACTGCCCCGAGCGACACGCGTTGGAGCTTGCGCATCTGATCCTGCACTGCGCCGCGCAGCGCTTCCCCCTGCAGCCATGAGCTCAGCACTAGGCGGCGCCGCTCCAGGGCGCGCTCCACGCGCAGCAGGATCTCCTCCGCCTGGAACGGCTTGCATATGTAGTCGCAGGCCCCGTCGCGCAGCGCGCTCACTGCAATCTCAACATCTACGACCCCGGTAACCATGATTACCGACACCTGCCCGTAGCGTCTTCTCATGTGGGACAATAGCGCCCTGCCGTCCATGCCGGGCATCATGATGTCAACCAGCCCGAGCGCGAACTGCTCCTTCCCCAGCAACGAAAGCGCCGATTTGGCGTTCGTTGCGGCGCGCCATTCATACCCCGCCCCTCCCAGCAGCCTGCCGAGGTAGGCCCTCATCCCAGCGTCATCGTCAACTATCAGCACCTTTTCGTGCGTGTTCATCTGCCCTGCCCTGTTGCCCTGGTGCTCGCGCGTCGGGCCACCGGAACTGCTATCGAGAAGACGGCCCTTGCTCGCCCGCTTCGCGCTGCCACGGCTCCGCCGCGCCGCTCCAGGATTCGGCGGGCGATGAACAGGCCCAGCCCGATGCCCGTACCATCGGGCGTGCGGCTGTGAAAACGCTCGAAGATCTTTGGCAGTTGGTCGCGCGGTATGCCTGGACCCGAGTCGGCTATCGTGGCCCTGATCTTGCCTTGTCTTAGGCTGGTTCGCAGGGTGACTTCTTGGCGGGGGCCTGCTTTCATTGCCCGTCGGGCGTTGAGAAGCACGTTCACAAAAACGCTCTCCAACTCGTCGGGGAAAGCGGCCACCGGCGGCAGGCCGGAAGCGAGGTGGGCCTTCACCTGCTCCCTGGTGAAGCCTGCTGCCCGCACGGCGCGCATCAGCGCACGATTGAGGTCGCCTGTGGGACGTGCGTTGCGGTGGCCAAAAGCATGGTGTATTATCTGGCACGCGCGGCTGGCGTGATTTTCAATCGAGCGCAACTCGGCGCGTGTCGGCGGCTTTCCGCGGCGCTCGAGTAGTAGGCGCGCAAGCCCGGCAATCACAGTCAGCGGGTTGTTCAGTTCGTGTATTGCTTCAACTGCCGCCTCACCCAGCGCAGCCAGTTCTGACTCGGACGGCTGGCGTCGGCCGCCCACCCGGCGCACATCTGGAACGGTGCGGGACAAGCTGCACCTCCATCATATCCCTCATAAAAGAAGTCGCCTTGCCGTTGCCACACCCAGGGGCATCGGCAAGGCGACTTGGCCTCCGCCTGCCTCACGATTGTACCCCGCTCAAGATTGCGTGTCAACGACTGCGCCCGGTGAATATGGGCGCAATCTCCAACAAGGCTCAAGATGATTGCTGCGCGTAGATCAGTCGGCCCTGATACATCACTTTCGCCACTGCCCAGAACTGGTCCGGCGGGCGTTGGTCGCCCCATCCGCGCGAAAAAGTGAAATGCATCCTGACAGAACTGCCTCCCTCGAGCGCGAAAGGCTGCGACAGCGGGCCCACCGACAGCCGCGCGTATTCGCCTGTCAGGTCCGGTCCCCACGTCTCGATCGGCGTTATCAGGTCCACGCGTCCGCGCGCCGCGCAGGCGTTGGGGTTGTCGAGCAGCACTTCCCAGCCGTCCTCGCCCCGCCGCAGGCTGCATGCGAGAGACTCCACCTCCCCCACTGCCAGGGCGTCCTCTATCGTCTGTCCGCCGTCCTCGACGCTCGCGGTGATGAAACCGGGTGTGCTCCCCTGCGGGATCCCCACGGCGATCTCGTACATGTGATGCCCTCTCGCCTCGATGCGGTAGGGAGCCTGCGGCGGGTTGAGCAGCCATCCGGGCGGCGCGGACAGCTTGATGTTTCCGGCCGCCTCTCGATCAGCGCGGTCGTTCGTCACGGCAACCGTAAAGCGTGTCGTCCCAGGCAGGGCAATCTGCCCGTGGAGTGTCACAGTGACCGGCTGGTTCCCCATCGGCGCAGCGCCCAGATTGTGATCCCAGTAGCGCGCGTGCAGCGGCTGAATCGGCTCGGCGCACGGCGCTATGACCTGATGTTCCACCTGATGCTTCGGCCGCGCGATCTCCATCTCGACCGTCTCGATGGCGCACGGGCCCATGGGGATCACGACGGAACCATCCCTTCGCACCGCGAGTTGGCCCTGCTCGGCGGGCTGTTCCAACAGGTTTGTCAGCCGTGCCGAGGTCACGCGAGGCCAGCACGTGAGGACGGCCTCGCATGGCCTGCCGCGCGATTCGTAAAGGCGAGCGATGAACGATGAGGGCTCTTGCGGCGTCACGAATTCCGCCAGCGGCTCGCCTTTGGGCTTGAGCGTCGTAACAATCACACCGTCGCCTTTCACGGTCAGAAAACTGTGGCGCGCCGGCAGCGGCCCGGGGTGCACCCCGGCCTGGCGCACTATCAGCGGATTGTTGTATTCGTAGCCCGCTTCCACTGTCCCCGCCTGCCGCCAGGAGCCCGCATGAGGGTAGAGCGCATAGCGGTAACTGTGGCTCTTGCGTTCGGGCACGAAGAACGGGGACAGCTTCCCCTCCCCCCACCGCCGGGCCGGCCACGAGGCGGTGTGGAAGAGATGCAGGCACGCGGTTCCGTCGTTCTCGATGCTTGCGCCAAGGGTGCCGCGGTTGAGCAAGGCAACCCCGTAGTCATCGGCAGCCTTCGCAACATCGGTGGCGTTCGCCCCTTCCGCCAGCGAGACCTCGTCGTCTGCAAGATCATCAACCAGAACCGCCACTGCCTTCTCAAGCGCTGCGTCGTCATTTCCCATCACCAGCAGCTCCGGAATCGGGTCCCAGCCAGCAGGCCCGTCGCTGCGCTGGCAGAGAGCGAAATCATGTCCGGCTGCTCGCACCCGCTGTTCGAACCCCTGCCTCTGCTGCGCCGGCATGGTCTGCAGCAGCCTCTCCGCGTAGCGGTTCTCGGCCGGGGTTGCGAGCGCGATGCGGAAGGTGCAGTAAAGGCGATCCGAGTCCACGTCCTCATCATCAAACCACGGCGTGCAGGTTATCCCCTTCTGCGCCAGGGCCTCTTCCAGCCGAAAGGCGAGCTGCCTGTGCTGGTAGCCGAGGGATGTGACGATGCCTGTGTAGCCGACGGGGAACGCCGCCGCCTCTTTCCCGCGCCCGCAGACAACTTTGAGGCAGTTGCCGTATTCCAACCAGTTCTGCGCGGCGTACAGGGCGCACTCCGACACTGCCTCCGGCCCCTTTGTGCGAAAATCAAGCCATCCCTTGCTGCGCTTCCGCGCCACCGCCGCGCAGCGGTCCTCGAATACGGGCATCGCGCTCTTCAGCGCCAGCGGAAAAGTGACCACGAACAGGTCGTGCTCGCCCGCGTAGTTGACGATCTCGGCGGCGAACTCGATGCGCGGGATGCGATTGTAGAGCGAGACCTCCTGAATGCGCGTGGAATCGCCCACGAACTGGCCGCTCACCCTGATGCGCTTGCGCACGGCGCTTTCTTCCACTGTCACCTGGCATGGGAAATCGCGCGAGAACGCCTTTTCGCCCGTCGTCCAGACCTCCCAGGACGGCTCGTGCCGATTGGGGTCCTCCTTGAGGGCGATGAGTTCGTTGCCGGGGCGCTCCCCCGGCGTGAAGATTTCTCTGTTCGCCTTGCGGTCGAATATGCTGGCCAGGCCTCCGCCGGCGCTCGCATCCACGCGCACAGAGTAGAACTCATTTGAGATCTCAAGCTCGGCCTTGCTGCTCGGCGCAAGCTCCGCCGGAAGGCCCCGGTCGGGAACCACGTAGTGCACTGCATACCCGAGCGCTGGAACGTCGCGCGCCACGAACATGACCTCGGCGCGCCGGATCCCCTGCCCATCGCTTTGCGCCTGCACTAGCTCGCACGGCACTGCATCGCGCGAGCCATCCCGCACCGAAAAGCCGGATACCGGCGGATCGAAGTCCACCACCGCCCGGCAGACATCTGTCCTCGCCCACGAAAGGGGGTTGAAGACAACCAGCGCGACCGCGTTCTTCGGCGGCTTTCCGGCCGCCGTGTCAACGCTGCGCCCGATGTGATCGAGGGCACCATGCAAGGCCCCCGTCGCAAGCGCTATCGCTTCCCGGTAGCCCGCGAGCAGGTCGAGAAAACCGATATCGCAAGGAGTGCCCGTTATCGCGTCGTGGTGCTGCCCGAACAGCATCTTGCGCCACGCCTTGTCCAGCGCATGCCACGGGTATTCGGCACCAAGAAGGTGCGCAAAGGCGGCAAACTTCTCGGCGGTCATCGCGGCGTTCTCGGCAAGGCGGTTCCCAATCTTCAGTTCCGTCCTCGAGACTGCCGTGCCCGGATGGTAGAGGCACAGGTCGCGCGAGACCACCGGCAGCGCTGCGGTTCCGGTCTCGATCTCGCGCTCCAGCGCCTCCAGGTAGTCGCCCGGGCCCGAGACGATGACCGGCGGATTGCCGGCGGCAAGTTCAGCGCAATGGCCTGTGAGCCACTGAGGCGCGGGGGCCATGTCGGAGCCCATCAGGCGCAGGTCAATGTTGAGCCCCAGGCGCTGCTGCAACTCGAAGCGGGTCGCGACCTTCTGCCAGAACTCCTCGAGCGACTGCGCGCGAAAGGAGTAACTCTCGCGCTTCTGAAGGAGCCGCGTGCCATCAGGCGCCAACGCCCAGCACAGTGGAGGCGCCCCGACTATCGCCTTCGACCAGATGCTGATCGAGAACCCGGACTTCGCCAGTATCTGTGGCAACTGAACCACGTGCCCGAATACGTCGAAGGGCAGATAGGTGCGGGAGCGATGGCCGATAACTCCCTCGTGAAAAGCCCTTCCGTGCAAGATGTTGCGGATGATCCCTTCCGCCTGGAGGCTCATCTCGTTCGGTTCGCTGTAAGAGCCCGCGGTGTGCAGGCGGCCGGCCCTGGCGAGCGAACGAATGAAGTCCCGCCGGTGCGCGAATGCGCTCCAATACGGCTTGAGATAGTCCATCTCCGAGAGCAGCACGCGGTATGCAGGGTCCTTTTGGCACGCATCGAGATAACCGTTCACGAGTTCGAAAGCGCGCCGCGTGTATGTCGCCTGGTCTTCTATCCAGACGGGATCGTAATGGAAGTGCGGCACTAGGTAGATCGTTGCCTTCTCAGCCACCGACCAGTTCCTCCTCCCGACCGCAACCTCTTCGGCGCACCGGGCGCTGATGCCTTCTCCAAGCACAGGATTGCCCCCGCCGCGCGCAGAATCCACGCATCGTGGCCAAGCGCAAAGTGCGCCGGGTTGCAGCGGGCGGGGTGACAGATCCCCGCGCCGAGAGGCTGCGCGACCTCATCGCGGCCGCGGCGCTTGCGCTTCTCGTGCTCCTGTTCTGGTGGCGCGTAGTTCTGCTGCGCGGCTTCCTTTTCCACGATGACATGTCCAGGCAAAATCTGCCCTGGGCTGCAGCTTGCATCCGCGCCCTGCGGCACGGCTCCCTGCCCCTCTGGGCGCCTGATATGTGGTGCGGCTTCCCACTCTTCGCCGAAGGCCAGGTGGGGGGATTGTATCCCGCTAATGTGCTCCTCTTCCTCCTCCTGCCCTATGACATAGCGGTTCACTACGGCCTTATCCTGCACTACATCCTTGCGGCTGTCTTCGCCTTCTGGCTGGCGCGCGAAATAGGGTTCGCGCGCCCAGCAGCGCTGCTTGCGGGAGGCGTTTTCACCCTGTCAGGCATGCTGGTCGTGCACGCGATACACGTGAACATGGTCCGCACCCTTGCCTGGCTGCCTCTCCTTCTGGTGATTGTTGTCAGGGCCGGGCGAAGCGGTCAGCCGCTACGCTCGATTCCGGCGCTTGGGATTGTGTTCGCGATGCAGGTGTTCGCCGGCTTCCCGCCGAGTCTCTTCCTAAGCGCGGCAACAGTGGTCCTGGTTGCGGCTGCCTTGCCTGCCCCGAATGCCGCGTGGTCGCCCAGATTCGCGCTCAGAATGCTCGCATTCTGTGCCGCAGGTGGCGCGCTCGGGGCGGCGCTGGCGGCCGTCCAAATGTGGCCGACGCTCGAATTGGCCTCTCTTTCCGCGAGAGCCGAACAGGGCAACCCGTTCGAGTTCCTCACCTGGGGACAGATGCCTCTGCAGTTCATGCCCACGCTGATACTCCCGCGCCTGATGGGGTCCCTGGAGAATCGCACCTTCATCGGGATGCCATGGCAGTTTCACGAATGGTGCGCGTATGTGGGCATACTACCTCTTGTACTCGCCGCGGCGGGCTGCGGATCGCTCGCCAGGGGATGGCGCCGTGCGCTCGCAGTTCTGATCATTGTGGGGCTGACTCTTGCCGTCGCGAAGTGGCCCTACCATATCATCGCACACCTGCCGGGCGCTAATCTGTTCCGTCTGCCGACACGGTGGCTGTTGCTTTTCGACGTGGCCGTCATCATTGCAGCCGCCGCGGGCCTTGGTGCGCTTTTCAGAGGCGAGAAGAAGGCACTGAGGCGCACAGCGATGTGGTGTGCGGTGGCCGGCGCTCTTCTGGCTGCGCTGGGCCTTGCTGCTGTAGCAGCAAAGAACGCAGGCCTGCAATGGGAAATTGGCGGGTATGCCGAAGCGCGCACCCGCGATCTGCTGGAGTATTTCCGCGAGCCGGAGCCCTGGCTGCTCTCGTCGCTTCTCCTCGTATCAGGTGGCCTGTCGTCGCTGGCCGCTCGCGGTCGCCTGAGGCCGCAGGTAGCCGCGGCTGCGGTCGGTGCGCTTTGCATCTTGGACCTGTGGCGCTTCGGCTACGACTACAACCCGCTGGTTGCTCCTCGCGAATTGAGGGCGCAGCCGCCCGTCGTGGCTGCCCTGCGGCGCGATGGCGTGAGGGGACGAGCCTTCCAGCCCGCCCTGATCCACCCCCTTATTTCAGCGGGATTCCGCACCCGCTCGTGGGAGAGCGTCCGTGAGCGAATCGCACTCTTGATGCCCAACCATAACATGCAGTGGGGGACCCCGAATGTGGCCGGCTACTCGCCCATGGAGACCCAGCAGCACCTCGCAATGCGCAACGCGTTCACCTATTGCCGGGCCAAGAACAGCGATCGCATATTTGCGATCAGCAGCACGGCCTACATAATCGAGAGGGCTCCAGGCCGCGCCGCCGGAACGTCGGCAACCTGGCCCGCGGTGCGCATCAGCCATCTGCCCGATCCCTTGCCGCGCGCCCACATGGCAGGCGCTGCCGTGCCCGCCGGCGGGGTCTATGGGGCCATGGGCCGCGCCCTGTCCCCCTCCTTCGATCCGCGCACCACGGTGGTATTGGAGGGCATGCCGGACCTGCCTCTCGCCGCTCCCGGGAAACTGCCCGGAGCGTTCGCGCGCATTATGCGGGAAACCAGCACCCGCGTGGAGGTTGAGTGTTGGGCTCCGCGCCCGGCAATGCTGGTGCTAGCCGACATGTTCTACCCCGGCTGGGCCGCGACGGTAGATGGTCGCCCAGCCTCGATCCACCGGGCGAACGGCGTCTTCCGCGCCGTGGCCGTCGAGCGCGGCAAGCATCGCGTCATCTTCTCCTTCCGGCCGGCCTCGTTGCGCGGCGGCGCGGTCCTGAGCCTCGTGAGCTTGGCAGCCCTGCTTGTGATCGTGGCACGCACCCTGCGCACCAGGTCCCCTGTTGACGCCGCAAGCCCCACCTGATAGCATTCTCGCGTAGAGGAAAGTCAGATGCAAAGGCAATTTCCACGCGGCCTGATCATCGTGGTGATAGCCGTCGCGTTGCTCGTCGGCGTCCAGGTGGCGATGCGCGTCTTAGAACGTCCCAATGTGCCACCCCAAGTGGCGGCAGATGTGTTCTACTTCTATTCCAGCAAGTGCGAGGACTGCGCCAAGGTGCGCCCGTTGATGCTCAAACTGGAAAAGGCGCGCGCCGACCTGCGCATCGAGAAGATTGATATCAGGGCCTCCACCCAAGCGGGCAGGATGCTCTCCCGCTATGACAAACAGTACGGGCTCACGCTCGAGGAGACGGGGGAAGTCCCCGCCATGTTCATAGAGGACGAGCGCAGGGCCTATGTCGGCCCGGATGATGTCATCAAGGCCATCAGCCGGCTTATCAAGCAGGCGCCGAGGGCACCGGGCAAGCCTGTCACATCGAAAAGATAACGTCGAAGGCGCGCGCCGTTTCCTCGATCAGAAAACCGGGGCAGGCGGGGTTCGCAGGCCCGACCTCGGCGATCACGTGGCCGTCGTAGCCGACTTCCCGTAGCGCTTCCATCACCGCCGGGTAATTCACGTCGCCATTGAGCAGCGTGGTGAACCCCGTGATGTTGCCCACGCTGCGGCGGAAGTCCTTGACGTGTACCTTCTTGATCCGCTTGCCCAGAATCCTGATCCACTGCTCCGGATAACCGAACACCAGCACATTGCCCACGTCGAAGTAAGCCTGCACCAGCGGATGCCCAACGTCATCAACGAACCGCGCGAACTCGAGCGGGCTCAGCAGGAACTTGTTCCAAACGTTCTCCACCCCGATCGTCACCCCGAACCGCTCCGCAGCCCGGCCCAGCTCGCGATACACCTTTACCCCCATCTCGTAGGCCTCGTCATAGGAGAGCGAGTCGCCCACCGTGCAGGGCACCGAGAGAAAGCAGTCAATGCCAAGTAGCTGGCCAAATTCCAGGCCCTTCTTTATTACCTCCTGGCCCTTGCGCGAAGTTGCAGCATCCTTGCTCACCGCAGGATATTTCCAGCCCAGACCGCTCGCCAGGCTGCTGATCTCAATGCCTATTTTCTTCGATAGCGCGAGCACCTCTTTGACCTGAGAGGGCTGCCAGCCAAGGGCCAGGTCGCCCTCCTCGTTGAGCGCCAGTTCGATGCCCTGGAAACCGGCATCTTTGGCCTGCCTCATTGCCTGCTCGAGGCTCGTGCCGCCCGGAAAACACCAGATGCTGATCGCCTTCTTCATTTTTCTCTCCCGTGGTATTGGTGTCCGATCCTTCGCCGCCTTCGGCGGCACCTCCTCTGGGCCCGCGGCTGACTCCTGGTGTAACGCAAGGGCGCTCCGTCGCCATGGCTTCGGAGCGTCGGCCACTTGTCCCTTGCCGCCAACTGTAGGGCGGGCGTGCCCACGCCCCCCTGGTGTGTGGCACAGCCGCCAAGGGGTTGCCCTACACAAGACCGGCAATCCGCCTGCCGGCGCATTGCTCGACGCGTGCGGTTGGCAAAGGAGTTAGGGGGGATGTGGGGAAGGGTTGGCCGGGATGGGAGTGGGGTGAGAACCGGCCTCGTTTTGATAGGCGCTGCGCTCCTTCTTCGACATGCGGCTTGCGCGTGGGCCCAGCCGCGGCTGCAAGTGGCCACCCGGAACGCGCTCCTGGGAAAGCCGGGGGCGGTTGTCCTCCTCGACGTAGCCTCGGGCCAGGTGCTGGCGGTTGTGAACCCGGACATGGCTGCCCGCCGCACTTTCCGGCCCGGCTCTGTTTTCAAGATCGTAACCGCGTGGGCGGCGCTTGAGACCGGGGCAGCCGATCCCCGCGAACAAACCGAGTGCAGAAACGTCTTCTCTTGCGGAGGACAGCGGCTTCGCTGCTGCTTGCCAGGAGGTCACGGCAAACTCGACATGGCGGGTGCGCTCGCCAAATCCTGCAACGTGTATTTCTACCACCTGTCGCGCCGGGTGAGCACCACAGCCGTGCTCCAGCGCGCGCGCAGCCTTGGGTTCGGCGCACCTTCAGGGCGTTTCGGTGCGGCAGAGAAGTCCGGAAGACTTCCACGCAGAATCAATGCCGCCGATGCCCCCCACTTTGCCATCGGCGACCTTGGGGGCACGGAAGTCACCGTCGCGCAAATGGCCGAGATGGTCAGACGGCTGGCACTCGCCAGAGGCGCAGCGCCAGAATTCATCAGGCGCGCAATGCTGACCGCCGTCCGGCGCGGAACAGCCGCGCCGGCCGCTGTGCCGGGCCTCGCGACAGCCGGAAAGACCGGGTCGCCATCGAGGGAATGGGGCGGCGGCACGCACGCATGGTTCGTCGGATTCGCGCCCGCCGAAAAGCCCGAGGTGGCGCTCGCCGTCCTGGTTCTCAAGGGGCATGGGCGCGACGATGCGGCCCCGGTCGCCCGGAGAATCCTCAGCGCGTGGCTGATGTCGAAGAAAGAGCGGGCTGGGCCGAGCAAGGAGAGGAATGATGCGTAGGCCGATACTCGAGCTATTCGCAGCGGTGCTTGGGGTTATCCTGCTGTGGGCCCTGGGGGCGGTGGCCGTGAACTTCGACACGCCGCTCGGCAGCATTTCTGGACGGATAACCCAGCCAGACGGCAAAACGCCAATCCCCTCAGCCCGCGTTCGGGTGGAGAGCTGGGAGCGCGGTGCCGCGAGGGTCGCCGTGTGGACCGACCGCTTCGGCACATACCGCGTTCGCGCCCTGCCCGTGGCGCGCTACCAGGTGCGCGCCGTTGCGCCGGGATTCGTCCAGGCGCGCAGCAAGATGCTGCAGATCGAAGAGAGCAAAGAACTCAAGCACGCGGACCTCGAACTCGCGCCTCGCGAGCCGGACTTCAGCCTCTATCGGAGCCGGGCGACTTTCCTGCCGACGGAGAAGATAAAGGTCTCGGCCAGCGGGTATCTGCCCGAGGGCAAAATAGAATTCGCGCTCTACCGCATGGACCTGGAAGCCCTCTTGGACCGGTGGCGCATCCAGTGGACCGGCAGGCGGCACCCCTACGCCTTCGATACCTCGCAGCAGAGCCCGGCGCTTACGTTGGTCAAACCCCTGCGAAACGTCAGCCCTGAGGACGGGACCTTCGACGCTTCGATCAAGATTGAGCCGCAGGCCCCGGGCTTCTATGTGCTGGAGGCAAGAGCGGCAGGCAAGAGCAGGCAGGTATGGTTCTTCGTCACGCGCCTGGCGCTGATCACGAAATCGGCCCCCGACAAGTTCCTGGCCTACGCGGTTGACATGGTTGACAACAAACCTGCCGCCGGCGCGACGATGCGCATACTCGACCGCGAGCTGCGAGATATGAGCAGGGCAGGCGAAACCGGCTCCGATGGCACCTTCTCCATAGCGCGGCTTCCCGGCGACGCAAGACTCGTCATCGCCTCCCTCGGCGACAGCGTGTCACTGTGCCACGCGGATATGCCTGGTTCTCGCCCATCTCTTGCCGTTTACCTGTTCACCGACCGGCCCGTATATCGCCCCGGCCACACAGTCTATTTCAAGGGCATCGTTCGCAAGCCACTGGAGATCGGGTACGAAATGCCCGCCCAGACAGAGTTCGAGGTGGTCGCGCAGAACGCCAAGGGGGAGCAGTTCTTCGCCAGGACGATCAGGCTCAGCGCGATGGGCTCCTTCGACGGCGCGTTCGCGCTCGCTGAAAAGGCCAAGCCGGGCGAATACCATGTGATCCTCAGATACCCCAGCCAGGTCGTTCCGGCTGATGAAACGAGAATCACGCACAAACGCCACCGGGTCTTTCGCGGCGGAGAGGTAGCCAGCCGCACCTTCGAGGTCCAGGAATACCGCAAGCCAGAATACAAGGTCACGGTCGAGATTCCCAAGCGCCATTACGCAGGCGGCGAGACTGTCACCGCGAACGTAACCGCCACCTACTACTTCGGCGCGCCCGTCGCGGGGGCCGAAGTGAAATACCGCGTTTACACCGGTGCGGGCTGGCCTTTCGAGGGGACGAGCGACGAACAACTCTGGCGCTATGACTTCTCCGGCTGGGCCGAGGGCTGCGGCTCCGAGGCGTGGGAGCCTGACTGGTATGGCGAGGGCGAATACGAGGGATACTACGGCTACGGCGAGCTGCTCGAGGAAGGCAAAGCAACCACCGGCGCCGATGGCATGGCGGCCCTGCGTATTTCCACAAAGCCGGTGCTGCACGACCAGCGCTTGACCATCGAGGTGGACGTAAGCGATGCCAGCCGCAAGACCATTTCCGCGCAAGCATCCACGACCGTTACCCAGGGCGATTTTGCGCTCGGCCTGCTCACGGAAGCGTGGCTGCACAAGGTGCGCGAGCCGGCCAAGGTCGAGGCGCTGGCGCTTGATTACGAGGGCAAGCGAATACCGAAAGCGCGCATCGAATGGAGCGTCGAGCGGCTGCGATGGAAGCGAACCCGGTACATTTGCGAAAAGATCGCCGCGAGAGAGGTCGCGACGGACAAGCAAGGTAAGGCTTCATTCTCCTTCACTGCCGAGAAGCCCGGCAGTTACCAGGTGCGCGCCCGCACCCGCGATGCCGCCGGCAGGCGCATCGGCTGCGTGATGGGCATCTGGGTCACTTCGCAGGAGCCCTACTTCACCGCCGAATATCCGTATCCCACGCTGCAACTGATCCCCGATAAGAAATCGTACCAGGTGGGCGACACCGCGCGCGTGATGATCAATACCGACTCGCCCGGCAGCCCGATGCTGGTAACAGTTGAGCGCGACCGCCTCTACTCTTACCAAGTGGTGGCCGCCCCCGCATCTTCCCGCGTCATCGAGGTGCCGATCACGGAGGACTACCTGCCCAATGTTGCGGTTTCGGCTTGCTTTGTCAAGGGCAAGCACCTGGTCGAGAACTCAGTCTCGCTCACCGTTTCCCCGAGGAAGTTCTTCCTCAACGTTGAGGTCAAGACCGAGAAGAAGCGCTACCGCCCGGGAGACCTGGTCACCTATCACATCGAGACCGCCGACCTGGATGGCAACCCCACTCCCGCCGAGGTCACTATCGGCGTGGTTGACGAGGCGATCTATGCCGTTCGGCCCGACAGTACTCCCAACATCCGCGACGACTTCTACGGGAGGCGCTCTAACCTGGTCAACACATCGAGTTCGCTGTGGGAGTACTTCGGCGCAGGGGAAGACAAGTTCGCCGGCGTCAAGGTGCGCAAATACTTCCCCGACACGGCCTTCTGGGCAGCGAGCGTGAGCACCGACGAGCGCGGACGGGCAGATGTCAAGGTACGCCTCCCCGACAACATCACCGCCTGGCGCGCGACCCTGCGCGCTCACACCGCCGATACCAAGGTCGGCGAGGCGCGCCATATCATCATCGTGCGCAAGGACCTGATGGTCCGCATCTCGGCGCCCCGCTTCATGACCCAGCGCGACGTGGTGACCGTCGCGGGCATCGTGCACAACTACACGGACGCGACCCAGAAGGTCGCCGTTGACTTCGCTGTCAAAGGTGCGAAACTGCTTGGCAGCGGACGTGACAGCGTCGCGCTGGAATCCAACGGCTCCGCGCGCTTCGACTGGAGAGTCGAAGCTAACCTGCCAGGCGAGGCTGACCTTACGATGCGCGCGATAGCGGGCAAAATGAGCGATGGCATGCAAATCAGCCTGCCCATTTTGGCCCACGGCTTTCCGGTGCCCGAAGGGCAGGCCGGCGAGGTGGCCAGGGACGGCGCGCCCGCCGAAATGGCCCTCAATCTGCCCGAGGACGCGATGCCCGGCACCGCGACTCTGAAGATCTGGCTCACCCCCAGCCTCGGGGCGCTCCTTCTGCAAAGCCTCGATTCACTCGTCAAATACCCCTACGGCTGCATCGAGCAGACGCTCTCAAGTTTCGTCCCCGCCGTGGCCGTCATGCGCGTGCTCAAGGCGAGCGGCCACAGCGACCCCGAACTGGAGGCCAAACTACCCGATGTAATCAAGAAAGGCCTTGAGGCAGTCTGTGAGAAGCAGAACAGCGATGGCGGCTGGGGCTGGTACCTCGATCAGTCCACAACCTGGACTACGGCCCACGCGGTCTATGCCTTGGGCGTGGCGACCTCCTGCGGTGTCAACGTGCCCGCCGGATGCCTCGACAGAGGCGTCGAGTGGCTGACCAAGACCCTGAAACCGCTGGACATCCACATTCCTCCCACCCAGGACCCAGCGCCGCTGAAAGCGGCCTTGCGCAGCAAGGCATGGGTCGTGCACGCGCTTGCGCTTGCGGGCAGAGCCCCCAAGAGAGACCTCGACGAGTTGTTCGAGGGCCGCAAGTATCTGAATTCCTATGGCCTCGCCTTGCTGACCCTCGCGCTGCACGCGACCCACGACGAGCGCGCGCGCATTGCCGCAGAGGACCTCGTCGCCCTTCGGCAGGAGGCCCCCGCAACCGTACACTGGGTTTCCGACCTGCGCGACTACTCCTGGCTCGACAGCGATACCGAGGCGACCGCCTTCTGCCTGTTGGCATTGCTGCGCGTGGATCCCACCAACCCGGTCGTCGGCAAGGTTGCGCGCTGGCTGGTGCTCGACCGCAAGGGCGGCGAGTGGATCTGCACCAAGACCACTGCCGCCGTCTTGCTGGCGATGGCGATCTACATGGAGCAGCGAGAGGCCCCCACGCCGCAGTACAAGATTATCGTTTCGCTGAACGGCAAGCGCCGCACGCTTGATGTAACATCGCTCAAGCCCAGGGATCTCAAGCAGCCGCTCGTCTTCACCCAGCCTGATCTGCGCGCGGGCAGAAACCTGCTGCGCATCGAAAGGCAGGGCGGAATGGGCGCCCTCTACTACACCGCCCTGTTCACCTACAATACCTCGGTCGAGGACGTGCCATCCGCCGTCCACGGCATCAGCGTGCGCCGCGGCTACGACGTACTCGTCCCTCGCCAGCACCCGAAGCGCGGCCTGGTCTATGAGCCGCGCCCCCTGCGCGGCCCGCTCGAGGCCGGCCAGATAGTGCGCGTGCGTCTGCGCATCATCACGCCCATCCACTACAGGTACCTGGTGCTGGAGGATCCCTTGCCCGCCGGCTTCGAGGTGATCGAGAGCGAGGCCATCGCGACCGCCGTCTCGCAAGCCGAGGCCGCACTGCGCGAGGGCCAGCGCCGAGCCAGGCGCACGGAAGAGGAGTGGTCCTCGCCCTTCTGGCACAAGGAGATTCACGACGATCGCGTCGCCTTCTTCGCGACCGATCTATACAAGGGCCGCTACCGCGTGACCTATTTCCTGCGCGCTGAAATGCCCGGCGAATTGCACGGCATGCCCGCCCGGATGTATCCCATGTACGAGCCCGGCGTCACGGGCAACTCCCCCGAGCAGCGCGTCACGGTGCGTGAACGATAGGAGAGGAATTGCTTCGCGCGCGGTCGAAGCAAGATCCTAGCGGTCACCAATCAAGAGGGCAGGCTGGGAGGCGAAAATGAAATTCAAATACGACCTGGCGAAGTTCATTCCGTTCAGGGACCTGGCGGCCTGCGAGCGCGTGCGCGGCATCAAGAGGGCCGACATCTGTCGGCACCCGAACCCGGACTTCAAGATCCGGGTGATCGCCGACGCATCGGAGTTCTACGGCGCATTCGCCGCCGATATCGTCGCGCGCATACAGGCGGCCCGGCAGGAGGGCAAGAAGTTTGTCGGCATATTCCCCGTTGGCCCCATGCCGCAATACCCTGTCGCGGCAGCCATCATCAACCGGCTGCGCATCACCTGTCACCACGTGCACTCGTTCAACATGGACGAGTACGCCGACCAGGATGGCAAGACCGCTCCCGCCGACTGGGAGGGCTCATTCCAGAAGGCCATGATTGAGAAGTTCTGGCTGGCAATCGCCGAGGACCTGCGCCCGCCCGTGAGCCAGATTCACTTCCCGACCGCCGACGTGCTGCCGCGCTACGGCGAAATGATACAGGAACTCGGCGGCGCCGACGTCTGCTACGGCGGCATCGGCTGGTGCGGGCATATCGCGTTCTGGGAGGCGCACCTGGGCGATGAATTCGGCAGCGACCTCAAGGCCTACAGCAAAGCGGGGCCGCGCTGCGTTGAACTCCACCCGATGACCATCATGCAGAACGCGCTGCACTCCTTCGGCGGCGACTGGTCATGGGTGCCGCCAAAGGCGAACACCATCGGCCCGGCCCAGATCCTGGGGGCAAAACACCGCTCATTCTGGCTCGACGGCGAATTCGGCGGCGGCCTCTCATGGCAGCGCTTCATCGCCCGCCTGGCTGCGCATGGCCCTGTCAACACCTACGTCCCCGGCTCCATGCTTCAGACCGCGCGCACCGATTACACCCTTCTTGGCGGAGTCGCCGACGACGTAGAAATCCACATGGCCTAGCCGCCTCCCCCCTGTCATTCTGAGTCCCGACGCAGTCGGGACGAAGAATCTCCCTGCTGGTGTGGCACAGCCGCCCCCGGCTGTGCATTTGTGGTAGCACAGGTTTCCAACCTGTGCAGCGCACAGGATATAATCCTGTGCTACCTTATGTGCTGTGCCACAACCGCCCCCGGCTGTGCTCTACACCCCAAGCTGCAGCCGCGCGCGGATCAGGCGCAGCACATCGCTGTGCGTCAGTATCCCCTGCAGCTGCCCCTGGTCAACGATCAGCACGCAGCCGCATTCCGTGCGCGCCATCCTTGCCAGCGCCTCCCAACCGTCAGCCTGAGGCGCGATCACCTGCTCCTGCGACAGCGGGGGCACCACCTCGCTCACCAGCGTCGTCGCCCACCTTTCTCGTGGGATAGTTCGCACGTTGGCCACGTTCACCACGCCCTTCAGCACCTCGCCCTCCATCACCGGGTAGCCCGTGTATGCGTGCGTCATGAAGTAGTCGCGCACCAGCTCCTCCACGGTGACGCCCGCTGGAACCGTGGTTACGGGCGTGGTCATCAGCCTCGCCACCGGCACTCCCGACAGCGCCTGCTGCATTTGGACGGCGCGCAGCTGCGATACTGCAGCCTGCGCCACGAACCAGCCTATCAGAATCAGCCACAACCCGCTCAGGTTCAGCCCGGGGCCCGCGATCAGGGTCAGAACGCCCCAGCCCATTATCCCGTAACCGACAAGCTGGCCGGCCCCGCTCGCCGTGCGCGTGCCGACCGCCTGGCTGCCGCTCCTCCACCACGCCAGCGCTCTCACCAAATGCCCTCCGTCGAGCGGGAGCCCGGGCAGCAGGTTGAACACTGCCAGCATTGCATTCAGCTGGCCTGCCAGCCTGAATGTGCTCGCTACCGCATCGCCGGCGTGAAGCACTACGGACCACACCCACAGCGCCGCAAACAGCACTGCCAGCCCGAAGCTGCAAATCGGCCCCGCAACCCCTACCCAGAACTCGGCGCGAGGAGAAGGCGGATCGTCCGTCATCTTCGCCACCCCCCCGAACACGAACAGCGTAACGCTCGTGGTGTGCACGCCGTAAATGCGGCCGACGTAGGCGTGGCAGAGCTCGTGCGCCACTATCGAGCCGAAAAGGAGAAGCGCTCCCACCAGCCCATAAACCCACATCAGCGCGGGCGTTTCTGCGGGGACGTACCTCGAGAAGTAGCCGGTGGCGAAGCTCGCCACCACCAGCGCGAAAATGATAAACCAGGTAAGGTCTATCTCGATTGAGATCCCGAATAATCGTCCCAGCCTTATCGCTTGTCCCATTTGGGCATCACCTCCGGCATCGTCCCCAGCGTTGCCGTCAGCGTTATCCGGCGGCCGCGGCGAACCCCTTCCAGTTTGATCCTCTCACCCGGATGCGCCATTATCATCCGCCACCTGAAGTCACCCCTGCCCCTCAGCGGCTGGCCGTCGAACCGCGTTATCACGTCTCCGGCAAGTATGCCCGAGCTTCTCGCGGGCGTGCCCCTGTGCACGCGTTCGACCATCATCCCTCCCCGCGTTCGTGCACGTGCCAGTTCGGCTGCGGCGAGATCCCGATAGAGGATCCCGTACCACGCGCCGCGGAACCTCCCGTGGCTGATCAGGTCCGAGCAGACCCGCCTCACCAGTTCAGACGGTATCGCGAAACCGATTCCCTGCGCCTCGCGCGCTCGGCCGACATCAATCGCTATCCCGGCCAGCCGCCCGTGCAGGTCAACGACTGCTCCGCCGTTGTTTTCCGCGTTTATCGCCGCGTCCGTTTGCAGCAGGTACTCAAGTTCCTGCTCGCCTGGCTGCCAGATATCCCTGTCGCGCGCGCTCAACGTGCCCACTGTTACCGTGTTGCCGCCTCCCAACGGGTTCCCGATGGCGACCACCCACGTGCCGGCGGCCATTGAGCGCCCGTCGCCCATTACAACCGGGGGCAGGTCGGAAGGTTCCACCTTGAGCACCGCTAGATGAAACCGTCTATCAACTCCCAAAATGCTGGCGGGCATCTGCCTGCCCTCTGCCGTGCTGATATTCACACTCCTGCCGGCGCGCAGCGACTCAGCAATAGTGGCAATGTGCCCCTGCCTGTCAATCACGACCCCCGACAAACCACTCTCTCCCAGGCCGTGTCCGGGAACAGATATGCTCACCACGCACGGACCTGCCTGCCGCACCACCCGGACAATCTGCGATTGGATCCCGCGGCTGATGTCCCGTGTGTCGGCCGGCCCACGCTGCGGCGTCGAGCGCTGCAATGCGAATATGGGGAAAGGCGCAGCGAAGGCAGCAAATAAGCCAACCAAAAGGCGGCGCCCGGCGGGACTCCTTGTCGGCGCCGAGGGGTAACGCAACAAGGGCCGCCTACGCCCCGTACTCTGCCCGGCGCTGCCGCACATAGGCGCGGTCATAGTCGTCCAGCGCCTCCACAGAGGCGTCATCCCCTGCCTCCGCCGGTGCGGCTGAGGCAAGGGCTTGCGCTTCTGCGAGCAGCACGCGGTAGCACCGGCAATCGGGCCTCAATTCGAGGGCCTTCTTGTAGGACTTGATCGCCTCCGCGCTGGAGCCCACAGCCATCAGCGCGGTCGCAAGCCGCACGTGGTAGTAATCATCATGGGGTGCGATGCGCGCCGCCTCTCGAAACTCAGCGAGTGCCGCGCTCACCTGATCCATGCGCGCGTATAACTCGCCCAGGCGAAAGCGATAAAATGCCGCATTGGGTGCCAGCGCAGCCGCCTTCTTCAGTATCTTCAGGGCTCTGCCCCGCAGCCCCAGCGCGTGGTACGCCTCCGACAACTTGTAGCAGAAATAGGCCCGGTAGGGGTCCAGTTCAGTGGCTCTGATGTACATGCGCAGCGCCACGCTCATCATCCCGAATCTGCGGTAAAGGTCCCCCACGCTCGCCCACGCATCTGCATACCCGGGATCAACCCGCAGCGCTTTGCGATATTCCGCCAGCCCCTGCCGAATCATCCCGCCGGTCACATAAGCATCTGCCAGGCGCGTGCGGAACACGGCGTTGCTCGGGTCCATCTTCACCGCCTGGCGGTACTGGGTGATTGCCTGGCGGAACTTGCCCTGCCCCGCGTAGCGGTCGCCCAACTTCAGCCGCAGCCAGGCCGTCTGGCACTGCGAGTCCTGCTCGGCCTCGCGCGCCTGCTCGTCTTCGGCCTGCTCCCGCATCAACTCGCGCCTGAGCTGCTCGTCCACTGCTGGGCTCGTCTCATAGTATTATACCGCCAGGTGCACGGGGTTGTAAACAAAACCTAAAAGGCGGACAGCCCCATCTGCAGTAGAAACTCCTTTTTTGCCTTTCGCCAGACCGCCGAGTAGCGCAGGCAGTGCGCCGTGCGCGAGACGATCACCTCGACATCCCTGAACCGGTGCTGGTCCAGGTCGTAGCGATAAGTGTTCTCGAGCCCCCATCCGTGCGAGAAGCGAGCCGCCCCCTCTGCCGTCAGTTCCCGCTCGATCTCCGGCACATCGAATGCAAACGGGCTGATCCCGTTCGCCTTGCGCCTCTGGTATGAGATTCGCAGCCTGCCCGTTGGAGTCTCGGCCAGCCTGAGCGCGATCCTGCTCACCAGCACCGTCTGCCGCTCTCCGCCTGCCGTCAGCCCGCGCCATGCAATGCCGGGCTCCAGCGCCATGCCGCCCAGGCCGATCGAGCGAGGGACCAGGAACAAGGTCGTTGCCGCGCGCGATGCTCTCACGCCCGTTTCGTGCTCCAGGTACGTCCCCACAGTCGCATACCCGTGCGTGGTAAGCCAGGGCGCGATCTTCCGGCTGTCGAGATCCGCGCGCAGTTCCGGCACTTTGTCCACCAGGAACCTGCGAATCCCCGTCTGCGGGTCATCGGCGGGCGGGCTTGTCTCCGTCAGATCCTCCTTGCTAGCCAGCGCCAGCGCAATGCGTCCCCACGGCCGGTCCAGGCCTGCGCGCACGATGCCCCTGGTCCCACGCCTCGCTGTCTGCCGCAGCTCGACGCTGGAGTCAAAGTCTCGGCCGGCGATCCAGCTGTACCGGAGCCCGACGAACGGCCCGTCACCGCTGGCGTACCCTGTCCTTGGCAGGAGGCCCTGCTGCGGCCCCTTCGCCCCTGGCAAAGGCACCGTGAATTGCGGCAGGCGCAAGAGCCTGCGCCCGTGCCACCACAAGGCTGCCCCGCTCACCACTACGCGCCTGTTGCGCCCGACCATGATCCGGCTGGCAGTGAGCCGATAGTGGGGGTGCGGCCGGTCGCAGGTGGTCAGGACCGCCCCCGTGCCCCACACCGCCTCCGGCGTCATTTGCGCTTTCTCAGCGCTGAACAGCACCGGGCCCATCTGCCCGTGGAGATCCTGCAAGGAGCCGGCTCTCTTGTTCAGGTCGTAATTGAGTTCCTTCGCCGTCAGCAATCCGTCGCGCTGTTTCAATTTCACATCGCCTGTGGCCATCAGGGTGCCGGCCTTCAGGTCCGCGCGAATATCCTGGGCTGTCAAGGTCGCGTCCTGAAACTTGGCCCACACATTGCCATGTCCCTCAGCCCGCTGGTTGGCCTGGTCAACGTCGAGCAGGTCCGCCCCCATCTCGAGCACCCGAGGCGCTTCCGCCCCCGCGAGAGCGTGGGTCACGAGAGAAACCGTGAGGATCAGCATCAGCGCGCGCACGCCCGTTGTTTCGCGGTCGGCGGCAGCTCCACCTGCGAACGCCAGGCAGGGGGGCGCCTGCTGCGCGTTGAACCTTCTGTGCCCAAAGGTGCCGCCATGAAAGCCGCTTTTTTTCGCCTGCCCCGCAAAGTGCAACTGCGAGAATTGCCCCTGCCGAAGCCGGGGCCGGGCGAAGTGCTCGTGCGCGTGGCCCGCTGTGGGGTCTGCGGCTCGGATGTCGCAGCCTTCCACTCGGAGCGCTCACCGTGGCACCGGCGCGGCCACGAGTTCTCAGGGATCGTTGAGCAAGCCGGCCCGGGTTGTTCCCTGCGGCCCGGCTCGCTCGTGGCCGGCATAGGCAGCATCTCCTGCGGCAAGTGCCGCAACTGCCGCGACGGCAGCCCCCGCCTTTGTGAAGCGCCCCTCGGCTGCGGCCACGACGCCTTTGCCGAGTTCGTTTGCAAGCCGCAGCAGTTCTTCTTCCCCTGCCCGTCGCTCACGCCCGACGAGGCGTCCCTCCTCGAACCCCTCACCGTAGCAATGGAACTGGCGGCCGATGCCGGCGTCGGGCCTGGCAGCACGGCGTGCGTCATCGGCGCCGGGCCCATCGGCCTGATGGCCCTGAGCCTGTGCCGTGCCGTGGGCGCCTCAAGGGTCTATGTGTCACATCCTTCCGCAGGCACCGCGCGCCGCCGCGCCGCCCGAAAACTCGGCGCGGCGCGCATCATCTCCCCCGACAAGCAGGACCTGGCATCCACTTTGCCGTCGTTCGAGCCTGATGGCATCGGTCATGTCCTCGTTACCGCCAAGCCCAGCGATGTCATCGCCGACGCTGTGCGCTTTGCCGCCATGGGCGCAACCATCGCCTTCGTCGGCATGGAGTGGAAGCCGAGTGCCGCCCTGCGCTTCGATGTGGACCGCTTCCACTTCCGCAAGTTGCGCCTCGTCGGCTCCAACCACAACCCTTGCGGCCCCCTCTACCCGCGCGCCGCCGAACTGCTGCGCACCAGGCAGGTGGACGCTGCGGCCGTGATATCCCATCACTTCCCACTGGCCCGCATTGAGCAGGCATTCCAGAAGGCCGACAGCCGCGCCGCCGTCGTGAAAATCATTGTGGCCTGTTCGCAAGGAGTGCAACCATGAGCACGCTCGCGATCCACGGGGGCGAGAAAACCGTCCCCGACGGCATGATCAAGCCCTGGCCCTGGATCACCGACGAGGACCGCAAGGCTGTCATGAACGCCCTCGAACAGGCGACCCCTTGGCGCTATCCTCTGCCCAGCGTGAGCGCGCTCGAGAAAGAATGGGCGGAATATGTGGGCATGAAACACTGCCTCGCCGCAAACTCCGGCACCGCTTCCCTGCACATGGCAGTGGCCGCAGCGGAGATCGGCCCCGGCGACGAGGTCCTTGTTCCAGCCTTCACTTTCCTCGCCTCGGCTTCTTGCGTCATGCACTCGAACGGCATCCCGATCTTCGTTGACGTCGAGCCCAGGACAGCCACCATTGACCCCGCAAAACTGGAGGAACGCATAACGGAAAAGACAAAGGCAATCGTCGCGGTGGACATACACGGCCTCCCCTGCGAATACGATGCCATCCACGCCATCGCCAGGAAGCACGGCCTGGTCGTCATCGAGGACGGCGCCCAGGCCCACGGCGCGCTGTACAGGGGCAAGAAGGTGGGCGGCCTGGGCGACAGCGCTGGCTGCTCGCTCAATGGCTCCAAGAACCTGTCGGCGCTAGGGGAAGGTGGGCTCTTCACTACCGATAAGGACAAGTTCTACGACCTCGCGCAACGCGTGCGCATGTTCGGTGAAGTCGTCGAGCCCGGCAAGCCCAGGCAGTACAATGCCTACATCATGGGGTGGAACTACCGCATGGACGAACTTCAGGCCGCCTTCGCCCTCAGCCAACTGCGCCGCCTGGACCAAATGACAGCCCACAGGCAGCGCAACTGCGAGCGCCTGACCGAGCGGCTCGAGCAACTGCCCGGGATCGAAACGCCATTCGTTCCGCCCTGCCGCACCCACTCATATTTCTTCTACGTCATCAGGGCCAAGCCGGACGGGCTCGGCCTCGATGTGCCCGTCGCGCGGTTCCGCGGCGCGCTCGAACAGGCTCTCCGCGCCGAAGGGGTTCCTATCGGCCGCTGGCAAACAGTCCCTATCCCTGGCCAGAGCCTGTTCCAGATTCGCGACGGGTATGGCAAGGGCTGCCCCTGGTCGTGTCCGTTCACACGGCCTGGGATCACTTACGATCCCGCAGAATACCCTGAATCGCAGAGCCTGGTCGAGGAATTCCTGGCCGTTGGCCACAGCATGGGAGGCCTCGGCCCGCCCAATGGCCTGGACCTGATGGATTGCTACGCCGACGCGTTCGAAAAAGTCCTCACCGCGCCCGCCGACATTCTCCTCTCGGTCGCCTCGGCATAGAAGCAGCGCCTGTAGCCGCAGGCTTAAGCCTGCGCGTCGCACGTCAGGCCCGCCGCTGGCGCCGCCGATAGAGAAGCACCGCGATCCAGGCCCCGATCAGGCCCACCAGCATCAGCTTCGCGACGCCGATGAAGATCAGGTGCACCTCCGGCGCCGGCCACCACCAGTCGGGGAAGAAACTAAACCATTCACCTGCTCGCCCGAGGTAGATCACCCACGCCGCCATCAGCCACACCCACGAGATCAACGCTGTCCAGCCGAGTGCGTACACCAGCGCATCGAGCCTGCGATCGGTCTCTTGCATCTTGCCCGACCTCCTTGCCGCCCATTGTAACACACGGCGTCCCTTCCGGCACCAACGAAGAGGAATGCGCTGAGGCGCGTGGAAAACCATGCCTGCCTCAAATCAAGCCGCGGAGGGCCAAAATGAAGCCTGCTCTCAACCCTACCACGATCAAGCAGGGCCTTGACCTGCCCACCTTCATTAACATCGCCGCCAAGGCCGGATTCCAGGGCATCGAGTTCAGCATCACCGACGCCGCTGCCCACGCCCAGCGCAGCTCCATGAGCGCACTGCGCGATCTCTTCCACGGCAAGGGCATCGCCCCCGCGCAATGGGGGCTGCCAATGCCCTTCATGGTTCCCGAGCCCGACTTCCAGCAGGCCCTCTCTCGCCTGCCGCCCGTGCTCGAGGTTGCGCAGGGGCTCGAGGCCGATACCGCCATGATCGTCGTGCCGTTTCGCACGCGCACCAACCCTCACGAGGCAACCCGAACCCTCGCGGCGCAGGTCAAGCGCTGCGCGAGGGTTTCAGCAGACCACGGCATCAGGCTGGCCCTCGAGTTCATCGGCCTGCGCTTCGAAACGCCCGGCGAGGTGGACTTCATCACCGACCTGCGCACGACCCTCGACCTGGTGCACGAGATTGACGAGAAGAACGTTGGCGTGATGCTCGACTGCTTTCACTTCTACACCGGCGGGTCCGAGATCGCCGACCTGCGCTCCATGACGGGCGATCTTCTCTACATGATCCACCTCGACGATGCGCCCCCTGGCGAGCCGAAGGCCCTCACCGACCAGATGCGGGTGCTGCCCGGCAAGGGCGTGATCGGCGTCGCGGAAATGCTGAGGGAGTGCGCCTGCATCGGCTACCAGGGCTTCGCCTCGCTCGAGTTGTTCGGCGACCAACTGCGCCAGATGGACCCCCTCGGCGCCGCAAAAATCGGCTACCAGTCCGTAATGTCCGTCCTTCCGCAGCCGCAGTTGTAGCCGCAGGCTTCAGCCTGCGCGAGCCACCTGGAGGGCTACTTCCCCCAAATGCATCGCACCCGTGGCTTCACCCTCATTGAACTGCTCGTCTCGATAGGCATTATCGTAGTGCTTGCTGCGATACTGCTGCCGGTGCTCGCGCGAGCGCGCGAAAGGGCGCGCATCGCCGTCTGCATGAGCAACCTGCGCCAGATTGGGATTGCCTTCCGCATGTACACTGATGACGCCGACGGGGCTTTCCCCAACACGGGCGATCCATACCTCTGGATGGGCCGCCGCTGGCGCTGGCCGCTTGCCCGCTACCTGGTATTCACCGGCCAGAGCGACCCTGCGGCTCCTGCCGATCCCAATCGCTCGGTAAACGGCACGCCCCACATCCTCATATGCCCCAGCGATGGCACGGGCCGGCTGAAGTGGGATTCGACCTCCTACGGATATTCCGCGGCCTTCTATCACACCTCGAAACAGATCAACCAGATGACCACCGATGACATCACGCGCCTGAATCGCTTCCCCTGCGTAACCCAGTACGAGGAAGCGGTGCTTTCCCCTGAGCGCAAGGTTCTCGTCGCCGAATGGCTCACCAATCACGATCCGCCCGCAGTCGGCTGGTGGGATTGGAGAGGGAGCCGCAATTACCTCTTCGTTGACGGCCACGCGAGATACCTGCGCGCGACCTCGATACATCCCGCGGTCAACGGATGGCCCGACATCAACCTCACGAGAAACGGCCTCTCGGGCTACGATAACGACTGACAGCAGCCAGAACAGCCCCCCGACTGGCGAACCCGCCGACAGCGGCCGGGCGTCGGCCCCACGCGGTCTCGCCAGCGCTTCACCCTCCTCCCCCTTGATGGGGGAGGATTGAGGTGGGGGTGAAATCCCCCTCACCCTAACCCTCCCCCACGGTGGGGGGAGGGCGATTATTGATCCCCAGAGATAACGTTACGCGGCAAGCCCTTCTCGTTCTGATCCCCAGCGGAGTCGGGACGAAGAATCCACGTGGCACAGCCGCCCCCGGCTGTCCGGTAGGGGGAGTCCGCCGGCTCGCGGACTCCGCCCGCTTCTGTTTGTCTCATTCCGAGTCTCGGCGGAGTCGGGGCGAAGCCTGCCCTGAGCGCAAGCCAAAGGGAATCTCTCCGTTTCCTCACCTCCGTGGTATAAGTGGTATAATCGGATACCATGTCGGGTCCCGCGCCCATGACCGAGAAGAAGTGCCCGCGCTGCGACTACGTCATGGAGCCGTGGGAGGAGACCTGCCCGCGCTGCGCGCGCCGCGCCGAGACGGCCTGCGCCGTCTGCGGCAAGAAGGGCGTGGTGGCCGAATGCTCCCAATGCGAGAAAGAGGTTTGCGCACACTGCCTGATCGCCAGCGATAAGCCGATCTGCCGCACCTGCTCCCTTCAGCAGGAGGAAGTCCTCGAATCCGCTGTCCCCGGCGAGATTTCAAGCACCGGCTTCGAAACAGGTTTCTTCGATACCGTCTCGCGCGCTTTCCGCTTCATCGGCGCCAGCATCGCAATGGCCTTCCGCGACCCCGATCTCTTCATCCCGTCCATCCTGTCGGTCATAGCGAGCGGCGGCATAATCGCTCTCATCATCTGGGGCCTGATCGCCCGCGCGGGCGGCGTGGAGCAATTCGGGCACCATCGGCGCGACTACGCTGAATGGGCGATCCTGATCGCGGGCGCATTCGTTCTCTACCTTGTCGCCTACTTTTTCGGCGGCATGACGGTCCACCTTGTTGATGCCCATCTTCACGGCAAGAACGCGCGCATCGGCAAGGCTTTCGCCGATGCGCTCAAGAACCTTCACACCATCCTGTGGCTGGCGATCGCCGCGACAGTGGTTTCAGCCCTCACTTCAATGCTGCGCAGCCGCCGCGGCCGCGACCTGGGCGACTATGCCGCCGACGCCGTTGATAAAATCTGGCAGGTGGCGAGTTTCCTGTTCCTGCCGATCATCATTCTCGAGGACGTGCCCCTGCGCAAGGCGATCGAGCGCGCGCGCCAGATTCACACCGGCAACCTGCTTGGCATCGCGGTAGGCGAGGTCGGCGTCAACATCGTGACCCGCGTGATCTCGTTCGTCGCTCTTGCCGCGACTGCGGCCTTCGGTTACTTCCTCTTCTTCTCCGGTGCAGGGGTCGCCATGGTCCTGGTTATCGCCGGCATCATTATCTCCATCGTCGCCGCCTTCCAGAACTACATCCGCACCGCCTACTACACTTGCCTCTACCTGTGGGCAGTCGCGCGAGAGAAAGCCGAACAGCCCCAGGCAATCGCAGCCCCCGCCCCCCTGCTGCACGCCCTCCGCCCCCGACCTGTGTAGGGCAAGGGTTTATCCCTTGCCGCCCCCCTGATGTGGTAGCACAGGTTTCCAACCTGTGCACCCGCGTGACCGACGGCAACCCGCGCGGGGTTGCCCTACACTAGATGTGCAGCCGCAGGCCCCTAGGCGAAGCCGGGGCCGCGGCCCGTCGGGCCTAGCGGCTTCAGCCTGCGCGACACGCAGTCTGTCATCCTGACCCCTGCGCAACCTGTCATTCTGAGCGCAGCGAAGAATCTCTTTGTTGGCTCAGGGTAAACTCCGCGAGGAATCTCTCTGTCCCGCTGCACTTACCGCGTAATCCGAAAGTAGTCTATCGCGATGCGCGCGTCCGGCATGGTCGTCGGGTCGAAGCGCAGGCCCTCGACAGTCCCGCACCAGCAGCAGTCCGCCGTCAGGTCAACCCGGTATTCGTGGAACTGTCCGTCCTCAGCCAGGTTCCAGCGCACGCTGCGCTCCTCGCTGTCGCCCGATGTCTTACTCGCCCAGAACAACTGCGCAACGCCCCCCTTGTCAACGCGCATCTTGATCACCAGGTGCTGCAACTTGCTCGCGTCAATGCGCACCGGCGGCAGTCGAAATGCCGGATCGCCCCCTACCGACTTCGCCTGCAGGCAGCCGTCCTTCACGGCAACGTCCGTCAATCCCATCATCGCCGTCCACCCCTCGGCATCGCGATCGAAATTCCAGTCGGGCTTCGGCCTGGTAAGCAACCCCTTGACATCATAAGGCCCAAGGCCGACGCCCTCAGGCGTGATGTGCCGGTGCTCGTTCGCCATGTCCTCGCGCACGAACACCTCCCGTATCGCGTCGAGATACCCGAACCCGAACTGCTTGCTCGGCTCGATGTAATCGCCCTCGCCGAATTCGTTCCACGCCTCGACGATTACCGCCTTCGGGACCAAGCCCGGCGGGCCCGAATCGAGCAGGCCCTTCGCCCGCTCGCACATGTCCTTGAACTTGTCGGGCGTCGGATCGGTGCGCACCAGGGCCTTGCTCCCATGCCAGGGCCGCGAATCCCACCCCGGCGCCACCGGTATCATATAAGGGATCTTCCCGATGCGCAGGAAATCTTGCCAAATGCCCGCGCATCCGGTCACCATCTCATCATAAGCGGCGCCCTGCTGCCCTTTCATCCCCGCATAGGGGTAATTGTAGCCCGTCGCCGCGTCATAGCCCTCGTATGCAAGCTGGCTAAGCAAGCCATTGTCGGGCGTCGCGCAGGCCATCAGGTAAAGGCCGCGCAGCCCGCTCTTCACGCATAGTTCGCGCATCTTCGCGAACGCGGCGCGCACTGCGTCTGCCCCCATGTCCTCCGTGAAACGCCCGGGCGCGAAGATTATCACCACCGGCTTGCCGTCAATCGTGAAATACTCGGGCAGCCGGAAGTAGTTCTCAATCCAGAACTTCGTTACGTTCAGCAAATCTGCCTCCGAAGACGTCCCCGGCGGGTTGTGGTTCGCCCACAGCAAGCAGAACTTCAGGTAGCGCCGGTATTGCGCCTTGAAGTAACCGTCGTGCAGCGCGTGCATCAGCGATGTCGCGCCCTTCACCCAGTACCAATCGTAAGCGAAAAACGTGATCCCGTGCTCCACCGCCCATTTTATCTGCCAGTCCGCGACCTCGGGATCGCCCTCGCGATACCAGCCCAAGAGCGGCTTTCGCTCCGGGAAACCGAGAATCGGTCGCCACGAAGCCGCGGCTTGCCAGCCGGGGAAGTAATACACTCCCACCTCGTACCCCCCGCGGATCGGCTTCGGCGTCGGAACATACTTCGTCTTTGCGGCTCCCACCTCCCCCACCATTGCAACCAAACCCGCGCACGCCCAGACCAAGATCGCGACCTTCATCTCGCCCTCCCTCCGATCATCACCGTAGGGGCGGCCTTCCACGGCCGCCGGCCTTCCCCCTCCCCCCGCCGTGGGGGAGGGTTGGGGTGGGGGGCATGACCGCGCTCCAATTCCGTCGGGTGCACTTGCCACCAGACCTCACCCCCACCTTCATCCTCCCCCATCAAGGGGGAGGACTGCCTTGTCGTTCTCCATGAAGCCGTGCAGTGACACCCGCGGCATGTGGCTAGGCTGTGCCGCCACCCCGGCCCGAAGGCCCTAGGGGCCGTGCCCCTGCGCCACGTGTCATTCTGAGCCCCGACGCAGTCGGGGCGAAGAATCCCCCCTCTCATGCCGCACCCAGTCCGCCACAAATGGGACCCTTCGCGGAGTTCACCCTGAGCGCAGCCGAAGGGCTCAGGGTGACAACAAGGGTCTTCGCCCCTACTTCAGCGGCAACTTCACCAACTGCCCGGTGCGCGCGGACTCGTATGCCGCCTGGGCGACCGCCACCGCCGCGCGCCCCTCCTCGCCGGGGATCGTGACCGGCTTGTCCTCCAGCACCGATTCAACAAACTCCCGCACCTCGCGCACCACCCCGTCCTCGACCTTCACTTCCTTCGTCAGGATGCGCTGCGGCTCTTTGTCAAACTCGTTCCAGATGATGTCGCTGTCCAGGCCGAACGCATGACGGTAGAACAGCGACCCCTTCTCGCACTGAATCTTCGCGCTGCTCTCCCCGATCGCCGAAGCCATGCTCGAGTGCAAATGGCCGATGGCCCCCGACTTGAACCGCAGCAGCACATATATCAGGTCCGGCATCTGCAGGTGCGGGTCAACATAGTGTTCCGCCAGGCAGAAAACCGAATCAACATCTCCCGCCAGGCATCTCATGAAATCAATCTCGTGGGAGTTTATCTCCATCAGCAGCCCGCCGCTGCCCTGCATGCTTCCTCGCCACTGCTCGAACCAGCCGCCGAACCCGCCCCCGATGCGCGTTACCGAAATGCCGATTGGCCTGCCGAGCACCCCCGAGCGCACTATCTCCAGCGACTTGCTCCAGGTCGGCAGGTAGCGCAGCACCTGCCCGATCATCAGTTTCACGCCCGCCTTCTGGCACGCGGCAATCATCGCATCGCAATCAGCAACGGTCACCGCCATTGGCTTCTCGCAGAACACGTGCTTCCCGGCCGCCGCCGCGAGCTCCGCTCCCTGCCGGTGCACGAACTGCGGGGTGGCGACGATCACCGCCTCGATCTCGGCGCTGCGAAAGAACTCGGCCGGATCGGCGAACGCGGGGACCTCGTGCTCCTTGCCCAGAGCCTGCGCCTTGCTCTCATCAACATCACACGCTGCGGCAAGCCGCGCCTTGGGTATCGCTTTCACGGCGCGCACCAGGTCGCGCCCCATGCGCCCACACCCCAACAGCCCAACTCCCAGTTGCTTCACATCAACCCTCCTTGCTATCCCCCGCGCTTTCCGCGGACGCTATATTGTGCGCCAACTGCCTCTCTCCTCTTGACGGGGCGCTGCCTGGCGCATAAACTTGAGCGGGAGCGGCGCCATGGATCAGCACGACGTCCAGGACCCGGGCCATCACCAGGAGTTGGACTGGCTCTCCCTGGCTTTGCGGCCCAAACCGTTCACCTTGCAAGAGGCCATGATGGCCTTGCCCGAGATCGTCCGCCTGACGCGCGAGGCCCAGCAGGCGCTTGATGCCGCACGTCGCCCCTTCGCTGCCCTCGGCCTGCGCAAGTGGAGCCCGGCCACAGGCGCGGTCCAAGAGGACCTGATAAGGCTGCGATGGGTTCAAGACATTGCCCGCCTGGGCGCGCTGCCCAAGGGCTTCTTCGCGGTTGATTTCCCATCGCGCGACGCCGAGACTTTCTACTGCTGGACCTACCCGGAGAGCACCATCTCCTACCAGCATAAGGCGTGGGAGACCTTTAAGGACCGCGCCCCCATCTCCGAGAAGCCCTCCACCAACTGACCTCTGTAGGGCGGGGCCTAGGCCCCCCGCCGCGATTAGGCTATCGTACTCAGCGTGCTGAGCACATTCCTTGCGTGTTGCAGGGAGGCCTGCGTAGCAGCGGGGAGAGCCCCTTGGAAAACATCGTCGTAGTCGGCGCTTGTCCGGTGGCCCCAAATGCGGCCCAGCTCGACTCCAACCTGCCTCCGCGCCCGGTCAGATGAGCGCTTGAAGTGCTTCTTGACGCGCCCATGGTCAGCGCCGGTGTGGCAAGGGATGAAGCCATCCCTGGCGGTCGCGAAGTTCCGCGCGCTGACGAAAGCCGCGTAGTATGCCCGGCTGATCGCTGACCGAAGGCATGCGTCCTCCAGCGCGAGGTATCCACGTTCGCGCACCAGCGCTTCGGCCAGGGTCAGATAGTCTTGCCAGTCGAAACTCATGCGAACTCGACGCTGAACTCCAGTTGGCCAGCAACCCTGTGGACGCGGTCAAGAAACCATTCGTCGTCAAACTGGCGCAACTTTGCCAGGGCCTCCTCAACACTGAGTGATGTGCGGATATATGCGAAGAGCTCTGGTTCCGCGTCATCCTCCGGGTCCTGCACCAGTTCGAGGCGCACCTGAGGAGCCGGGGCAAAGCACGAGTCAATATGGCGCCATGCCTCCAGCAGCAATTCGACGACAACAGGATGAGCACCCAGGAAGGCTTCGATTGCTGGCGGCTCCGCCATCTCGTATAAGCGCGCGATCTCCCGGAGGGCTGATTCGGCAACCCTGGTCCCAGACGTTCCTTTGTCATCAAGCCCTGGCGCTTGCCAGACCCCGCCTATCGTGAGTGTCTCGACTGAAGTAGCAAGCAATGCTTGCGTGGATCGCTGGGGTGGCACCCATATGACGTCGGCAGGATTCTGTGCAGGCATGTCTCCTATCCCTCCGCAGGTTCAAAGAGAGACCGTGTTCGGTCAGTCAAGCATCCCTCGAATGCCTCGCCAATATGGCCGTGCGCATTATCCAACCACGCAAAGCATCCGTCAATTGCGACCGATTCAGGCTTCCCAGTGAAATAGTCGAGGTCCAGAATAAATGCGAGCCTACCGCCCTGGGCAGCAGTGGTTCCCAACTGAAGACGCAGCCGATCGCGTCCGTTCTCGTGCGCACTTTCCACTACTACCAGGAAGTTTCCGAAGTCTTGCCGCAGCGACTCGCCAACGAAGGGGCGGAACGCAAAATACTCCTCAAGAGCGACGCGTTCTCCGCCTGGCTCTATCCTGTTGATGTAGCGCAGTCCTAGGCGGCTCAGTCCCTTGGGCTTTGCGACCTGCACATACCCGTCAAAGCCCGTGCGCACAAGAGGCAGGTATTGCTCCCATGTCGGATACGGTGCCAGATGGTTAACTGCCAGAAGATTGGGCCCCACCTGCACGAAGGCCTTGTCGTCCTCTCGCAGGAACTTTGCTCTCTCCTGCAGCCGAATCTGTTGCTTGACCCCACCTTCGTCTGCGCCAAGTTCCGTCTCGATGCCTCTAACAACCTGGCGCTTCGGAAACGTCGCGCGCAGCCGCTCGTAAACGAGGCCAGGAACTGTCAGATCCCACGGCTCGCCCGCAACGAAGCGGAATTCGCACACCACTTCTTGTATTGGCGGCTTTCTATAGGTTCTTCTCATGTCCACCCCTGTCCTCGGTGCGCTAGCCGCGCGGAGGAGACCGCAAACCTGATGTGCTTTCCCCGTCTCGCCACGGAGGCTCTGGCATGCCTCCAAAGCATCTGCGGCATACACTGAGCATAGCACAACCCGTGGCCCCCGGCAACTGGCTACACCGAGCCCATTGGAACATCCGCATAATCCTGGCAAGGTGCCGCGCTACGGCGGCCCGTTTGAGACGTCACCCCACGGGGAGATGGGCACGGGGCCGATCTCCTCGGCGGCAGCCCAGCGCGCGTCATCAAATCCCGGCTGCTGCCAGTCGGGGTCTTCCTTGTCGCTCGTGCGCCAGGTCTTGTCGCTGGTGACAGTCAGGCAACCGATCCTGGCTTCAACCAGCAGCCCAGCCGGCCCGCCGGTGTTCTCCGCCCGCACCGCGATCACGTTACGCCCCGTTCTGAGCAGCGGCCGAATGTCCACCCGCCGCGCTTCTCCACTGTCCCCGCAAACGAGGGCGAATCACCGCAGTAGAGCGCAGCCGCGAACCGCGCTTTGTGAAGCCCTCCACCATTCGCATCGGCGAGCGCGCTCTCGACGACCGCGCCGCGCCCGCGCACGAGCCAGTATTCGTTGCGCACCTCCCAGGGGTGCAGCCCCACCGCTGCCGTGGCCACAGCCACAATGATCCCGAACATCGCCTACCTGCCCTTGATCTTCTTGCCCGGATAGCGAGAAAGCAGGGGCGGCTCTTTCTCCACCAGCACCCCGTAGGCATCTGGCCGCCGCTCCAACGCCAGCCGCGGCCTCAGTTCGGGAAACCCCACCAGGTCGGCGAACTTGCCCTCGCGCTCGCGCGCGAAGTCAAGGTCGGCAAATACCACGGCATCTGCCCTGTAGCCGGCATCGGCAACGATAGTCCCATCCCAATCCACGATGCAACTACGGCCTGGCGCATAGGCCCCGGAATAAGGCAGCGCTGCCGCAATCGCAACGCTGCTGTCGTTCGCGCGCACCCGCAAGGTGATCTCACCCAGCCCTTCGGTCCACCCGAATCCCACGGTCGGGTGCAGGATAAGGTCCGCCCCTTTCAGCGCGGCAGTAAGAACGTGTTCGGGGAAGATGATGTCATAACAAATGCACCCCGCAATGGCCGCGAAGTCGAGTTCGCAGACAGAGATTTCCTCGCCTGCGGCAACCTGTTGTACCTCGGTGCAAGGCAGATGCACCTTGTGATAACGCCAGACAACCTTGCCCGCGCGGTCCAGCACGACCAACGTGTTATGCAGCCTCTGTCCGCTGGCTGCAACGAAGCACGCTGCCACGTACATGCTGTGTTTCGCCGCGACCCTGCCCAGTTTCTCGGTCAGGGGCCCGGGGATCGGCTCCGCGACCGCTGGCAATGCGTCCGGGTCTCTCGCTCCCAGGTAAGCTGCCGCGTGGGTCATATCCTCGGGCCCAAGGACGAGATCTGCCCCCTGCCCGCCTGCCTCATCGAATAGTCCGCAGACCGCATCTGCGCGGCGACCGGCGTAGTCCCTCGCCATCTGTGGCTCGAACTCCGGCGCATCCGGACGAGCCTCGGGAGGCACCGGCGGATAGGCGGGCTGGACGACTGCGATCCTCGCTTTTTTTCTCATCCCGGAGCACCTCAGTTTGTGCGTTGGATATAACAGAACGGGAGAGGCGTGCTTTTACCCTCTCCAATCAAGATATACGTAACGAGAGGCCGAAATGTCAACAGTTTTGCCGAGGCTTTTTTCGCACCACTACATCTGGTATGCCCCACCCACCCACACCACTAGATATAGTGGTGTATCTTTGCAGCCCGCCCTACCGTCTTGGAGTGCGGGAGCATGCTCCCGCGGCTAGGCCCCGACTCGGTCGGGGCCGCCGTGGCGGCCTGTCGGCCTAGCCACTTTCGAAAGCGGCGGCGAGCCGCCGCCCGTTCGGGCGATCCTGAAAGGCCGCCCTCAGGGTGGCCCTTGAAGGGCCGCACTCCAGAGCACAGCCGGGGGCGGCCGTGCCACACCGCACGGGTAGCACAGGATTATATCCTGTGCGAGGCACAGGTTGGAAATGCCTCTGGCATCCCGTTGGGTGCCAACGGCATCCGAGAGGGACCTGTGCCACCGTTCCAGGGGGCGGCAAGGCACGAGGCCTTGCCCCACATGGGCTGCTTTGGAAAGCGGCCCTTCCGCTGCCCGCAGGGCCGCACCTGGCGTCCTGCTCGCACAAAGATTGCAGCCCGCCTGGGGCTGGCGCTCTGGCGGGCTGCGATCCGTACGTCCGTTGCCTGTTTGCACCCAGCGACAAAGAGGCAAAAGGAGGTCACAGGGCCACTAGCACGTGCCCTTCTTGACCTCTTTCTTCTCGTCCTTCTTCTCTGTCTTGCCCCCCTTCTTGGGTTCGCTCTCGCATCCGCTGCATCCCTTACCCATTGTCATACACTCCTTTGTATCTTGCTCCCCCCCACTCCACTCTCTACAACATGGGCCGCTGGTTATCGGTTCCCATTTCCTCCGCGCCCCCAGGCAGCCCTGAGTGCTGCCTGGCCGCGGACTCGGTCGGGTTCCTTGCGCTCCCGAATCTTGGGCAGATTTCGTTCGCCGGTGCAGGATTGGCTGCGGATGGGCTGAAATGATATGCCTGCGGGGCGGTTCGCCCGCAATCAGGCCCCCGAAAGGAGAAAGCCGTGAGATTCGTCATCGTCCCTTTGCTGTTGCTTGTGTGCTCGGCAGCGCTGGCGCAGCCTGCCATCGTCGGCGCGGTGGACCCCAATCCTCTTCCTGCCGGCACGACCGCGCTCATCACGCTGCGCCCGGCAGATGCTGCCTGGACTATCGTTTCGGCGAAGGTGTCCGTGCGCGAAGACCCTTCGCTCCAGACCCCGCTCACTGACTCGGGCACCTTCGGTGACAAGGCCGCGAACGACGGTATCTGGAGCATCGCGGTGCCCGTCGGGTCAGACACTCCCGCGATGACCTACCATCTGGTTTTCGAGGCGGAACTGAAAGGGCCGCAGGGGACCCAGAAGGCGACCGCGACGATTGAGGGCGTGATTACGCCGCCAAGCCCTGAGGCCCCCGGCATGATCACGATCGTGAGCCCGAAGGCCGATGAGAGCATCTCGGGCCGCGTAGCTGTGACAGCGAAGGTGAACACGCCCATGGAGGCCGCCAGCGTGTCGTGTCGCATTGGGTCCTCGGCGCTCACGCCGATGGCGAAGCAGGCAAACGGGTCGTGGGCGGCTACGGTTGATGTGGCGGCGCTTGGTAACGGCCCGCAGCCGATGGTTGTGTGCGCGTCCGCTCCGGGCGTATCCAAGACGAGAACAGGCGCCCCGAACGAGCCGAGGGTTATGAGCCAGGCGATGCGGTGGTGCGCTGAGCAGACCATGCTGGTCGCCAATCCGTACGTGTACTGCTGGGGCGACATGCACGCGCACACGTCCTATTCCGATGGGGTGCTTACGCCGAAAGACGCGTACCAGTACGCGCGCGACACGTCGAAACTCGACTTCTTTGCAGTGACCGATCACGGTGAGATTTCGACAACCGAAGAAATGGCGGACGTGATCGCGCAAGCCGAGGCGGCCAACAAGGACGGGGAGTTCGTGGCCCTGTATGGGGTGGAGTGGACAAAGAGCATTGGCCACATCTGCTACTACGAGGAGGCGGATCCGAGCCTTGCGCCGTCGCTGCGCGGGTTCTGGAGGCAGGTCGGGGAGATCGGCGCGCTGGCACACTTGAACCACCCCACGATGTACAACTTCAGCAAGTTGGCCTACGACCCCGAGGCGGACCCGGTGATGTTCGGGGTTGAGACCAGGGATGAAGAGGAGGAGCAGGCCTTCATCAAACTGCTCGACAACGGCTGGCACATAGCGCCGGTTGGCTGCGAGGATAAGCACGATGCGACCTGGGGTGCGGGGCCCACGTGGACGGTCGCGCTTGCGCGTTCGCGCACCAGGGCCGGCATCCTGCAGGCGCTTGCGGCCAGGAGGGTTTACAGCACCCATGACCGGAACATGCGCCTGGCCTTGACCGTCAACGACCGCGAGATGGGCAGCCGGATGTCGGGCGCGCCTGGCAGTTGGAAGGTTAAGGTTTCGGTGGATGATCCCGACGCGCAGGACAAGACGGCGCTGATCCAGGTTTACCTCGATGGCAAGGTTGCCCAGGAGTGGAAGCCCGACGCCGCAGCCTACACGGGGACCGCTGATCTGGACCTGAAACCGGGGCGGCATTACGTGTTCGCCAAAGTGACCCAGGCAGACGGGCAAAAGGCCTGGTCCGCTCCGGTCTGGCTCTACCTGCGCGAGGGGCCCTAGAGGCTGATCGCAGGGGTCAGGCGCGGTTGTGTAGGGCAACCCCTTGTGGGTTTGCCGAGGGCGGCCCTTCAGGGACACCCTGAGGGTGACCTTTCAGGGTCGCCCGAATGGGCGGCTGTGCCACATCGCGGTTGACAGGGGAGCGGGGATTCTGATAGGATGCAGTGGAGAGAGGCAGATGTACGCGGTTGTACAGGCCGGCAGCAAGCAATACCGGGTAGAGGAAAAGCAGACCCTCGAGGTCGAGCGGATCGAAACGCCGGCGGGCGAGACCGTCGTCCTGGACAAGGTGCTCATGCTCCAGGGCGACGACGGCGCCCGCATTGGTACCCCGTATGTGGACGGGGCGCGCGTGCTCTGCCGCGTGGTAGGCGAATTTAAGGCGCGCAAGGTGGTCGCCTTCCGGTACAAGGCCAAGGAAAACATACGCAAGAAGAGAGGCCACCGGCAGCGGCTCACCAGGCTGATGGTGGAGAAAATCGAGACGGAGTAGGGATTCGCAGGGGCGAACCTTGCCTGCCCTGAGCCAGGCGAAGCGTGTTCGCCCGGGGAGTGTAGATAATGGCGCACAAAAAGGGTGGAGGCACCAGTCGCAACGGGCGTGACAGCGCCGGGCAGCGTCTCGGCGTTAAGGCATACGCGGGCCAGCAGGTAACTGCCGGCAGCATCATCGTTCGCCAGCGGGGAACTCACATCAAGCCGGGGGAGAACGTCGGCCTGGGGCGCGATGACACCCTATTTGCACGCAAGAGCGGGGTGGTAGTCTTCCAGCGCAGCGGGGGCAATGGGCGCCGCGTGAGCGTCGTCCCCAGCGCTGCTGCGTGAGTGGCCGTCTCACAAAACCATCCTCCCCCTTGACGGGGCCCTTCAGGATCCCGACGGGACCCTTCAGGGTCCCAGAGGGAGAGGATGAAGGTGGGGGTGAAATCCCCCTCACCCCGACCCTCCCCCACGGCGGGGGGAGGGTACCATTGGAGCCATACACGCGGAGGGGTTTGTGAGACATCCACGTGACGGCGGAGGAAGTTTGTCCAGGCGCGAGGCGCTTGTTGATACCGCCAGGATTTTCGTCCAGGGCGGCGCTGGGGGAAACGGGGTGGTGAGTTTCCGCCGGGAGAAGTTCGTCCCCCGAGGTGGGCCCAACGGCGGAAATGGCGGACGCGGGGGGCACGTGATCCTGGTTGCGGACTCCAATCGCAGGACGCTCATCGAGTTCAGGCGCCACAGGCACTTTCGCGCGGAGAACGGCCTGCACGGCCAGGGCAGCAAAAAGCAGGGCCGCCGGGGCGAAGACCGGGTGGTGCTGGTGCCCGCCGGCACGGTTGTTTACGACAGGGACAGCAACGACCTGCTCGCCGACCTGGGCAAACCCGGCGACCGGTGCATCGTTGCGCGCGCGGGCAAGGGAGGGCGCGGCAACGCATCATTCCGCGACTCGATCCACCAGGCGCCGCGCTTCTGCGAGAAAGGCGAGCCGGGCGAGAGCAGATGGCTGCGGCTGGAATTGAGATTGCTGGCCGATGTCGGGATCATCGGCCTCCCGAATGCCGGAAAGTCGAGCCTGCTGGCGAAGGTTTCGGCCGCGCGGCCGAAGATAGCGGAGTACCCGTTCACAACGCTGGTGCCGCATCTGGGCATGGTGCGCCTGGATGAGGAGCGCAGTTTCCTGATGGCCGATCTTCCGGGGCTTGTAGAGGGCGCGCACGAGGGCAAGGGGCTGGGGTTTGATTTCCTGCGCCATGTGGAGCGCACGCGCGTGCTGATGCACACGCTCGATGTGGCGGGGGATCGCGACCCGGTGCGCGATTTCGATGCGGTGAACGAAGAACTGCGGCTCTACTCGCCCCGGTTGGCTGAATCGCCGCAGGTTGTCGCGGCAAACAAGATTGACCTGCCGGGCGCGCGGGAGCGCGCAGCCGCCGTGCGGCGGACGCTCAAGCGGCGGGGGTTCCCTGTGTTTCCGATCTCTGCGCTGACCGGCGAGGGTGTTCAGCCCTTGCTGGAATGGGTAGCGAAGATGCTGGAGACGGCGCCGCAAGCGCCCGCTTTGGAAGTGCCGGCGGCGCGTTCTGATAGAGCCAAGAGCGCGTTCGAGGTGGAGCGCGCTGCGGATGGCCGCCTGATGGTGCGCGGCGGCGCGGTGGAACGCCTGGTCGCGAAACTGGACCTGCAGAATGAGGAAGCGGTAGGCCGCTTGCAGGTTTCGCTCGAGCGCATGGGCGTCGTTGAGCGGCTGCGGGCGCTAGGCGCGAAGGAAGGCGACAAGGTTGTGATTGGCGAGCACGAATTTGACTTCACGGAGGGCTGAGGTGACCCTCCCCCTAGATGGGGGAGGGATAGGGCGGGGGTGAACCCGGATCAAAGTGGGTGAGAGATGAGCAGCGAACCAGAGAGCGAGGTGGTCGAGAAAGCGCGCAGCGCGCGGGCGGCTGCCGCGGCCCTGGCGAGCGCCTCCACCGCGGCGAAGGACAAGGTGCTGGGTGCGATAGCAGACGCGCTCGGCGAGCACGCGGCGGAGATCCTGGACGCGAACGCCGTGGATGTCGGGGGGGCCAGGAAGGCGGGGGCTCCTGCCGCCTTTGTTGACCGGCTGGCCTTGAACGAGAGGCGCATCGGCGAGATGACCGACGGGCTTCGCCAGGTCGTCGCCCTGCCCGACCCGGTGGGAAGGGTGATCGCCGGCTGGAAGCGGCCGAACGGGCTTGAGATTCGCAAGGTGCGCGTTCCGCTGGGCGTGATCGGAATAATCTATGAATCCCGGCCGAATGTCACGGTTGACGCGGCGGGCCTCTGCCTGAAGGCGGGCAACGCTGTCCTCCTTCGCGGCGGATCGGAGGCCATCGAGTCGAACAAGGCGCTGGTGCGAGTGATCCGCACTGCCGTGGAGCGGGCAGGGCTGCCTCGGGACGCGGTTCAGTTGATAGAAACGACAGACCGCGCTGCGGCGCTGCAGATGATGAAACTCAACGGGTTGATCGCCGTCCTGATTCCGCGCGGCGGCGCCGGGCTGATACGCAGGGTGATTGAGAATGCCACCGTGCCGGTGATAGAGACCGGCGTGGGCAATTGCCATGTATATGTTGACCGGGCGGCCGACCTGGCGATGGCCCAGGAGATAGCCTTCAACGCGAAGTGCCAGCGGCCAGGGGTTTGCAATGCAATGGAGACCCTTCTTGTTCACCAGGAGGTGGCCGGCGATTTCCTGCCGGCCATGGCGCGGCGGCTGATCGAGGCGGGGGTCGAGATCAGAGGCTGCGAGCGCACGCGCAAACTCGTCCCGCAGGCGAAAGAGGCCACCGAGGAAGACTGGCACGCGGAGTACCTGAGCCTGATCCTGGCCGTGAAGGTTGTGGACTCACTGGATGATGCCATCGCCCACATCAGCAAATACGGCACAATGCATTCGGAGGCGATTGTCACGACACATTACGCGGCGGCGCGAAGATTCACCGAACAAGTTGACGCGGCCGCCGTCTATGTAAATGCGAGCACTCGCTTTACCGATGGATATCAATACGGGCTGGGGGCGGAAATCGGGATCAGTACGCAAAAGCTGCACGCGCGGGGGCCGATGGGCCTTGAGGAACTCACCACCTACAAATGGATAGTCTTCGGCGAGGGGCAGATTCGATCATGAGTTCGCCCCCCACCCCAACCCTCCCCCACGGCGGGGGGAGGGGATGTTCCCGCTACCGCAAAGAGGATTCGGCATTGCGAGACAACCTCCACACCACCCGAGCAAGGGTGCTCTCCTCCCCCTTGATGGGGGAGGAGAGAGGTGGGGGTGAAACGCCCGGGCATCCGAGAATGGACACAGCCGAGGGTCCTTCGGCTCGCCTCAGGGTAAACGGCTGTGCCACACCCCCGAGCCCAACCCACGGCGGGGGGAGGGTGAGGATAGGCATCATGGGGGGCACATTTGACCCGGTGCACAACGGGCACCTAGCGGTGGCACAGCAGGCGCGCGAGCGGTTCTCGCTCGATAGGGTGCTTTTCATTCCCAACCGCGAGCCGCCGCACAAGAAGCCCTACGCGGTGAGCCCTGCCGAAATGCGCTACGAGATGGTGGTGCTGGCAATCGCGGGGCGCGACGGCTTCGAGGCCAGCAGCATGGAACTGGAGCGGCGTGGGCCGTCGTACACGATAGATACGTTGAAGGAGTTGCGCCGGCGCCTGGGCGATGAAGCCGAACTGTTCTTCATCACCGGGGCAGATGCGGTGACGGAAATCCTGACCTGGAAACAGCCGCGCGAGATTGTCAAACTTTGCGAACTGATTGCGGCGACCAGGCCGGGCGCGGACCTGAGCGGTCTGGGCAAGGTCGTGGGGCCGGAGATCATGGCCCACGTGCACCAGATGGAATGGCCGGGGATGAACGTGTCGTCAACCATGGTGCGCGAGCGCGTCGCGAGCGGACTTGGGACAGGCGACTTGACGCCGCCTGCGGTTGCGGCCTATATTGTCGAGAAGAGCCTGTACAGGAGCCGCTGAGAGCAGCGAAACGAGAATGGGCACGGGAAAACCAGAAAAGCCCCAAATCTACCTGAGCCACGCCGCCCGCTCGCGCCGACGCATGCCGAGGTGGCTCTTGGCGCTGGTGCTGATGCTGGCCGTTGGCGCCCTGTGCGTGATCGGCGGACTGCTGTATTTGCAGCACCGCGGCCTGCGCCCGATGCGGCAGGCGGCAAGCTTGTTCGGGCCGCCCTTTGGGGGCAAGGAGCGGGCGCAGATCCTGGTGCTCGGGGTTGACAGCGAGCGCGAACCCAGGCGCTCGGACACGATGTTGGTGGCCACGGTTGACGTGCCCAGGGAGCGAGTGAGCCTGGTTTCCATCCCGCGCGACTTCAGGGTGGAGATCCCCGGCCACGGCACTCAAAAAGTGAACGCCGCCTACGCACTGGGCGGGGTGAACCTGGCGAGGCAGGTGGCGGAGCAGATCCTGGGCCTGCCCATGGATTACTATGTGAAGATCACGGTGCCCGCCCTGGTGCAGCTGGTTGACGCGCTGGGCGGGGTCGAGATCGAAGTGGAAAAGCGCATGAGGTATCGCGACCGCAGCCAGCGCCTGTTCATCAACTTGCAGCCGGGCATGCAATTGCTCAACGGGGAGCAGGCGATGGGGTACGTGCGCTTCCGCATGGACGCACTTGGCGACCTGACGCGCATCCAGCGGCAGCACAAGTTCCTGAAGGCAGTGGCGGAGCGGGCCGTGAAGGGCAAGAACCTGGCGCGCCTGCCGCGGGTGATGGACCTTTTCTTGAAGGCCGTGGATACCAACCTGACCGTGGGCGATTTGCGGGCCTTGGAGGGATTCGCGAAGAAACTGAGCCCGGATGCCATCCACTGCGCCACACTGCCCGGGAACCCGGTGACGGTGGCGGGCCTGAGCTACCTGGAGCCGGACTGGCTGGCCCTGCCGAAGGTGATTGATGATGTTGTGCTGGGAAAGCCTGCGGTGGTTGAGGTGGTGAATGGCAGCGGGAACACGGAGGCCGCCGTGGACGCAGCGCGGCGATTGGAGGAGGACGGCTGCAAAGTGCTGCATGTTACCGAGGCCGAGGGGCATCCGACAGCCACGCGCGTGATTGATCACTTCGGCCGGCCCGACAGGGCCAAGGAATTGGCAGGGCTGATCGGGACACATTGGGTGGTGCAAGCCAGGGACGGCGGTGAGAGCGATTTCACAGTGGTGGTAGGTGCGGACTACGTCGCGAGCACGAACCAGGCGCGCCAAGGTTCTTGACGCAGAGCAGAAGGCTGCTCTCGCAGGCGCCGCGTTGCTGGACAAGAAGGGGCAGGAGCCCCTGCTGCTGGACCTGCGAGGGATAACCCTGATCGCGGATTTCTTCCTGTTGTGCCACGGCACGTCGGGAGTGCACGTGAGAGCGCTTGCCAACGCGGTTGTCGAGCGGCTGGCGGGCAAGGGCATCAAGCCTTACGGAATCGAGGGACACGGGCAGGGGCGGTGGGTGCTACTCGATTTCGGCGATCTGATGGTGCACGTGTTCTCGCAGGAGGAGCGAGAATTCTACGGGCTCGAGCGCCTGTGGGGCGACGCGCCCCAGAGGCCAATCGTTGCGCCCGCCAGGCGCCGGCGGACTTCCACCAAGGAGCGTTAGCCGTGGGGCGAGATGGGAATGGGGGCGGGCAAGCGGGGGTGAGCGGTGAGGCGCTCGCCCGCCTGAATCTGGACGTGATGCTGACCGAGGCCAACAGGCTTCGCAGCAGGGGGCTGCTGGGCGAGGCGAACGCCAAGTGCCGGGAGGCGCTCGCTGCAAACCAGGATTACTGGCCGGCCTACGAACTGATGGGCGACATTTTCAAGCAGCAGGGCCGCGCGAGCGATGCAATTGAAGCCTACCGGGCGGCGCTGCAGCTCAACCCGGAGCGCGTGGCTGTGGAAGACAAGATGGCGCGCGCGTGCGTAACTCTGGCACAGCAGCGATACGCCTACTTGTGGGCCGAAGACGCGCTGGCCGAGGGCGAGCGCAAGCGCAATCCCATCGTTTCTTCGCTGCTCTCGGCCCTGGTGCCAGGGCTGGGGCAGTTCCACAATCGGCGGTTCGCAAAGGGCCTGGCCTTGACCTCGGCAGCGGTGCTTCTGGCCCTGATGGTTGCGGTACAGGCACTGAGTTCCCTTGTCGGCAGGACGGGCGGGGTACAAGGGTATGTCTCCGTGTTCTTCTCCGGGCGCACGCTGTATGTGACGGCCTTGCTGATCGCAGTCTGGCTGTGGGCCGTGATTGACGCCGCGGTGAGGGCGTGATAGGCTCGCGGCGGAGGATGAGGGCTATGGAGCGCGCGGGCGGCTGTCGCAGGCTGGGAGAGCGGGGCTCAGCGCGGAGCAAAGTTGCCCTCGGCATCGCCCTGGTGGTTGCCTGCGGGTTCGGCGGCTACCTTCTCGGGCGCGACGTGGTGGGCGAGCACTACCTGAAGCCGGGCGCTTCTGCCGCGCCCGCCGGCGCTCTTGGAAAACCGTCGGGTGCACCGGGGGCCTCTGCCAAAGGCGCCGAGTTGTTGGGCAGCGACCCGTTCATCTACCTGGAGAGGAAAGAGGGGCAGCGTAAAGCCGCCGGGGGAAGCGGAGCGCCCAGGACGGCTGATCGCGAGGCGGCCCCCAAGCCGCGGCGCTACACTGTGCAGGTGGGCGTATTCCTGGACGAGAAGAACTCGCGCCTGCTGCAGGAGGAACTGAGCAACAATGGGTATTCGGCGCATCTGAAAGATGTCACGCAGCAGGGGAAAACGGTGCACCGCGTGCAAGCGGGGTCGTTCGCAAGCGAGCAGGAGGCCCAGCGAATGACGCAGGAGCTGCAGCAGCAGGGTTACCGCGTGATAGTGGTTCCCGAGGAGTGAGGGGGCTTACGCACGGGAATTGCCATGGGGACCAGCATGCAGAAAGAGACCTCTCTTCGCAGGTTGCCGTCAGTGGATGCGGTGATGCGCCTGCCGCAGGTCGAGGGCCTGGTGAAGGCCTCGGGCAGGAGGGCTGTCGTGCGGGCGGTACGAGCGGCCTTGCAGGAGGCCCGGGACCGGCTGCGGGCAGGCGAGGGCCAGGCGCCTGGGGCTGAACAGGTGCTCGAAATGGCCGGGGTGCTTTTGCAAGCGGCGGCCAGGCCGAGTCTTGCCGAAGTGATCAATGCCACCGGGGTTATCGTGCACACAGGGCTGGGGCGCTCGCTGCTGGCTGATGAGGCGATAGCCGCGCTGGAAAGGGTTGCCGCGAATTCCTGCCTGCTGGAATTGGATGCCGAGACCGGACAGCGCGCGAACCGCGACTTGCACGTGAGCGGCTTGCTTTGCGAATTGACCGGGGCCCAGGCGGCAACGGTGGTGAACAACAACGCGGCGGCGGTCAGCCTCGCGGTCAACACCCTGGCGCAGGGGCGCGAGGTGATAGTCTCGCGCGGGCAGTTGATCGAGATTGGCGGCGAGTTCAGGCTGCCGGATGTAATCTCTCGCAGCGGGGCAACGCTGGTCGAGGTGGGGACCACCAACCGCACGCGCGCGAGCGATTACGCGCAGGCAATCACCGCTCAGACGGCGATGCTTCTGTGGGTGCACGCCAGCAACTACCGCATCGTCGGGTTCGCGGAGGAACCGGACCTGCGCGAACTGGTGGCCCTGGGGCGCGAGCGGGGGCTGCCCGTGATGGCAGACCTCGGCAGCGGCGCGCTGGTTGATGTCTCGGAGCACGGCCTTGGGCACGAGCCGACGGCGCAATGGGCAGTCGCGTGCGGGGCGGAGGTTGTTACTTTCAGCGGCGACAAACTGCTGGGCGGGCCGCAGGCGGGCATTATACTCGGAACCGAAGACCAGGTGGCAGGCATAAGGAAGAACCCCCTTGCGCGCGTGGTGCGCGTTGACAAGTTCACGCTCGCAGCGCTTGAGGCGACGTTGCGCCTGTATGGCAACTCCGCTGCCGCGTGGCGCAAGATACCAACCCTGAGCATGATAGCGAGGCCCTCCGCGGAAATAAAGAGGGCGGCGCGCTCGATGGCGCGGGCGGTGAGGGCGAAGTTGGAACGAGTCGCCAGGGTCTCGGTCGAGCAGGGGCACTCGCAGGTCGGGGGAGGTGCTTTGCCGGGGCAGGATATCCCCACCTGGCTCGTGGTGCTGGAACCGGTGCGCGGCTCCGCGCAGGAGTTAGGCGCCAGGCTGCGCAGATGCCAGCCCGCGGTCATAGGTAGAATACATGCGGACCGCCTGCTGCTGGACATGAGAACGGTGTCCGAACATCAGGTGGCCGCGCTGCGGCGAGCGCTCGAAAGCCTGGCCGCGGAGCAGAACGAGCAATTGTAGGGCTGGCGTACCTACGCCAGCCGCCGGCGGGCCTGGGCAGGCCCGCCCTACAGTGTGGGGCGGGGGTTCCATCCCCCGCCGGGTTGGGAGAAGGTTGCGGCGCGGGACAGAGCCCGCGCCCTACAGAGTGGCAGTGGAGGGCTGAAACGTGTCTTCGGGTGAAGCAAAACAAGGCGGTGGCCAGCAGGAGCAAGAGCGAACGGGGGTCCTGTTCAGCAACGCGGCCGCGGTGCGCGCTGTGGCCAGCGCGGTAGAGGGGACGCTCGGCCCGAAGGGCCTGAATTGCATGCTGGTTGATCGCTTCGGCGACGTGACGATCACCAATGACGGCAGCACGATTCTCGAGAAGATCGAGGCCACCCATCCTGCGGCAAGGCTGGTGATTCGCGCTGCCAAGGCGCAGGAAGCGCAGGTGGGCGACGGCACCACCACGGCGACGATCCTTGCCAGCGCGCTGGTGGTGGAGGGGGCATCACACGCCGCAAAGGGAGTGCCGATTGCGAAGATTGTCGAGGGTATGCGGGCCGCGGTCAAGAGAGCAGCGCAGGTGATGGGCGATGGGGCGAAGCGGGTTTCGGGGTTGAGCGACCCGCTGGTGCTGCGCGCGGCAATAATAGCGGCGCGCCAGCAGGAGGAGATCGCTGCGCTGGCGCTCGAGGCGGCGAAAGTCTTTGGGGCGAGTGAACTGAAGCGGCCGGGGATGAGGTTGGCAGACTGGGTGGTCGCGAAGGAGGGCGCGCGCGACGAGGTTGTGAGCGGCCTGGTGCTGGAAAGGGCGCCGCTCAACGCGCAGATGCCGAAGGACATGCGCGATTGCAAGATATTGGTAATTGACGATGCACTGGAGCCGGAGAAACTGGACGGCAATGCGCTGGCAACTGAGGCTGGCCTGTCGCGGCATCTCGAACTGGAAAACGCGTTCCGGAAGACGCTCGAGAGAATCGTGTCGCTTGGGGTCGGCGCAATCTTCGTTCAGGGGCCGGTGAGCGATGCTGCGGAGGAGACGCTCACCGAGGCGGGGGTGATGGTAGTGCGGCGAGTGACTGCAACTGAACTCGCGCGCATCGTCGAGCATGCCGGCGCGCGGCCGGTCAAGCGCACCGGCCTGGCGCGGGAAGACGAGCAATTGCGCGCCCTGCTTGGGCAGGCGGCGCGGGTTTACGAGGAACCGGAACTGGAGCAGATTCGCATCCTGCGCGGCAGCGGCAAGCGGCTGGCGACGCTGATGGTGGGCGCCTCCGCGCGCGAGGTGAAGGACGAAAGAAAGCGCATCGCGCAAGACGCCTGCTCCGCTATTCAGCAGGCATTGATTGGCGGAGTGCTGCCCGGGGGAGGCGCAGCGGAACTGGTTGCCGCGCGCGAGGCGCAGAAGGTGCGCGAGGGCTTGAGTGGGATGGCTGCCTATGGGGCGGAGTGCGTGGTGGAGGCATTGAAGGCGCCGATGGCGCAGATCGTGGCGAATGCGGGGTTCAATCCCCTCGAGAAGGTTCAGCAGGCGATGGCCGCAGGCGGGCGGGACGGCGTGGGCATTGATTGCGAGACGGGTGAAGTGGTTGATATGATGGAGAAGGGCATCGTTGATCCGGCGACGGTCAAGGTGCACGCGCTGTTGGCCGCCGCAGAGGTGGCGGAGGCGATCCTGAGGATCAACACGATAATCAGGAAAAAAGAGGAGCGCACGGGGCAAACGCCTTGAGGTGGGATGATTGCGATGAGCGAGGAAGAAAAGCAGAACAAGCCCGAGGAGAGCGCCGAAGAGCAGGCGCTCGAACGCGACATCGCTGACGTAACGCGCGAACTGGAGGCCCTGCACGACAAGTATCTGCGCGCGGTGGCGGATTTCGATAACTTCCGCAAGCGCGCGCGGAAGGAGCAGCAGGAGGCGGTGGCGTTCACCACGGCGGCGCTTTTCCGGGAGATGCTGCCGGTTCTTGATAATCTCGACCGGGCCATAGCGGCGGCTGAAAACGCGCCGAATGAAAAGGCGCTCCTGGACGGCGTGCAACTGATTCGCAAGCAATTCTCCTCCGTGATGGAGAAAAGGGGGGTGCGGCCGATAGAAGCGGTGGGCAAGCAGTTCGACCCGCTCTGGCACGAGGCGGTGGGCCGGTCGCCGAGCTCCGAGGTTGAAGAGGGGACGGTGCTCGAGGAAACCGAGAAGGGTTACTCGCTGGGCGAGCGCATCATCCGGCCGGCGAAAGTCATCGTGGCGGTGCGCGAGCAGCCCGAGGAGTAGGGGCAGGCCCCCGCCCGCCCTGAGGAACCCGAAGGGTGCCTGCCCTGATGTTGGGCAACCGCAGGGGGTTGCCCCTACGGTGTTTCCATTCTTGCCATCCCCATCGAATTCTCCAGGGGCGTATGCGATACGCCCCTACAACTTGCCAAATGCGGAGGCGAGGGATTGGTAGCGGGCGAAGATTTCTTCGTAGCGCTGGCTGTCGGCAGATGGCTCGAAGACGCGGGACTTGAGGCGCATTGCCTGCTTGGCCTCATCGAGCGAGCGGAAGAGCCCCGCGCCAATGAAAGCGAACATCGCCGCCCCCAGGCCGGTCGCCTCGGTTTGTTCGAGCGCTGTCACAGGCAGGCCCGTCGCGTCGGCGCGAATCTGGTTCCAGAGCGCGTTGCGCGAGCCGCCCCCCACGATGCGGATGCCCGTGGGTTGGGCGCCGGTGGAACGGGCGAGGCGTTCGAGCGCCTGGCGCAGTTGAAAGGACAGGCCCTCCAGGCCGGCGCGGTAAACCTGGCCGCGCGCGGTGGTGAGGGTCAGGCCGTGGATCGAACCAGGGACGCCGAGCCTCTTCAGCGGGCCGGTGTCGGGCACGAAGGAGGGGATGATCGTAACGCCGCCCGATCCAGGCTCGATTTGCTGCGCGTCGGAGATCATGCGCAGGTGTGCGCTTTCGCCCTCCGGTATCTCGCCGTAGAAATGCCTGCGGATCCACTCGAGGACGCCCGACGCAATCATCAGCATTTGAGGATTCCAGAAGCCGGGCGCGGCATCGCATTCGATGAGCAGGCCGTCATCGAAGCCTGCTTGGTCGGGCTGGTAGCGGTCGCTGCGAACGGTGAGGATTTCCCACGTGCCGCTGCTGAGGATGGCCTGCTCTTGCGCAGCCCCCGATCCGATGATCGCGAACTGGGTATCGTGCCCTGCGGCAACGACCGGGATACGCGCCGGCAGGCCCGTTTGTTCGGTGGCGCCGTCCAGCAAAGCGCCGATCACGCTCCCTGGCTCGGCCCAGCGCGGGAAGAACGATGAATCGAGCGCAGCCATCGCCAGCATCTTGTCGGACCAGGTCCTGCGCGCCGAGTCAACGGCCATCGTGGTTGAGGCGATGGTCGGGTCAATCGAGAACTCGCCGCATAGCCTGTGCGAAAGGAGGCCGGGGGTCATCATCCAGCAGTGCGCTTCGTCGAGCGCGTCGGGGGCATGCTCGCGCAGCCACATGAGCCGGAGCAGGGTGTTGAACGAGATTATCTGGTATCCGGTCTCGCGATAGATCTCGAAGGGGTCGAAGGAGGAGCGCACCTCTTCGGCAAGCGCGGCGGTCCTGGAGCACTGCCACGAGATGACGGGATAGGAAAGAGCGCCGTCGCGCCGGACGGGTGCGCCGTCGGCGCCGAAAGTCGTAACCGCGACTGCGCGGACACTGTCTGCAGCGAGTGAAGAACAGACCTGGCGGCAGGCGTCGGCGAGTTTGGCCCAGATCTCGTCGAGACCCCAGACGAGCCAGCCCGGCTCGCCGCCCGGCTGTGCGACAGGTGCGTTGGGGCGGCTGGCGGCGGCCACGATCTCGCCGGCGCTGCTCACCGCCACAGCGCTGGCGTTCGTTGCGCCGCAGTCGAGAACGATGGCGAGGTCTCTCACCTCGCGGGCCCTCTTCTCCCCATTCCAGCGTTTTCCTGCGAGAGAAGGACAGCGGCAGCGGCCGGGAACGTGCGATGCATCAACAGCCTCGAGTGCGGGCTTGCACGTTGCTGACCGCTTGGAGACCGTGCTATAATGTGAACCAACCCCGGCAAGAGGTGACCAACATGGCAAGTCAGGTCGGGCTGCGTGCACTGATAGTCTGGACCGCTGCGACACTCGCCGCCTCGCTGCCCGCATCCGCGGCCAACTATATCTCCTATGCTTACGGGCCGCGCCACGAGGGGTTCACCGACGAGAAAATCCAGGCGCCGCTGTCTCTGGCCTGGCGATTCGTCACCGCTCCTCGCGAATACAGCGGGACGGCCCCCCTGGTGGTGGACAACAACGTATTCCATGCGGCGGGATATGCCCTTTACTGCCTCGATGTGGCGAATGGCTCGATCAAATGGGCGATCATGACGAAAGCCCCTGTGCGCTCGGCGCCTGCTTATTGCCGCGGGCTAGTGTGGTTCGGCGATGACGAAGGGAAGCTGCGCGCCGTGGACCCGCAGACGGGCAAGGTGGCGTGGGAGATGGACGCACAGGATGCCATCCGCAGCCCAATTGTGGCAGCCGGCAGTGTGATATTGTTCGGCACCACCGGCAGCAGGATCTTCGCGGTGGACGCCGAGAAGCACGAGCGATTATGGCAGGCACGCACTAGCGACCGCGTTGATGCGGCTCCTGCTGCTGACGAGCGCACGGTTTACGTCGCTTGCCTGGACAATTCAGTCTATTCCTTCGACCTCAAGACGGGCAATGAACGGTGGCAACTTAAACTCGGCAGTGGCTGGTCTATCGCCGGGGCACCGGTGCTGAGCTCTAATTTCATCTATCTGGCAGCGGGCAAGAGCCTCTTGGTGATAGGCAAGTACGGCCGGTTAGTGAACCAGGCGGCCTTCAAGGGCGACCTCGCGGGGGAGCCTGCCTTCACGAACAGCGGACTGTACGTGGCGATCAAAGGAGCGGGCAACGCGGCTGTCTATTGTGTGACTGAACAACCCTTCCGCAAGAAATGGGAAACGCCCCTCGACATCTCGCCCGCGGCGCCGTTGACCGTTACTCCGGACCTGGTGCTTGTGGGGGGTTCATACGGCCTGACCGCCGCTCTTTCCGTCGAGACAGGCAAGATGGTATGGAGCTACCTGGCGCGCGAGCCGGATTCAGCCACGGAGGATGCAGAGTTCAAAGCCCAGGCGGCGCCGATAGTCGCCAACGGGCGCCTCTACATGATCTACGATGACGGCAGCCTTTGCTGCTTCGCTGGCGACGCGCCCGACGTGACCCCGCCCGCCGTAACGAGGCTCACTCCTGCCGCCGTTGAGCCCGTGTCGGCCTTGCCGCCCGTGATCATTGGTGCCAACGTTTACGACGGGGGCAGCGGGGTTGACCCATCGTCAATCAAGATGACCTATGACGGCAAGGACGTTAAATGGGAAATGCGGTTCGACAATAGCGACTGCTATTATGAAGTCAAGGCTGCCACTGACACCACCCCGATCGAAAATGGCTGGCATACGGTGACTGTCTCCGCTGCCGATTGGCGCGGGAATGCGATCGAAAAGAAATGGCGATTCCTGTGCGACCGCTCCATTGCCCAGCCGACCAAGACGACCAAGACGACTACCCCGGCGGGCGGCGGCGCTGTCCCGACCGGCACCTTCGGGGGGGGACGTGAACGCCGCGGCCGAGGTAGGGATTAGCGCTGCTGCAACCTGGCCGACGGAACACCGGGGCAGGAATGACCACTGAGGATATCTCGGGCTGGCTGGCAGTAGTTGCCGCCGCGCTTCCGCCCGCCAAGGTGGTTTCGCTGTGGCAGGCAATGGGCTCTGCCGATGCCATCCTGGCTGCTTCGCCGCGGGACCTCTCGTCTGCCGGCCTGACCCCTGCGGAGCAGGCACGCCTTGCTGCTGCGGCCCGCAAGGACTACTCCTCGGACCTGAAACTGCTCGAACGGCTGAACGCTTCGCTGGTCACCCTCGCAGATTTCGCCTATCCGTCCAACTTGCGCCAGCTCCCGGACCACCCAGCGGTGCTGTTCGTGCGCGGCAAATTCGAGGCGCAGGACGCCCGTGCAGTGGCTCTGGTCGGCACCAGGAACGCCTCCCCCTATGGGCGCACCGCTGCGCAGTCCCTTGCGCGCGACCTTGCCAGGAACGGGGTCACCGTGGTGAGCGGGCTCGCGCGCGGGATTGACTCCTGCGCGCATGAAGGAGCGCTCGAAGCGCAGGGCCGCACGATCGGCGTGATGGCCTGCGGGATTGATGTGCCATATCCGCGCGAGAGCCAGCCTCTTGTCCGGCGCATTGTGGAAGGAGGCGCGGGGGCCGTTATCAGCGAGTTCCCGCCCGGTTTCCCTCCGATGGCGAGGAACTTCGTGCAAAGAAATCGTCTGATCAGCGGCCTGGCGCTGGGCGTGGTAGTTGTCGAGGCTCCCGAGAAGAGCGGCGCAATTATCACGGCTAACTGGGCCGCGGAGCAGGACCGCCAGGTGTTCGCCGTCCCCGGCAGCATAAACAGCCTCTACAGCCGCGGCTGTCACGCGCTGATAAGGGATGGGGCCGCCGTCTGCACCGGCGTTGCGGACATCCTTGAGGAACTCAACCTTCCCGTCGTAGCGGAGCACGAGGAGCCAAAGCGCCCGCAACTGACCGGTGAAGAGGAGAAGTTGCTCTCACTCCTGTCGCTGGAGCAAAAGAATGTCGAGGAGCTGATCCAGAGCACCTCGTTTTCCTCCGCCCAGGTTGCGTCAACGCTGATGGTGATGGAGCTCAGGGGCCTGGTGCGCCGCCTGCCAGGGAACTACTTCGTGCGCGTGCGCTAGCCCGTGTAGGGCGGGGGTTCCATCCCCCGCCGCCTGCCGTAGGGGGACGGCATGCCGTGCCCCTACAAATCACTCCCTGTGGAGCGGGCATGTCCCTAGGCCCCGACATCGTCGGGGCCGGGATGGCGGCCCAACGGGTCCAGCCACCTACGCCCGCCGCCCGTTCCGGCGGCCCTGGGCAGGGCCGCCCTACACCAGATGAGGTGTAGGGGGACTTTGTCATCCTGAGGGGAGCGAAGGATCTCTCCGTCGGAACAGCACCCCCGCTGAGTTTCGCTAGACGATCCGGAAGCCATAAAGGTCGGCGTCGAACATCTCGAACAACAGGCAGACCTGCTTGTCCTTCAGCGAGTCCAGGCTGGCCCCGTTCTTGAACCGCACCGCGTGTTCGATGCTGTTGGCCATCACCGGCTCGCAGTCATCGAACGAAAACCCCGGCAGCGCCCGCTTCACCAGCAAGTGCGGCGCCGCCGATGGCGTGGTGTCATCGAACGTCATCACCGGGTCTGCCGCCGCGATGCCCACGCGCACCACGCCGCGGCTGGCATCCACGTTCAGTTGCAGTTCGGTGCCGGCAACCGTGACGGGCCTGGTGATCAGGACCTCTTGCTGGTTGCGCGCAGTCAGGCTCACATAGCGATTGTGCTTCTGCACGTAGAGCGCAACCTGGTGCTGCGGCAGCCGGCCGCGATAATACGCGCTCTGCTGCGGATCGTTGCGCACGCCCAGGTGATCGCCGTTTATCACCTGCACATAGTACCAGTCCTCATCCCCTACCCGCACCGGCGGCTGCGCCCCGATTACCAGCCGGTCGTAACTATCCTGCTCAGTGCCGTGCGGAATCCAGGCCTCGCGGCTCGAAGTCCGGCCCCACGTGATGCCGCCGTCGCGGCTGATGGTTATCCTCATCTCGTTTGTGCCCTTGCGGCACCAGGGCCACACGTGCGGGTGCTCCGCCGTCGGCTGCCAGTTCGGCCCCCCGTCGGGATGCGTTCGGTCGGAATGAAACCACGATAAGAGCCCGAAAACAACTCCTTCTGCACAGAATGGGGTCATTGACATCGGCTCATCGTAATATTGCGGTGCGTGAGGGTCAGCCGCGTCGGGATAGAGCGCCGCCTGCGATGTCCAATTGATGAGATCCGTCGAAGCGAAGCGCGCGATCTCGCGCGACGGTATCCAGTGCCCGATCACCCCCTGGTCAATCGCAACCCATTGCTCGTGAATGTCATCCCAGAAATGCACGATGTGCCGCCGCGGGTTGAAGCATCCGCCCGAATCAACCAGTTTCTCTTTCCACTTCGGATGATTCAAGAAATCAGGAAGCGCCGCTGCGAAATACCCGCGCGGCTCGTTCGTCCATCCCGCCCCCACGCCCGCCGGCCCGCGCGCGTCCGGGGCCAGGCGCAGCGCATACCGCTTCGCAGAGTCGCTGACATTCCCGAACCGCCCCAGGTCCGCAACCACCACAAAAGGCACGCCCAGGTTGTTCTCTCGCGTTGCCCCCAGCGGCGAAGGGAATGGCGCGTGCTTCTCTCGGTCAACCCCCGCCGGCGCATCAACCAGGCCCAGGCTCGGCTTCTCCCAGCGGATGCCATCCGCGCTGGTCGCGTATGCGATGCGGTGAAATATGTGATGGGCGCGGTCTTGCCTGAATCCGTCGGCCAGCGTCCCCGCCGAATCAATGTCCCACCACATCGCGGTGTAGTATGCGAAGAACGAGCCATCCTCCCGCCGGTCAACAAGCATCGCCGCGGCGCCTGCCGTCTCCCACGGCTTATCCGCGGGAATCACAACGCCCAGCGCCCGCGGGCGATGCACCACGCGGTCGAACCCCGTCGCCTGCGCTACGACATGATCATCAATAAACAACTGCCACCGGCTGGCATCCATCGGCTTCTCCGTTGCAGCATGCACCTCAGAATCCTCCCCGCGTCCATCGCCCGAGGATTCCGCGCCGCGCGTTCAGTGTCCTGCGTCGAGATGCATGACAGGGCCCCGTCCCCCGCCGCACGGCGCGGGATCGAACCCGCGCCCTACACCCGGACACAGCCGCGAGGAGAAACCACCCCGCGCGCGGAATGATCCGCTGGCGCGCAGCCGTGCATTTCATCGTTGATATTCGGAGGACGACAACCGCATGAGCGATTTCTGTTTCCAGGACGGCCAGAAAGTTCTGTTCATCGGCGACAGCATCACCGACTGCGGCCGCCGCAGCCCCGCCGCTCCCCTCGGCGACGGCTACGTCAGCCTGCTGCACGACCTGGTTATCTGGCGCTGGCCCGAGCGCAGCATCAACTGGGTCAACAAGGGCATCGGCGGCAACAGGGTTACCGACCTGCAGTTCCGCTGGGAAGACGATGTAACCCGCGAGCAGCCCGAGTGGCTCAGCGTCAAGATCGGGATCAACGACCTGCACTCCCACTTGCTGGACATGGAGGGCGGCGTGTCACCGACGAAATTCCGCGAGGTCTATGATGAGATACTGAGCCGTGCCGCCGCAGAGACGGAGGCCCGCCTAGTCCTCATCACCCCCTTCTACATCAGCACCGACCGCTCCGGCCAGTCGTTCCGCTCGAGGGTGCTGGAGACCCTGCCCGAATACATCTCCACTGTCGAGGCGATGGCGGCCAAGTACGAGGCGCGCCTCGTTCGCCTTCAGGCAATGTTCCAGGAACAGTTGAAACACCGCCCGCCCGACGTCTTCTGCCCCGAGCCCGTGCACCCCAACCGCACCGGCCATCTGATGATCGCCCAGGAAGTCCTCCGCATCCTCTGCGAATGAAGCCACGAGATGTCATTCTGAGCCCTTAGCATCCCCTCAGGGGAAACTCAGCGAAGAATCCCATTCTAGCATCGCGGTGAGGTATGTCGTGATGGGATGCTTCGTCCCGATGCCGTGGGGGCTCAGCATGACAGCAATCGCCGCGCTTAGATGTCCTTGCGGTAGGCCACGTCCCAGCGCAGCTCATCGTGCACGCCAGCCTGGTTGTCGGTGAAGGTACTCTTCAGCGACAGCAGGTGATCCGGCGCCAGTTCGCGCGAGTACAGCACCCCCACGGAGCGGCCGCTGACCGCGCCCGGGCCGCTCTGGTTGTCAATCGAGATCATGGTCTCCAGGCGCTCGTGGGCGGAAAGCGAACTCCTCAAGCCTAGCATGTGGCTTTGAGATACCAGCCCATTCTGCAAATTGTCCTCCAGCAGCATGCGCCCGATGATGGTCCATTTGCGCCAGGCTGTCAGCCCCATCTCCAGCATCGAGCGCCGCACCGCTGCCACGTTGGCCTTAGCGTCGAACGGGTTCTGCTGGGCGGCCAGTTTGAGGTAGGCCAATCGGCTCAGCATGGTCTGGAAAGACCCAAGATAGGTCAGCAGGCCGGGCGCGCTCTGAGAACCGCGCGAAAGCAGCTCCAGCGTAAGGCCGCCCTGCCCGTTCGCCCAGTCGGGCGGCCTTCGCCATCCGTACTTGTCTGCGTCGGAGAAGAGCGTCGCGGTTGCAGCCGTCTGCGCCCACGAAGCCAGAGGCCTGGCCTTCCAGTTCAGCGAGGCAAATGTGAACGCGGCCGCCTGCGGGCCGCCGACCTTCTGGTATCCCGTAGCAAAGCCGACTCCCCGCAGCGGTTCGGTGCGCAGCGCGAACAACTGCGTTTCGGCATCCTGGTTGTTCGTGCAGTCCCTCTCCCGCAGGCTGCGCGCCAGCAGGCTCGTCTTCTTGCCGACGCGCAGGCCCATCTCCATCAGGTTCCGGCCTGCAAGAATGACGTGCTCCGCGTTGTCCTTGATCTCCATCGGGTTGTTCTGCAGCGATAGTTTCAAGTAGGCCCTGTCGCCCAGCATGGTCTGGAACCCGAACACGTGCGTCGAGGGCGTTCCATCTGGCATGTTCGAGCGCGAGATGAGGCGCATCTCGACGCCGGAATCGGGCACCTGGGCCCACGCGATGGTGTTGCGCAATCCATAGCGGTCGGTGCCCGCCAGGACCCCGGTCTGCGCGGATTCCCGTGCCCACGGCTGAAGCGGCTTCGCCACTTTCCACAACATCTGCCCGAAAGTCATCGCTGACTGGATTCCGCTCGTTGCATCCCCCCTTTCGTACCCGCCAACGAACGAGAGCGCGCCCATAGGCGCGGCCTCGAAGCGCACGTTGTGCTCTCGCTTTATCCGCTGCCCTGCATCGGTTTCGTCGAACAGCCGCACGATCACGTTGCCCAGGCTGCCGACCTTCGAGGTGACCGTGGCGTCAATCTTCCGGTCGTCCTTCCAGGCCGTCGGGCCCTGCTGCCGCAGGCTCTCGTAGTTGAGAGCCAGTTTCAGCAAGGGGTTCCTGTCCATCTTCAGCCCCAGGCGAAGCGACTGGTCGCGCTGGGCATTTCCCTCCCCGGCGACTTTTTGCTGCCACTGTCCTGTCAGCGTCAGCGCGTTCTTACCCTGGCCCAGCAGTGTCGCGAGATTCAGGCCCGTGGTGCGCTCCCGATCACCAGCGTTCGGCTGCTTCACTCCCCAATCGGCAGCCAGGCTCAGCCTGCTGCCCGGCTTGTATTCCAGGTGTGCGAGCGTGGCATCCAGTCGGCTGCGCGTGCTGTTGGTCGTGCTGTCGGTCCGGTTCCAATCCTGGGTCGCGATCTCGCGCGTCACCGTCAACTTTGTGCTCGCGCTTAACCCCCAGTCCAGCATGTACTTTTGCAGGCTGCGCGTCAGGCCTTGTTCCTTGTTGCCCGCCTGGTCATTCGCCGAACTCTCGTAGTGGCTGGTCAGGCCGAGTCCCGCGCTGGGCTGGAAGCGGAAGTCCAGGATGCTCTGCTTCATCCCCAGCAGGTTGCGCAGCTTCTCCGCATCCGGCCTGTTGGCGACGAGATCGCTCAGACCTTCGAAGTCCTTCGAGACTTCAGCGTACGAGCCAGAGAGCGACCACTTGGTGCCGCTGTAGTTGAGTTGCTGCCACAGGGCCTTTCCACTGTGCAGCGCATACCCGTCGCCGTAGGAGCCGAGCGCGCTCAGCCCGCCAGCGCCCTGCGGTGCGAACGATCTCTGGACGGAGAGCGGATCGCGCGGCAGGATGGTGCGGCTGAAGTAGATGCTGCCGTCAAGCAGGCCGCCGCTGCCGACCAGGCCTGAGGTCGTGGTGCCCGACAGCAGGAGGCCCGGCTTCAGTTCAGCGGTTTGGGCATCCGGGCCCTTGTAGAGGTAGAAGCCTGGTGAACTGTTTGTGGAGACGCCGGCGTTGAAATTCTCCAGGCTCAGCGACTCGGAGTTGGTGAGTGCCCCTGTAAGCCCAAACGCGGGTCCGGCTGTCCCCACCCAGAAAAGCGCGAACGCCGCGGCCAGGACGGCCATGGCAGCCATGTTCCTCTTCGGTTTTGCTCGCGCTTTTATCCTCATATATCGGCTACAGCATTGAGCAGGTGCGTTGCCTCACGCTGTTGTTCACGTCGTCCCTACCAGGAGTCGGGTGCGCTCTTGTCGCGCTTTCGCTCGGCCCTTATCGGCTGCAGAGGCAGCGGTCTCGCCGATAGGGCCTTTTTCACGTCTTCCAGAATCGCTTGCACCACGGAAGCTTCAGGCTTCTTGGCTTCCTGTAGCGCTTGAGTGGCAGCCGCTGATTCGACGGGCGCTGCAGTTGCCGCTGATTCGCCTGCGCCGGTCGAGCCGGACGCATTGCTGGGCGCGCCTGATGCCGGTTCCTCAACAGTGTCGCGGGGCCCGGACGACATCACCAGCTCGACGCCCGCCTTCGCCGCTCTCCGCAGCACATCGCCGGCACCCATCACGGATGCCTCCTGCACGCTGCCCGGAGCGGCCTTGTTCTCTTCGCGCCCAAATGCTCTCGCTACCGCGCGCGCGATCCGCCGCGCGCTGCCCTCAGGCCTGGCAGTCGCTTCCAGCGCTGCTTTGCCCGCTTCAGTGGCTGGCGCGGCGGGTAGAGCGGCAACCGAAGGCGGGGTTGCAGCCGGAGTCGGCTGCGCTGGCTGCGTCGCCTGGGCGACTGCCGGCGGCACCGCCGTTCCAGTCGCAGGCAGTGTGGGCACCGCTGGCCGGTGCATGCGCACGGCAATCAACACGACAGCCGCTGCTCCTGCCATCGTGAGCCAACCTGCGGTCCAGCCCGCGCGCCTGATACGCAAGGCCCGCTCGCGCTGCGCCAGGCGGTTGTGAACCGCAGCCCGGATGCGCAGCGGAGGGTTGACCTCGGGCAATTGCTTCACCAGCGCAGCAGCGCGCTCCATCGCCCGCGCTTGGTCGCGGCAAGCCCTGCACTCCTGCAGGTGGCGCTCCAGAGCGACAACTTGCTGCACTGGCAGCTCGCCATCCATTTGCTGGCTTGCCCACATCAGGGCTTCGTAACAGGTGGTCGCCGCGGGCGCGGTGGCCATCAGCATGGCCGCTCTCGCCCGCAAGTCTGCCGGCGGCGCCACCTCGGGCATAGCCCTGACCAGGGACGCAGTCTGCTTAAGCGCCCCTGCCTGCCGGCGGCACTCGGAACAGATCGCCAGATGCTCGCGCAGCCGCTGCGCCTGCTGCGAGTCAAGCTCTCCGTCCATGTAGGCCGACAGGTCCTGCACCGTCCATTCGCATTTCATCGCACCTGCCTCCGTCTGGAGAATGTCCTTCACTTCGTTTGACACTTCACTGCCTCGACGGTTGCGCGGCAGACAACGGAGGAATGTCGTCGTATGCCGTGAACAGCGAGCGCCACGCAATCTGCTGTTTGCTAAAACACCCGCTGCCCCGATACGAAATCTCGTTCGGTCCCCACGGTCTGCGACCAGCGGGAATCCAGGGTAACCAACGGCGGGTTATGGTAGAATAGCGAATCCGCGATGTTCGTCAGGAGAAGAACATGAACAGCCGAGTGATCAGGCTCGCAGCCCCCACAATTGCAGCGTTGTTTTTCTGCCGCCCCGCCCCGGCTGCCAGGCCGAAAAGCCTTTTCAATGGTAAGGACCTTTCAGGCTGGCACGAGGTGGGCGGCGGGAAGTGGAGCGCCCAGGGCGGCACGATAGTGGGCGAAACAGGTGACGGTCGCTACGGCTGGCTGGCAACGGACAAGGAATACGGAGACTTCGCCCTGGAACTGCGATTCAAGACCGAAGCGCCCGGCAACTCAGGAGTCCAGTTCCGCTCCCACGTCTGCCAGGGGACGATGAAGGGCTACCAGGCGGAGCTGGATCCCGCGCGCGGCCACGATACGGGGGGCGTATGGGAGGAGGGCCTCGAGCGCGGCTGGCTGGCCCGGCCGCCCAGGAGCCTGGACAATGTGCTGCGCGAGGGCCAGTGGAACCACTACCGGATCAGCATGATCGGCACCCATATCACCACCTGGCTCAACGGCGTGAAGATGGTCGAGGCCGATGACGACCGCGCGGTCAGCGGTGTCATCGCCCTGCAAGTGCACAGCGGCGACACCCGGGTGTGCGTTCGCTGGAAAGACCTGCGCATCAATGACCTGGGCTATGGACGGGGATGGGTTGCTCTCTTCAACGGGCGCGACCTGACCGGCTGGAAAAAGTATGGCGAAGAGAAGTGGGCGGCCGAGCAAGGCGACATCGTTGGCGAGAGCACGGTAGGAGGCTACGGATACCTGGGAACTGAGAAAACCTATCGCAACTTCGTTCTTCGCGCCAAGTTCAAGGCCGAAACCCACGGCAACAGCGGGCTGTTCTTTCATTCCACTCTGCAGGGTACCGACATCCGCGGCGTTCAGGCCGAGATAGACCCGACGCCCTCCAACATGAACGCCGGGCTATACGAGAGCGGCGGCCGGGGATGGCTGGCGCAGCCCAATAAGGATGCGCAGTGCCTGATGCGCCTTGACGATTGGAACGAAATGTGGGTCGCGTGCAAGGGCAGCCGCACCGCAGCGTACCTCAACGGTTTCCAGGCAGCAGCAGCCGATGACCCTGAACCTCGCTTTACTGATGGGGTGATTGCGCTCCAGTTGCACAGCGGGGGCGGCGTGAAGATGCGGTTCAAGGACATTTACATCAAGGAGTTGCCCTGAGGAGTGCGTGACCTCGCCCTCGAGGGGCTGCGCGGGGCAAGGGACTGGCCCCGGCTGCGCAGGCAGATAAGCGAACGCATTTTGCGCATTCTGGGACCGTTTCCGCGCAGTGGAGTTCATCTTGAGCCGACAGTTCTCGCCCGGCGGCACGGCAGGCATTACACGAGGAGCAAGGTCTCCTACCAGGTGCAGGGCGGCGAGAGGGTTTCTGCGTGGCTCTTGATACCTGATCCGGAGCCGGAACGCGCGCCAGCAATACTCTGCCCGCACCAGACCGTGCGCCAGGGCAAGGACGAGCCCGCAGGCATCAGCGGAAAGAGGAGCCTGGCGTTCGCCGTCCACTATGCAAGGCTGGGGTATGTGACCCTTGCCCCTGACTCGATCACCGCGGGGGAAAGAGTCTATCCAGGCTGGGATCCCTACGAGACCGAGCCCTTCTACCGTGCGCACCCCAAGTGGTCTGCAATGGGAAAGATGGCCTGGGACCACATGCGCGCGCTCGACTACCTGTGCACCCTCGGCTGCGTTGACCCGCGGCGCCTGGGCTGCATCGGGAACTCATTGGGGGGTTACAATGCTTTCTTTTTGGCGGCGTTCGACGAGCGCGTGAAGGCGTGCGTTGCGAGTTGCTCATTCACGCCGTTCCGCGCCGATGAGAACCCGATGCGGTGGGCACGGACATCGTGGTTCTGTCATTTCCCGGCGCTGAGGCCATACATCGAAAAGGGCCGGTATCCGTTCGATTTCGAGCACGTATTCGCGCTGATCGCCCCGCGCGCGCTGCTCCTGATAACCGGGCTGAATGACCCCATCTTCCCCCAGGCCTGGGCCTGTGACGAATCGGTGCGCATCGCTGCGCACGTGTGGGATATTCTCGGGGCAAGGGCGGGAATCCGCCACCTGGTCCATTCGCGGGGCCACCGCATCACCCGGGCCGGCCAAGAGGCGGCCGACCTCTGCTTCCGCCGCCGGCTGGGACAGTAGCCGAACCGGCATGGGCAGGTCCGTACGGGCGGGTTTGAAACCCGCCCCTACCAGCCCGCTACGCGCCGTTGCTGCCAGTAATGTCGCCCCCGGGCCGGCTCATGGCCGCAGTCCCCCAAATATAAGCTCAACGTCGTCTGTAGGGGCGGGTCTAAGACCCGCCCGTTGGTGGGCAGGTCTAAGACCTGCCCCCGCTGGATTTTCCCGATCTAGCGCCCATTGCAAAGGGTTATCGGCAATGTAGCGCCGGACCTTCTTCAATTCGTCTTCATTACGGATTATGTGTTCGTAGTAATTGCGTTGCCAAAGAGGTGTGCCGTGAGAGCGGCGCAATGCGTTAATGCGCCGGCCCGAGAAGGCCTTGAACGCACGCACGATTTCGGGCAGCGCGTGTCTTGTAGGGGCGGGTCTAAGACCCGCCCGTTGGTGGGCAGGTCTGAGACCTGCCCCTACAGCGCTGGTAACCACAATGATAGCGTGGACGTGATTGGGCATGACAACGAACGCGTCAAGAGCGACGTGGGGGTAATGATTCGGCAGGTCATCCCAGCACGTCTTGACAGCCGCGCCGAAGGGCTTAAGACGGATCTCGCCGCCAACGATGTCGCCCAAGACACACTTGTGGTCTTGGACGCAGATGGTCACGAAATAAGCACGGGCCTCGGAGTAGTCGTAGCCCTGCAAGCGGATGGATCGGCGACGATGCTGCTCAACTCCGCGCTCCACGTGACGAACATCCCGTCGTTGGCGTCCGGCTAATCCTCACATCTCATCGGTGCACATGCTGGGACTATTTGCGTTTGGGGGAGGCGAGAGCCTGCCGCAGGACATGCTCATCCTCGGGGCCGACCAGGGCGACCAATGTATCGCCGGGAAGAATCTCCGTCGTCATGCTCGGCTGCAGGATGCGCTCGCCGCGGACAATCGCGGCCAGCAGGCATTCCCCTGGCAGGGGCACGTCCTTGACCAGTTTGTTGGCCACCGGCGAGTCCTGCACGACCTCAACCTGGACCACTTCGACGCGGCCGCCTGCGATCGCAGTCACCGGCACCACATCCCCGGACTCGACTTCCTGCTCCACGATGTTGTAGATCACGGAGGTGGCGCTCACTACCTCTTTCACGCCCAGCGCGCGGAAGGTCTCTTCATTCTGCGGATTGTTGACCCTGGCTATGGCCCTGGGAACGTGGAAGTGTCGCTGCGCCATCTGGCAGATGACAAGGTTGTCCTCATCATCCCCGGTGACGGCCGCCACCACGTCCGCGCGCGCCATGCCGACCTCGCGCATGATTCGCATTTCGCAACCATCGCCCTGGCGCGCCACCTCGCCCAGGTCTTCCGCGAGCTGCTCCGCCCGGGCGGGGTTCTTCTCCAGCAGCAGCACCTCGTGCCCTTCCTTAACGAGGGCTTTGGTCAGGTAATAACCGATTTTGCCGCCTCCGGCTACGATAACGAACATGGCTTCCTCCTGCTGCCCCTACTGCTCGAAAAGGGATACCAGTTTCGCGTATTCCTCGATCGACCGCCAGGGCCTTTCGAGCAGGAAGTCTTGAATCAGGCCTGCCCCGATGACCGTGGTGCAAAGCGTGTCAATGCCCAGTTCGTGATAGGCGCCCGCGCGGATGGGATCGTAAACCCGCGCCACGACCCTGGGCACCTTGAAGCGCACTTTCGCCATCTGCGCAGCCATGATGTTGGTGTTGTCGCCGTTGGTGAGGGCGGCGAAGCAGTCGGCTCGCTCAATCCCGGCGGATCTCAGGATCGCCTCGTCAATGCCCAGGCCGCGAATGGTCTGTCCCTTGAACCCGGGTGGAATCCTGCGAAAGGCGGAACTGTCGCGGTCAACGATCGCCACCTCGTGCCCTTCGCGGTCCATGAAGAGCGCCAAGGCGGAACCAACTCTGCCACATCCCAGGATGACGATTCTCATCTGAAGGCCTCCGCTATGCTGCCTTTCCGGTTGCTACCCTGGCGGGAACCACCTGCTGACCCACACGGGGCAAGGCGCGTGGCGCAAAACGTATGTCGCCGTCTTGCCCAGGGCGAGCACCCCCATCCTCTGGCGCACGTGAACGCCCATGAAGATCAAGTCTGCGCCCGAATCAATAGCCTGCTCGACGATGGCCGGCCCTGGTTCTCTCGCCTGAAGTGCGACCGTCTCGACATCCATGCCAGCCACCCTCTCAGCGTTATCGAGCACCTCGTCCGCCTTCTGCGCCCCTGGAACCTCTTGCGCATCTTCGGGCAGAGCCATGGGAACCTCGACAACATAGACCACGGAAAGCCCGGCCTTATAGTTCTGGGCAAGCCGCGCAGCAGCCCGCACCAGTGGCTCATCGTCCGGGTCGCCCGATACGGCGACCAGAATGTGCCGAAAGGCTTCGCCCTGCCTCGTACCCTGGTTCCGAGCCCCAAGCCCCATGACGCAACAGCGGCGATTATACACTCATGCTCTTCGACCCGCAACCGCGGTTTGCCTGTGTAACCGCTAACCAGGAGCATGGCGAATTTGTGGCCGGCTTCTGCATCATTCAGCGCAAAGCGGAGAATCTCTTGTGGCAGCCCGATTCGATCGGTGCGCTTTGGAGTGCGGGAGCGTGCTCCCGCGGCTAGGCCCCGACTCGGTCGGGGCCGCCGTGGCGGCCCGTCGGCCTAGCCGCCTTCCAAGGCGGCGGCGCGCCGCCGCCCATTCGGGCGATCCTGAAAGGCCGCCCTCAGGGTGGCCCTTGAAGGGCCGCACTCCATAACCCGCGCGCCACTGGCGGTCACTAGCCTCTGAGAAGAGTCAGCCTGGAGGCTGTCGAACCCTCGATAAGGCTGCGCCTTATGCCTGCCGCGTGACTGACCTGGTAGCCTTTACGCGGTGCGCGCAATTTCATGCAGGGCATGCAACGCCCTGGCGGCATCCGCTGTGGTGGTGGCCCAGCCAAGGCTGAAGCGAAGCGTGCCGCGCTGGAGCGTGCCGATGGTCTCGTGCGCCCAGGGAGCGCAGTGCAGGCCGCTGCGGGTCACGATTCCAAACTCGTTTTCCAGGCGCAGGGCCGCCTGGCTGGGATCGAGGTCGCCTATGTTCAGCGACACCACGCCGACGCGAAGTGACACATCGCGTGGACCGTAAACCGTGACCTGCGGCAGTTGAGCAAGCCCTTCGAGCAGCACACGGGTCATGCCGGTCTCGCGCTTCAGGATGTTTGCCACACCTTTTCTGTACAGGAAGCGGACCCCTGCGCCCAGCCCCGCCAGGCCGGGCATGTTGGGGGTGCCGCTCTCGAACTTGTCGGGCAGGAAATCGGGCTGCGAAGGTGAGTCCGAGCGGCTGCCCGTTCCGCCAAAGATCAGCGGCTCCAGCGTGTCAGGGTTGCGCACATAGAGTGCGCCCGTGCCCTGCGGGCCCAGCAGGCCCTTATGCCCGGAGAAGGCCACGAAATCCGCCCCGAGTTGGTCAAGGTTCACGGGGATGGTGCCCACTGTCTGGGCGGCATCCACGAGCAGCAGAAGGCCGCGGTCGCGCGCGATTCGCGCCAGGTCTCGCACCGGCAGAATGGTGCCGCAAACGTTCGAGGCGTGCACGGCGGCGATCAGCCGCGTGTTGGGCTGCACTGCTTTCTCGATCTCGGCAGGGTCGAGCGTGCCGTCCGGCGCACACATGACACGCGTGAACGAGATGCCGTGCCGCTGCAAGTACGACAGCGGTCGCGCGACGGAATTGTGCTCCATCGAGGTCGTCACGACGTGGTCGCCGGGACGGAGCGCGCCTCTCAGCGCCAAGTTCAAGGCCTCAGTCGCATTCTTGGTGAATATCAGGCGCGAGGGGTCCGCGACGCCGAGCAATACGGCAAGCGCCTGCCTTGTCTCGAAGATCTCTCTTTCTGCCAGCGATTCGCCGTAGCCGGCCCGGCCGGGGCTGCTCGATGCGAGCAGCATTGCTTGCCGGACCGCGCGTACTACAGCCGCGGGCTTGGGGAACGAGGTCGCCGCATTGTTGAGGTATGTGATCTGGCGCTTATTGCTAGAAGTCATTTCGAAAGTCTCCGTGGAAGGTGTGGGATTCTTCGTCCGCCGGCCGGCGGACTCAGAATGACGCTACGCGGAGGATTGTGCCCGTTTGTCACCCTGAGCGCAGCGAAGGGTCCCACTCGACGCAGTTTTGAAATAGGCTCTGCTCACGGCGCGATGATTCTATCCGCCTCGGTAAGCGTCTCAACGATCTCGTACATGTTGGATACCCTGCCCACGGCGACCTGATCCTTGAGGCCGAAGTAGTCGAGGCAGGTACCGCACACCAGTATCTCGCAGCCGGCGGCAACCAGCGCCTTCAGGCTGTCCAGCACCTCGGACCCGTTGACGGCCAGGTGGATGCCGCGGTTCATGAATATCATCCTGTTGGGAGGTGCGGAGCCCTGGGTGAGCGCGAAAAGGAATGATTTCATCAGCAGGCGTCCGAGCGGCTCCTCACCGCGGCCAACCTGGTCGCTGGGGATGAAGGCTACGGTGAGACGCTGCTGAGGAAGCTCCACCTGCGGGGCCTGCGGGGCCCGTTTTTCGATGCGCACCGCAATGGCGCCCCCCTGTTCTGCGATCGCAACCCCGTGGCCCCACTTTTCCGCGGCGCGTCTCACGTTGTCGCGAGAGATGGCATCGTCCACCAGCACAACCAGCGTCCCGCCCTCCACCTCGGCAAGCGCTTCCTTTGCCCGGACGACCGGCAACGGGCACTCAAGGCCCCGCACATCAACGACTTTCTCCATACCCACCTCCCGTTCAGAGCTCACAGACGACAACGATCGAAGTTCCCAGCGCGTGATCTCGCAACACCCCCGTCGCCGCGGTCTCGTTGCGCGGCTCGAACGTGATCGCCAGGCCGCAGTCGGCGCCGAGGCTGACAGGCTTGGGAATGATGCGGTGCACCACTCCCGCGGCCTTCAGAAACGACTCGGCCAGCATCGTCTCGTGAACCGATCTCAGCACCACCAGGCGCGCTTGCTGAGAGGCATCGGGCAGGACGATCGGTTTGAGCCACATGATGACTCCGTCCTCGCCGGTGTCCGCGTAATACCTTGGCAGGTAGGCGATCTGAACGAAATTGTGTTTCCCGTAAAGCGAGATCGCCGCCTGGTTGCCGGCCCTCACCTCCAGCGTCACCCGCTCAACCGCCAGATCCACAGCCTTGTACAGCAGCGCCCGCAGCAACCGCCTCCCGATGCGACGGCGGCGAAAGTCGGGATGGACGGCCAGCGTAGTGATGTGGACCTCGTCGTGAGAGGTCCACATGCCCGCGAACCCGACAACTTGTGATGATTGCAGCGCCACGTAGTAGAAGGATTTCGGGCTCATCAACTCGGTCTCATAGGCGCCCGGCTGCCACCGGCTCGGGAATGACATGCCCTCGATGGCAACCACGTCGTGGATGTCCTCGCGCCTCATGGGAGCGATTATCACGTCGTCTTGAGTCATGTCACGTCGCGCGCGCCGCGCACTTCTGCATAGGAGGGCCGCAGGTAAACCGGCGCAGAAGTCAGCAGGTCGTCCGGCCCTTCGCGCGCGAGTTTGGGCGCAGCGAGCCGGGCCACCGATTCCGCTGCGGGCGGGCGCGGGATCAGAATTTGAGCGCTGTCTCCCAGAACGGCGAGCAGGGCCGCAGTTGCACCGTCGGGCGCGATGCCCGTCAGCATGATCGGCTGCTTGAAGTCTCGCAGCCGTGCCGCGAGTTCCTGGGGGTTGACGAGCGATTCCTCGAAAATCGTTTCAGGCTCGTCACCGACGCAACGAAATGCTGCGGCGAAAAGCATCCCTCCGTATGAGGGCAGCACGGCACACGTGAGCCCGCTCGAAGGCGCTCCCGCCGCGCAGGCCTCCAGGCTGGAAACGGCCTTGAACGGCAAAGCCCAGGCCATGGCGATTCCCTTGGCGGTCGCCATGGCGATGCGAAGGCCGGTGTATGACCCCGGCCCGCGCCCCACCGCCACGGCATCCAGATCGCGAAGGCACAAACCTGCTCCGGCGGCCGCCTCCTGGGCGGCCAAGGCCAGGCGCCTGCACAGCACTGCCTCGCCGTCGAGGTCAACGCGCGCGGCGAGTTCGCCGTCACGCAGCACGGCGACCCCGGCAGCGTTGGTCGAACCTTCTATCCCCAGGATTTTCACCTCTGCAATTCCCGCGGCGGCGCAAGCGCGCTCTGCAGCAGGCGCGCGCTTCTTTCGCCGCGAGCGCTGAAACGTATTCGCCTGTCGTTGTCGCGGCGGCCCCAGCCCATTTCTGCCTCGAGGCAATCGGCACGAAAGTGTTCCGGCAGTCGTTCCGCCCATTCCACAATCGTCACCCCGCCGCCTTCAAGATATTGCTCGAGGCCAAGATCGGCAGCCTGCGACGGCGCGAGGCGATAGAGGTCAATATGGTAAAGCGGCAACCGGCCGCGGTACTCGTGAGCGATGACAAAACTTGGGCTGGTGACCGGTTGAACCGCATCGAGGCCGGCCGCGACGCCCTGTACGAAGACCGTCTTGCCCGCTCCCAGCGGCCCCTCGAGACAGATGACATCGCCGGGCTGGGTGCACTCGCCTACGCGCCGGCCCAGGCGTCGGGTCTCGGCGGGGCTGCGGCTTGTCAGCCGCCTGGCAGTCGTTCTGGCCCTGGTAGGCACGGCGCAACTGGCCTGTCAGTCGCTCAGTCAGGGCTGCTGCGCCTCGACGCGTTTCGTAATCTCCGCCTCGGAGACCAGCCCCACTATCCTGTCTTTCTCCTGGCCATCGCGGAACAGGAGAAGGGTTGGGATGGAGAATATGCTGAAGCGCGCGGCAAGATTGGGGTATTCATCAACATTCGTCTTGACCACCTTCAGCCGGCCCTGATATTCGCCTGCGATTTTCTCCACCGCCGGCGCCAGGGCCAGGCACGGGCCGCACCACGGAGCCCAGAAGTCAACGAGCACGAGTTCTTGAGCTTTCAGCACCTCTTCGTCGAAGTTGCTCTCAGTCGCAACGGGCAATTCCGCCATCGCTACCTCCGGTTGTCGGCTGCCTCATCTTACGTCACCCCGCAGATGTCGTCAAGGCGCGCAGCAGGACAGCGGATGCAGCCAGCGAATAGCATCTTGGGAGGATCAGCATTGAGCAATGTGAAGCTGGCGATTCACGGCGGCACCCCTGTGCGCACTGCGCCGCTGCCCAGCATCGGTGACATCTCCGGCAGGTTCTTCGGCGAGGAGGAATTGGCGAACCTGAGGCAGGTGATCGAGACCGGGAAACTGTTCCGTCACGGGGGGACTTTTGTTGAGCGGTTGGAGAAGGATTTCGCCGCCCTGCACAGCCTCCGGCACGCCGTCGCCTCGACCTCAGGAACGGCGGCGATTCACATCGCGATCGCAGCGGTGAACCCGGATCCCGGCGACGAGATCATTACCTCGCCCATCACCGACATCGGGAGCGTGGCGCCGATCCTGATGCAGAACGCGATACCGATATTCGCCGACCTTGACCCGGAAACCTACACATTGGACCCCGCAAGCGTCCGCGAGCACATCTCCGATCGCACCCGCGCCATCCTGCCGGTGCACCTTTTCGGCAATCCCAGCGACATGGATGCGCTCTCGGCCGCTGCGAGCGGAAAGGGCATCGCGCTGATCGAGGACTGCTGCCAGGCGTACCTTGCCGAGGACAAGGGCCGGCTCGTCGGCACAATCGGCGACATCGGGTGTTTCAGCATGCAGCAGTCCAAGCACATGACCACCGGCGATGGCGGGATCACCATCACCAACAGCGATGCGCTCGCGGAGAGGGCTTGCCTCTTCGCCGACAAGGGCTGGGCGCGCGGCGGGGAGGTGCGCGACTATTTGTTCCTCGGCCTCAACTACCGCATGAACGAATTGACCGGGGCAGTTGCCTGCGCACAACTGGGGAAGGTCCGCGATGTCGTCGGCAGCAGGCGGCGGGCCGCCGAGCGGCTGACCAGGCGCCTCCAGGACGCGCCGGGCGTGCAGCGGCCCACAGTGAGAGAGGGGTGCAAGCATTCATACTGGCTTTACGCCATTACGCTGCAGCAAGGGGCGTTCTCGGCTTCCCCCGGCGAGTTCGCCAAGGCAATCTCCGCGGAGGGTGTCTCGGCCAGCGCAGGGTATATTGGCCGGCCGATCTACCTGGCGCCGGTGCTGAGAGAGAAGATAACTTTCGGCCGATCCCATCATCCCTATGACTGCCAAGCGTACGGGAAGCCGCTCGAGTATCGAGAGGGAGACTGCCCGGCGGCAGAAGAGATTCTGCGCCGGATTATCATACTGCCTTGCGATGAGAAGTTCACCGATAAGGACGTTGACGACATCGCGGAGGCGGTCTGGAAAGCCGCCG
>Ga0315280_10000075_pt1 | contig 176001 bp, 161 predicted proteins | sample YL17G06_40_MG_FD_203697 | JGI IMG/M metagenome (GOLD analysis project Ga0315280, IMG submission 203697) | Sediment microbial communities from Yellowstone Lake, YNP, Wyoming, USA - YL17G06_40 | ecosystem: Environmental > Aquatic > Freshwater > Lake > Sediment | place: USA: Wyoming | collected... | reverse complement strand
ATAGCCGCGGCCATAGCATCGCCTCGTGGGCCTGGAACGATGGCGGCGCGGGCGGGAGCTTCGCCCCCTCCGCTTCCGTGCAGAACCCGACCTATACCGCCCCCGCCAACCTGGGCGAGAGCGATCTGGATATCACGCTGACGGTAGAGGCGACCTGTGGCGGGCCTAGCCCGATCAGCAACAGCGCCTCCGCCAGCCTGGCGGTGCAGCCGGCGGCCCATACGCTGTCGGTGACCGCGGGTGCCAGCCCCAGCACGGTAGCCTCGGGAGGTACCTCTTCGCTTTCGGCCAGCGCCACTGATAGCCGCGGCCACGGCATTGCGAGCTGGGCGTGGAACGACGGCGGCGCCGGAGGGAGCTTCGCCCCCTCCGCTTCCGTGCAGAACCCGAGCTATACCGCCCCCGCCAACCTGGGCGAGAGCGATCTGAATATCACGCTGACGGTGGAGGCGACCTGTGGCGGGCCTAGCCCGATCAGCAACAGCGCCTCCGCCAGCCTGGCGGTGCAGCCGGCGGCGCACAGCCTGTCGGTCACCGCATCGGCCGCCCCCAGCACGGTAGCGTCTGGTGGCAGCTCGAGCCTCACCGCCTCGGCCACCGACAGCCGCGGCCACAGCATCGCCTCGTGGGCCTGGAACGATGGCGGCGCGGGCGGGAGCTTCGCCCCCTCCGCTTCCGTGCAGAACCCGACCTATACCGCCCCCGCCAACCTGGGCGAGAGCGATCTCTACATCACACTCACTGTGCAGGCCACATGCGATGGGCCCAGCCCTCTGACTGCCGAAGGTGCGGTCACACTCACAGTGACGCCTGGTTCCACCGGCTCGTGCGAGGTAGTGGCTATGTCCCTGCCGCCGGCGCTGACCTGGGACCAGACAGGCGACGCGTCCATCACGTACCGGAACCTTGATGACCACGACTGGGCCGTCGGCGAAGGGTACCAGCTGCTGCCGCTCGACGGTATGGACCGCTGGGCAATGCCCGCGATCCCCATCGAGCAGACGGTCAGTCCCGACTCGACCTACGCCTTCGGGTTCAGCCTGACCGCGCCCCCGATCACCACGCTCGTCTACCCGACGCCGGTCGAAGAGATCACGCCTGCCACACCTCAAGGTCTGCCTGCAGGCGGCACAATGTCACGCGGCAGCGTGCCTCTGAGCGGCGGCGATGCTTCCGGGGATGTGCTCATCAGCCGTTTCCCGGACACTCGACCGGGAACGTCTGGCGCATGGGCGGTGTTCCAGATCGAGGAGTGTGCCGGGCGCGTGCCGTTCATCGTCACGGGCTACCGCGAGCCGGACGGAACGTACACCTACCGGCCTACTATCGAAGTGAACAGAGCTGCCATGGCGGTCTACATGGCACGGGCGCTGAAGCTTGACCTGCTGCCGTACCAGGGCATCTTCCCCGACGTGGACTCCGGCTTCTGGGCCGTCCAGCAGATCGAGGCCCTCTACCGCAAGGGGTATGTGGTGGGGTTCGGCGACGGCACCTACCGGCCGGCCAACATCGTCAAGAGAGACGCGATGGCCGTCTACGTGGCTCGCGGGATGGCCGGGGGCGATGCCAACGTGCCGCCCGGGCCGCCGACCCCGACCTTCACCGATGTTCTGGGCGGCTTCTGGGCGTACGACTACATCGAGTACGCGGTGGCCCATCACGTGGTTGTGGGCTATAGCGACCACACCTACCGGCCAAGCCAGCCCGTGAACCGAGGCCAGATGGCGGTCTACGTCTACCGGGGACTTATCCAGCCGGTCGGGTCGCCGGTGGTGCTTGGCGGGCCGGCGATCACCGCAGTTGACCCGGCAACGGCCGACTACTGGGGATGGACCTCTGCCGCCAGCCCCTCGGCCGCTGACCCGGGTTACGCTTACGTGGTGCTCGATGCAGTGAGGCTGGGCACGAACCTGGCCGCCGACGATGGATACTGCTCGGTGGTCTTCTCCCTGGAAGGGCCCACGACCGTGAGCCAGGAGATGCTGCTCTCTGCCGACGACATCACCACCGCGAAGGCCGAGGCGATGGCCGCCGGTTGGCCGTACTGCGCGGTCTACTGGGATATCCCGGGAGGCCTGCCGACTGGTGACTACACGCTCAAGGTCAGCATCGAGGACGAGACCGGCCGCCTGAATACGGTATCACGTCAGCCCGTCTATAGCTTTAACCCGTAGCCCGGCGCCTGCGCAGCGACGCGGCGGCGGTTAGCATATAACGGGGCACGCCCATCGAAGTGGGCGTGCCCCGAAGTCTTCCAGGCAGCACCCCCCCGGCTCCGGAGGAACGCGCGACGGTGCCGGGGTCGCGTGCCGACGGGCGGCGGGGGCAATCCGCCGCGGCGGACTCCCGCCGTGCAGGCTCCCGGGCTAACGCCCTCGGCGCTCCCATCCCGTCTCGAACAGCCGGATCATCTGGTCTGCGCCGTAAGGGTGCTTGGCCGCTTCTCGTTCGTCGAACTCGACCCCCAGGCCGGGCGCGTCAGAGGGCACTATGTGGCCATCCACAACCCGTGGCACGCCGCCGAAGACATCGTGGGACCAAGCCGCGAGGAAGTCGTCGAAGCACTCCTGGAGCAGGAAGTGAGGCATCGTGCAGTGCAGATGCGCGTTGATCGCCGTGCCGAGGGGGCTCTGCGCCTGATGGCAGGCCACCAGGGCTTCGTGAGCGCGGGCGAGCGCGGCCACCCGCATCACGCCGCTGATCCCCCCGCAGCAGAGCGGCTCCGGCTGGACGATCCCAATCACTCCTGACCCCAGCAAGGCTGCGAACTCCGGAAGATAGCGGAGCTTCTCGCCGCTGGCCACAGGCACGGGGATAGCGCGTGCCACCTCGACGGTGGCCTGGAGGTTCTGTGAGAGAACGGGCGTCTCGAACCACATGGGCCGGAACTCCGCCAGCGTGTGGCCAAGCCGGATGGCGGCGCTGACCGAGAAGCGGTCGTGTCCCTCGATCAGCAGATCCACTTCATCCCCCACGGCCTCGCGCACCGCACTCACCAGACCCAGCGCCAGCTTCTCCTCGGCCCGGTCCATTTCCAGGTAAGCCGACCCGAATGGATCGAACTTGAGGGCGGTGTAGCCCATCTCCTTGACCTGAAGAGCGCGCTCGGCGAAGGCGCGGGGCTCCCGCGGGCAGGTGTACCAGCCGTTCGCGTAGACGCGCAGCCGTGGGTGCACCCGTCCACCCAGCAGCCGCCAGACCGGCGCGCCCAGGCTCTTGCCAAGGATGTCCCAACACGCGATCTCGATCGCGCAGGCCGCTTCTTTGGCGGTGAGAAAGGTACCCTTGTCGAGCGCGTCGGCCACCCGCAGTGGCTCGCATGGGTCCATGCCCAGCACGAACCGAGACAGCTCCTGCACCTCGGCCGCCATCGGCGCGGAGGTGATCGCCGTCGCCTCCCCCAGGCCCGAGAGACCCTCATCCGTGTCCAGCCTGACGATGACCCAGTTCTTCCAGGGATTGCCGACGATGAAGCTGGAGACTCGCACGATCCGCATATCGCTTCCCCTATGCCCGCCGCCGCCCGGCGGGAGCTCGGTCACCATCCGTTCGTCCTGTTGACCGGCGGTCCTGCAGGCTGGCCGACGCGGCGGGCACGCTCCTCTGGAGCCCTGAGGGGCTCCCTTGGAGTCCTGAAGGGTGGTAGAATGGCGCGTCCAAACGCGACCACATCTCGGGGAGCTTACGAGCACATGAACTTCATCCTGATCGTGTCTGACACGCTGCGCCGCGATCATCTTGGCTGTTACGGCAACTCCTGGATCCACACCGAGCACCTGGACCGGTTCGCGAGCAAGTCGCTGGTCTTCGATCGCGCTTACTCCGCCAGTTTCCCAACAGTCCCGAACCGCCGCGACATCATGACCGGGCGCCTGACTGCGGCCTACACCGACTGGGCGCCGCTCACGTCTCAGGAGACCGTGCTGGCGGAGGTGCTCGGCCGCCATGGCTACACCACGATGATGGTTTGCGATTGCCCGCACATTCTGGAGAATGGATATGGCTTCGACCGGGGCTTCGACGGCTTCGAGTGGATTCGCGGGCAGGAGTCCGACCGCTGGAGGACCAGCCCGGAGACCCCGGCCCACGCGTGCGATCCCGGGAAGATTCGTAATCCCGACTGGATCCAGCGACGCCACCGCCGCAACGTCGCGGACCGGCGATACGAGCGAGACACGTTCGTGGCGCGCACTGCCACTGCGGCCTGTGAGTGGCTCCAGGACAACTACCGCCAGCCCTTCTTCCTCTACGTTGACACGTTCGATCCGCACGAGCCGTGGGATGCGCCCCAGTGGTACGTGGACAGGTATGACCCAGGCTACACCGGCCAGGTGGTGGACTACCCACGGTATGACTACTGCGACTACCTCACGCCCGACGAGCTGCGTCACTGCCGCGCGCTCTACGCCGCGGAGGTCACACTCGTTGATCGCTGGGTCGGCCGCGTGCTCCAGCAGATCGAGGATCTGGGCCTACTGGACGACACCGTGGTGATGCTCACCACTGACCACGGCTTCCTGCTCGGCGAGCACGGCTTCATCGGCAAGTCACTGATCACCGCGGGGGCTGCGGAGCAACCCCGCAGGCCGGGGGAGCGGGCCGGCGGCGGGCTGACGATGTCCTACATACCCTTGTATGAGGAGATCGCCCACATTCCGCTGATCGTCCACCGCCCTGGTGTGAACGCAGGCAGGACGAATGCGCTGGTGCAGCCGCCCGACCTGATGCCAACCATCCTCGATCTGACTGGGATCCCCATCCCAGAGAGCGTGGACGGCATCCCATTCGGGCCTGTGCTGCGACGCGAGTCTGATGACCACCGCACCTTCGCCGTATCCGCGCCCTACCTCGCGAATCCCACGGCCGCGGTCACGGTGGTGAAAGGCCGATGGACGGCCGTGCTGACACCCAACGGCCCCCAGGGCGAGGCCGGCCGGGATCGCGCAGTGGACGGCGTGACGAAGGAGACAGCCGGGCGGGCCGTGCCGGCCGACCTTCTGTTCGACATCGCAGCCGATCCGCAGCAGGGGACCGATGTGAGCGCCGAGCATCCTGACGCTCTCAGCGACCTCCGGTCGGCTTTGGTGGCCGAGCTGACGCGGGTAGGCGCTTCAGAGGACGTTGTGCGTCTCTGGCGGGAGTGACCCGCGGCTGGAAGGAGGGGGCGGGGAGCAGGTGACCGGGGGGGATCGTCGAAGTGATTGCCGCATGAGGAACTCACTGCTGGTGCGACTGGCCTCCAGTGGGGCAGGTTTCAAACCTGCCCTACTCCTCTCGCTTGCGCTGGTGACCTCGTCCGCCCCGGCCGGGCCGGACCAGAGCTCGGGAGGGTCGAAGATGCCCAGCCCTTACTCTGCCTGGAAGCATGGGCCTTCAGCCGACCCTGGCTTCTTCCCGCTGGCGGTCTGGCTGCAGGACCCGGCTAACGCCGAGCCCTTCCGCGCGATCGGGATCAACACCTATGTCGGCCTGTGGGAGGGCCCGACTGACGAGCAGCTTGCGCGGTTGACCAAGGCCGGGATGCGCGTGATCTGCGATCAGAACGAGGTCGGCCTACGCCACCGCGACGATCCCATCATCATCGGCTGGATGCACGGCGACGAGCCCGACAACTACCAGGGGACGGCGGAGGGAGGATACGGGCCCGCCATCCCGCCGAGCAAGATCGTGGCCGAGTACCAGGAGTACCGCCGCCGAGACCCGACCCGTCCGGTCATGCTGAATCTCGGGCAGGGGGTCGCCAATGAGGATTTCAAGGGCGTCTACGCCACGTTGTCCGATTACCCCGAGTACATGAAGGGCGCGGATATCGTGTCCTATGACGTCTACCCGGTCGCTGGTATCGAGAAGCCCAATGGCGCGGACTACCTGTGGTACGTGGCCAAGGGCATGGACCGCATGACCCGGTGGGGCGAGGGCCGGAAGGTCCTCTGGAACGCCCTTGAGTGCACGCGGATCAGCAACCTCGAGGCCAAGCCCACCCCTCACCAGGTGAAGGCCGAGGTGTGGATGTCCATCATCCACGGCTCCATGGGCATCATCTACTTCGTCCATCAGTTCCGGCCCACTTTCGTCGAGGCCGCCCTGCTCGCGGACAAGGAGATGAGCGCGGCCGTGAAGGCGGTCAACGAACAGGTGCTATCGCTCGCCCCCGTGCTGAACTCCCCCACCATCCCCGATGGCGGCAGCGCCACGACCGACAGCCCTGTGGTCCCGGTTGATCTGATGGTCAAGCGCCAGGGAGACACGGTCTACCTGTTCGCGGTCGGCATGCGCAATGCGGCCGTCCACGCCAACCTGAGGGTGGATGCGCTTCGCAAGATGCACCAGAATGGCACGGCGGAGGTCATCGGCGAGAACCGCACCATCCCCATCTGGGGCGGCGGGTTCGAGGACGATTTCGGGGCCTACGACGTCCACATCTACAAGGTCGCTCTGCCACCGCCCGCGCCGGTCCGGTAGCGCAGGTACCGCGCATTCCCTTCCGGGAATGCGCGCGAGGTCGGCGACCTGCCCCGTCCCGCTCGGATGCAGGGAGCCGATGCCCGTCGAGAGGAGAGAAGATGCCGGCTAGCAGCAAACTTCCCGTCCGGGGCTATCTGATCCATCTCACACACTACGACCCACGCTGGTACAAGGCGAAGGGGCGGGAGAGGCCTTTCGACCTCGACTTGGGGCTGGAGATCGTGAACGCCCTGGCGGCCGAGGGGTTCAACCTGCTGATAGTGGACTGTGCGGACGCGGTCCGCTACCGATCACATCCCGAGTTCTCCCGACGCTACACCGTCCCGATGAAGAACCTCGAGACCCTGGCGGCGGCGGCCTCGCAGCATGGCCTCGACGTGGCGCCGAAGCTCAACTTCGCACGCAGCGAGATCAACACGCACAACCACTGGATGCGAGCGCCCGGGGAGAGCTGGCATCACCATTTCGACGACGCGACCTACTGGCGGATGGCCTTCGAGGTAGCTGACGAGCTGATCGCAGCCTGTCGGCCGAGGCGTTTCTTCCATATCGGAATGGACGAAGACCACGACCGCTCCTATCGCCAGTACATCGAGGCCATCAAGACGCTGCACGCGGGCCTGAAGAAGCGGAAGCTCCGGACGCTAGTCTGGAATGACTCGGGGATCGCGTATGCCAGTGGGCAGATCCACGCAGAGAAATCGCTGGCCGCCGAGCAGGCCGTCCCCAAGGCCATCACCCAGATCATCTGGCGCTATGATGCGGTGCCAAAGGCGGCGATCGCGCGAGTGGGCAGACTCGGCTTCGAGCTGTGGGGAGCACCAGGGTGGAGGAGGCCGGCTCAGGCGACAGCGTTCCGAGACGCGGTCCTCCGCGCCGGCGGCAAGGGCCTGCTCATGACCACCTGGATGCCGTGCCGCGCCTCGAACCGTCGCGCTCTGCTGGAGAGCATCCGGGCCATGGGGCCGATCTACCGAGGCGATGCCTAGAGACTGCCGCGAGCAACGGCCGCGGCCGTTGGGTGCTACGCTGCCGGCAGGGCCGCTGCGCTTGGGCAAGGGCCTTTCACGTCCTCATGTCTCGGCCATGCGTGCTGACGCCCGTGCCGGATGTCTCTTGCCGCTTGCGCGATCGGTAGCGCTCCCGGTACTGCCCAGGTGTACAGCGATAGTGCCTCACGAACGTCCGGTGCATATGGCTGCCATCCACGAACCCGGTCTCTGCCGCGATCGCGTCGGTAGGAAGGTGAGTGGTGAGCAGCAGATGCGCGACAGAGGCAAGCTGCGCGCGGCGTCGGAAGCTCCCGAAGCTGATCCCCATGGTCTCATGGAACACCGCGTTGAACCTGGAACGGCGGAGCTGACACGCGGCGGCCGCCTGCCCGCTGGTGACGCGCCGCGTGAGATTCAGGTGAACCATCTGAACCGCAGGCATGAGCCGACTCAGGTTGCTGGCGTGCGCGATGGGTGGCGACGGGAGTGCCTCCCTGGGCTGCCAGTAGCGGTCTAGGGTGAGCAACAGGTCGAACAGACAGAGACGGAGCGCGATGAGCCAGTGATGGGGCGTGCGGCGCGCCTCTCGATGGATGCGTTCTCCGATGGCAAGCAGGCTTCTCCTCATCACCGCCCCCGTGGTCCTCGGCCGCTGCCGCGGCGGAGCCATGAAAAAGCTCAGCCAGGGTACCTCGCGGAACGCCTCCTCTGCGAGCACCTGTGGCAGGAAGATGACAACCACCTGACTCGTTCCCGGCAGTACGACCCGCCACCCGTGAGGCTCCCAGGCTGCACAGAGATGCACATCACCGGGTCCGGCGGTGAACATGAAGTCCTCGAAGTGCCGCTCGACCTTGCCCCGCAGCACCATGCCGATCTCCATGCCCTGGTGTACGTCCATCGTTAGAGGACAAGGCGGCGCCGGATCCCACACTCCCGCGTACAACGGATAGGAGATGCGGCCAGGAGGGGGCACCTCGAGGTCGAAGACTGACCAGCCCTTGCTGGTGTCCAGATCAGAGCGCATAGGCGGCATCCGGTGCCAGAGCCGCAAGTCGGGCTGCGGCGCTGCTCCGCAGTGGCCGCAGGGCTGCGAGCCACTTGACCGGCGCAATATACAACGCAATCGGCGGCCCGTCCATTGACCCCTTCCCGCCGCTATTGTAGCATGATGCGGGGCAGTTCCGGCGCGGCCGACGAGCCAGCCCCTTACGTCTGCTTACCTGAGGCTCAGGAGGTTCCATCGATGTGCAAAGCTGGACGACGTGGGTTCACCCTGATCGAGCTGCTGGTTGTGATCGCCATCATCGCGATTCTGGCAGCCATGCTCTTCCCCGTCTTCGCCAGGGCCAGGGAGTCGGCCCGGAAGATCCAGTGTCTGTCGAATGTGAAGAACGTCGCCATGGCCATGCAGATGTACCTGACGGACTACGACCGGTTCCCTCCCAGGGAGCACCGCGCAGACGTGATTGACTACATGGCCACCCAACCCGGGGGCGCTACGAACTGCATAGACAACGTGGGCCCGGAGACGTACGCCTGGCGGGCCAACCCGTACCTGCGGTGGCCGGTGATCCTCGACGAGTACATCAAAAACCGGGACATCTGGCGCTGCCCGAGCGCGAAGCTGGAAACCGGCGCCACTTACATTCTGCCTGGCCCGGACTTCCTCGCGAACCTGAAGGCCACCGTAGGTCAGTGGGGCGGCGGCATGGGCTTCGGCCCTTGCGTCTGGTGCTGGCCCAGCGGGTGGGGCGGAAGTGTCACCGATTCGGCCGCTCAGCAGATGCTGGGCGTGTCCAATAGTCAGCTCTCAGAGCCCACGGGCAAGCGCGGCGGGGAGTTGAGCGCATTCGTAGAGAGCATCTCATACAATGAATGGGCGGTAGAAGTGAAGACCGCGCAGATCGAGGATGCTTCCAGCTACGTGGTCTGCCAGGACGGAGGCGGCGTCTCCAATGCCGGCAGCCCGGGACTGGCGGCCTATCCTGACATCTGCTGTGCCGAGTGCTCCGGCTACTACAAGTGGGACGGATGGCCGCCGACTGCCGAGGACGCGTGCGGCATCGAGAGCTCGGAGTGCGCGGGGTGCTGGAACATGCACGCGAACCTCGACTTCCTCAAGGACCCGAAGCTGCAGGAAGCGGCCGCGCGACATCTGGGCGGGTCGAATCTGGGGTTTGCAGACGGCCACGCCTCCTGGATTCACGCCAGGCAGGTGCTGGCCAAGTGCGCCGATGGGACGCTGATGGGGCTTGCTCCCTACTGCCCCTCGGGCACGCGGGAGCTCTACACCAAGAACTGCGGCGATCCCAACGGCTACAACTTCCTCTACTGAGCTTCGCAAGGCGGAGCTGAGAGCGAGCGACCCCGGAGTCTGTCAGGAGACTCGGTCTCGTCGTGGGGTGGCAGGAGCAAGCTCCTGCCCAACGGTGCCGTGCGGCTCCCGCTCGGCCTCGTTCCGGAGTGGCCCATCCTTCCACAGGAGAACCGCGATGGATTCCGTTCGCATCACCGGTCCGGGCCAAACAGAGATCGTGGAGCTGCCCGACCCGAGAGCGAAGGGCGAGTTCGTGGTGGTGAAGGTCCACGCCGCACCCATGTGCACCGAGTACCGCGCCTTCGCCTCCGGCAGCATGTACCAGCCCTTCGGCCATGAGGCCGCCGGCGAGGTGGTCGAGGTGGCCCAGCCGGGGAAGGTCGAGGTGGGCGACCGGGTGGTCGTGATGCCCCAGTTGCCGTGCGGCAAGTGCGCTCTCTGCCTTCGGGGCGAGTACATCCATTGCGAGCACAGCCTGGATCTGGAGCGCGAGACGGGCTACACGGGCGGGAACCCGACCTACGCGCAGTACCTCCTCAAGCAGGACTGGCTGCTCGTCCCCATCCCCGACGGCATGTCGCATGAACATGCGAGCATGGCCTGCTGTGGCCTGGGCCCGACCTTCGGTGCGATGCAGTTGATGCACGTGGACGCCTTCGACACCGTGCTCGTCACCGGTCTGGGTCCGGTTGGTCTGGGGGCAGTGGTCAACGCGGCCTACCGCGGGGCGAGAGTCGTCGGCGTCGAGAGCAACCCCTACCGCGCGGCGCTGGCGAAAGAGCTGGGAGCCGAGTCGGTCGTGGACCCCGGGGCCGGCGACGCGGTGGAGCAAGTCAAGGCCCTCGCCGGCGGCGGAGGTCCGACCAAGGCCGTCGAATGCTCTGGCGTGGGGGCGGCGGTGGTGCTGTGCGCGCGGTCGGTGCGGCGCAAGGGACACGTGGCGATCGTGGGAGGCAGCGGAGAGATCACCCTCAACGGGTGGTCCGACTTCATCAGCCGGGGGCTGACGCTGCAAGGGGCCTGGCACTACAACCTCGCTGACACCCCTCGGATCATGGAGGTGATCGCGGGCTCCGGCCCGCGGCTCGACAAGATGATAACGCACACCTTCCCGATGCGCCGCGCGCAGGAGGCGTTCGAGCTGCAAGTCAGCGGCCAATGCGGGAAGGTGATCTTGCACCCGTGGCAGTAGCCGGGTCGGGAGAGCCATAGAGGAGAGCACAGGCATGCAGACCGCGTTGCCGCGCTGGCGTGGGTTCAACGTCCACAACATGTACCACACGGGCCACTACGAGCCGTTCCGCGAGGATGACTTCAAGTGGATCGCAGACTGGGGCTTCGACTACGTCCGGATTCCGGTAGCATATACCCTCGTGGTCAAGAACGACGACCCCTACCAGCCGAACGAAAAGGGCCTGGCGGCGGTGGACCGAGGGTTGGAGCTGGCCCGCAAGTACCACCTGCACGCCTGCCTCGACATGCACGTCGCCCCCGGGTACGCTTACCACGTCTCGGAGATGAAGGAGTCCTACAGCCTCTGGAAGGACGAGAAGGCCCAACGGGCCTTCTGTTCGCTGTGGCAGATGTACGCGAAGCGCTATCGCGGCATTCCCTCCTCACAACTCTCGTTCAACCTGCTGAACGAACCGGCCCTCGAGATCGGGAAGATGACCCGCGAGGAGCACGCGGCCGTGATCAGCCAGGCCACGGCAGCCGTCCGGGAGATCTCACCCGATCGCCTCATCATCGCCGACGGGCTGGAGTGGGCGAGTGAGCCCTGCCCTGAACTGGCGGACCTGGGGATCGCGCAGAGCGGCCACTTCTATGCGCCCCATCTGCTCACCCACTACCGCGCCGAGTGGGGCGGCCCGGAGGTGATGCGTTCGCCGGAGCCGGTGTGGCCGGGTTTGATGATGGATGGCAGAAGATGGGATCGCGCCGCGCTGGCCGAACACCTGGCCCCCTGGTTCGAGCTGGGCGGCCGCGGCATCGGCGTCCACTTCAACGAGGGCGGCGTCTACATCAAGACCTCGCACCCGGTGGCCCTCGCCTGGCTGCGGGACACGCTCGAGCTGCTGAAGGAGCAGAACATCGGCTACGCGGTCTGGAACTTCCGCGGCCCCTTCGGCCTCCTCGACTCGCGACGCGCCGATGTCGAGTACGAGGATTTCCACGGTCACAAGCTCGATCGCAAGATGCTGGCGCTGCTCCAGGAGATATGATCCGGCGCCGCTACTTCGCGATCAGCCGCCGTCTCAGGTCCTCATATACGAGGTAGCTCGTCTTCGAAAGAGACCGGAAGTAGGCCTCTATCTCCTCCAAGCTCGAGGTGTTGAGGTCCACCTGTGAGCCAGGCGTCGGTCCCGCGGTATAGTCCTGCCCCGAGACCGGCGGATCGGTCCTAAGGTACACCTCCAGCCAAGCCGCATCAGGGCTCGATCCTATGTCCCTGAACACGCCTCGCAAGGTATAGGTGCGGCCGCCCTGCAAGGCCAGCGCCTGGAAGACACCGCCACTAACGGACCCCGAGCCGGCAAGGCGCAGCCCTTCGCCTTTGCCGCCCGAAGGTCTGTCGCCGGCATAGTGGTAATCAACCGACAGATCGCCTGCATGGTGCCACTGCGCCCAGCCGTCGGCAGCGCCGAATGCGCCGTTGGTCACCATCTCCTTGCCCGTGCTGTCATCACTGCTGCGCGGTTGCTGCGCAGCCCGCGCGGTGGTGACGCTCACCTCGTCCAGCACCACGTCCACCTTCGCGCCGCGGCTGGCGCCGGCCTTGACTACCAGGTAAGCGGTTACTGGTCCCCTGCCGGGCGCGGTGAAGCGCGCGTCGTTCCCCACACACGCATCGGCGAACGAGCAGTCCCAGCCCTTACGGCTCCAGGTCTCGGCCTTGACCAGGGGCGCGCCCGGCCCTGGCGGATTCGTCGCCATGCCCCAGCTTCCGCCGCTGACCCCGCCCTCCGACGAGAACACTTTGTAGGCCCACATGGTGGTGGCCCAGCCGAAGCCGGCGTAGGTATCGAAGCTGCGACGCATCATGCCCGCGCCATCGGCCGCCCGAAGGACCACGTTCATCTCGCCCACCAGCATCGGAACTCCGCCCGCCTCCACGCGCTGCCGCCACTCACTGACTCCTTGCGTGAGCCATCGCTCGTGAGTCTGCACGCTTGGCTCGCCCCACCCGAAGAGGCCGGGGTAGAAGTGGGTGGTCACGGCCACGTTCGCGAGACCCAGCTCCTGCGGCTTCCCCGCCAGCCGGCCGGCGGGCTGGCCGTAAGACGCGAATCCGTCCGCCAGCGCGGGGAAGATCACGGTGTGGTTCGGGTCCACCTCGCGGATGGCGCGGTAGATGGTAAGCACGAGGCTCCTCAGCTCGGCCTCGGAGGGGGCTGACGGCTCATTGAGCAGGTCATATCCGGCGACCGCGGTCCGATCACGGTAGCGCTTGGCGATCTGCTGCCAGACCCAGATCGTCCGCTTCCTGTTCTCCTCGCTGCCCCAGAGATGGTTCTGCCCCTCCCGTCCGGTGTGGTGCTCCCCACTCTGTCCCCCCGGCGCGCCGTGGAGGTCCAGGATGACGTAGATGCCTTCGGCCTCAGCCAAGTCAACCGCGCGGTCTATGTGCTTCCATGCGTCCGGCTTGAGCTGGTACGGCTGGTGATCGTCCTCGATCAGGGTGTACAGGATGGGCAACCGCACCACATTCATGCCGAAGGACTTGATGATCCGGAAGTCGCGGGCCGTGATGTAGTTCGCCCGGTAAGTGTCCATCAGGCGATCCTTCGCCGCCTCGCCGAAGCGCCGGGTCAGCACCTGCTCCATGGTGTACTGGTCCGGGATCCCCTGGGTCCGCATGTTGTGCATCCACATCTCCTGGAGCAGCCAGTTGCCCAGGTTGCAGCCCTTGAGCACGATCCGGTTCCCAGACGCATCCACCCACGCGGTGCCCCGGGTGCTCAGCAGGGAGAGCTTTCCGCTGTCGCGAGCCCCTTCAGCAAATCCGGAGACCAGATAGAGCGCCAGTATACCAGGAAGGAAACCACCCCGCCTGACCATGGGACCTACCACCTCCTTACCTCCGCGGGACACGGTGTTAGGCGGCCTTGCCCTTCGCCCGACCTCAGCGTCGGTTGCGGCCACCCTCGGGGAGCAGCGGATCGAGTGGCAGGCGGAAGGAGAAGCGAGACCCGTGGCCCGGCTCACTCTCGACCCAGATGCTGCCCCCGTGGGCCTCGACCGCCAGCCGGCAGAAGGCCAGCCCCAGGCCCACAGAGATTCGTTCGGTAGACCGACCCTTCGCCACCTGGACGAACTTGTCGAAAACCCGGGACTGATACTCCCGCGCGATGCCTGGGCCTTCATCTCGCACGCTGATGGTGACGGCGGGGGCCCTGGCAGGACCAGCCTCCTGCCGAACGGTAAGGGGCGGGTCGAGGGAGGCGTCGAGGCGGATCGTGCTCCCGACCGGGGCGAACTTGGCCGCGTTGTCAACCAGGTTCACGATCACGCGTTGCAGCACCTCAGAATCAGCCGACACCGGCGGCAACTCAGCAGGCATCGTCGTCTCGACGCGCAGGTCTCTCTCCCGCAGTTGGTAGCTGACTGCCACCAGGGCCTGCTGGATCTCATGCCCGATGTCAAGGGGGGCGCGGTTCAGCGTGAGTTGCCCCGCTTCCATTCTCGCCACGTCGAGGACGCCCGTCACGAGGATCGAGAGCCACTTGCTGCTGCCCAGGGCGATCTCCGCGAAGCTCCGCTGGTGTTCGGGCAGCTTCTCCCGCAGCAGCAGCTCGAGGAAGCCCATGGTACTGGTGAGCGGTCCCTTGAGGTCATGGGTCACCATGGCCGACAGGTCGCGCAGCAGGATGTTTCTCTGCTCCGCGCTGCGCCGTTCTGCGTCTGCGGCCGCCTGCTTCTCCAGCACTACCACCAGGTAGGCCGCGCCCGCGCCGACCGCGAAGGGCGTCACCGGCACCTGAAGCTGATGCGAGATGAAGAGGTAAAGACAGGCCGCGCCGGAGGCAAGCGCCATGGCCACGACGGCGGCCGCGCCCAGCACTGGGTGCAGCAGCCGCAGGATGGCGCACGCCAGCAGGACGAACACCAGCGCCCCGAGCGCCACGGCCAGCGGGTGGGCCTCCCGCACGCGGACACCGGTTAGCAGCGTTTCCACCGCGTTCGCGAGGACCTCGACGCCGTGCATGGCAGTCCGGCGTCCCGTGGGCAGGTCGTCGAAGAAGGGAGTGGCGAACACGTCCGCGAACGCGCCAGCGGCGGTGCCCCCGACTAGCACTACCTTCCCGGACAGCGCATCCGGGGGAAGGCGGCCCATCATAGCGTCCGCCGCCGAGTAGCTCGCCACCCGGCCGGGCCTGTGGAAGTTGATCGCGCTGACCAGCGGCCACCTCGACCATGCTCCGGCGCCCTGCGGGATCCAAACGGAATCGCCGCTCACCCGCGTGTCGCGGCCGCGCTTTCCCTCTGCCGCAAGCGCCACTACCAGCGAGAAGGAGTACAGGACCGCCTCTTTGCCCTCGGCCGCCAGTTGCCACGATCTGATGAAGCCGTCGGGCCGATCCTCGACCGCATTCGCGAACCCCACGTGATCGGGACGCAGGAACCTGGGCAGAGGCCAGGCCATGCCAGGAAGCGTGCCCGGATCCGGACCGCTGCGCAGGTTCGCGGCCACAACCACATTCGGGAGTCGGCCGAGGGTCCGCGCCAGTTCGGGATCGGTCTGGTCTCGCGGGCAGTCCAGGAGGATGTCCAGCCCCACGGCCGCGGGCTGAGCCTGGTCCACCTTCTCCAGCAGTTCGCCGATCCTGCGACTAGGCCAGGGCCACTCGCCCAGAGTCGCATCCCGCAGCGACTTGTCGTCTATCGCAACGATCGCCACATCCTGGGCGAAGCTGTCGGAGGCCGGCGAGAGCTGGAACCACAGGTCGTAGTTCCGTTTGTCCAGCGCCAGGGTCAGGCCGGAAACGTGCAGAAGACCGACGACGACACCCGCCAGCGCAGCGTGCAGCAGCCGGCGTGCAGGCAGGCGCTGGCGGAGCCGCGCGAGAGCTGTGATCGCCATGCGCCGTGGGCGATCCATCTGGGGCGCAGCAGCCGTACTGCCTTCCCCCGTCACTCTCGCTAGGGCCCGGGCTTCGAGGTCGCCGGGGCGGCACTCTCCGAGGCCCCGCCGAGAGTCCCGTAAGCGCCTGGCGAGAGCTTGGCCGCCTTCTCGTATTCGGCCTGCGCCTCGGAGAGCAGGCCGTAGTGCTCGAGAACACAGCCGCGCGCGGCCTGCATCTGGGAGGCCGGGCTGACTCCCGCGAAGAGCTGGCCGACATAGGCCAGGTCGCGGTCAACCAGGGCGAGCTGCTGCGCCGTGAGGATCTCGAACCAGCTCAAGGGAGAGGTGCTGGGGTCAGTGGTGGACGAGACCACCCACCAGTAGCGCAGTCCGGCGGCGAGGTCAGCTTCAGCCGGCACTGCCACATCCGAGGCGCGGGCTGTGCCGCGCCATACCTGGGCGAACTTCGCGTCCCAGATGACCACCAGGTACTCGCTGCGCGCCCCAGGCAGTCCGCGCCACTTCAGCGTCACCGGGCCGGGTCGAACGGACTCGTTGCCCGGCCGCATGTGCCAGTCTTCCTCTAGACCGCGGACCGCCAGGGGCGCCTCCGTGGTGGCGGGCGGCTGTCCCCGACCTCTTCCCAGTCGTCTCAGCCCGGTGGAGAGCGCGCTCCATACACTGGCCGTCACGGAAGACGTTCCCGACGCTTGCTTGCTGCCAGCCGCCTTAGCCGGCGCCAGCACGGCCGCCTGCTGGGGCCCGCGGATGGTCGTGCTCCCCCCCTGTGGCCAGAGCAGTGTCACCTGTGAGGACTTGGCCAGCATCAGCCGCGTGCCGGCGGCGAACTCGTCTCCTACCACGACCGCACGAGCAGCCTTCTGCCCCGCTACCGTCACCTTGCCGGCCACATAGGTCACCACGGCTCGCGTCCTGGTCGCGGCGCGGGAGCCTCGTCCTCGGGGCGACGGCCGGGCCGCAGCAGCGGCCTGTGGCGCCAGCGCGGAGCAGGCCACCAGCACCAAGAAGGAACGCCCGATCAGCCGGAGCGCGTCGAACCGCCTACCCCCAACACCCATCGCTGTGGACCTCGCGCGGTTGAGATGCATCGCCACATACCTCCTGTGGGAGCCCGGCCTGCCCTGAGCGCAGCCGAAGGGTCCTCCGGGCGACCCCCTGCCGCAGGTTCCCGTCCTGCCCGCGCGCCGGGCCCACCATCGCCGGTTCGCTGATCAGCACGAACCCGGCCCAGGAGCAGGAACAGCGGGGTCAGCTCAACCCGAAGCGTAGCTTGCCCCTAGTCCCTGAGGCGCTGAACACCTACACCCGACGTGGAGCCTCTACCGAGGGCCTGGCTTCGCAGCCGGGGCGGCAGTTCCTGCTGCTGCAGGCGCTCTCTGGCCCAAAGGAGTTGCCGGCCATGTGCAGGAACACTCTTCCGCATCTTCCTCTCGGAGGTCTGTGCAGATGGCCGCCCAACTCCCCGGCATCCCTATCACGCCCTCCCGCATCGTCCTGGGCAGCGTCTACTTCGGCTCGGAGATCAGCGAGGCAAGGAGCTTCGCGGTGATGGATGCGTTCGCGGAAGCGGGGGGCAACTTCCTCGACACGGCCCACGTATACGCCGCCTGGCTGGAGCACGGCATCGGCGCGAGCGAGCGGGCAGTCGGCCGCTGGACTCGCGCCCGCGGCAATCGCGAACAGATCGTGCTCGCCACTAAGGGCGCGCATTCCCCGCTCGAGGCGGAGCAGAAGGTGGGACGCTGTGCGAAAGCCGACCTGGAGGGGGACCTGGAGGAGAGCCTGGACCGCCTCGGGGTGGACTGCGTGGACCTCTACTGGCTCCACCTCGACGAGCCGACCCGGCCCGCAGGAGAGATCATCGAGTCTCTGGCCGGGATCCAGGCCAGCGGCCGCATCCGCGCCTACGGCGCCTCCAACTGGAGCGCCGAGCGCATCCAGGCCGCCAACGAGTATGCGCAAGAGCACGGCCTGCCGCCTTTCTGCGCGAGCCAGCCGTGGTTCTCGCTGGGAGCGGTCGCCGGCGGGAGCGGAGCTCAAGAGCCCACCTCCGAGGCCGACGATGCGCTGCGTCAGTGGCACGTCGCCACCGGTCTGCCGATGATCCCATACTCCTCCCAGGCCAACGGGTACTTCGGCGCCGAGAATGTCGCTTGGGCGAGAGGCGGCTTCGATGGTCCGCCGAAGCGGGCCGCCTCTTTCGACTCACCTGTGAACCGGCGGCGTCTCCTCCGCGCAATCGAGTTGGCGCGTGTGAAGGGCTGCACGCCCAACCAGATCGCGCTGGCCTACCTCCTCAACCAGCCCTTCCCGGTCTTCCCCATCATCGGCACCGGAAGCCCTGACCATGCACGGGAGGCCCTCGGCGCAGTCGGGGTCACGCTCACCGCAGCGGAGAGCGCTTTCCTGCTTGCGTGAGGCGCGGCGCTTCGCCCCTGCGGGGGTCGCCCGCCGATGGCCGGGCGAAGCAACGGCCCTTCGCCCGTGCGGGCTCCCGGACTTGACAGCCCCGGGCCAGCCCCTATACTCACTGGGTCCGCTTTCCGCAGCCGCAAGAGCAGACGACACCTACAGAGAGTCTTGCATCATGGTCACCACCATGATGCAAGACTCTCCCAGAAAGGCGTCAGACACGTTCTCAGAGGAATCTCTTGCATTACGTACGGCTGCGGCGTTGCCGCGCAGCCGCCGCGGTGGTGTTACGGTAATGCAAGAGATTCTGTAGAAGCATGTCAGGCAGTACCGGAATGAGCAAGCCACCGACGCGCTCAAGCCCGCCTCGGGCGGGCGACGGCGCGGACAAGGTTCCCGCCAGCGGGCGGATTGGCCACGGGGGGCTCCGACGGGATGTCACCGTCTGGGGCTCCTACATGTGGGGATTCGCCGATGTCGGGGCCGACAGCTTCGTCGCCCTCGGGCTGGTGATGGCCTACGCCCAAGGCGCAACCAGCCTCGCCTTCGCACTCGCCGGCCTGGTCTACATCATGATCGGCCTGGCCTACACGGAGCTGGCGGCGACCTACCCCGTGGCGGGCGGCGGGCAGTATTTCGCCCTGCGCGGGCTCGGCGACTTCTGGGGATTTGTCACCGGGTCGGCCCTGCTGCTCGACTACACCATAGACATCGCGCTCTTCAGCCTCGCCTGCGCCGGCTATGTAAACTTCTTCCTGCCCTACTTCCTGGGGGTGCGAGTGAGCGACTTCGTACTTCACCTGGGTCCTTTCCACAACATCCAGTACATCTGGCTGATCGAGAGCCTGGTGGTGATTGTGTTCCTGGTGTGGTTGAACATCCGCGGCATCCGGGAGTCATCCCTGCTGAACGAGGTCATCGGGGTGCTGGTGATCGCCACCGAGACAGGCATCATCCTGTTCGGATTCGTGGCCGCCTGGCAGCCGGGGATCTTCACTTTCGAGTGGCTGCATCAGTTCCCCAGCACGTCGAACTTCATGTACGGTACCTCGTTGGCCATCATCTCGTTCGTCGGGCTCGAATCTATCTCACAGGCCGCGCAGGAGACCCGGCGGCCGGCCACCATCGTCCCGCGCACCTCCATCGCGCTGATCTTCAGCGTCTTCCTGTTCGCCACCGCCTTTGCCACCCTGGGGCTCGGGGTGGCCATCCCCGCGGAGGGGAACCTGACCCATCCCTGGCAGCTCCTGGGGAAACACCAGGACAACCCGGTGGCAGTGCTGGCGCAGGCGATCCCGTTCATCGGCTATCTGGCCGGCCCTCTGACCGCTTTGCTGGGCGCGCTGATCCTGTTGATCTCGGCGAACTCCGGGGTCATGTCGGCCTCGCGGCTGACCTACTCCATGAGCCGGTTCCACTTCATAGATGAATGGTTCAACGCCGTCCATCCGAGGTACCGCACGCCGGCTCGCACCATCCTGATCTTCTCCGGGATCGCCGCGCTCCAGGTGATTCTCGCCTCCCTGACCGGCCCCAGAGCACTGGACACCCTGGGCAACATGTACGCCTTCGGGGCCAGCACGGGCTACCTGCTGGTCTTCATCGCGCTCATCCGGCTCCGCTTCACAGACCCCTTCTCCCCTCGGGCCTACAAGGTGCCGCTGAACATCAAGATCACGCGGAGAGGTCAGACCTACGAGTTCCCTGTTCTCGCGGTGATCGGCGCACTGGGGATCGGCACCATCCTCTTCATGGTGGTGCTGACGCACGAGATCGGGCGCATCGCCGGGCCCGCCTGGATCCTGGCGTGTTTCGTCTACTACGCTTGGTACCGACGCCGCCACCGCCTGCCAGTGATGCGCAGCGTGCGCCACGACTGGGAGGTGCAGCAGCAGGAGGTGCTGCGCGACGCGGAGGAATTCGACCTGCTGGAGCGATACCGCGCCGCCCTGACCGCTCGCGACCGGGCCAGGCAGGAGGGGGAGGCGTGAGATCCCTGCGCCCCATGGACCGGTTCCAGATCGTCACCACCGGCCTGTTCATCACCCTGGGCCTGGTGATCCTGGTGCGGGCCGGCCTGTGCCACGCCCGGATAGACACCTACGGGCTGGGCGCCGCTTTCGTCGCTTACGGGCTGTACCGGGCCAGGTTCATCGTGCGGGCGCTGAGACGGCACCGGACGTCGCCATGAACGAACAGCTCCAGCTATCCTTCGCGGGGATTGCGATCGCGGTGGCCTTCGGCACAGCCATGGGTACTGTGATGTGGTGGATGTTCCGCGTGCCGCGGCCGGTCTCGCCCGGTGTTGCTAGGGCCCGCCGCTCCCTCGACGCAGCCCGCGTGATCCTGGTGCCTATCACGGGTTCCAGCTACTCCGAGCGAGGGGTCGAGCTCGCCTGCCGGCTGGCCCAGGAACAGGGCGCCGCCATCGTCCTGGTGCATGTGATCGAGGTGCCGCGCACCCTGCCGTTGGGCGCGCCCCTGCCAGAGGCCGAGCGAGAGGCCCAGGAGGCGCTTGAGACCGGACGCCAGGTGGTCTCCCTGCACAACCTTTCGGTTCGCACCATTATCCAGCGCGCCCGCACCGCTGGCGACGGCATCATCGCCGCCGTCGGCGACCAGCGCGCCGACCTGATCGTGACGGGCCTAGCCAGCCGCGGCGACCACGCCCACGCCGGATGGGGGCGAACCGCAGACACGCTCCTTCACCGCGCGCCATGCGAGGTGATCTTCGACAAGGTGGCGGAGTGAACTCCGGCCAAACACAGCCCCGGGAGCCCTGCCGTCGGTCTCCCGGCCCCGGGCGTTCCGAAGCCAGGTGAAACCTGACGGGGGCGGCGCTCGTATCTGTACGGCGGGGGCTGCGGAGTATCCCCGCAGCCTTTGTTGGATCACTGGACCCTGCTGGCAGGGGGAAAGGGAAGGCGAGGAAGATGCGCAGGACAGAGGTGCTGGTGGTTGTTCTGGCGTTGGCTGTGGCGTTGGCGGGACAAGGCCTGGCGGCGGCCCAGGAGGTAGCCGGGATCACCGCCGACCAGCTGGTCTACCAGGGCGCCGAGGTGAAGACCCGGGTGGACGTGAATGGCGCGGCGGCGGTGCAGTTGATCGGAGGCGCGCTGGACGCGGCCGCAGCGGCCGCCCAGCAGCAGGCCAAGGCTATGGCCGAGGCCGGCGGGAAGGGCGCAGAAGGCCCGATGGCGATGCTGCCCACCCTGCTCCCGATCATCGAGCCCGCCAAGGAAGCGATCAAGAGCCTCAACCAGGTGACGTTCGTGGCGATGAAGCCCCAGGGGAAGATTGACGGCGCGCAGTTCCTCAAGTACTACCGCGGCGTGATGAGCGGGTGGTCTCCTCTGGTGACCGTGCAGGACGCGGACGGCACCACCGTGTGCGTCATGCTGGCCCCGGAGGCCAAGGGGATCTTCTTCGCCGTCAGCGGCAACAATGAACTGCTGTCTGGTCTGGTCACGACCAGCAAGCCCCTCGGCGACCTGATCGGGCAGATCATCCAGTCCGGCGGCGGATCCCTACCCGCGATCCTCAGCCAGATGGGTCGCAGAGGACCTTCCGGGCCTCCGCCGGCCCCTCCTGCGCCCCCGGCAAAGCCGAAGGCGCGCTCGAAGAGGAAGTAGACCCGCCTCGTCCGATGGCGGAAGAACGCGACGATGCCCGCCTCCGGCGGGCATCGTCGCGTCAGGCGACGTCAGCGCCGGCCCCGCGCTGCCCGTTGCCGAGCAGCGCGAACGCCAGCAGTCCCACCGCAATCAGGCCGCAGCCAAGGATCACGCGCGTCGAGGGCAGCTCGCCCACCACCAGGTAGACCCACACCGGGTTCAGGATCGGTTCGAGCAGGATGATCAGCGACGCTTCCAGCGCGGGCGTGCGGGCCAGCCCCCAGTGAAAGAAGTAGTAGCCGAGGCCCACCTGCCCCATGCCCATGGCGGCGAGCAGCGCGAGGTCGTGGCGACCACTGGGCAGTGGAACTCCCAGCGCAACCACCAGGGGCAGCAGCAGCGCGGCCGTTCCCAGGTTGGTCCAGAAGAAGATGGCCGCCGGCCGCACTGACCCCAGGCTCTTGAGCAGCAGGATGAAGGAGGCGAACGCTAGGCCACTGAGCAGCCCGAGCACGAGGGATTGCTGATGAGTCGGCCCGTGCCCGCCGGTCACGATCAGGAAGATCGCCACCCCGGTGAGCCCGACCGCCAGCACCTCCGTGGGCCGCAGCCGCTGCCGGTTGATCAGCCAGGCCCAGAGCGCGACCAGGGCCGGCGCCACGTACTGGAGCCAGATCCCCTGGGCGGCCGTGCCCAACTGCATCGACCCCATCAGCGCGCTGACCAGGATCGCGTAGCAGAGCACGGCCGCGAGCAGCTTGCCTCGGCTGGGCCGCGCCGCGGTCAGGCCGGGCAGAAAGACGATCGCCGCGAACAGCGACCGCACGCCCGCAATCACCAGCCAGTGCACACCGGGAAGGCTCTTGAGAAACAGCCCGTTGGTGCTCCAGACGACGGCCGCGATCACCAGCAGGAGACGACCGGTGGTGCGAGAGGACATTGGCAGGATTCCATCCCCGGACTACATCCTTGTTCGGGGCGGAGAGGGGAGGAGCCTGCCGGCCATCCGGCCCGACGCAGCGCGTAGGGCAGGAGCGAGTCTCCTGCCCCACAGACCATCTGACAGCTACAGGAGATAGGGCAAGGGCGGCCGGAGGGCTTTCCCTTCCGGCGAGGCGGGGGTAGAATGCGGGGAGTAGCAGATGAAGGGGGACACAGAAGATGCGCACACGGGTCTGCATACTCGTCGGCGCGGTCGCTGCTGGCCTGACGTTCTGGTGTACGGCCCTTGGCACGGCTGATGCAAGAGAGGATCTGCCGCGGGTGACGCTCGACCTGAAGGACACCCCGCTGGAGGATGCGCTGAAGCTCCTGTTCCATGGGACGCCATACACGTTCGAACTCGACCCGGAGTTCAACCCGCGCGTTACGGTAGACGTCCCCGACGCCACGTGGGACGATGCCCTCCAGGCCCTGGTGCGAGCCAACGATCTGTCGTATACGAAGTCCGGGAACGTCTACCACTTCTCGGGTCGCGCGTCAGGCCGAAAGACCGGCAAGCCGGAAGAGCCGTCGCTGTCGGAGGAGTCGGCACCTAAGGGCCGGAGTCCGGACACCGGCCCGCCGAGCGCCCGCTATGCTGTGGTCTATACCCACCAAGTCGAGCACGGCCCTCTGGAGATCAGGTGGAAGGAGTTGCTTTCGGCGGAGTACGTCGGGGTGGTGGGATCGTCCGGGGATACCGCGCAGTCTGCGCGGCACAAGCTGACCTCGGCACACCCGCCGCGATCTGTCTACACTGTGCTGAGCCCTTCCGCGTACTGGGGCAGCGAGTCGCTTCGGTACCTGCCCTCGCCTGACGGCCGGTGGCTCTATGTGTGGGAGACCAGATACGCCGAGGACGGATGGCGGCCACTTGGGGCTACCCTGTCTGTGGTCCGTCTACCAGAGGGCGAGGTCGTCAAGGTCGCCGAGCCGAAGGAAGGCGTACCACTCCCCAGGTGGGAGGACAGCCGCCATCTGGTGCTGGAGACAGATACTGGCTCGAGCGTGTTCGATGTTGCAGAGAGGAAGCTGACAGGCCCCCTCCCGAGCTGGGCGCCCAAGGCGAGCACCGGGTCTTCTGACGAAGGTGAGAGGCGATGGCAAACCTGGCTGGCAGGCTACTGGGCCATGCGCTACCCCGCGGCGACGAAGTGCCTCCACGCCGCGCTCCGTAGCTTGAGGGGGGAGCTTGGAGTGGAGAGTCACCTCCGCGAGCGGGCTGAGCCCCCCGAGATGCTCACTATCAGGCCTTCAGGCATAGTGAGGTTTCAGAGTCGCTACGGGGAGGAGTTGCTTTATCCCTCGGTGGCGTGTTCTCCGGACGGCCAGTGGATAGCGCGGGCTTGGGTGTTCAGCACACCACCATTCAAGAAGAGGAATGAGCAAGGGAAGTGGGTCTCGCGGCAGGGGGCCCAGGCCCGCATTGACGTCTACAACCTGCCGCGTCGCAAGCTGGCGTGGAGCACCAGCATGGTTTGGCCGGTCTATGAGGCCCCCGAGGGGAGCCGGTTGCCGACGTACAATCCCCAGTATCTCGAGCCACGCTTCAGCGACTTGAGGTGGGGCGGCAAGAGTCGGTTCCTCTCGTACACCGCGTGCAGCCTCCCGCGACCTTGGGGGGTGCCCATGGAGGTCCGGTACTTGTGGGAGCGTGACCTACGCGTCTACTGGGAGTGGGAAGGCCAGGAGCGCGAGACGCCGACCACGGCTGTCGTTGTGGTGGACGGTGGCAAAGCCTGGAACTCGCCAGGCGCTCTGGGTGAAGCGGTTTTCGATTGGACGTACCTGTACATCCCGGATGCGAGCAGCGCCTTCGTGATCCCCGTGTGGGAGGAGTCGCAGCTCTCGCCGCCCGGTGGTCCCGTAGGAGAGTAGTCCGTAGGGCAGGAGGTGACCTTCTGCCAGATCGCTCGTTGGGCAGGAGACTCGCTCCTGCCCTACACACTCCGTTGGACAGGAGCCCGCCTGAGACGGGCAAGCCCGCCGGGCGTATGGCGGGTAGACTTGCTCCTATCCTTTCTTCTCTTCGCAATCCCTTGACACAAACATCTGTTTGCATTAGACTCGGACTGTCAGGAGGCTCTGGTGTCCGAGTTTGTGCATCTCCATCTGCACAGCGTTTTCTCGTTCCTCGACAGCACCTGCCGGCTGGATCGCCTGGTGGCGCGGGTGGCGGAGCTGGGAATGGGGGCGGTGGCGGTCACCGATCACGACGGGCTCTATGGCGCCGTGCGGTTCTACCAGGAGGCGAGAAAGGCGGGGATCAAGCCCATCCTCGGGGTGGAGCTGACGACCGAAGGTGGATTCCACCTGCCCTTGCTCGCCATGTCGAAGCGGGGATATGCGAATCTCTCGCGGATGGTGACGGCCGGGCATCTGCGAGTATTGAGGGAGGGGGCAGCGGCCAGCGGAAGGTCCGAGCTGCCGCCACTCGGGGCGCAATGGAGAAAGGCGCCGCGGTGCAGCTTTGCCACGATTGCGAAATGCTCAAGAGATGTGATCGCCCTCTCGGGCTGTCGCTTTGGCGAGGTGCAGCAAGCGGTGCAGCGAGAAGATATGGAGGCGGCGCGGCGCGCGGTGCGTCGCTATCAGGAGATCTTCGGGCGCGACCGTTTTTTCATCGAGCTGACCTTCGAGGAGGGTGAGCGGGACCGGATGCAGGTCGCCAGGCTGGCGGCCCTGGCCGAGGAGATGGGCGCGCCCACCGTTGCCACCGGCAATGTCCACTACCTCATTCCGGAGGAGGCTCCGATCCAGGAGGTGCTGGCCTGCATTCAGACCCTCACCCGGCGGAGCGAGTGGCATCCCATCCGCCGCCTGGGTGCGGAGCGCTACCTGAGGTCAGCGCGGGAGATGGCGCAGCTTTTCTCTCATCATCCGGAGGCGCTGCGCAACACGCTGCGCATTGCCGAGAGGTGCGATGTTGACCTGGGGCTGGGGCAGCTCCATTTCCCCCATTTTCGCATGCGAGCACTGGAGACAACGGAGCAAAGCGGGCCTGGTGCTCGAGGCGTTTTGGCTTCGCCAAAGCCGCCTCGCGACCACGTCGCGCGCCACGCAACGCCGCGTGGCGCGCTTTCCGGCCGTTTCGACTCCGTCGAAGCCGGCCGGGAGATTGAGGGCGAACCGGCCGAGCGGCTGCTGGAGTGGCTGTGTTGGAGGGGAGTGAAGAAGCGGTATGCCAGGAAGGCGGACGTGGGGAAACAGGCGGTTGGGGAACGGCTGAGGCACGAGCTGGCGGTGATCTGCGAGCTGGGGCTGTGCGAGTATTTCCTGGTGGTCTGGGACATTGTGGAGGAGGCGCGGGCGCGAGGGATTCGCTGCGCGGGGCGAGGTTCGGCGGCGGATTCCCTGGTGAGCTATGTGCTCGGCATCACGGAGGTTGATCCCATCGCGGCGCGGCTGCTGTTCGAGCGGTTTCTCAACCCGGAGCGTCGCGGCATGCCGGACATTGACATAGACTTCGACTCCCGCCGCCGGGATGAGATGCTGGAATATGTAGCGGAGCGCTATGGGGTGGATCACACCGGGATGGTCGCCACGCTCAACACCTACAATGCGCGCTCGGCGCTGCGGGAGGTGGGCAAGGCGATCGAGGTGCCGGAGGAAGTCATCGCGCGCATCAGCAGCTCCATGCCCTATGTCGCGGCGAGCCAGATTCGCCAGGCGATTGCCACCGCGCCGGAGCTGCGCGGGTCGGGCTTCGACGCGGAGGCGCTGAAGGAGCTGCTGGATATCTGCGAGGCGATTGATGGCTTCCCGCGCCACCTCAGCGTGCATCTCGGCGGGGTGGTGATCTCCCGCGATCCCATCACCGACCTGGCGCCGCTGGAGGTGTCCAGCAAAGGGGTGATCGTCTGCCAGTTCGATAAGGACGATATCGAGTCCCTGGGCCTGGTGAAGATGGATCTGCTCGGGCTGCGCAATCTCTCCGCGATCGAGGAAGCGGTGAACATGATCCGGGAGACGCGGGGTGAAAGGGTGGACCTGGAGCATCTCCCGCTGGATGATGAGCAGACCTTTCAGCTTATTCGCGCGGCGCGCACGGTGGGGGTCTTCCAGCTCGAGAGCCCGGGCATGCGAGGGCTGCTCTCCCGCCTTCAGCCCACCCGGTTCGATGACATCATCGCCCAGGTCTCGCTCTTCCGCCCCGGGCCCATGCAGGCCGAGATGATCGGCCCGTTTCTGGCGAGGAGGCATGGGGAGGAGCCGGTCAGCTATCTGCACCCGGCGATGAAGCCCGCGCTGGAGGAGACCTATGGCGTGATCCTCTACCAGGAGCAGGTGCTGGAGGTGGCGAGCGCGCTGGCCGGCTTCACCCTGGGGCAATCGGATGCGCTGCGGCGGGCGATGACGCACGATCGCGCGGCGGAAGACATGGCGAAGATTCGGGACAGCTTCCTTGTGGGCTGCCGCAGGCGCGGAGTCGAGCAGTCGGCGGCGGAGGAGGCCTTCCGCGGCCTCTCGGCCTTCGCGGCCTATGGATTCTGCAAGGCCCACGCCGCCTCGTTCGCGATCCTGGCCTATCAGACGGCCTATCTGAAGGCACACTATCCGGCGGAGTTCCTGGCGGCAATTCTGTCGAACCAGCCGATGGGCTTCTACCCGCCCGAGGTGATGGTGCAAGAGGCGAAGCACTGCGGGGTGGAGGTGCGCCCGGTGGATGTGAAGAAGAGCCGGGATCGCTATTGGGTGGAGGAGGGGGCGATCCGCGTCGGCCTCGCCCAGGTGCTGGGGCTGAGCGCGGCCGGCATGAAGGCGATCCTGGCGGCGCGGGAGGTGGGGCCGTTCCGCTCGCTGCGCGAGTTCTGCGCACGCACCGGGCTGCCGCGTCCGATGGTGGAGAATCTGATCCGCGCGGGCGCCCTCGATGCGATGGGCCAGACCCGACGGGAGATGCTGTGGGAGCTGAGCGAGATCTCTCAGACCGGCGCGCGCCGGCGCGATCGCAAGCAGCAGGTGAACGGTCAGCTTGCGCTGGAGGAGGCGATTGCCGGCGCCAAAGATCGGGCCGCGCTCCCGGCGGCGACCGAGCGAGAGCGAGTGGCCTCCGAGCTGGCCATGACCGGGGTGAGCGTGACCCGGCATCCGCTCTACTTCGCGCGAGAGAAGCTGCGCGAGTTGGGGGTCATCTCGCGCGCCAGGCTGGAGGCGCTGCCAGATGGGAGGCGGGTGCGAGTGGCAGGGATCGTGATCGCCCGGCAGCGTCCTCCTACCAAGAGCGGGCAGACCGTGGTCTTCATCACCATGGAAGACGAGACCGGGTTGCTGGAGGTGACGGTTTTCCAGCGAGTCTACGAGCAATGGGGGAAGGTGATCTTCTCCCACGCCGCGCTGATCGTGGACGGCGTCTTACAGAAGAAGGGACGATACGGAACGGTGATTCTGGGACAGAGGTTTCAAGGGTTCAGGCCCTAGCCAATCCTCTGTTCGGCAGGAGCTTGCTCCTGCCCCGCTTTCTACCAGGAAAGGCACGTCCGTCACGGCTTGACCGCGGCGCTGTCGCGAGTAGAATGGGCTCGCCATGAGAGCTCCCCGGCAGCGACGCAGAGCGTTCACCCTCATCGAGATCATGGTGGTGATGGCCATCATCGCGATCCTCGCGGGCCTCATCATGGTGGCCGCGGTGAAGTCGCGCGAGAAGGCGCGGGCCACCTACTGCCTCAACAGCATGCGTCAGATCGGGATGGCGCTCTCCATGATGTCCGAGCGAAGGGTGCCTGAAGACTGGCCCTCGGCTATCTCCAACTGGAATACCAAGGGCATCCTGCTCTGCCCGGAAGGGCCGCAGGACGGCCTCACCAACTACGGAGTGAACCGCTATATCGCGAAGCTCGGGGTGTCGGGGGTGAGTGACACGAGCCACGGGCTGCTGCTTTACGAGAGCAAGCGCGCCGGGGACCTCCTGATCGGGACCGAGTCGGACGTGGACCAGCGGCATCTCGGGGGGAGCAACTTCGTTTACCTCGACGGGCACGCCGTGTGGAGCAAAGAGATCCCGAGGTTCCAGCCCTAGCCGGGTGGGGCGGTCAGCGATCGGACGTGCTGCTCTGCTGCGCTCAGCCGTCGCAGCACGCGCCCCTTGCCGAGCGCCTCCAGCACTTCGAATAGCCCGGGCCCGGCCGTGCGGCCGGTAACCGCGAGGCGAGTCGTGTGGATCACGGGGCCCGCGCTGCCGAGTTTCTCTCCCACCTCACGCACTGCGGCTTCGACCGCTGGCGCGTTGAACTCGGCCAGCCCTCCCAGCGCCGAGCGCACGGCCGCCAGCAGATCGGCCGCTCCCTCCCGGCCGAACCACTTGCGGGCCCCTTTCTCCTCGTACGCCTCGGGCTCACGGAAGAAGAACTCGGTAAGCCGCGGCACCTCGGCCAGGGTGCGGGCGCGCTCCTGCTCCAGCAGCAGGGCGCTATTGACCTGTTCGGGGGCGAAGCCGCTGAGGTCGAGGCCGGCCCGCTCCAGGCATGGCCTGGCTAACGCCAGGTACTGGTCAGGCGGAAGCTGGCGCAGGTAGACGCCGTTCATCCAGTTGAGCTTTTCGAGATCGAAGACCGCGCCGGACTTGCCCACACCCTCTAGCGAGAAGTTGCTGATCAGCTCTTCTCTGGAGAGGACCTCCCGATCATCGCCCGGGGACCAGCCGAGCAGCACGATGAAGTTGACGAGCGCGTCGGACAGGTAGCCTTCGGCGCGGTAATCCATCACCGCCACCGGGCCGTGTCGCTTGGAGAGCTTGGAGCGATCCCGACCCAGGATGAGGGGAAGATGGGCGAACTGCGGCGGCGGAAGGGCGAGCGCCTGGTAGATCTGAATCTGGCGAGGGGTCGCGGAGATCAGGTCCTCGCCGCGGATGACGTGCGAGATCGCCATCGCGGCATCGTCCACCACGACCCCGAGCAGGTAGCTCGGGAAGCCGTCCGACTTCACCAGCACGAAATCGTCCAGCACCGCGTTCTCGAATGAGATCTCCCCGCGCACCAGGTCATTCCAGGAGACCGCACCGGTGTCAGGGAGGGCGAGTCTGATCGCATGAGGTCGGCCCTCGGCGACCAGGCGATCGCGCTCCTCCTGAGATAGGCTGCGGCAGCGGCGGTCGTAGCGGGGCGGAAGGCCGCGCCGCTCCATGTCACGCCGGCGCTCCTCCAGTTGCTCGGGGGTGCAGAAGCACGGATAGGCCTTGCCTTCGGAGAGGAGGCGCTGGGCCGCTTGCTGGTAGAGCTGGAGACGCTGGGACTGGAAGTACGGCCCGTAGTCTCCGCCGACCTCGGGGCCTTCGTCATAGTCCAGGCCCAGCCAGCGGAAGGCCTCTATGATCTCAGCGACGTGCTCAGGTGAGGACCGCGCCTGGTCCGTGTCCTCGATGCGGAGGACGAACCGGCCTTCGTGGTGGCGCGCGAAGAGCCAGTTGTAGAGGGCCGTGCGAGCGTTGCCGATGTGGAATCGGCCGGTGGGCGCAGGCGCCATGCGGACTCGGACTGGTGAAGTCATGGGCCCCCTATAGGACAAGGCAGGAGATGCCACCCTCTCCTGCCTGCCCGGTGCATTGTATCACGCGGCTCGCGGGAGTCAATGCTGTGGGCGACAGCCCGGAGCAGGAGCACGTCGCCAGAGGCGACTGAAGCTCCTGCCTAACGAGTCGAAGCCTACGCGAAGCGCTTGCTCAGGACGTCGGCCTCGTAGGCGTGGATGTCACGCCACCAGCCGGAGCCGGCGGGGACGCCGGACTGGTGGCAGTGGTAGTCCCAGACCGCGCCCAGGGGGAGAGTCTTCATCTCTTCGAGAAGGGCGAGGCGGGCGAAGTTGTCGCCGGCGGCCTCGGCCGCACGCAGCTCCTCGCGCGGCTCCAGCAGCGCGGCGAGGAGCGCCTTCAGGGTCGCCCTCCCGCCGATCACCCAGGCGCCGACGCGGTTCATGCTGGCATCGAAGTAGTCCAGCGCCAAGTGGACGCGTCCCAAGGCATCGCCGCGCACCACCTCGGCCATCACCGCTTGCACTTCGTCGTTGAGAGTCACCACGTGGTCGCTGTCCCACCGCAGCCCGCGGCTGAGGTGGAGCAGCAGCTCGTCGGAGAACTGGAGGATCGCGGAGACCTTATCCGCGATGGACTCCGTCGGGTGGAAGTGACCGAGGTCGAGGCAGATCATCTTGCCCTTCGCCAGCGCGTAACCCAGGTAGAACTCGTGGCTGCCGACGACGAAGGCCTCACTGCCGATTCCGAACAGCTTGCTCTCGAGGGAGTCCCTCATCTCGTTCGCGGGATAGGCCGTGACGAAGATCGCGTCCAGGGCCTGACGTAGGAGCCGACGCGCGGTCCAGCGATCGGCCACCAGATCCTTGGCCCCATCGGGGATCCAGAGATTGTGAATGCAGGGGCTGCCCAACTCCCGGCCCAGGTAGGCGGCGATGGCGCGGCAGCGTCGGACATGCTCGACCCAGAACGCCCGCACTCCCTCGTCGGGATGGCTCAGAGTCCACCCGTCGGCTGCCTTGGGGTGGGAGAAGAGAGTGGGGTTGAAATCGAGCTTGAGCCCCTTCTGCTTCGCCCACTCGACCCAGCCGCGATAGTGGGCGGGCTCCACCTGGTCGCGATCCACTGGCTTCCCGCCGAACTCCCCGTACATGGCGTGGAGGTTGACGCGATGCCGGCCGGGGAGAAGCGAGAGGGCCTTCTCCAGGTCCATGCGCAGCTCGCCGACGTGGCGCGCTCTTCCGGGGTAGTTGCCTGTGACCTGAATGCCTCCGCCCGAGAGGGAGGCATCGGGCCGCTCGAAGCCACCGACGTCATCCCCTTGCCAGCAGTGGACGGACAAGGAAACGGTTGCCAGGGTGGAAAGGGCGGCGTCAACATCCACGCCGTGCTCGGCATAGCGTTCTCCGGCGAGGGCGAAGGATTGCTCGATGGTCATCGGCGGCACCTCTGAGAGAGCAGTTCGCCGGGGCCAGAGCGACTCCTACGGGGTCACGGCGTGGTGATGGAATCGCATAGACGCGGAGGGCACAGAGAACGGCCGGCGGGCATGCCGAGACATGCCCGCCCTACAGACCTACCGTCCTGTCGCGGATCAGTGCACGGAGCAGGAGATGCAGGGGTCGTAGGAGCGGACGAGCATCTCCAGCTTGAGCGTGATCTCCTCTTTGGGCTGGCTGGCGAGTTGCGGGAGCCAGGCCCGCATGTCGGCATCGAGGTTGGCGTAGTTCTGGGCGGTGGGGATGATGCAGTTGGCCTTGGTGCAGCGCCCGCGCTCATCGTAGGTGTAATCGTGGATGAGGAGCCCCCGCGGCGCCTCCGCCAGGCCGACGCCCCGGCCGGGTCGAGGTTGGACGTCAACGTCCTCCTCATTGAGGCCGACCTTGAGAATCTCATCAGACGCCGCGATGCTATCCTCTACACAATGGACCAGCTCGACGACCTGCGCCACCGTGTTCAGGAAGGGGTTGTGCACCGGGGGCTTCAGGCCGAGGGCCTGCATCGCCTTCTTCGCTTCCGGGCGAAGCTGCTGCCAGTTGTTGTTGAGCCGGGCAACGGCGCCCACGCGGTAGGCTTCCCGGTGCCACCGCGCGTGCTTGGCGGTGGAGTGGGGGACCACAAACTCTTTCACCGCGTCGCGGTAGCTGTCGGCCGCCACCGCGCCGCCATCGCTGGAGGCGATCTCGCCGCCCATCCACGCGTAGTGATCGGGCCGGCGCAGAGAGACGTACTCCGTCTCGCGGTCGAAGGCCGGGACGTCGAGCTTCTGGAAGAGCTCCACCGTGATATCCAGGTCCTTACGGAGGTCTACCAGGCGCTCCCTCATCTTGCTGACTTCCGACAGCTTCGGGACGGCAGTGAAGCCGCCGGGGATAGCGGAGACCGGATGGCAATGCCGGCCCAGCACCATCGCGCCCAGGTCGTACCCGGTGTTCTTCAGGCGGAACGCGCGCAGGACGGTGTCGGGGTCCTGCTTGATCAGAGGCAGCACGCTCGGCAGCCCGAGGAAGTCGGGGGCGGCGAGGAAGTAGACATGGAGGGCGTGGCTTGAGATCTGCTCCGCGTTCATGGTCAGGCGGCGGAGCAGCCTGGTCTGGTCCGAGACCCGGATGCCCATGGCGGCCTCGGTGGCCTGGAGGGAGGCGTAGCAGTGGCTCACCGCGCAGATGCCACAGATACGGGTGGCGATGTGGCTGACCTCCAGCCAGTCGCGCCCGCGGAGGATGCCCTCGAAGAACCGGTTCGCCTCCACCACCTGGAAGAAGGCCTGCTTGAGGCGGCCGTCATCGAGCGAGGCGACGATGTTGCCGTGGCCCTCTACGCGAGTGACGTGGTCGACCCGAATCTCCATGGTTCCGCCTTCCTAGCTTTCTCGCGCTCGACCTCGGTCATCTTCTCCTCGGGGGAAGCGCGCAGGGAGTAGACCTTGAACATCCCCAGGATGTCCTCCAGCTTGAGACCGTGCTCCTCGAGCACGTCGCGGGCGGCGTGGAGGTTGACCTGGTCCATGATGCCGCGGCAGCCGAAGCAGCGGTGTCCCTTGCTGGTGCAGATGGCGTTGCAGCCGCCGCGGGTGACCGGGCCGAGGCAGATGTCGCCCCGATCGAAGACGCACTCATACTGGTTGAGCTTGCACTCGTAGCAGACGGCCTCGTTGGGCACGCGATAGGGTCGGCCCAGGAGCAGGTGCTCCATCACCGCCACGAACTCGTCCGCGTTGATGGGGCAGCCGTGGATGCTGATCTCCACCGGCACCTCCGCGCTGATGGGCCTGACCTCCCCAGCTTCGAACTGCGACCCGGCTTCGCCATAGACGAGGCTAAGCAGTTCGGAACGGTCGAAGGTGTTGCCCAGCCCTTGCACTCCGCCCAGAGTGGCGCACGATCCCAGCGCGACCAGGACCTTGGCTTTGTCCCGGATCTTCTTCAGGCGGGCCACATCGGAATCCCTGGTGATGCTGCCCTCCACCACCGCGATGTCGAAGTCATCGCTTTTCTCGGAGATCGCCTCACGCCAGGTCACCACGTCCACGTGGCCCAGGAGCGTGACCAGTGGCTCGCCGATGCTGAGCACGGTCAACTGGCAGCCTTCGCAGCAGGCGAAGTCAAAGAACGCTACCCGCGGCTTGTCGCTCACCCGATTACCCTCTCTGCGTGGGATTGTAGGCCTGCACGGCGCCGGCCCGATGACACGACGGGCGCGCCCGTCCCACTATAGGCTCTCGTGAAGATGCTTGGACTCTTCGGCCGTGAAGACCGGACCATCTATGCAGACGCAGCGGTTGTCAATCTGACAGTGACCGCACTTGCCCATGCCGCACTTCATCCGTCTCTCGAGGGAGAGGAAGATCTGGTTGTCCGGGACGCGCAGCGCGTTCAGCTCGGCCAGCACGAACCGGTACATCACAGGGGGGCCGACCAGCGCCGCGGCGACGGCCTTAGGGTTGACCTTGATCTTGGGAAAGAGCGTGGTGACTACCCCCACGTTCCCATCCCAACCGGGAGCGGCGTTGTCCACCGTCAGCAGAATCTCGTTCTTCTTGCCGCCGGTCCAGGTCTCGATCTCATCGCGGAAGAGGATCTCCTTCGGCGTCTTGGAGCCGTAGAGGACGATCAACCGCCCGTAGGCGTTCCGGTCGGCCAGCACGGTGTTGATCACCGAGCGCAGCGGCGCCATCCCGATTCCGCCGGCGATCATCAAGCAGTCCATCTTCCTCATGCACGACATGGGGAAGCCATTGCCGAAGGGGCCGCGGATGCCGACCCTGTCACCTTCATCGAGGCGGTGCAGGGCGGCGGTGAGGCCGCCCATATTGCGGACGCACAGCTCGAAGCTGCCGCGCTTGGCGGGCGACGAGGAGACCGAGATCGGCGCCTCGCCATAGCCGAACACGCTCACCTGCACGAACTGGCCCGGCTGATGGCCCAGATCGCGACCGTCGGCGAACTTGATCTCGAACAGGCGCTCGAGTTCAGTCAACTGCTTGGTGCGCACGATGGTGGCCGGTTCGGGAGCGTATAGCCGCTCGCCGCTGCGCGGGGGGAATGATCGCACGAAGGTGGCAGTCAAGCTACTCTCTCCTTTGCTTCGGCGATGACCGAGTTCGCCACGTCCACCAGGCTAATGCCCGCGGTGCACTGCTGGGAGCAGCGCCCGCAGCCCACGCAGAAGGCCTGCCCGTGCTCCTGGTTGAGGTACACGAACTTGCGGAACCAGCGATGGCGCACCCGGTCGGTTCGCTCGCGCCGGAAGTTATGGCCGCCGGCCACGACCGCGAACTCCAGGAACTGGCAGGAGTCGTACTGCCGCCAGCGCGAGGCCGCGTCGAGGGTGAGATCCGCGATCTCCCGGACGTCGAAGCAGAAACAGGTGGGGCAGACGTTGGTGCACGTGCCGCAGCTATAGCACCGCAGAGCCGTCTTCTCCCAGACCTCGCTGTCGTGCCGCTGCTCGAAGAGCTTGGGCAAGTTCGCGACCTCTTCATCCAGTCGGAGGGTGGTGCGGCGCACCTTCTTCTGGGCGAAACCCTCGGCCTCGGTAAGCTCCTCCGGCTTCGGCGCCCGCGACTTCGCCTTCGCCAGCAGTGCCGCCCCTTTGTCAGTGAGGGCCTCGGCAAGGTAGCCCGCGGCAATGGGAGTCAGGAAGAGGTCGGCGCCGTCGCGGGTGGCACAGCTTCCCACGGAGGCGCAGAAGCAGTACTTGTCCGGCATGCAGTCGAGAGCCACGATAGTGGCGGCGCGCCGCCGCGCCACGTAGAACGGGTCCTCGACGTTGTTCCTCTTACCCATGGCCCAGTCCAGCTGGTTGATGGCCGTAAGATCGCAGGGGTGGACGCCGAAGAGGATGAAGGGCTTGTCGGCGATCTGAGGAGTCGCCTCGAGCGGGGACCGCGTGACCGTGAGCAGGTTCTCCCGCGAGGGCAGCAAGGCCTGCTTGGGCGGGAGCACGGTGCGCACGTAATCGAGGCGGACGTCCGCCGGGTCTTCGATCCAGGAGAAGGCGAAGGAGACCCGGCCGCGCTTCACGGGCGCCATCAGGGGCGCGGTGGCCTGCAGTGTGCTGAGCCAGCCCGACAGGTTGGCTGCGTCGAGGACCGCTTTGCTGGTCATCTATCCTCCTTCGCTCATGGAGCCAGTGCGCCCTCGGGCCGTGCTAGCCCTGGCGCGCTCTCTGACCGGGCTTCGCCGATCCTTCGTTGGGCGAGACCCCATGCCTGTTCCTGCACAGAGGGTGCGGCTGTTCCGGCAGGGGACCCGCGAGAAGGAGCAGGGCACCGTTGGCGACCTGCTCCGCAGGCCGGGCCGGGGGTCGGCCGCCGACCCCCGCCGAAACCAACGGCGGTCTCGGCGTGCGGCCTCCCGGGATTGTGCATTTCTTCACAGCCCGGCCGAATGCCTTCTGCCTGCTGCTAGCTCCCAGCTTTTTTCTCTCTCAGCCTCTGGGCGACCAGCTGGCCGAGAGCCGAGCACCGGGCGGAGACCGACGCGTCGGGCACGTACACTGCCTTGACTGCCTCCCCCACCAGCTCCACCTTCATCTCGGTCAAGGCGGTTTCGAGCTGACCGATGGCCTCGCCGCCCCAGCCGTAGGAGCCGAAGGCGGCGCCGATCAGGCCCTTGGGCTTCAGGCCCTTGAGGTAACTGAGGACATCGGCGACCGTGGGGAAGATGCCATTGTTGAGGGTAGGCGAGCCGACGACCAGCGCGCCCGCGTCTAGGATCTCGGCCGCGACATCACTGCGGTGGCAGGCCCGCAAGGGCATGAGCTTCGCGACCACGCCGCCCGCGGTCAACCCCTCGACGACGGCGCGAGCCATCAGCGCGGTGCTCTGCCACATGGTATCGTAGACCACCACGGCCTTCTCGGTACGCTGGCCGGCGGCCCAGGCGGAGTAAAGCTCCACGATGCGGGGCCAGCGGCTGCGCCAGATCGGGCCGTGACTCGGCGCGATGACCTTGATCGGCCCGAGCTTGCCGGCCTTCTCGATCGCCTTCGGGATGAGGGCCGAGAGCGGCAGCAGGATGTTGGCGTAGTACTTCGCCGCCTCGTACTCTAGCAGGCTCTCGTCCAGTTCGTCGTCGAAGCGCTGACTGCTGGCCAGGTGCATGCCGAACGCGTCGTTGGAGAGAAGCGCGGCATCCTCAGCGACGTAGGTGGCCATGCTGTCGGGCCAGTGGAGCATGCGCATCTCGGCGAACGTGAGACTGACGTTCCCCAGGCTGAGGGCCTCGCCGTCCTTCACCGCGACGATCTCACGGTCGAGGTGGAAGTGGTCCTTCAACGCCTTGACCCCAAGGGTGGAGGCGAAGACCTGCTCGGGGGCCAGGGCCGAGATCGCCTGAGGGAGGGCGCCGGAGTGATCCATCTCGGCGTGATTGGAGACGATATAGGCGACGCGGCCCGGATCCACCACGGAGGCGATGCGAGAGACCATCTCGTCGAAGAAGGGGGCTTTGACCGTGTCCACGAGGGCGATCTTGTCCCCCAGCACAAGGTAGGCGTTGTAGGTGCTCCCGCGTGGCGTCTGATAGCCGTGAAAGTCGCGGATCTCCCAGTCTACCGCCCCGACCCAGTACACGTGATCGGTGACCTGCACGGCCTGGAAGGAGCCATGTGGTTGGGTTCCCATAGTACAAGCTCCTGTCTGACGCAGCGCCTCACGCCAGCAGTTCGGCCAGCATCGCCGAGAGAGTGGCGAAGTGCCCCATCTCCTCCCTGATGATGGCCTCGACCTTGTCCTGACCGAGACGCGGAGAGACCACCTCCTTGAGGCCAAGGTAGAAGAGGATCGAGTCCTTCTCGGCCTGGATGCCCACCCGCAGGACCTCCTCCATCGGCTCCCGCCCAGTGAGCTCGCGGCTCGGGTCTGCGGTGACATCGAAGACCTGACGATCGGCCATCGCCTTGAGGTAGAGGGCGGCCTCGTTGTCGGGGTCGAAGGTGATCGGCCTTCGCTCCTCCTCCGAGAGGCCCGTCCTCATCCCTGTGAAGATGCCCTCGTGCTCCTCCTCCATGGCCGCGAGTTGCGCGAGTACGTCCCGGCTCTCCCCGCCCCGCGCCCGCTCGGCCGCCCGCTGGTAGAAGCGGGCGCCGTTGCGCTCGACCTCTATCGCCATCTGGAGAATCTCATCGGCGTTGAAGCGGATGCTCATGTCGGCCTCCAGCCTAGCTTTGGATGACGGCAGCGAACGTTCCCAGACAAGTGGGCGGGCGGGGCAGAGCCGCGCAAGGGCAGGAGCAAGCTCCTACCCAACGGGTCTTGTGGGGCAGGAGCAGGCTCCTGCCCCCATACTCCCGCCGGCCTCGCCGCACGACCGGGTCAGGACCGCTGCGACAGCTCGCGATCCAGCAGGAGCAGGCCCTGCGGTGAGTCGCCGACCAGCCTGAGCTTGTGGACGATCTCGTCTGCGCTCTTCTCTTCCTCCACCTGCTCGGTGACGAACCACTGGAGGAAGATGCCGGCCGCGTCATCCTTCTCGGCGGCGGCCAGCTTCACCAGGTCGGCGATCATGCCGGTGACCTTCTGCTCATGCTTGAGGGCATCCTCGAACGCGCCCAGAGGGGACTTCCACTCCGCAGGCGGCACCGCGATGGCGGCCAGCGTCACCCGGCCGCGCCGGTCGTTGATGTGCTCGTAGAACTTCAGCGCGTGCGCCATCTCCTCCTGCGACTGGATCTTCATCCAGTGGGCGAACCCTGGCAGGTTGGCGGCGTCGAAGTGGGCCGCCATGGCGAGGTACAGATACGACGAGTACGCCTCCGCGTTCAACTGCCCGTTGAGGGCGTCCTGCATCTTCGCGCTTAGCATCGGTCTCATCTCCTGATGGCTGGAGCGCATTTCACAGCCCTTACGGCGCTGCCGCCACGGTGCACCGGCATGAAATGCGCCCGCGCATACCCGGCGCTCTCGCCGGGCTGTTTCGCAACCTCTGGCCTGACGGGTTGCGAAACAGCTTGTGGTGATAGGTCAGGCCGCAAGCAAGCTTCCCTCAGCTTCATCCAGGCCGGCCCTACCTACAGATTCTCTTGTATTACGGTGACAACCGTAATACAAGAGAATCTCCTGTAGAAGCGTCACGCTCTGCGCTGAGGAGTTTCTTGCATTATGGCTCGTATCACTGTAATGCAAGAAACTCCATAGAGTCGTTCGCCAGTATTCCCCAGCCGCCTGCGTCGGGATCGTGGTCCGAACCGGGCCCGTGTCAATCTCTCCGCACACGGCCGCGCCGAGAAGACGATTCCCATGGGCTCGCCCGTAGGGCGTACGCCCGAGGGGGCGCCCGTGCGGGCTCCTGGGCAGGATGCGGTGGTGAGGCTCACGAATCAAGCGGCCGTATAGGGCGGGGGCGCCGATCCCCGCCCGCCGCCTGCGGCAGGGCTCGGATCTTCCCCACTGCGGACCAGGCGGCCGAGAGGAGAGGCCATGGCCAACGAGACGGTCTTCACCCGCTATCAGGGCAACCCGATTATCACCCCCGACCAGGTGCCGGGCGCGAACACTATCTTCAACAGCGCGGTGATCGAGTTCGGCGGCGCCTATGTCGGAGTCTTCCGCATTGACGGGCTGGACGTCGTCTCGCGGCTCCACCTGGGCCGGAGCAGAGATTCGCTCAAGTGGGAGATAGACCCCGAACCCCTGGTGATCCCATCGAACGACCCCGACATCGGGCCCCAGGGCACAGGCTATGACCCCCGCATCACGCGGATCGGAGACACCTACTACATCACCTGGTGCAACGATAACCACGGCCCAACCATCGGGGTTGCCGAGACGAAGGACTTCAGGTCGTTCCGCTTTATCGAGAACGCGTTTCCTCCCTACAACCGCAACGGCGTGCTGTTCCCACGGAAGATCGGCGGCCATTACGCCATGCTCCACCGGCCGAGCGATCGGGGCCATACCCCCTTCGGTGACATCTTCTACTGCACCAGCCCGGATCTGGTCCACTGGGGCCGGCACCGCCACGTGTTCGGGCCGCGGGGTGGGTGGCAGTCCCTGAAAGTCGGCGCCGGACCCGTGCCGATCGAGACGGACGAGGGCTGGCTCATGATCTACCATGGGACCAGGCTGACCTGCAGCGGCTACGTCTACTGCGCCGGCGCGGCCCTGCTAGACCTGGAGAAGCCCTGGCAGGTGCGCTATCGCACCAGGCGCTATCTGCTGGCCCCCACCGAACTCTACGAGCGCCTGGGGGATGTGCCGAACGTGGTCTTCCCCGTGGCGACTCTGCTCGATGAGAAGACCGGGCGGCTCACCCTGTACTACGGCTGCGCGGATACCTGCGTGGGCGTCGCCTATGCCCGGCTCTCGGATGTGATCGAGTTCACCAAGAGCAATAGCTTCTAGGAAAACTAGCCGTGTGGGGCGGGAGCCCGCCTGAGGCGGGTAAACGTGTCTCCTGCCTCCGCGCCCCAGGGGTGACACACTTTCCGGCCCGCGATCCGTCAATGTGGTAGGGCAGGTTTCCAACCTGCCCTACGCGAGGCAGGCGATGCGGCAGGACGACGGCGCGCTGGTAAGGGAGACGATCGCGGGCGATGGGTCGGCCTTCTCGGAGTTGGTGAGCCGCTACCGGGACGCGGCCTGCGGAGTGGCCTACCACTACCTGGGGAGCTTCGAGGAGGCCCAGGACGCGGCGCAGGAGGCGTTTGTGCGCGCCTACCTGCGACTGCGGCAGCTCCGGGACTCGGCCAAGTTCGGGTCCTGGCTGCGGCGGATAACGGCGACCGTCTGCGTGGATCTGCTGCGGCGACGGGGCGACCGGCTGCTCTCGCTCGAAGAAGAGGGGGCGAGAGCGGTCAGCTCGGTCGACGAGGACCTGGAGCGGCTGGCCGCGCGGATGGTAGTGCGGGAGGCGCTAGGCCGCCTCTCAGAGAGGGCCCGCCTGGCCGTCACCCTCTACTACATCAACGGCTACTCGCACGGCGAAATCGCGAGTTTCCTCGATGCCCCCGTCAGCACCATCCGCACCCGCCTCTATCGCGCCAAGAGAAAGCTGCGCGAGGAGATGATCTCGATGGTCACCGACACGTTGCACGAAGGCCGGCCGGATCCTGAGTTCACGAAGCGGGTGGTGGAGGAGGCGTTGAGCCGCGGCGAGGAGGCGCACACCGCGCACGCGACCGCGGAGGCGCTGAGCCACTATGACGAGGCGTTGGCGGCGCTCGACAAGCTGACGCCCGGACCGGAGCGGCAGAGGCTGACGATGGATGCCCTCTGGAAGAAGGGCGCCGCCTCCCAGTTCTCCCCGGGTTGGCCGGAAGCAGTCGCACTCTATGAACAGGCACTGGCGATCGCGGAAGAGCTGGGCGACCGAGAGCGGCAGGCGAGCATCCTGGCCCACATCGGGGCCACCCGCTCCAACATGCGAGAGGTCGAGACTGCAGCTAGGTGCTATCAGAAGGCCCTTGGGCTGTACCGCGACCTGGGCAACAAGGTCGGGGAGGCGACCTGTCTCTTCTGGCTGGCCAGCCAACGGTTGTTTGCGAACGAGGCGGCCCAGGCCAGGCCCTATCTGGAGGAGGCCCTGCCCCTGTTAGAGGCCAGCGGCGCACCGGTGTGGGCGGCGGCCATGCGCGCCACGCTGGAGCTATTGCAGGAGGTTGGCGAATCGCGGTTTGCCGATCTGCTGGCGTGGTCGGCGGGCTGCGTGTTGCTAGAGTCCAGCGCGGGAGTGGTGTCGGTCGGTGTCCCCGGCCCCGCGGGAGGCGGAGGCATCAGCTCTAACCGCTTCGACGAGGAGCCCGCGGCGCTGTTCGTCCACGACGTGTTCTTCCACATCACGCACCTGGAGAAGTTCCTCGACGCGTCGGCGCCGGTGGGAGGGAGTTGGTCAGGGGACTCGTTCTCGTACTCGTACCAGCCGCTCCGGACTACGGTGACCGTCCGGAGCAAGTCGGAGAAGGTTACGGTGCCGGCGGGATCGTTCGAGAACTGCCTGCTGATGGAGCAGATCACCGTCGAGAGCGGACTGCCCGATCCCGCCCCGGAGCGGCAGATGCACCTCAACCGCAAGTTCAGGTGCGGAACGCGGCGGGCCTGGTATGCTCCCGGGGTCGGTTTGGTGCAGCTCCGGGTGCAGCAGCTAGGCGCGGAGGCCCTCTTCGAGCTCAGGGAGTTCTCGGTGACGAGGGCAGAGGCGAGTTACCTACCGCTGGCGGAAGGCAACCACTGGAGCTACAGATGGGCGGATCTGCCAGCGCAGTACGCGTTCAAGGTGGCCTACCGGGTGGCCGGGCGCGATGGCGCGAGCTGGGTTCTGGAGCAGATGTCATACGCGAACCGGCGCGACGAGCCGGCGAGGCCGACGTAACGAGAGCGGCCGGGTCAGCACCGGCTGTGGGGTAGCTCCACAGCCCCCGCGGCGGTGACCCCGGAGGCACCGCACGCCCTCAGATACTCCGCCAGCTCCTCGGCCGAGACCGGAGGGCTGATCAGGAACCCCTGCACCTGATCGCAGCCAATGTCGCGCAGGAAGTCAAGTTGAGCTTGGGTATCAACGCCTTCGGCGATCACTGTCAGGTTCAGGCTGTGGGCCATGGCGACGATGGCGGAGGCGATGGCGGCGTCGTCAGGGCTGGTCGTCACGTTAGCCACGAAGGACCGGTCAATCTTGACCCCGTCTACCGGGAAACGCTTGAGGTAGTTGAGCGATGAATGGCCGGTGCCAAAGTCATCTATCAGCAGGCTGATGCCCATCGCCTTGAGCCTATGAAGCGCCTGCACGGCAAGATCGGGGTGGCGCGTCAGCGCACTCTCGGTGACCTCAAGGCCGAGGTGGTGCGGGTCCAGACCGGTCTCCTGCAAGATGCTCTCGATGCTGGCGATCAGGTTGGGCTGCTGGAACTGCCGGCCGGAGATGTTCACCTCGACGCTGATCGGGGGCAGGCCCTGGCTCTGCCAGGCCTTGTTCTGGGCCAAAGCGGTGCGCAGCACCCATTCGGTGATCGGGACGATGAGGCCGGTCTCTTCGGCCACCGGGATGAAGAGGGTCGGGCTCAGTATCCCGCGGTCGGGGTGCCGCCAGCGCAGCAGGGCTTCCGCGCCCAGGGGCGGCCCCAAGGCAACGTCTACCCGGGGCTGGTAGAGCAGCAGTAACTCTTCTCGCTCCTGGGCCTTCCGCAAGCCCCCCTCGAGGGCCACTCGCTCCACCGCCGCCGCGGTCAGGGCACGGGTGAAGAACTGGTAGTTATTCCGCCCCATCTCCTTGGCGCGATACATGGCGGTATCCGCGTGCTTGATCAGCGTGTCCACATCCGCGCCGTCTGCCGGGTAGAGGCTGATGCCGATGCTGACGGTGACGAAGAACTCCTGCCCCTCCAGGCGGAATGGATAGGAGAACGCGTCGAGGATCCTCTGCGCCACTTTGCCGGCGTCGTCGGAGGAGCCGATCCCCGAGGCGATCACCGTGAACTCGTCGCCGCCCGTGCGCGCGATCGTGTCCGCGTCGCGCACTGACCTGGATAGCCGCTCCGCCGCCAGCTTGAGCAAGGTGTCGCCCACGGTGTGCCCCAGGGTATCGTTGATGAACTTGAAGTGGTCGAGATCGAGGAACATCACGGCGAGCAGGTGACCGCGCTGGTCCGGCTGCGCGGGTTGCTTCCCTCGGCTACGCTCGGGACAGGCCGCAGCCCCGCGCGCGGCGTAAGTGAGCTGACGGGCAAGACGATCGCCCAGGAGGAGACGATTCGGAAGCCCGGTCAGGCTGTCGTGATGGGCGAGATGATCCAGCTGGCCCTCGTAGATCCTCTTCTCCGTCACGCTTCGGTTGATGGCGACGAAGTGCTCGACGGCTCCCTGGTCGTTCTTCACCGGAGTGAGAGTGCTGTCCACGGTGTAGATGCTCCCATCCTTGCGGCGAGAGATGATCTCGCCTTGCCACGTGGAGCCGGTCCGGATGGCTTCCCAGAACTCCGCCGGGACGCTGGCTTTGTGGTGGTCGGGGCGGAGGAACCGGAGGCTCCGTCCCGCGATCTCGGAGAACGCGAGCCCGGACTCCCGCTCGAATGCAGGGTTGATGAACTCGATCCTTCCGTCCGGATCGGTGATGATGATCTGGTCGCTGGCGGCGTTGATAGCGGAGGTCTGCATGCGCAGCAGGGCCTCGGCCCGCCTCAACTCGGTTATGTCCGGCTGCATCCCCCAGGCGCTCACGAGGGAGTCGTTTGCGACCTGCCCCACCAGGTGGTTCAGGAAACTCCTGGTGTGGCCGTGAGCATCCACGTGTTCCGAGACTGCCTCGGAGAGCCGGTAGCCGCCCCGAATGAAGGTCCGCAGTTGCTCTGCGTTGTGGGGATCGGAGGGGCGAAGGAAGTCGCGCAGCTTCACCCCTTCGAGGTCGGCGGCGCGGGCATAGCCGTGTAGTTGCGCCAGAGTCTCGTTGCACTCCGCGACGTAGCCCCAGCGATAGAGATGCGCGATCTGGTCTTCCTCGGGGAGGCCGATAGGGAGCGGCCTCTCCAGTTCCAGGCGCCACACCCCCGCGGAGCCTTGCTCCACGAAGGCGCGGTAGCGCTCCTCGCTCTCTTGGAGATCGTGTTGAGAGCGGTCCAGGGCCGCCAGCATCGCGTTGATGGCGTGGGCGAGCCCGGACAGCTCGTCGCTTCCGGAGAGCGATACCCGGGCCGACGGGTCCCCGCTGGCGGCGATCTTCGCCACCCTGGAACTGAGTCGTGCCAGCCGCGACAGCACCCACCTCTCCATGAGCAAGATCACCACTCCGCCGAACGCCAGCCCGGTCAGCAGCCTCACGACGAGGAGATACCGGACGGTAGCATGGCCCTGCTGGTAGATCTCATAGGCGGCCTGGGTTCGCAGCATCGCCACGGGCTGCTGGTAGATGTCGGACAGCAGCAGGTACCCGAAGGTCAGATCGTTGCTCGGCCGCCTGACCACGATCGGACGAGAGGGAGACAGGTCGGAGGCGGCGGCGCGGAAGTCGGCAGGCGCTTTGGGGTCGCGGTAACGGAGCAGCATGACGGAGAGATGAGTGATGTCTCCGATCTCCTGCACCACACGCCCATCCAGCCACTGCGCCATGATCAGAGCCCCTCGGATGGGCCCCTTGCCATTGCTCGTGACGATCGGCCGTGAGGCCACCAGCATCGGCCCTGCCGGAAGGAGCAGCAGCCCGCTGACGCTGCCAGTGGGATCCCGGTGCGTCACCAGGGGCTTGCCTGGTGCGACTTGCTCGAGCAAGCCTTCTGGTATGGGCACTGGCTTGCGTCGCTTCAGGTCGAAGGCCTCAGCGTAGGCGACCCGGCCCCGGGCGTCAACGAAGACCATGAGGTTCAGGCGGAGGTTGAGGAACGTCTCGGGTACCAGGTTCACTCTGGCGTACTGCTGATCCAGGCTCTGGATGAACTTGCAGGTGTCATCCCACGTGGCATAGTCGGCGGCGATGGTGCTCAGATTCGAACCTTGCTCGGAGAGAGCATCCCGCGCCCTCTCGACGTTCCTGCGCGCGGCCTCCTCTTCCAGCTTGGCGAAGGGCTTCATGAGGACCACCGCGGAGAGCGCGTAGACCAAGAGGAGAGTGCCCAAGAGGGCGGCGCCAGTGGCAATGAGGGTTCTTCGGCGGAGTGTCATGCCGCTCAGGAGGGCATCCGCCACCTGACGGGTGCCCTATCCTCCATAGAGGCCAGGCGCGCTCCGCCGAAATCCACGCCGGCCTGTAGTAACCCCTCTCCGCTCGGCCCGGAGGCTGCGTCCGCCGCGGCGGACTGGCGCAGCCAGCGCGAGGTGCGCGGGCCGAGGGCAGGCTGGTCCATCCACCTTATTCCGCATTTCGCCCCTGCGTGGCGCAGGTTTCAAACCTGCGCTACCAGAGGGAGGCTGCACCTGCGACGGAGAAGACATCACGGCGCGGGCTGCGCAGCAGTTCTCGGCTGTCCAGCGCGTCTGAGGCGAGCGCTAGACTCTTCAGGCAGAGGGCTAGCTGGGACATGGACGATGGCATTGATGTGATGACGAACGAGGATTACGCGCAGGTGGCCCTGCTGTGGGAGGAGGTCGAGATGTGGCCCCACGCGGGAGAGGACCGCGCGTGGTTCGAGGGGGTTCTGGCGCGTAACCCGGGGACCTGCCTGGTCTGGCGAGAGCGGGGGCGCGTGATCGGCACCGTGATCGGGGCCTGGGACGGCCTCCGGGGTTGGATCTACCATCTGGCCGTCACCCAAGCGCGCCGGCGGTGCGGGATCGGAGCCGCTCTGCTCAAGGCGGCCGAGGAGCGGCTGAGGACGGCCGGCGTCAGGCAGATCAACCTCATGGTCTACGAGAGGAACGCGGAAGCAGAAGCCTGGTATCTCCGACTGGGCTACGAACGCTCGCCTGTGAAGACCATCAGGAAACGGTTCGAGTCAGGGGTGGAACAGGAGCCTGTCTCCTGCCCAGTGTCCGGGCAGAGCACCGGCGGGCCGGCGGAAGCCAAACGCCGAGTTGAGGGTGAGGAGGTGGCGTGAAGCTCTCGGCTGTCCTATCAGACCTGGGCCAGACTCTGCTCGACTACGGGCCGGCGGCACGCTGGCCGGAGTTCCGGCTGCAGCGCATGGAGGCGCTGTACCCACTGGCGCGAGAGCTGTGGGGTGAGGTCGGCCTCCCGGCGGCGGAGTTCGGCCGGGCGATTGGCGGCGGCATACAGACCGACGAGCTGAGGGCGCGGGAGCACCGCGGGCTATCCCGGCCCTTCAGTGAGAGGCTGTGTGAGGCGCTGGCCGCGATCGGGGTCACGGCCGACGAGCCCTCGCTGGCGCGGTTCGGCGACGCCTTCAGCGAGCCAGTCCGGAGCTGGCCCCGGCCGTACCCTGAGACGAGATTGGCCCTGGAGCGACTCCGCGCCCTCGGGCTGAGAATGGCGATCATCACGAACGCTCCCTGGGACACGCCGGGCAGCCTGCTGCACCAAGATCTGGTCCGCTGGGATCTGGACGGGTTCTTCGACGCCTTCGTCGGGTCGGGCGAAGTGCCCTGGCGGAAGCCACACCCCGAGTTCATGTGGGCCGCCGCGCGGGCGCTCGGCGTGTCTCCAAGCGAGTGCCTGGTAATAGGGGACAACCTGATGGCCGACGTCGGCGGGGCGCGGGCCGCCGGGATGCGGTCCGTCTGGATGAACCGCGACGGCGGGGTGGCGCCGACCGACGCTCCCCAGCCCGACTGGGTGGCCCGGTCGCTACGAGACGCCGTCGGGGTGGTCGAGGCCGGCTGGCATGCCCCCGGTGCGCACGCCGGGCGGTAGCCAAGGGCCTTGCGGGGGTCAGGAGGCTTGAGTATGATGGGTGCGATGGCGCCAATAGCAGGAGAGAGGCAACGGTGAGAGGCAGCGCCTCGTCCGGGGACGTAGAGCGCAAGCTGCTGGCCATGCTCCGCACCCTCGCGGCCTCCGAGGAGCCGATGGGGGCGCGTGCCATCGCCGCGCGGCTGCACGCCGAGGGCATCGAGCTGAGCGAGCGTACGGTGCGTTACCATCTCCGCTTGATGGACGAGAGAGGGCTCACCAGGAACCTGGGAGAGCCGGGCCGACTCATCACCGACAGGGGCCGCGAGGAGATCGAGCACGCCGGGGTGCACGAGAAGCTTGGGTTCGTCATCTCCCGCATTGACACGCTGGCTTACCGCGCGACCTTCGACATGGAGACGAAGGCGGGCAAGATCATCCTCAACCTCTCGTTCATCCCGGAGGAGCGCTTCGCCGAAGCCCTGGAAATCATGCGGGACGTGTTCCGGGCGGGCTACTGCATGTCGGAGCTGGTGGCGGTCGCGAAGCCAGGCGAACGACTGGGCGAGGTGATGATCCCCCAAGGCATGCGGGGCTTCGGCACGGTCTGCACCGTCACGCTGAACAGCGTGCTGCTGAAGCGGGGAATCCCCGTTGACTCCAAATACGCCGGTCTGCTTGAGATCTACCGGGACAAGCCGCTCCGGTTCACCCATCTCATCGCCTACGCCGGAAGCACCGTGGACCCGACGGAGATGTTCACTGTCGGTAGGATGACCCGGGTACGGGACGCGAGCCTGCTGGGCCAAGGCCGGATTCTGGCGAGCTTCCGCGAGGTGCCAGCCGTGGCCGAGGCCGACCTTCATCAGGTGCTGGCCCAGTATGAAAGCAAGGGGCTGAGAGGCGTGCTGGCGATCGGCAAGCCGGGTCAGCCTCTGCTGGAGGTGCCAGTGGGAATGGATCGCATCGGCCTCGCCGTGGTGGCCGGCCTGACACCCGTGGCGGCCTTGAGTGAGAGCGGGATTCCGGTGGTGAACAAGGCCATGAGCACGCTGGTGGAGTTCTCGGAGATGAGGCCGGTCTCCGAGGTGCAGGCCTGAGCAGGGCGCGAGCGGCGGGCCCATCGAGCAAGTGAAGAGGCGGCCCGCCGGCTGGCGGACCGCCTCTTGCGGTTCGTGGGGCAGTCGGCTCAGAAATCCAGGATGTCGGCAAAGGCCTCGCGGCGCGCCTCTTCGACCAGCGGGATCCCGGTCACCTTCGCACAGCGGTCCGTGAGAGACGCGAGATCGTCACGACAGAGCAGGTCGAGCTTCCATTTGCGGCACCCCGCGAGGAGCTGCCGGAGCCCCACCGCTAGGCGGTCCGAGAGATAGGTGTGAACGCCCACCGCAGACCATGGGATCTCGCCTCCGATGGCGTCGCCGTGGGTGCTCCGCAGGTCCATGCTGGTGATGAAGAACTGCTCGGGATCAGCGCCGTAAAGATCTACGAAGCTCTTGGGGAGCTTCCCCTCTGCCGCCAGATCCACGAAGTAGGAGGCCTTCATTGCCGCGGTGATGGGTGCGCGCGCCATGCCGATGGCCTTCACCGCGGGGCCGTGTCCATCACCGAAGTTGCTCATCGCAATCGCCTTGAGGATCTGGGTCTCGTTGACGAAGCCGCCGGCGATGGCGATGTCGGGGACGTGCTTGCCCCGCGCGCGCAGGATACGGACGCCCTCCAGCACCTGTGCCAGCAGGTACACGGTCGGGGTGGAGCATTCGTTCATCATCGGCACCGGGCTCATCCCGGTCCCGCCGCCGGCGCCGTCGAAGGTAAGCAGGTCTATCTTCGCCTGCGATGCGCAGCGCAAGGTGAAGGCCACCACGCCGGGGTGGTAGGCGCCGGTCTTGAGGAAGACGCGCTCGGCCCCCAGCTCGCGCAGCCAGGCGACGTCCTCCACGAAGGAGCGCTCATCCGGCATGCCCACCCGGCTGTGTCGCTCGAAAGTGCGGAAGACGCCACCGCGGAACGCGGCCTGGACGGCTTCGTCCTCCGGGTCGGGGATGAGGACATAGCCGCGCCGCTTCAGCTCCAGCGCCTTGTCGAGATCGGAAATGCGGACCTCGCCTCCGATCGCCTTCGCGCCCTGGCCCCACTTGCGCTCGATGGTCTTCACACCCAGGGACTTGATGGCGTACTCGTCCACCCCCGCGCGGCAGTCCTCGACATTGGTCTGAACGACGATGTCGCCGTGCTTCCCATCCCAGTATTTCCGGTAGGTGCGGACCCGGTACTCGAGGTCGGGGCAGTGGGTCACCTTGCCGGTGCCATTGTAGAGTGAGTGGCTGTCCATGCCGCAGACGTTCTCGCCGATGGTCAGGATCACGCCCGAAAGGGCGGCGCCGATCGCCAGGCCGTCCCAGAAGCGGCGCGCTACATCCGTGGAGCCAAGGCCGGGGATGGTCACGGGCAGCTTGAGAGGGACGCCGCCGGCGGTGGTGCTGACATCGGCATTCGGGAAGATCGCGACATCCGGGTCGGCCGCGATGCCGTGCGCGCCTAGCACATCTACCTGTATCTGCAGATCGCTCCAGTTGAGGAGATAGTCCTTGTTGGAGGCGGCGGTGCTCACGCCGAACCACTCGGGGCTGGGATAGAGGACCTCGCGGCCCCGGAAGGCAGACTTGCCGACCTCGCAGAGCACCGGGCAGTCGCGGATGCAGATCGGGCACATCCCGGAGAGAGGGGAGGGGTCGCGGGCTCGCAGGTTGGTCCCACTGGTGGAGCGCGCGTTCTCGGTGTACCAGGGCATCGTGTTCTCCTTGGACGGCGCTGGGAGTTTGCCTGGCCGGTAGGCAGGCACCAGCCGGCAACCTACTGCCGGCCGCCGCGGAGTCTAGCAGAACCGAGGAGGCGAAGTCAACGGCCCGCCCGGTAGCGCAGGTTTCCAACCTGCGCCCGCTACGTGGTATCTCTACTCCTGCGCGGTTGCTGCGCAGCCCGCGCGAGCAATGGCGGCAACCCAGCAGACATCCCTTCCCGAGTCCCTGAGTGGCGCGCTGCAGGCCTTCCTCGACGGCCTGGCGGTGGAACGCGGCCTCTCGGTGAACACTGTCCAGGCCTATCGGCGAGACCTGCTCCACCATCTGCGCTTCTTGGCATCGCGGGGGCTCGATCATCCCGGCAAAGCCGAGGAGTCGCACCTCATCGTGTACCTGGGCCAGCTCCGGCGGGCTGGCGCGGCCGCGGCCACAGTGATGCGGAAGCTCTCCGCTCTCCGCGCCTTCTATCGCAGCCTGGTGCGAGACGAGCTAATCCCGGCTGACCCCACCGCCAACCTGCCGCCGGTTCGCCTCCTGCGCCGCTTGCCCTCCGTGCTCTCGGTCGAGGAGGTGGAACGACTGCTGGTGCAGCCCGACCTGAGGACCAAGCGCGGCCTCCGCGATCGCGCGATGTTGGAGCTGCTCTACGCCGCCGGCCTGCGAGTCTCGGAGTTGTTGGGCCTTAAGCGCGGTGACATCAACCCCGAGCTGGGCCTGGTTCGCTGTCTGGGCAAGGGGTCGAAGGAGCGCATCGTGCCAGTGGGCGCGCCCGCGCTCGCCGCCCTCCGAGTCTACCTCGACAGCCGCCGGGATGCCGCGGTCTGGCTCTTCCTGGGCAACAAGGGCCGGCCTCTCACCCGGGTCGCGTTCTGGCGGATCATCTCCCGGTATGCGCGGCAGGTCGGCATCCGCGGCCGCATCTCACCCCACACGCTGCGGCATTCTTTCGCCACCCACATGCTGGAGGGCGGCGCTGACCTGCGCGCCATCCAGGAACTGCTCGGCCACGCCAGCATCGCCACCACTCAGATCTACACCCATGTCTCGGTTGACCGGCTGCGCGAGGTGTACCGGCAATACCACCCGAGGGCATAGCATCCAGCCGTCGGCGCGAGCAGGACCTCCCTCGCGGGCGCCGAAGTGCAGGGCCACCCCCGGCTGCGCGGGTTGCTCGCGCGCATTCCACGGGGGGAATGCGCGGTGGTTGCTGCGCAGCCCCGCGCGGGATGGTGGGAGGGTCAGGTGAACAGGTTCCGCCTCGTGCGCCTGCTGCGCACTCTCTCTTCCGAGATCTACGTCATCTGGGAGGGTGACCAACGGATCGGGCAGATTGACCTGCATTACGCCGACACCTCCGTCCAGGCCGATCTGTTCCTGGAGGCCCCGCTCGACGAGGGTGAGCGGCAGGAGCTGCTTACCCAGCTCGATGATGATGTCGTCTCCTCCTACCTCCCCAGCTTCGAGCGCGACCAGTTCATCGTCACCGTCTTCGTGGGGCAGGAGGTAGACTCGTTCAACTATCCTCCGACCTCCGACGAGGTGGGGGAGAACTGATCCTCACCATGGCTCAGCCAGCCAGCGGCCCTTCGGCAGGCTCAGGGTCGCCCACCTCCCCATCGCAAGGCACACCCCGAGCGCAGTCGAGGGGCGGCCCCGCGTCATGTCAGCGGGGGCTGCGGAGCAACCTCGCAGCCGGACCATCTCGCAGCAGAGCCAGGAGGGACTGGCTCCAGGCGCTGCCTTTCCTCCTGCCTAACCTCCTCGGCTTTCTGGTCTTCACCTTTCTGCCCATTCTGGCTTGCTTCGGCCTCAGCCTGACGAACTACGAGCTCGCCCCGGTCTCGACTCTGCGCGAGCTGAGGGAGCAGGTACACTTCGTCGGCCTGGGCAACTTCGTCCATCTTCTGGGCTGGCAGCGGGAGGCGGGACGCATCGTAGCTAGTGACGCGGAGTTCTGGCGTTACCTTGGCAACACGCTTTTCCTCATGCTCGGCATCCCGCTGAGCATCGCCGGCTCGCTGCTGCTCGCCCTGCTGCTGAACCAACGGCTGCGCGGCATCACGCTCTTCCGCAGCATCTACTTCCTGCCGACCGTGTCGTCGGCGGTTGCGGTCGTCATCGTCTGGAAGTGGATCCTCCACCAGCAGCCCAACGAGATCGGCCTGCTCAACGGCCTCCTCATGAGCCTGGGCGTCGGCCGCCCGCCCGACTGGCTCGGCTCTCTCGCCTGGGCGAAGCCGGCCTTCATCATCATGACCATCTGGCTCGGCGTGGGCGGCTACAACTGCGTCCTCTACCTGGCAGGCTTGCAGGGCATACCGGAGGAGCTGTACGAAGCGGCCGCACTCGACGGCGCGGGCGCCTGGGCGCGCCTTCGCCATATCACGTGGCCCATGCTGTCGCCCACGACCTTCTTCGTGGTGACGATGAGCATCATCGCCGGCTTCCAGGGGAGCTTCCTGTTCACCGCGGCATTCATGATGACAGGCGGCGGCCCGGCGGGCGCGACCACGACCCTCATGCTCTACATCTACAACTACGCCATCTCCTGGCATCAGCTCGGCTACGCCACCGCCGTCGCCTGCGTGCTCTTCCTGCTCGTGTTCAGCTTCACGCTCATCAACTGGCGCTTCGGCCAGCGGTTGGTGCATTACGCATGAGCGCGCCAGCCACCAGGTCACGCCGCTGGCCCTCGGCCCTGTGGCGCGTAGCCGCGTACCTGGCGCTCGCCGCGGTGGGCGTGACCATGCTGCTTCCGTTCGCGTGGATGGTCTCAACCTCTCTCAAGTCCCCGGCGTACGCCATCGAGTACCCGCTGCGCTGGATACCGAGCGAGCCGGCCAGCACCGAGATCAACGGCCAGACCTGCCGGGTGGCGGAGGTGAAAGACCAGCCCGGCGAGCAAGTCGCCATCCTGCGCTACTCGCCCGAGGGTGTCCAGGTGCAGGTGATCTCGCCCGCCGGGCAGGCGGGGCAGCAGCGCCTGGTCCCTGAAGACCGCCTCTTGCCTGTCCGCCGGGTGTGGTTCCACTGGGAGAACTACCGCGAGGCCTGGCGGGCCGAGGGAGTGCGCGTGACGGACGCCTTCTTCGGCCTGATCCGGGAGGCGGACGGCTTCCTGGCGTTCTACCTCAACTCGATCTTCGTCACAATCTGCGTCACGGTGGGCACGGTCTTCACCAGCTCGCTCGCCGCCTTCGCCTTCTCCCGGCTCAGGTTCCCCGGGCGGGATCGGATCTTCATCGGCTATCTCGCGACCCTGATGGTCCCGGCAATCGTGATCATGCTGCCCGTGTACGCGCTGCTCAGCCAGCTCCGCATGACGAACAGCTACAGCGCCCTGATCTTCCCGGTCATGTTCTCGGCCTATGGAACCTTTCTGCTGCGCCAGTTCTTCCTCACCATCCCCCGCGAGCTGGAGGACGCGGCGGTGATTGACGGCGCCTCACCCTTCGCTGTCTACCGCCATATCATCATCCCGCTCTCCAAGCCGGCCCTCGCGACCCTCACGACCTTTGCCTTCCTTCATACTTGGAACGACTTCCTGTGGCCGTTGATGGTGGTGGACCGGCTGGCGCTCAAGACCCTCCCCATCGGCCTGGCGCACTTCCAGGACAGCTACACGACGCAGTACCATCTGCTGATGGCGGCCTCGGTCATCGTGATGGTGCCGGTGCTGATCGTCTTCCTCATCGGGCAGCGCTACTTCGTGCGCGGGATCGCACTGAGCGGGATGAAGGGCTGAGCTGGGCAGGAACAGCAGCGGCGTTCATCCCCCGACCAACCCGCCAGAGGCGGGCAAGCGCCGATGAACAGGGACGGAATCCTGTTGGGCGGGGGCTTGTTGATCCTGAGCAAAGCCGAAAGGCCCCTGCCACATTGCGCTTTGGGAAGGACATTCGCTCCTGCCCTGCGAAAACGTGGGCGAAAGAGGGGGCATTGCTGTGGAAACAAGGACCTGCCCACACTGCAAGCAGCAGATTCCAGCCGACAGCCTCAAGTGCCACCATTGCCGGGAATGGGTGAATCGGAAGTACCCACTCGGGCGGGCGCTCCCGTGGGTAGTCCCGCTGGTCATCCTGTGGTTGGCCTTCGTCCTTCTTGGGCCCTGGTGGATGGAACGGACGGCTCTCCATGAGAAGAAGTATTGGCAGCAACCACAAGCGATCCAGATCATCAGCCACCACGCCAGCCAGAACGAGAAAGGTGCCCCCTGTATCATTGGCCGCATGAAGAACATGAGTGCGACGCCCTGGCGCTCGGTTAGCATTCAGGCGGATTACTACGACGCAAGAGACCAGCTTGTCGACACCAGTCGGGACTGGAACAGCGAGGTGCTGCCCCCGGGGCAGGAGCGCAACTTCAAAGTCGTGTTCAAGGAGAAGTTGCGCGGCGGCGAATACGACCACTATGAGGTCTTCGTCGCCGGTGCGGATGACGCGTCGAGGTTCTAGGAAACGGGGAGGAAGCGCGCTGCGGTTCCACGAACCGAGTGCGCGAGGAAACGATCATGGCCACGCGCTCGCGTACGAAACCGTCACCCAGCATAGACCAGATCCTCGCCACCCTGCGCGCTTACATGCCCGAGCTGCGCGAGGAGTATGGGATACGCAACCTTTGGCTCTTTGGCTCCTACGTGCGAGGCGAAACGAAGAAGAGGAGCGACGTCGATCTGCTGGTGGAGTTCGAGGATCGAAATCCGCTCACGCTCTTCGGGTTCGTCAATCTCGAGCGCCAACTGAGCGAGCTGCTGGGAGTCGAGGTGGACCTGGTTGAGAAGAGCGTTCTCAAACCCGCAATCGGCCGGCGCATCTTGGAGGAGATTGTCCCAGTATGAGGCGCGTGTACACAGACTACCTGCGCGACATCCTGGACGCCGCAGAGAAGGTCTCGCGTTTCGTGGAGGGCGTGGATTTCGAAGCCTTCCAGGCGAATGACGAGAAGGTATTCGCTGTAATCCGGGGCTTAACTGTCATCGGGGAGGCCGCCAAGCGAATACCAGGTGCGCTCAGGGCGCGCCACCCCGAGGTGCCGTGGCGAGCCATCGCCGGGATGCGCGATAAGGTCGTGCACGATTACTTCGGCGTGCATCTGCTGAGGCTGTGGGAGACCGCCCGCCAGGATCTGCCTCCGCTTCAGGAGGCCGTCGCTCGAATGCTCGCTGACCTGGAGAGAGACGGCGAGCCGTAGCTCGGACGGCGGGCCCGGGCGGTCTTGTCGCTTGCCGTCCCGTGCCAGGCCCGACTCAATCTGCGTAATCTGCGGATTGCGCCGTGTCCTCGCGCCCCCCTTCGTAGTCTGGTCCCCCGAATCATGGTAAGCATTCGTGCAAGAGATGGCAGGGGCAAGCCCCTGCCGAACGGTGGGAAGGTTGGCGGGCATGGGTATGCCCGCCTGTACAGCAACGGAGATCGCCAATGCCACGTACACATCACAACCACCATCGCCATCGCCCGCACAATGACACCAGGAAGAGGCGAGGGAGGTCGCGCTATCTCTCACAGCGCCCGCATGTCTCCCCCTCCGATCTGATCCGCGAGGACTTCCAGCGCATGGTCTACACCATGCGACTGCGGACCACCTCGCTGGCGGCCGAGCTGATCCTGATGCAGTCGGTGGAAGGCCACGCCCAGATGGGCCACGGCGCCTTTGCGGGCCGGCGCTTCCCCAACACGGAGATGGAGGACATCGTCGAGGCACTCCAGCGCGACCCCCGCGCGGTGGCCGCCCGGCGTCAGGACTTCATTGACGAGGTCGTTGCTTGGGCCGACGCCGCCGTGGGCGACCGCGCTGGCGCCACTCTGGTCAACGAGGCAGGGGAGGGCCTGATCGGCTGCGGCCTGCTGCGTCACATTGGGGTCAGCCCGCCCGATGTACTGCGAGGCCTCTATCTGGGTGGGCTGCGCGACGATCCTGACATCCGCCTGGAGGTCGAGCGCCGTACGGGCGCGCGGATCGGCGGAGGTCGCTGCCGGTTCGTGGACATGGAGGTGATGCAGCGCCTGGGCCTGGACGGCGACGGGCTCGCACGCCAGCCTCACGGTGATGAGCTGGAGACGTTCCGCCGCGAAGGGCTGATCGTGGAAGACCCGGGGCCGGATGCCTTTGACAACGAGCGCATCCGCTACATGTACATCCGCGAGCGCCTGGGCGGAGGGGCCTCGGATGATGCCGCCATGATCGCCGGGGGGAAGGTGCACAACCCGAGCGTCGCCCTGGGCGTCTTCCTGGCCGACGCGATAGATACGCTGGAGAAGTTCGTGGTGGACTACGCCGACCAGGACAACGACCTCGCCCGTCATATCGAGAGGAGTTTCCCCGACCTCAGCCTCACCCTCGAGGACGTCTACCGGCTCACCTGGCTCTGCTCGGTCCCGCCCGAGGACCAGGGCCGCGTGCCCGACAGCTCGCTGCGCCACCTGCTGGAGATAGACCGGGAGACCGACCAGTCCGCCCTCGACAGCCACCTCGCCTACCTTTCCGGCCACGCCTACTCGCCCATGCTCCTGGCTTCCGAGGACATACCGAATGGGGAGTTCTACGGGTGGGTCGAAGCGCGGATGAGGAGCTGCCCGATCTGAGGGTCTTCTGCGGCGGCACGGGATGCCGTCTGATCGCTCGCGTACCACGTGCTATCGGTGCGGCTACTGGTGCAGCAGTTGCGCGCGGAACCTGCGCTGCATCTCGTCTCGCGATAGCGGGGCCAGCGGGCCGCTGAAGATTGCCGGCTCGCCTGGCAGGACCGTGATGATGCTGGGCATCTGACTGGGCCTGGCCAGGAGCGCGCTCGCGAGCTGGTCCAAGGGAACTCGCAGCCGCACCTTCCCGTCCGGGTCATAGACGATCAGCTCCGGGTTCTCTCGCGGCGCCTGCCTGCGCGCCTTGCCGGCCATGCCGGGCGCGGGCTCGGCGGCGATCTGGAGAGCCGCCCGCACTCTCCCCTGCGAGTCCACCAGCTCGAACCTCTGCGCGCGCACCGCGCTTTGGTCTGCTGACCTGGCGGCGGTCCCCGCGTAGACGGCTGCACCAGCGGCGGCCGCGACGATGGCCGCCGCCACTACTCTCGCCCACATGGCACGCATCATGGGTCTCCCCCTTTGCTGCCGTGCTTTCCATGAGCTTAGACCTGGGGGCCCTGCGACCGGTTCCAGGCCGGTCCGCTCACTGCGGCCACGCCATCGGACGGGACGGCAGAAGGGGAGGAGGGGACATGCTCAGCAGGGCGGGCCCAGTGAGTTCCACTGCGGGAGCGGCCTTCCGCTGGATCAGGGCTCTGTATCCGCCGAGACCCCTCGGGTCAGCCAGGGCCAGCATCGCGGCGCGGTTTCGTTCCCTCTCCTCAACCGGCAGGGAGCTGGTCTCCAGCCACCGTAGCGCCTCATCGAGCCCTAGCCCGGAGAGCAGATTCGCCTGCGAGAACTCGCGCACGAGCTGTAGGCCGATGCGTTCGCCAGTGCCGGCCAGGTCGCTGAAGTCCACCGGGGCGGAGATGTCCTGCAGGCCCGGCCGGTCGTAAGGGTCGTCCGTCCAGCCGTGCCGGGAGAAGCATCTCAGGTTCCCGCGCGGGCCGGCGCCGCGATAGAGGTCGGGCGCGGCACCACCGTAGTCGAGGACCAGGACATACCCGCGATGGAGGCGGCCGACAGCCTTTCGCAGCCACTCCCGCGCAGCCAGGTTGATTTCCACCACGCTCCCTCCGGGGGGGCGCACGCCCTGGTCGGACAGGTAGACCGGCAGCTCCGGGCGGGAAGGAGTACCTAGCAACTCCAGGTAGCGGCCAGCCGCCAAGCCGACGTACACTTCTTCTGGCCCGGCACCAGTGATCTTGAGCCGGTGTACGGGGAGCGCGTCCACCAGCTCATTGGCGACGACGCAGCCGACCGCGCTCTCATTCGCGTCCGCGGGGTCGGCCCAACGCACGCGGTTGGCAAGGTCGGACAGTTCGGCCTGCTGAGCCGCGCGGAGTGAACCGCTGACCTCCACGATCAGGTAGCGCAGAGCAGAGGCGAAGTCGCCGTCCAGGCACGGCGCCGCCTCCAGCATCTGGCGACACAGGGAGCCACTGCCGGCGCCGTACTCGACGATCTGGAAAGGGACGGGCGATCCCAGCGCGCGCCACATGAACGCCGCCAGACGCGCGAGCAGCGCGCCGAAGATCGGGTGAGTCTCGGGGCTGGTGAGGAAGTCGCCGCGGCGCCCGATCCGCGAGGTCGTCGCGTAGTAGCCTCCGCCGGGCAGGTAGAGCACGACCTCCATGAACTCGGCGAAAGTGATGCGGCCCTGGGCGCGAATCCGGCGGCGCAGTTCGGCCTCAACCAAGGGGTTTCCGCGGCGGCGGGGCTCCGGACGAGAAGGCTGCTGGAGACAGGCGGCCATACCGCGGGCATATTCGTCCCGCCTCGCGCCTCTCCCTGCGTCCGCGTAGTAGGGCGGGTTGCCAACCCGCCCTGCCACAGGCCTGTGTCAGGGCGCTGCCGCTTCGCCCTCGTCGGCCTCCGCCGCCGGGGCGCGTCCCAGCTCGGAGTCGGCCTTGATCACGTGCCAGGCCGTGTCGGCGAGCTTACGATTGCGGTTCCGGCTCTCGCGCTGCAGCCGCCGATGCGCGTCCTCCTCGCTCAGTTCGAGGCGGCGCATCAGGACGCCCTTGGCACGCTCGACCAGCTTTCGGGAGGCATAGGACTCGCGCAAGTCGGTAAGCTGTTGGCTGAGCTGCCGCAGGTCCCGAGCCCGGGCCGCGGCCAGCCAGACCGCCGCGACCAGCGACTGGGCGGTTGCTGGTTCCACCAAGTGCATCAGCGCGCCGCTCTGGTGGGCGAGCCCAAGGCTCTCCGGCGAGGCCCCCGTCGTCAGCACGACCAGTGCCGGTCCGCCATGGGCGGCTGTTCGCCTGAAGGTGTGAGCTGCGGAGGGGTCGGAGTCGCTCACTCGCAGCACCACGACGCTCGGATTGAGCTCGCGCACGCGGTCGTAGGCGGCCGGGTTGCTGAGTGAGAAGGGACGCACTGCGTACCCCGAGTCGCGCAGCGCGCGGGTGATGTGGTGGGCGACAGTCGGGGTATCGGCGACAACAGCGACGCGGATCTGCTCTTCCGGCTCGGCGTAGGCGGGCATTGGCTCCCTCCCACAACAAAGCGCCTTCCATTCCCACCGGAACGGAGGGCAGCCATTGCCCGGCGGCCTCCGGCCACCCTGGCCGGTTCAGCCGCGCGCTATTATCGGAGTGCACTGTACCAGCACATACGGCGCTAGGCAAGAGGCGAGTGTCGCGTTATTCTGACACGCTCTGTCCGCCCCAGTGCCGCGGTCAGGCAGCCGTCACCAGAGGTGAGTCAAGGCACCGGAGATCCGCGGCCAGTAGATCGCCACCGCGGCCACCGCGGCCCAGACGACGAGGTTGGCAAGGAACGGCCGGTCCGAGATGATGATGCGATCCGGGTCGCCGCCTTCTCCCCGCTGGTGGATAAGGTAGAGGTAACGGAAGATGCCGAAGATGACGCAGGGGATGGTCGCGATCAGGCCGTGGCCGCCCACTTCCTTGACCGTCCGCACGTCTACGGTGTAGAGGCAGTAGCCCATGAGAGTCGAGGCGGTGACCACCGCGATCATCTGGTCCAGCAGGTAGGGCGTGTACTCCGTCAGGCTGGCGCGGTGGGCGGAGGCGTTGTCCTCCAGCAGCACCAGTTCGTGGCGTCGCTTGCTCAGCGCGATGAAGAGGGCGAGCAGCAGCGTGCAGATCAGCAACCAGTGGGAGATAGGCACCGAGATGGCCGCCGCGCCCGCCGCCGCCCGCAGCACGAAGAAAATCGCGACCGCCATCACGTCGAGGATCACGATGTGCTTGAGCGCGAACGTGTAGAGCAGGTTCAGCCCCAGGTAGGAGATCGCGATCAGCGTGAAGGTCTCGCCGAGCGGCCACGAGAGCCCCACGCCCACGGCCGCGCTCACCACCGCCGCCGCGATCGCCAGGGACGGGCTCAGCCGGCCGGAGGCGATGGCCCGGTTGCGCTTGGTCGGATGCTGGCGATCCTGCTCGGCGTCAACCACATCGTTGAGCAGGTACACGCTGCTCGACAGGAGGCAGAAGAGGCAGAAGGCTGCTACGCTCCCAATGAGGGCGGGCACGACTAGCAGCTGGCGGGCGAACACGATCCCGGCGAAGACGAAGACGTTCTTCGTCCACTGCCGGGGTCGCATGGCCTCGATGAGGGAGTGCAACACGGGCGAAGTCATCCGCGCATATCATACCACGCGGCCGGACGTTCGACCAGTTGACCGCTGTCGGCAGGTATGCGTCACCCGGAGAAGGAAAACGCGGAGGGCCGTACCAGCCCCGCGCCCCTCGGACGCGGGATGGCCGGACAGGCATGGCGATGAGACGAGAGCCGTTCGACCGGACGAAGCTCGAGCTGAGGCCGCTGGCCGAACGGCAGCACGACATGACGATCGCTGACGTGCTGCCGCTCGAGGCCGCGGGGCCGCCATTCGAGCATCCCGATCTGCCCAAGCTGGCTGATCGCATCGTCGAGGCGCGGGGTCGGTCGGGCGAGGTCATCGTCCTGATGGGCGCGCATGTCATCAAGCAGGGGCTCTCCCGATTCCTCGTTGATCTGGTGGAGCGCGGAGTGGTCACCTGCCTCGGGATGAACGGCGCCTGCGCGATCCACGACTACGAACTGGCGCGGGTCGGGGCCACAACAGAGAGCGTCGCGCGCTACATCCGCAGCGGCGAGTTCGGCCTCTGGCGGGAGACGGGCGAGATCAACGAGATCGTCAGCAGGGCCGGCCGCGAGAGGGGGTTCGGCGCCGCGGTGGGGGAGGAGATCGAGAAGGGCGGGTTCCCGCATCGGGACATCAGCCTTCTTGGCGCCGCCCATCGGCTCGGCATCTCCGCCACCGTGCATGTCGGCATCGGCCTCGACATCATCCACGAGCATCCCAGCTTCGATGGCGCCGCGACCGGCGCCGCGTCCTACCGGGACTTCCTCACGTTCGCCGAGCATGTGCGCCATCTCGAGGGTGGCATCTTCGTCTGCCTGGGGAGCGCGGTGACCGGGCCGGAGGTCTACCTGAAGGCGCTGGCGATGGCGCGCAATGTCGAGCACCAGCAGGGCAGGGAGATTCGCCGCATCACCACAGCCGTCTTCGATCTCGCCGACCTCGGCGACGACCTCAGCCACGAAGCGCCGAAGAGCGACGCGCGGTACTACTTCCGGCCCTGGAAGACCATCCTGATCCGCACCGTCGCCGACGGTGGTGAGAGCGTCTACATCAAGGGAAACATGCGGGAGACGGTGCCGGCGCTGCACCGGGCGGTGCTCCAGCGAATGGGCGGTTCGGCGTGACGGAAGGTCGCCTCGACCAGATCCTCTCGCGCTTCCCCCACGTGACCATCGCGGTGGCAGGCGACTACTTCCTGGATAAGTACCTCGAGATCGCACCCGAGCTGAGTGAGACTTCGCTGGAAACAGGGCTCGAGGCGCGGCAGGTGGTCGGAGTGCGATGTCAGCCGGGCGCGGCGGGCACCATCGTCTCGAACTTGTGCGCGCTGGGCGTCGGGAGGGTGTTGTGCATCGGATTCGTGGGTGATGACGGGGAGGGATTCGAGCTGGTGCGCGCCCTGCGGTGGATGGGCGCGGAGGTCGAGGGGATGCTCGTGCGGGCCGATCGGTTCACCCCCACTTACTGCAAGCCAATGCTGCGTCAGCCTGACGGGACGGTCCGCGAGCTGGAGCGGCTCGACACCAAGAACCGCGCGCCCGTGCCGGCCGACCTGGAGGAGACACTCATCGCCTCCCTCCAGGCGGCGGCCACGGAGGCGAACGCGGTGGTCGCCCAGGACCAGGTGCAGGAAGCCGAGTGCGGTGTCATCACCACGCGGATGCGGGAGGCGCTGGCGGACCTGGCCGAGGCCCACCCGAGCGTGAGTTGGTTAGGAGATTCGCGCTCGCGGATCGGCGACTACCGAAACCTGATCACCAAGCCGAATCGCGAGGAGGCCTGCCGCGCGATGCACCCCGATTCGCCGCCCCACGACCCACAGCAGGCTCTTGCCTGCACGGCCGCACTGGCCGCGCGGGTGGGACGTCCGGTGTACATGACTCTTGGCGCAGAAGGGATGGCGCTGGTGACGCCAGAAGAGGCGCAGGCGATCCCCACGGCAAGACTCACCGGAAAGCTGGACATCGTGGGCGCGGGCGACAGCGCGACCGCGGGCATCGTGGCAGCCCTGGCTGCGGGTGCGAAGCTGGAGGAGGCCGGGATCGTCGGCAACATCGTGGCCTCGATCACGGTCCAGCAGATCGGGACGACCGGGACGGCCACGCCCGAGCAGGTGCGGAGCCAGTTCGCCCGGTATCAGCAGGTGTGGCAAGAGCTGCCGCCACCTGAGCCAATCCAGGGAGTGAAGAGATGACGACAACCACAGAGACGCAAGACCGGATGCGGTGGTTTCATCAGGCGCGCTTCGGGATGTTCATCCACTGGGGCGTGTACGCGATCCCGGCCCGGGGCGAATGGGTGATGTACAACGAGAACATCCCCGCGCGGGAGTACGCGCCTCTCGCGCAGCGCTTCGACCCGCGCCGGTTCGATCCGGACGCCTGGGCCGCGCTCGCCAAGGGGGCCGGGATGAAGTACATGGTCCTGACCTCGCGACACCACGATGGCTTTTCGCTATTCGACAGCAAAGTGTCTGACTTCACCGCGCCAAAGACCGCCGCGGGCCGCGATCTCCTCGCGGCCTATGTGCGCGCCTGCCGGCGCGCCGGGCTGAAGGTCGGGTTCTACTACTCCCTGCTCGACTGGCGCTTCCCGGGCTACTTCGGCGGACCCGAGAAGGACCCGGCGGGCTGGGAGCAGTGCGTCCGCTACTGGCACGCGCAGGTGCGAGAGCTGTGCACGCAGTACGGCAAGCTCGATCTGCTGTGGTATGACGGCGGCTGGGTGCCATGGACGAGAGGCGATCGGGGCTCCAAGTCCGCGCCGCTTGAGGACCCGTGGCGGGCGAAGGAATGCAACGCCATGGTCCGGGAGCTTCAGCCCCACATCATCATCAACAACCGCTCGGGCACGGAGCGCGCGAGTGTGCCCGAGGACTACGACACGCCCGAGCAGCACGTCACCGCCTCCACCGGCGGCCGCGCCTGGGAGTCGTGCATGACCATCAACGACAACTGGGGCTACTGCGCGGGGGATCACAACTGGAAGACCACCACTCAGCTCATCCACAACCTGGTCCGGTGCGCGAGTGGAGGAGGCAACTACCTGCTGAACGTCGGGCCCAAGGCCGATGGCGCCATTCCCGCTCCTTCGGTGAAGCGCCTCCAGGAGATTGGGGAGTGGATGCAGGTGAATGGCGAATCCATCTACGGCTGCGGGGTCGCGCCGTTCGGCGCGGGCGCGTCGGGGCTGACGACGGCCAAGGGCAACACTGTGTACGTGCACGTGTTCTGCTGGCCGGGCGAGGAGCTCTACCTCCCGCCGGTGAAGGCGCGCCTGCTATCCGCCCGCCTCCTCGCTAGCGGCGACAAGCTGAAGGTGGACCAGCGGCCCGATCGCGTTTTCCTGCGGGGCCTGCCGCGCCAGGCCCCCGACCGGCTGGATAGCGTGATCGTGCTGAAGGTGGAGGGCTGAGGCCAGTCGGCCTCGGCCCTGACGGCACGCCCTTACTTGGCGGCGACCGTCGCGACCTCCCGGCAGCAGGCCGGCAGGCTTCCGCTCGCCACGTGCGCGCGGATGCACTCGCAGCAGGTGCCGCGGCGCGCGCAGTCCTCGCTGCTGCACGGGCAGGCCTCCGCGTTGCTCTTCAGGTTGGGGCACGACTTCTCAGCCATGAGATCCTCTTTCAGGAACGGGTTGCTCTCTTCGGTAGGCGCTGCCTTACCCGCCCACCTCTGTGAACCGAGCCAGCCTGCGGAGCGCTTCCAGCTTCTCGCGATCCGCCAGCTTCGCCCGGTCCACGGTCTCGCGCAGCATCTCGATCGAGCGGTCATAGGTCGGCCGGTCCACCGGGTAGGGAATGCCATCCTTTCCCCCGTGGGCGAAGCTGAACGTGGCCGGGTCGCGCACGCTCGCCTTCGCCCCGTAGACGAGGTCGGCGATCAACGCCAGCGCGCGAATCGTCTTTGGGCCCACCCCAGGTCGGGCGAGCAGCGCCTCGAAGTTCTCCGGCGGATGATCGTAAGTCTTCAGCAGGATGCGCTCGAACGAGTCCGGCCGGATGTCCGCCGCGATGATGCCATGCCGGCCGGGGAGAGACAGCTCCTGCGCTTTCCTCAGCTCCGCGGCGAGCTTGTCCGGCGGCTCGCCGGCGAGCAGGGCGCTGGCGCGGCGCGCCTCCTCGCTCTCATGGGCCACCAGGTTGAGCACGAGCTGGGCCTTGTGTGCGGTCACCACCGCGGCGTGGGGCTCGTCCACGAAGTCCTCCACGCTGGTGGAGAGCCAGTGGTAGCGCCGCGCCCAGCCGGTGGCGTCGTTCATGCCCTGCTGCACCACCGCCCAGTCGCCGCGGGCGGTGAAGAGAAAGCAGTGGTGGTAGAGCTGGTAGCCGTCCTGGAGCGCGGTGTTGTCCACCTTGGCCGATATCTTGCTGGCATAGACCAGCTCGGTCGCGGGCCGCGCGACCGAGTGGCGTTCTGCATGAGAGATGATCTCAGCCGGCGTCTTGCGAGAGGCCGCGCCCTTGCCGCCGGCGAGGAACAGGCCCAGGTCTGACTCGCGGCCGTGCACCGCCTCCTTCAGCGCGCCCGTGGTGGTGGTGGTCAGGCCCGAGCTGTGCCAGTCGAAGCCGAGCACGCAGCCCAGGGCCTGGAACCAGTGCGGATCGGCGACGCGCGCCAGCACCTCCTCCGGCCCGAACTCCTCCACGATCACCCGCACGATCTCCCGCGAGAGCAGGACCATGCGGGAGAACAGCCAGCGCGGCGCGCGGCCCCCGTGGAGTGGGAGATTGGCGGTGCCGGTCCTCACGGTCAATAGGACGGGTACGGCTTCTTCAGCGGCAGCGTTACCGGCTGGTGGGTGCGGAAGGACAGAATCGCCGCCCAGGCGCACTCCAGCGCGTAGCGGCCCTCCTCCCCTGGAGTGAGCGGGGGCTTGTCGTTGAGCACGCAATCCGCGAAATGTGCGATCTCGCCGACGTGGCCTGAGGGATGGTAGGCGGAGGTGATGAGGTCGGTGTCATCGCCCATGCGGCCGAAGTGATGCACCTCCTCCACCGCGGGATGGTACGCCTTCATGCCGCGGTGGATGCGCATCTCGCCGCCGCGCTCCAGGCGGACGCCTCCCTCGGTGAAGAAGATGCTGGTATGCCCGCCGTAGTTGCTCGGCTGATTCGCGCCGCCGTCAATGATCCCGATCGCCCCGTTCTTGAACCGCCAGAGCACCACCAACTGGTCGTCGGGGAGGGTGGGCTCGCGGTCGGTGTAGATGAAGGTCCCGGCCTCGGCGTAGATGCGCTCGACCGGCCCGAAGAGCCAGGGGAGGAAGTGGAAGTCGTGGATCACGCCCTCGATGGCGGTGCCCCCGCTCTTCTTCGGATCCCAGAACCAGCCCGTGCGCTTGCGCAGCCACTCGCCGCGCATGTGGTGGGAGCTGTAGATGCGGATCGGCTTGCCCAGCTCCCCGGTCTCGACCATCTCCTTCACCCGGCGGACGGCCGCGGAGTGCGGCCTGGGGAAGGCGATCATGAGCTTGACGCCGGCCTGCTTGCAGGCCGCCAGGGCGCGGTCCGCGTCATCGAGGTTGATCGTGAACGGCTTCTCGCAGAGCACGTGCTTGCCGGCCTTGGCCGCCGCGACCACCTGGTCGGCGTGGGCGAACGGCGGCGAGCAAATGTCCACCGCGTCCACATCATCGCGGGCGAGCAGCTCGTCGAGGCTGGTGGTCCAGGGCACATCCCCGGCCATGTGGGCCGTGTTCTTCGCCAGCTCCTGGTCCACGTCCATCACCGCAGTGATCTTGGCCTGCTTCTCCAGGCTCATCCAGCACGACACATGGTTCGCGCCGATGCCGGCCCCGCACACCATGCCTACCCGCAGCCTGTCCTTCGCCATCGTTCTCTCTCCTCTCGCGGTCGTGTCGCTACAGGCCGAGGCGGCGCAGCGCCTCCCGGCTCTTGACGGCCACCTCATCCGCGGTCTCCGCCGTGCCGGGGACCTCCAGGGTCAGGTAGCCTTCGTACCCGATCTCGCGCGCCGCCGCCGCGACGTCGGGGAAGTCCACCATCCCCTCGCCGATGATGGCGAGCTCACGTCTGCCGGCCGTGCGCCGCAGATCCTTCACGTGCATCATCGCGATCCGCCGGCCGAGTTTGCGGATGTCACTGGCCGGGTCAGCGTCCTGCGCGGTCGCGTTGCCGACATCGTAGTACACCTGGCAGGCGGCCGACCCGACACGGGAGACGATCTCGATCAGGTCGTCCGCCGTGCGCGCCAGGGCCTGCCCGACGTTCTCGACTGCGTAGACCACGCCCGCCTTCTCGGCCTCCGGCGCACAGGTCTTCAGCAGCTCGACCAGGTGGCCGCGGGCTTGCGCGGGCGACAGCGAGTCCGGCTGGCCGACCGGCAGCAGGATCACCTTCGCTCCCACCGCGGCAGCGAGGGGCGCGGCCTGGCGCATGATCTGCGCGGCCTGCGCCCGGACGCTGGGGTCGGGGCTGGAGGGGTAGAAGCGCCAGAGCACGCCGAGACAGAGCGAGCTGATCTCGATCCCGGCCCGCCCGGCGGCCTCCCCCACGGCCGCCACCCGCTGGGCGGTGAACTCCTCGGGCCAGTGCAGGCCCAGGCCGGTGTTGCCGAAGTCGCCGATGTCCACCTCGTAGCCGTGGTAGCCGAACTCGGCCGCCTTCCGCACGGCCTCGAGCAGGGGGTACTTCCGCTCGATGCAGATCGAATGCAGGGAGAGCTTCATCGGGTCCCTTGCTTCCTCAGAGACTCTGACCGAACGTGTGTGGCGGCTTTCCCCGTTCGGCAGGAGCTTGCTCCTGCCCCGCCCTCTGCCAGGCATCGGGGGGTTACTGGAGGCTCCTGGGAGATCCCTGCGGGGGTTCTGTGGCGGCCAGCGGATGTCCTCTGGCGAGTGAGGGGCCAGGGAAGTGGAGGCGAGAGGGGCCCGCGATGTCCTTGGCCGCGGCCGGCGACTACCTGAAGCGGTAAGTGATGCGGCCTCGGGCCGGATCGTACGGGCTGAGCTCGAGCTTCACACTGTCGCCGGGGAGAATGCGGATGCGGAACTTGCGCATCTTCCCCGAGGCCTGGGCCAACACCAGCACGCCGCTCTCCAGCTCCACACGGTACATCGTGTTGGGCAAGACCTCACGCACGATCCCTTCAGCTTCGATGAACTTCGGTAACGCTTTCCCCACGCGCTCTCCCTTGACACGATGAGCTTATCATATGCCGGCGCCTGCGGCAAGCCTACAAATCGTCCTCACCTCTGCTCAGGCGCTTCCGCGCCCGGTCCCTTTTCGGGATCGGGCGTCACAGCCGGACCCGGCTGCTGGCTCTGGGTCTCGGGCTGCAGCACGTAGGTGTGCTTGAGGTCCGCAGAGCGAAGGCTGGTCGGCTGGGCCTGAGCGATGTCACTCAGCGCCCGCTTCAGGTCGGCTTCGGGGAAGGTCTCGCGCTGCGAGCGGCTGACAGGAAGAGACAGCAGCTTGCCCTCACGGCTTATGCTGTCCGCTCTGACCACTATCTCCTCGGCGTTGTCACCGTCGAGGACCAGCCGATAGCCGTCCCGTCCAAGGGTGAGAGTGCCTTCGGCCGCGGGCGAGGCCTTGCCAGACTCATAGATCATCAGTTTCCATGGCGGTGGGGGTGGCGGGAGTGGGCCGCCTCCCCCAGACGCCCCACCAGGAACGGACGCGCCGCCGCCGCATCCCGCGAGGAGCGCGGCCGCCAGGCACGACAAGCAGGCGAGCGCGGTGTAGCGGATCCCTGCCTTGCCTCTGAGGGTCATCTGTTCGTTACCTCCCTTTCGTGCACTGCTACCGCACTGGGCCGGGGCCGTTCCCCTTAGCGGCCCTCGACCTCTGTGCTTTCTCAGCTCGGCCCGGTGCTCTTGCCGTTGAACTCCGTCAGCACTGACCGGCTGTTCAGCACCCCGGCCATCTTGGCGCTGGCAGGTCCGCCCTCAGCCCCCGTACCCTCCATGGCCATCGCCGCGCGGTCCGTGTCCTCGGCGAGCATGATGACACCGCGCTGGTAGTCAAAGCGCCAGGTGATCTCATCGGTGGTAATGATGCTCACGCGAGCCTGGCGCGACCCATCGGGCGCGTCGATGGTCTGGGACAGCTTCCTGGTCGCGGTAGTCCTGACCTTGACGCACGGCCGCCCTTTGACCTGCTCCTGCGCGAGCAGCTTCGATTCGTACGAAAAGGGCTCGGTCTCTCCGGTCACCGGATTGGTGAGACGGGTTACGCCCTTCCACTTGTCCCCAACCTTCAGGGCGCGCTCCGGGAAGATGCCAACTCCGCCCAACAAGAACGCGTCATCCGGCATGAACGCGAGGCCGATCGTGCCGATGGCCGCCGGCTCTCCCGAGAGCAGCTCGGCCGTCTTGATCTCGCCCCGGGAGGTGACCTCGTAGTTTGCCACCGCGGGCTGCACCGGGGTGGACTGCTGCTGTCCCTGGCTCTTCATCTTCACCGTGCCAGAGACGATCTGGGCTTGCACTTGCAGGTCGCCGTTGGGCTTGGTGTCGAGCACCTCGGCCACCACCTTCATCTGGAGCGACACCTCCGCCTTGGCCGTGGTCAGGCCCTTCTGCACATCGAGTTGGGCCCTCGCCGAGCCGGAGTAGTTGTAGGTGACCTTGTCGCCCTTCGCCAGTCGGTATCTCAGGACCAGGCCCTGGTCGCCGGCCGAGTGCGCGATCCCGACGAGCGCGATCAGCGCGACCACGAGACCTGCACTGCTGCGGTTCGCTCTCCGCATCTTCCTCCCCCCCTCCTCCCGCCGCTGGCGGGTCAGGAGTTGCTAGCTCCGTCGCGGGTCGCTAGTCCTGCGCGAGCTCAGCGCCCAACTTCACACCCGCGACAATGTCCCCGATGCGCTTGTTGTTGGGGTCGGTGGGCTCGCCGGCCAACCCGGCGACCACGTCGTTCAGGCTGCTCCAGGTGGTGGCCATATACCCGAGCATCTTCGGCGTGGCCTCTCGGCGGGCCACCGCGATGAACCGCCGGATGCTCTCGACCTTGTTCCAACCGGCCGGCCAGACGCGGAAGCCCTTCTCCTGGAAGAACCGCACCGAGGGGAAATCGTCCATCACCTCGTAGTGCCAGTCGCACATCACGATGTCCTTCGGCACCAGGCCAACGGCGGGGTAGGTGTCGTTCTCGCTGCCTTCCCACAACCCATAGCCCATGGCCTTCCCGTCGAGGAAGCGATCGCCCCACATCTGCATCTCGACACCCCGGCGACCGACGAGATGGCCGTGCAGGTCGTTCACGGACTTGGCGAAGAGTTCGGCGTTGGGTGTCCCCGTGCAGCGGGGGCACTGCCCGATGATGAAGACCTCGTCCATGCCCACATGGAAGGCCTTCGCCTGGAACGCGTCGAGCAGCTCATCGCAGAGATCGAACACGATCTGGTTGACATCGGGGTGATTCGGGCACCAGCTCATGCAGTAGAAGTCCTTCGCGGTCGTGTCCGCCTCCGGGGCCTCGTCGAACTCGGGATGGGAGCGCAGCAGCGCCGCCGGCTGCTTCCCCCAGGACTGGTGGCCCAGGCAGTTGTACATGGGGACGAGCTCGATCCCGTGACTCCGCGCGAGGGCGGCCAGGCGTCGGGCGTCGGCCGCGTCCAACGAGTCGGGCTCCGCCGCCTCCGGATGGCTGGTGTAAGCGAAATGGCCGTTGAACTCCACGATCACCCAGTTGAGCCCCAGAGAGGGCGCGATCTCCCCGATCAGGCGCTCCAGCGCCGGTAAGCTCCACTTGCGCCCTGCCCCAACGTGAATGCCTCTTCGCTCCACTGCTGTCTCCTTTGGGCCGGGCCTTGCCGCAGTTCACAGCCCGGCGCGGGGTTGTTACTGCGGGCGCAGCGGGATTCCTCTCCCGGAGAGTCTCTTGGATCAGGATATCGCCCTGATCCAAGAGACCTCAGCGGAGAGGCGTCAGGCTTGACCAGAGGGATTCTCTTCCATTACGGGCGTTACCGCAATGCAACAGAATCCGCAAGCCCGAGTTCGCCCCCACCGGCAGGCCGCCAACGGCCAAGGCATGAGCAAAAGGCGGCGGGAAATGGCAGGTAGAAGCGGAAGAAGCGCTCGGCACACGCAGGGAATCGGGTGGTACGCCCGAGAGGACTTGAACCTCTGGCCTTGGGGTCCGCAACCCCACGCTCTATCCAACTGAGCTACGGGCGCGCAGACCGTATGCTAGCATAGGTAGGGCGAAAAGACAAGGAGATGCGCCGGCCGACCGCGGTTCAGAGCAGGCGCCAGGCGGGGCGGCGGCGAACTGTCCTGCCGCGCGCGGCAAGCGAGGGGCTGAGCATGGCCGAGGAAGAGAAACTGAGAGGGAAAGGCCCGAAGATCCTGGTAGTGGATGACGAGGCAGCGGTCTGCCATCTGGCGGGCGCCTGCATCCGTCACGGCCTGGGGGAGGATTACCAGGTCTCCTATGCCCGCAATGGCAAGAAGGCCTTGGCGGCAGTGCAGAAGGATCGGCCCGACCTGATCCTGCTGGATATCTTGATGCCGGTAGTTGACGGATTCGAGGTCTGCCGGCAACTGAAGGGGTCAGACGCGACCAAGGACATCCCGGTTGTGTTCCTGACCGCCCTGGGCAAGGAGGATGACATCGAGCGGGGCCTGGCCCTGGGCGGGGACGGCTACGTGGTCAAGCCGTTCAACGCGGTGACCCTGGCGGCGCAGATCTCCGAGCTGCTCGCCCCGGACAGAGAGCAGGCCCAGTAACCGTCCGAGAGGCGGCCCCACCTTCGGCGAGCGGGCGGCGCCTGAGGCGATGGAGGCTGGCGTGGCTGAGGCGGAAGCGGAGGGCACACAGCGCTACGTCGGCGCGGATATCGGGGGCACGAACCTCCGCGCCGGAGTAGTGGACGAGGTCGGCCACATCCTCGGCGAGGCCCGCCGGCCGGCCCTGGCGGAGAGCGGCCTCCGGGCAGCGGTGGAGCGCTCCATTGGGGCGATCGAAGAGGCGATCGCCAATGCCGGGCTCACGGCGAAGGACATCCGCGCGGTCGGCCTGGGGGTGGCCGGGGCACTCCGGTCGCGGGAAGGCATCTGCGTCTACTCCCCCAACTTCACTGACTCCCGCGGCGTGCCCGTGCTGCCACCTATCCGGGCCGCCCTGGACCTACCCGCGTTCATGCTCAACGACGTCGCCGTACAGACTCTCGGCGAGCACCAGTTCGGCGCCGGCCGCGGCTACGACAACATGGTGATGATCGCTCTCGGCACAGGCATCGGGGGGGGCGCGATCATAGACGGGGACCTGCGGATTGGCCCCACCGAGGGCTTCGCCGAGGTGGGGCACATGACCATCGAGCCCGAGGGGCCCTTCTGCGGCTGTGGTAACCGCGGCTGCTGGGAAGCGCTGGCGGGACGCGACGCCATCGTGCGGCGGGCGGTCGCGAAGATCCAGCAGGGACGGCAGACCGCGATCGCCGAGATGGTGAACTACCGCCTGGGCTCGATCACGCCCGCGCTCATCTCTCGCTGCGCGGAGCAGGGGGATGCCACGGCGACAGAGGTGCTGGCCGAGACCGGCTACTACCTGGGCCTGGGCATTGCCAACCTCATCCAGCTCTACAACCCGGAGGCGCTGGTCATCGGCGGCGGCATCGCCCAGGCCGGCCGCTTGCTCTTCGAGCCCATCCTGCGCACGGTGCGCGCCCGCGCGCACATGGTGCCGGCCGCGAGTTGTCGCATTCTGCCCTCCCAGCTTGGCGACGACGCGGGCATCATCGGAGCGGCGGTGCTGGCTGCCCGGGAGGTGGGCCGTGCGGAAGCCGAGCCGCTCCCGGCCGCCTCTCCCGAGAGCGCCTTCCCCGACGGACCCGCCTCCTGAGAGTTCGCGTGTGGCGTTGTGACACGCCTGGCCTCTCGTGTGGCATAGGCCTGTCAGCATCAGGGTTTGGCCGCTTGTTGTGCTGCGATCCGCTAGTGCCCAAAACCCCCCAATGTGTTAGAATGACACCGGGATGGGTTTCCGGTTGAGGCCGCTGCGGGAAGCATAGGGGGGCGCGGAAGCCAGCCTGCGGGAACCGCGAGGAGAAGGTGCGTTGGCGCGTTTTTTCCGAATACTGAGCTGGGTGGCGCTGGTGGCCGTTGCGGTCATCTTCCTCCAGCAGTGGGCGCAGAGGGGGGAAGGCAAGGTCGAGCACCCTGACTTCACGACCTTGATGCGCGACGTCGAGCAGAACAAGGTCACCGACCTCACCATCTACCCCAAGAACAGGGGCGAGGGCCACCTGATCAGGGACAACAAGCCGGTGAAGTTCGTCGTCACTCTGCCCGACGACGAAACCCTCTACATTCCGGTTGCCCGCGCGCACGGCGTCCCCATCACGATGGAGCAGCCCTCCGTCTCCGACTTCTGGGTGAGCAGCATCTTCTATCTTCTGATCACCGGGCTGCTCATCCTGGGCTTCTGGATCTTCGTGGTGCGTCAGACGCAGAGCAGTGGGAGCCAGGCGCTCTCTTTCGGGCGGAGCCGGGCTCGCCGCAACCCGGAGACGGGGCCGAAGTACACCTTCGACGATGTGGCGGGCGTGGACGAGGCCAAGAGCGAGCTGATGGAGGTCGTCGAGTTCCTGAAGAACCCCCGCAAGTTCCAGGCGCTCGGCGCGCGCATCCCCAAGGGGGTGCTGCTCGTGGGTCCGCCGGGGTCGGGCAAGACCCTGCTCGCCCGGGCGATCGCAGGCGAGGCCGGGGTGCCGTTCTTTCACATGAGCGGCTCCGAGTTCGTCGAGATGTTCGTCGGCGTCGGCGCCTCCCGCGTCCGCGATCTCTTCGAGCAGGCGAAGGCCAATCGCCCCTGCATCGTGTTCATTGACGAGATTGACGCCGTGGGCCGTCAGCGCTTCGCCGGACTGGGGGGCGGGCACGACGAGCGCGAGCAGACGCTCAACCAGTTGCTGGTGGAGATGGACGGCTTCGACCCCAACTCGGGGGTCATCCTGATCTCGGCCACCAACCGGCCGGACGTGCTGGACCCGGCGCTGCTGCGGCCGGGCCGATTCGACCGCCACATCCAGGTGGATAACCCGGACCTGCGCGGGCGGGCCGCTATTCTGGGCGTTCACGTGAGAGGCAAGCCCCTGGAGGAGGAGGTGGACCTGGAGGTGCTGGCGCGCCGCACGCCCGGGTTCTCTGGCGCCGACCTCGCCAACATGATCAACGAGGCCGCGCTGCTGGCCGCCCGACGCAATCGCACCAAGATCGCGATGCCGGACTTCGAGGACTCGATCGAGCGGGTGGTGGCCGGGCCAGAGCGCAAGAGCCGCATCATGTCCGAGCACGAGAAGAAGGTGCTCGCCCAGCACGAGGTGGGGCACGCGGTGCTGGCGGAGCTGCTCCCTCACGCCGACCAGGTGCACAAGGTCTCGATCCTCCAGCGCGGCCTGGCCCTGGGCTATACCCTCCAACTGCCGGCCGAGGATCGCTACCTCATGAGCCGCAGCGAGCTCCAGGATCGGATCACCGTGTTCCTCGGGGGGCGCGTCTCTGAGCAGCTTGCTTTCCAGGAGGTGACCACCGGCGCGGCCGACGATCTCAAGAAGGCGACCGCGATGGCGCGCCTCATGGTCACCGATTTCGGCATGAGCGAAACCCTGGGGCCCATCGCCCTCGGCCGCCGCTCCGAGCAGCCGTTCCTGGGCCGGGACATCATGGAGGATCGCAACTACTCGGAGCAGGTCGCCTCGACCATTGACAAAGAGGTGGCGACCATCATCGAGGATTGCTACGCGCGCGCCAAGCGGCTCCTGACCGAGCACACCGATGAGGTCCGTCTGGTGGTGGGGGTGCTCCTGCAGAAGGAGACGCTCAGCGGAGACGAGATCCGCGCCATCATGCGCGGCGACCAGACGCCCTCGGAAGGGGTCGCCGCGGCGAAGCCCAGCGCGCCGATGACCACCGTCGTCGCTCCACCGGCCGACGCCGCCCCGCCCCACGGCGGCGAGCAACCCCAGCCGGCCTAGCGGGGGGATTGCCCAGACCTGCTGCCGCTGGTGGGAGCCCCGCCTGCCCTGAGCGAAGCCGAAGGGTCCCCGGGGCGACCGTCGTTCCCCTGTGAGCTACCCCAGCGCCTTGGCGACCTCGGCCAACTGCTCCATGATGGGCAGCTTGTTCGGACACTTGGGCTCGCAGGTCTCGCAGCGCGTGCAGCTCTCGGCGCGCTTCCCCTCCTTCATGTCGGCGTATTCCCGGCGGGCCCACTCCGTCAGCCCGTAGACGCGCGCCAGGTTGTAGAGGCGGAAGTTGCCGGGGATGTCCACCCCGTTCGGGCAATCCATGCAGTAGCCGCAGGCCGTGCAGAACTTGCTCCCGAGCGCGGCGAACTCGTCCAGGACGCGGTCCATGCGCGCGTGGTCCTCGGCGTTCGCTCCCTCGAAGGTCTCGACGGTGGCTACGTTCTCACGCAGCATCTCCACCGTGTTCATCCCGGAGCACGCGCAGCTCACATCCGGGTTGGCCAGCACGAACCGCAGAGCGGCCGCCGCCGTGGTGTGTGCGCCGCCTGGGATGAGCTGCTGAAGCTGAGGCGCGGGGCTGGCCAGCATGCCCCCAGCCACCGGGCACATCACCACCACCCCCACGCCCAGCTCGCCCGCGCGCTTGATGGTGGGCGCGTAGCCGCGGTCCAGCAGGTTGTAGGGGATGGTCAGGCTGTCGAAGAGCCCGGTCTCGACAAGCTTGGTGAAGTTCTCGGGCGCGTCGTGGCCGGTGAAGCCGATATGGCCGATGAGCCCCTCGCTGCGAGCCCGGTCGAGCGCCGCCAGCGCGCCGCCCTTCTTCACCAGGTATGGCAGCGCATCCAGGCTGAACCAGCCGACCTGGTAGAACTCCAGGTAGTCCACCCCCAGGGTCTCCATCTGGAGATCCATCGCCTTGCGATAGCTGTCCCCGGTGGTTTCCGGGCCCACCCCGGTCTTGCCGGAGACGATCAACCCGCGGCTCCTGCCCTTCAGGCCACCTGCCACCAGGTGCTGGCAGCGTTGGTTGATATACCCGTACGTGGTCTCGAAGTAGTTGATGCCGGCCGCAATCGCCGCGTCCACCACCTGCGCGGCCAGCTCCGGATCGTGCTCTGGCAGCCGCATGCATCCCATCGCCAGCGCCGACACCTGGAGGCCAGTCTTTCCGAGAGGACGGTACTTCATGGCACCTGCCTTCCAACAGCTCAGCGGAATAACCCCTCTGTCCCGAAGATTCGACGAGCGGGCGTGGACTCCTTGGGCGAGTTGCCGCAGCTTCCGTGTTCCACAGAAGGAACCGGGCCGGGCGGAGAGATAGAGGAGACTCGCTGGCAAGCCAGGGGGGCTGCGGCCTGTCCCGAGCGTAGCCGAGGGAAGCAACTCCCGCAGGCTTGAGCAGATGGGAGTGGCCATGGAGTACACGAAAGGCAGCCTCGGGCGCGTCTTCGCCGCGCGGCTCGTAGATGGGGAGTCGGTCTACGACGCGGTGCATGAGATCGCTCGCCGTGAGGGCATCTCCTCGGCGGTGGTGTTCGCACTTGAAGGGATGAGGAGAGGCAAGGTCGTCACCGGGCCGGAGCGGCCCACCGGTAAGGTGGTGCCGCACTTGGAGGAGTTCGACGACGCGCGGGAGCTGGTCGGAGTGGGCACGATCTTCCCTCAGGCGGGCTTGCCCTCCACACGGCCGGCGGGCGAGCCTTCGCTGCACTTCCACGCCGGCATCGGGCGGGGCCAATCGGCGCTGGTAGGTTGCCCGAGGGTGGAGATGTCGGTCTACCTCGTGCTGGAAGTGATCATCATCGAGCTGGTCGGGCTGCAAGCGGAACGCGCTCTCGATCCCGCCTCTGGACTGCATCTGCTGCGGATACTCGACGCCGCGCCCTGATAGGCCTGTCCTTTCCTCGCCGGCAGGTGGCGAAGGAAGGGCTCTGGTCAAAGCCGAAGGTAGGGCGAAACCAATGGCCCGACCGACTCCTGTTCGTCAGGAGCTTGCTCCTGACCTAGACCCGTCCACGGCCCTCCTGCTATGGAGTTTCTTGCCTTACTGCTGCGCGGTTGCTGCGCAGCCCGCGCGGTATAGTGGTACTAGCCATGATGCAAGAAACTCCTCAGCGCAGAGCGTGACGCTTCCACAGGAGATTCTCTTGCATTACCCAGGCTGCGGGGTTGCTCCGCAGCCCCCGCTGGGCTATCACCGTAATGCAAGAGAATCCGCAGTTGCGCGTCCGCTTCAGGCGGACGCGATTTCCCTGGCTGGGACAGTGGCGTGAACCGCAATGTGAGGGTGGTGCTGGTCGTCTCCGTCATCTTCGGCGCCACCGCCGGCATCTACGAGTTCATCCTTCCCTACTACCTCAAGCAGCGCGGGCTCTCGTTCGAGAGCATGGGCGCGATCTTTGCGGTCTCGGCCGCCGGGATGCTGGCGCTGCGGATGGTGATGGGAGGGTTGGCCGACCGCTGGGGGCGGAAGCTCTTCTACAGCCTGTCGCTGGGCGGCAGCGCAGTCGCCATGGGCCTCACGCCCCTGAGCGCCTCGGTCTGGGGCCAGGGGCTGTTCAAGTCCCTGCGCGAAGCGATGACGGTGACGCGCGATACGCTGCACCCGGTGATCCTCTACGAGGAGAGCCGCGGGCGCTTCATGTACTTCATCGGCAAGACCCGCGGCTTCGAGTTTCTCTTCCAGGCGGCCGGCACGGTGGTATCGGGCGTCACGTTCGCCACTCTGGGTACCGGCGGCAATCTCTACCTGGCAGCCGCGCTCACGGCTCTTGCATTCGTGGTTTTCTCGCTCTTTTTCCGAGAGAAGTGGCGGCCGCAGCAAAGCCCGGGCCGGCTGGGTCTGCGCGATCTGCTTTCTTTCCGTATGCACCGGAATCTGAAGGTCATCACCATCTCGATCTTCATCTTCAACATCGGCATGACGATGAGCCACTGCTTCATCATGCCGCTGTTCTTCTCTGACAAGTTCGGCGCGAGCGCGCAGACGGTGGCCTGGGTGATGGTGGGGCATCGTCTGACGATCGCCCTGCCGCTGCTGTTCGCGGGCACGATGGCGATGCGCAATCTGAAGGCGGTCTACATCGTGGCGCTGCTGATCGAGGGCGCGATCCAGGGAGGGGCGGCGCTCATCCCGGCGCCGCACTTCGTCGCCGCGGCCGTGGTCTGGCTGCTCCACGACTTCCTGGGGGCCGGGGTCTGGATTCCGGTGCAGAACCTGATCATCCAGGATCACACCAGGCCTGAGACGCGGGCGCTGGAGGTGGGCAAGATCCTCGCCTTCGGCGGGATTGGCACGATCTTCGGGCCTTTCCTGGCGGGCTATCTCTCCCAGCGGGTCAACGTCAGCGCCCCCTTCCTGTTCAGCGGGATCGGGATGATGGTCTCGGCGATCCCACTCCTGTGGCTGCGGCTGGGGGAGTCGGGGGAGGGGTGACGAGGCAGGACGGTAGACTGTAGGGCCGGCGTTCCGAGGTAGTCTCCTAATCTCCGGGGCAGAGCGTGACGCACTTCAGCACGGGGTTCCGGCCGCGGCGGCCGGTATCACCGGCCGTCTCTGGACGTTAGAGAACTTGCTGGCCTGGGAGGCCCCATACTCCGCCCGGGCCAACTTGAACTAGGGAACCCTCGCGCCATTCGGTAAGAGGGGGCATAGTTCTCACTGGTCTGCGTCCCGCAACTGCTTCATGATGCGATCCGTCTGTGCGTATAGATTTGCGTAGTCCGGGTCTTCCTTTGCTCCTGCCTGGAAGTGTTCCAGTCGCTCAATGCCCTTCCTGTAGTCCCCCAAGCTCCCATATCCAATGGCCGCGAAAAAGTACGGTGTGAGCCAGTCCGGGATGGCCTTGACCTGCTTCTCGCAGAGTTCCACCAGCTCAGGCCACTTCTCGGCGCGATACAGCGCCTGGATCTGCCGGCCAATTGGCACCAATACGTGGTCGGGGGCCTTGTGCGTTCCTCCCTTCGCTTCCCACTTCGTACCGTCTGGAGCGTAGCGCACGCTCCAGGCGTTAGGGTCTGACTTCTTGTTGATGGTTATGTCGCCGCTGCCTTGATTGAGGATGTTGTCACCAGTGACGTTCTTCTGGATGATAGGTGGTGATGACAAGCGGGGCCCTTCCGCCTGCCTTCCTACAGGTCCGGGCGAAGGAATCGCCGCCTTCTGATGTCCGGCTGCAGATGGAGTGGCTCTGTCGGATGGTCCTGATCTGTGCCATCCCGCCAAACCCATGCACGACAACAGCGCCAGCCAGACTCCGACCAGAATCCCGAAACGTCCGGACGTCCATCCGTAGGCGCGTCTCATGCGGCGCAGGAAGTCGAGCCCAAATGGTGCCGCCACCACGAGGCAGAAGATACCAGCAGCAATCTTGCCGAAGAGCAACCCGGACGCGCCAATAAGACAGGTCACTGCCGTCCCGCCTTCGAGACGCTCCCAGAAGGTCTTCCGCTTGCCGGCTCCCATGCCCCCATCATACCACACCCCTCCCTCTCGGATGGGCGCATGCCCCCTGCGTGTAGACCATATTGTCTAGCTTTCTCGCGCTTGCTCGCTTCCATATTAGGACAGGACCGGCACTGGCTCGCGCTTGTCCTGCTCCAGATGATGTGCTAGAATCCGGCTGAGCGTTGGGCAGGGCTTGGTCGTTAGACCCGCCGGCCGTGTGGCGGGCTCCTGCCCCGCACACGATAGCCGGAACGGCAGAGAAGGGGAGGAGTACCTGCCAACCGCCTGATAGAGAGATGGGCTCGTAGACTGGAAGGCCCGTCCAGGTAGGAGCAGGGAAGGTCGCCCCGGAGCCGGGCTGCTGAAGCAGCGGTGGTAGGCAGCCCCGGGTACGCCCGTTAGCGCGCATGAGTCCGCCCCGCCGGCCGCAGCTAGAGAGCCTGCGCTACCGGGAGAGGCGGAGAATCAAGGTGGTACCACGAGAGCCCTCTCGTCCTTGGACGAGAGGGCTTTGTTATTGCCGGACCGGGGCGCGGCCGGGGGCGCAGGTTGCGAACCTGCGCTGCCACGCGCCGAGGAGGATGGAAATGGCACAGGACAAGAGGGGCAGGAGCAAGTCCCCCGGTCGCGGAGGGGGCAAGCTCGCGCCCCGGGCTGGACCTCCGGGGCAGGAGCCCTGGGCGGGGAGCCAAGCTCCTGCCCAACAGTTGGCCAAAGCCTATGAGCCGCATGACGTAGAGAAACGGTGCTACGAGTTCTGGCTGTCGCGCGGCTACTTCCGCCTGCCGGCGAAGGCCGACCGGCCCGGCGCGCCCGCCTTCTGCATCACCATCCCGCCGCCCAATGTCACCGGTTCCCTGCACATGGGCCATGCCTTGCAGCACAGCATCCATGATGCCATCGCCCGGTGGCGCCGGCTCTGCGGCGACCGCGTGCTCGTGGTCCCGGGCACCGATCACGCCGCCATCTCCACCAACATGCGGGTGGAGCAATCGCTGGCCGCAGAGGGGATCTCCCGCCGCGAGATCGGCCGCGAGGCTTTCCTGGAGCGTTGCTGGGACTGGACACGGCGTTATGGGGGAGAGATCATCACCCAGCTCAGGGCCCTGGGCTGCTCCTATGACTGGGACCGGGAGCGGTTCACGCTGGATGAAGCGTACTACCGTGCTGTTCTGACGGCGTTCGTGCGCTTCTGGGAACGCGGCTGGATCTACCGCGGCCACCGGGTAGTGAACTGGTGCCCCAGGTGCGCCTCGACGGTCTCGGACCTGGAAGTGCAGCACAAGGACCACAGCGGCCACCTCTGGCACATTCGCTATCCCCTGGCGGAGGGAGAGGGCGCGATCGTGGTGGCCACCACCCGCCCGGAGACCATGTTGGGCGACACCGCGGTGGCGGTGAGCTCGCAAGACCCGCGCTATCATCATCTCCACGGCAAGCAGGTGCTGCTGCCCTTGATGAACCGGCCGCTCCCGGTGATCTGCGATGACATTCTGGTTGACCCGGAGTTCGGGACCGGCGCGGTGAAGGTGACGCCCGCGCACGACCTCAACGACTTCGAGTCCGGGCAGCGGAACCAGCTCCCGGCCGTGGTCGTAATCGGGACCGACGCCAGGATGACGGCGGAGGCCGGCGCCTACGCAGGACTCGACCGCGAGGAGGCGCGCCGGCGCATCGTCGCCGACCTTGCGGCGCAGGGCCTGCTGGTCAAGACCGAGGAGTACGTCTACCCGGTGGGCCACCACAACACGTGCGGCACGGTTCTGGAGCCGCTCCTTTCGGAGCAGTGGTTCCTGCGGACCGCCGAGCTGGCCCGGCTCGCGCTGGGCGTGCTTGTCCGCCGGCCGTCTGGCGGAATTGAGGACGGTCGCGTGCAGGTGGAGTACCGGCCCGAGCGGTTCCGACGCTACACCATCGAGTGGCTCGAGAACCTGCGCGACTGGAACATCTCGCGCCAGATCTGGTGGGGGCACCGCATCCCGGTCTACTACTGCCGGCAGTGCGGCCAGACCATGGTGGAGGCGGAACCGCCGGCCCGCTGCGATCACTGCCAGGGCGAGGTGGAGCAGGACCCCGACACGCTCGATACCTGGTTCTCCTCTGCCCTCTGGCCCTTTGCCGTTCTCGGCTGGCCTGACGAGGGGACGTTGCGCGCGGCGGTGGAGGAAGGCATTTACCCGACTGCGCTCATGATCACAGCGCGCGACATCCTTTACCTCTGGATCGTGCGGATGGTCATGACCAGCCTGGAGTTCACCGGGGAGATCCCTTTCCGGCAGGTGCTCGTCCACCCCACCGTGCTCAACCTCGAAGGGCGGCGCATGAGCAAGTCGCTCGGCACCGGGGTGGACCCGCTGGAGCTGATCGCGCAGTACGGGTCCGATGCCACGCGCTTCAGCTTGCTCTACCAGTGCGCCTCGGACCAGGACATCCGCTTCGGCGAAGAGCGCACGGAGATGGCGCGCAACTTCTGCAACAAGATCTGGAATGCCAGCCGCTTCGTGCTGATGAACCTCGGCCCGGATTTCGCCGCGAACCAGGGCGTCACCGATCGCGTCAAACAGGAGGGTTCGCTGGCCGAGCGCTGGGTGCTGAGCCGCTACGCGGCGATGCTCTCGGCGGTAACCGAGGCCCTGGGCCGGTACGAGATGGCGGAGGCGGCGCGAGCGCTCCACGAGTTCTTCTGGTCGGAGTTCTGCGACTGGTTCGTGGAGATGAGCAAGCCCGCCCTCCGGGCGGGGGGCGCCGAGGCGGAGCGGGCGCGCCAGACGCTCTGCTTCGTTCTGGATGGGACGCTGCGCGCGCTCCATCCCTTCATGCCGTTCATCACCGAGGAGATCTGGCGGAGGCTGCCAGTGGGGCAGGTTACCAACCTGCCCGATTCCGTCATGCTGGCGAGCTGGCCGGAGGGCGAGCCCTCCTGGCGGGACGAGGAGGCGGAGCGGGAGATGGAGGCGCTGATGGAGGTGGTGATGGCCGCGCGCCGGCTGCGAGCTACCCACAAAGTGCCTCCAGGCCAACGGGTGAGCGTGACCGTCGCCGCGGCATCGGTCGAAGCGCGCCGTATGGTGGAAGAAAGCGAGGCGGCCGTCCTGCTGCTGGCGGGGGGCAGTGGCCTTCACGTATCGGCCGATGTGGAGGCTCGGCCCGCCCACTCGGAGATCATTCACTGCTCTGGCGAGCCGGCGGTAGTGTCCATTGTGGTGGAGTCGGTGTCAGGGAAGGCTGCCTCTCACGACGATGCGGCGGCGCGACGGGCTCGCCTGGAGCGGGACCTCGCCCGCCTGCGGGAGGAGGAGAGCAGGCTGGCCCAGAAGCTGGAGAACACCGAGTTCCTTTCGCGCGCTCCCGCTCCCGTGGTCGAGAAGTCGCGAGCGCGCTATACCGAGGTCCAGCAGCTCCGGCAGGCCGTTGAGGGCCAGCTCGGCGACATGGCCGGGCTGCCGGACCGCTGATTGCGAGAGCAGACGTGCGAGACGTTTCGGCGAGAGCGCGAACAGGGAAAACTGTGAGCGGGCATCGGCGCACTGGGGGTGCGCAAGCATCTTCCGTCGCTGGAGAGCGTCGAACCAGTGGACTATTCCGTGTTTGATCAGTACGCGACCATACTGACTGCCGTGATCTACTGGCTCCTGGTGGTCTGCTGGTCGGCTATCGTCATCTTCTATGGAAGGCAGTACTTTCGCCTCAAGCGCATCCACCCGGTCCTCACCACCCTCCTCATCGTGCTCTTCATAGACGGCGCGCGCACCCTGATCGAGAGCGTCTACTTCGGCCTGCGCTACAGCGCCAAGGTCGGCCTGCTGTGGGCCAGCCTCTACCTTCTGCTGGATCAGCCCTACTACGTCGCCATCCCCAAGGCGATCAACCTAGTGGCGGCATTGGTGATCATCCTGGTGATCGTGCGACGGTGGTTCTGGAGCCTGGAGCGGGAGGAGCGCGAGCGCCGCGCGGCCGAGCAGTTCAGGTCAGAGCTGATCTCGCTCGCCTCGCACGAACTCCGTGCCCCTCTCACCTCCATTCGGGGCTTCGCGCACACGCTGCTCCGGGAATTCGGCCACCTGGGCGAGGAGACTCAGAAGGAGTTCCTGGAGGGCATCTCGGCGGAGTCAGAGCGGCTCGGCCACCTGGTCTCCGATCTGCTGGACATGAGCCAGATCGAGGAAGGGCAGTTACGGCTGGAGCGGGTCGCGATCACACCCGGGGAGCTCTGCGGTCAGGCGGTGCGCGGCGCCAGCCACCCTGACCTGAAGCACATGCTTGGCGTCGAGGTGGCGCCAGACCTCCCGGAGGTGCTGGCCGACCCCAGCCGCATCCGCCAGGTGCTGGCAAACCTGATCAGCAACGCCACCAAGTTCTCGCCGGAGGGGAGCAGCGTGGCGGTCGGGGCGCGCCGCACCGACGATTCAGTGGAGTTCTACGTCGGCGACCGCGGGGTGGGCATTCCGCGCGAGGAACAGGGGAAGCTCTTTACCCGCTTCCATCGCGCCACCAACGCCAACAGCTCGAGTACGCCCGGAGCGGGGTTGGGTCTGTACATCAGCAGGGCGATCGTCGAGCTGCACGGCGGCAGGATGACCTTCCAGAGCGAGCTTGGCCGGGGGAGCACCTTCGCCTTCACCCTCCCCACCGTGGAGGGCAAGAGGCGCGCGGAGCGGGCGGCCCCGGCCCCCTCGGCCAGGCGAGCCTGACGAAGGGCCCGGCTACGCGGCCGTGACGGGTGGCTCGCCTGAGAGCGACTCCGCGAACCCGAAGGCCCGCTTGACGGAAGCAACCGGCCCCTCCAGGGCGATCGTGACCGCTCCCTCGGAGCCGGAGACCCCGCCAGAGGCGATGTGCCAGGCCTCGACCCCGAAGAGATTCTCGAACGCCTCCAGCTCGGTCACCACTTGGGCGGTGTGAAGCACCGCCATTCCGGAGGGGAGACCGTCAGTCCAGTCCGTGGCCCCGGTCCCGCAGTGGCGGGCCGCCTCCACCACGTCAGGCACCAGCTTCTCGAGCCCGATGGGGACGATGAGGCGAGACCCGCGCGCGGCCAGGATGCCAGCGATCTGCCCCACGGTCCCGCCCGTCGGGCTGGCCAACAGCACACCCACATTCCCCTCCGGGTCGAGGGCGTTCCCCCCCTTGATGAAGACATCGTCTCGGTCGAACTCCTGGAGCAGTTTCACCCACCCCTCGGGGTAGGGCTCGCCCTGCTTGAAGGCCACGGGCTGCAGGCGTGTTGCGCCGTCGGTCACCTCCAGGCGGCCGTTGGCGATCACCCCGGCCGCGTAGCGCCACTTGGGCACTGGCTGCCCCAGCAGCTCCTCGGCCACGAAGGCGTTGGTCGTCCCGTTCCCTATGATGAGGCGGCCGCGCCTGTGCGCGAACTGCACTTCGGGCAGTTGCGCCACCGCGCGAGCGATCAACCGCTTGGACTGTGATGGATTGAGGACGACAACCGCCCGCCTTCTGCTCCTATCCTCCATGGTGCGCCTCCTGGCCCGGCTGTCTCAGCAATGCCGAGGAGCGGCCGGCGAGCCCGGCCGCTCCTCATACCAAACATTCCGGCGTGCCTGCCCTCGGGCGATCCATGAGAGCCCCGGGCTGCCCGCCCGCGAAGCCATGTGTCACTCGCGCGCTGGGGCCGTGCTTCTGCGCGTGGCTGGAACCTGGCCTGCTCCCATGCCTGCCGCGCGATGCCCACCGCGCGGACGGACTTACCGCCCGCCTGCCTGCCCTCGGCCTGCCCCTCCGGCGGCCCCTTGGCCGCCCTGCCGGCCGCCACCTTGACGGCCGCCGCCCTGACGGCCACCACCGCCGCCACCGCCGCCGCGACGACCACGCGTCACGCGCCCGCTTGAGTCCACGACCCCGACGCCGGGGATGATGTTGGCCTGCCTCTTGGTCTTCGTGACCTTGAGAAGCACGAAAACGGCGACCACGACTACCACGATGATCACCACGACCGAGACTGCGGGACTGACTTGCTTTCGCACGCGAGCTCACCTCCTTTCGCGCCGCAGCAGTCACCTCGCACCCACGCTCCTCGCCCCTGCTGCCCAAAGCCTGCGGCCCTGCCGCGCCCTGCGGGCTGTCACGCCGTACAGGGAACGCCGGGCCGGACACGCCCGGATCCCGCCGTGCGGGCCGGGCGAAGCGCCCCAGACGCAGCCACTGGGGCCCCTGTCAGCACTCATTACTACCACGACCACGCTACATCACCCTACGCCCCGGTTCGAAGACCGGTGCGGTTGGGCGAACAAAGCCGACCCGACACCATGCCCCGCCGGGCCCCGGAGGGTCAGCCACCGAGGCCAGCGCGGGCTGCACAGGCCGGATGTGGTGCGTTAGCTTTCCCTGTGTTCCCGCTCACACACACGACCCACGGCTGTGCTGCTCTGCCGCGAACTGAACCGCGGACCGTGTGCCATCAGGTTACACCCATCCCCAGGACGCCGGGACCCTCCAGGTCCGGCGGAATATAGCACGGGGCAAGGGCTCTGTCAAGCGCACCCGAGCGGCCCACCGATTGGACTCTGGCGGCCGGGCAGGAGTTCCACGGCAGCGGGCTGAAACTGCACATTGGTCTGTCCTTCCGCGGAAGCGCAAACGTGATCGTACCATCTCGCGCACTGTCTCTTGGCAGCTTGGCAGCCCTCGCTCTGGTTTCCGGCCCCGCCTTTGGCGCGGGAGCGACCACGCGCGAGTGCCTGGCCCAGGCGGCGCAGGCCGCCCAAGCGATCCAGCTTCCCGGAGACCAGTCTGCGGCACGGCGGTATCTCGCGGTTACGCTCGCGGGCCTGGACCCGCGGGGCGCGCTGGAGATCGCGGGCGGGGTAGGGCGGCCCTCGGACGCGGCGCGGGCCCTCGCCGCGGTCAGCGCGGCTCTCACCAGCACGGATCCATCTGGTGCGAAGCAGGCCGCGACCGCCGCCGCGCGCCTCCTCCAGAGGATCTCGGAGCCTGCGCGTCGAGAGCAGGAACAGCGGCTCCTGCTCGAGCAGGTCGCGATCCTCGGCCAGGCCGGGCTGGAGGCCGCGCCCGAGCTGACGCCGGAGGAGGCGCGCTTGACCATCGTGATCGCGCGGTCCAGGTCAGACCCGGCTGCCGCGGCCGGGCTGCTGGCGGCTTGGCAGTTGGCCGGCCAGGCGGTAGACCGCGCCGACGCCAGCGTAGCTCTCGGGCTGGCCCGAAGTGCCCCTGACCAATCCCTGAAGCTGGCCGCGGCGATAGGCTCCGATCGCCTTCGCGACCAGGTGCTGTGGTGCATCGCAGAGGCGAGGCCGCCGGCCGAGACCTCCGGCATCGCACAACGTGTGGTTGACCCGATCGTGCGCTCGGCCCTCCTCTCGAGCGCGGCCGTGCGCCTCGCCTCAGAGGACGCGGATGCCGCGCTCGCGATGGCCGACGAGGTGCTGGTCGCGTCTGACTCGACCCGGGCCGAGATCGCGGCTGCTCTCGCTTCGACCGATCTGCCGCGCGCACTCGGGCTGGCGCGTGGGCTTCCGGAACTGGCGCAACGGTGGGCGCTCGGCCAGATCGCGCTCGACCTTGCCGGGAGCGATCCCGACCAGGCTGAACGCCTGGTCAAGGAGGCTGGAGCAACCCCGGAACTGGTGCGCGTGGTCGCCACGCGAATGGCGGCCAAAGCCCCGGCGCGGGGCCTTCAGATGGCCCGCGCACAGGCCGCCGGAGAGGCGCAGGACGCCGCGCTCGCCGCGATCGCGCCGGCGATCGCGGCCTGGGACCCACGGCAGGCGACCGAGCTACTCTGGGCCATCAAGGACCCGGATGCGCGTTCGCGGGCCATCGCGGCGGTCGTAACGCGGATCGCGCCGACGGACGCCGACGCTGCGACCTCACTCCTCGGGCTGGTGCCGGACCAGGCGCGCGCGTTTCGCCTGCGGGCGGCGGCCGCGGCCCTCGTCGGGGAACGCGATCCGGCCGCGGCGGCGCGGCTGTTGGGAACTCTGCCTCCTTCCGCTTACCGGAGCGAGGCCGCGCTCCAGGCCGCTTGTGCTTTCCTTGCCGCCGGGGGTGAGCCGCACGAGGTGCTGCAACTAGCCGAGCTGGGCACGGGCCCGGACCTCATGCTGCGATGGGCCTTGCCCTCCCTTGCGCTCAGCCAGGCCGCCAGTCCGCTGGCTGTCGGCGACCTCATCAGCGACCCCTATCTGCGCGCTCTCGCTCTCATCGAGGTGTCGCGGCGGCTCCAGGGGGTTGATGCCGAGCCGGTGTCCTCGTCGGCCCGGGCGCGCATGGTCAGGCTGGCGGTCGAATGGGAGGGCGCTTGATGGGTCGCTTGTCCGCTCCCCGGCTGCTGCTCTCCCTGGCCCTGGCGGCCTGGTGCGGTCCCGCGTTCTCCGCCGGCTTGACGATCGTCGAGCGCTCGCCCTCTGCGCTCATGGTGCGCCTCACCGGGGCTCAGCCCGAGCAGCTCTACCGGGTCACCTACCGCGACGCAAAGCACGTCTTCGTCTGGGAGAACCTGTCGCCCGACGCCTCCGGGGTCGTACGGCTGGCGGACGATCAGCACCTGCGCCCCGAGCAGCGTCTCCGCTGCGAGTCGCGGGTCTCCCGCGCTGACCCGGTGGTATTCGACGATCTGCTGAAGGGGCCGATCGTGGGCAAGCGGCGCCAGCCCCATGGCGTGCCCGTCAGCACCTTCGGCGGCCCGGGCTACCTGGTTCCGGGGGCCTCGGACCTGAGGCGAGACGACTTCGGCAATTTCTGGCTCTACCTCGATCGTCCACCTTACGCGGTGCTCAAGTACGACTCGCACTTCAGGTACCAGTTCGCTCTGCTCACGCCCGAGCGGGTGCTGGCCCACGATTTGGATGCCGATGGCAACCTCTACCTGCTCCATCCCGACAACTGGATCTCGAAACATGGGCCGCTGGGCGAGAGCCAGGGCGCCTGGGAGCTGCCCTACGGTCGGGAGCCCGGGCAGTTCATCTCGGCCTCGGGCCTCGTGGTTGACCGAGCCGGGGGCTTCATCTACCTGGCCGATGAGGCCCTCGGGCGGGTGCAGCGCTTCGGCCTCGACCTCCAGCTCCGGCCGCTCCCGGCGATTGCCTGGGGATGGCTTGGGCGAGAAGATCTGGCCTTCACCAAGCCGGGCAAGTATGAGCCTGATGTGATGTACTACCAGCTCGACCGGCCCCGGCAGTTGCGGCTGGACGATCAGGGGCATCTGTTCGTGAGCTGCGAGCATTACATCACGAAGTTCGATCTCGCCACCGGCCGCCAGGTTCCTCTTGGCTCCAGCCCGGTGCTGGGCTGGGGCGGTAGCTTCACCGATTCAGCCTTCTCTCCCTCGGCCGCCCTCGACGGACACTGGCAGCGCCAGTGGCTGGCCGGCCTCGACGGTGCCGGGAACATCTACGTGGCGGACCGGGAGAACGACCAGGTCGTCTCGAAGCGGCTGCAGGTGCTCTCGCCCGAAGGGCGGCCGCTCGCCAGGCTCGACCTCGAGCATCCGCTGCAGGACGGGTCCGGGGCCCCGGTCTACGTGACCGCGGTGGCCGGCCTTGCCTCTGCGGCCGATGCGGTGTGGCTGGTGGATGCGGCCGGCCGCGTCTACGAGAGCCACGGCAAGCCGGCCTTGCAGATCGGCGGCCGCCTCTACCTCGGGCCGGGCGCGGCGGGCCGCCAGTTCGACCTGAGCCGGGCCGATGAAGGTAAGTTCACCGTGGAGAGCCAGCCCGCGCGCGTGTCGCGACGCGTCGAGGGCCTCGTGCTCGGCTTCCTCGCCGGGGAGCAAGGTACGGGGAACTGCGAGCTTGAAGGTCGTCCCGAGGTCGAGAACGGCGACCATTCCGTGTGGGTACCGACGCGGCTGGGCGAGCCATTCCGGGTGACCTTGCTTGATTCGGAAGGCGCAGAGATCCCGGCCAGCCAGTATACGCTCGAGATGGAGGAGAAGCCCGGGCTGTTCGGGACCCGCTACGACTTCTTCCGGGTGACCAACCACAGCGGGGCCAACTGGCGCGACGTGCGCTTCGTGGCCGACACCAGCCGGTAGCGCCGCGCGCGATGAAATTCTCGCGTCTGACCTACAGCCTGGGCGGGGTGTTCCTCTGCTACGGGGCCGTCCTCTTCACCTTCGGTCCCTGCCTGACCTCAATGGCCGAGGCCTTCCAGGTCCCGCTCGGCCGGCTCGGCCTCATCTTCACGGTCTACGCGGTGGGCCTCATCCCCTCGGCGCTGGTGAATGGCTACCTGTCGGAGACGGCCGGAAGGCGTCTGCCTCTGTTGGGCATCGTTCTGCTCATGGCGGTCGGCTGCGCGCTCTTCGCGGCCGTTCCTTCCTTCGGCCTGCGGCCCAGCTTCGCGCTTGCCCTGCTGGTCATGGTCGGCATCGGCTACGCGGCCGGCGGCATCGAAGTGCTCACCAATATCGTGATCACGGACGACAACCAGCCGGCGCCGGCCGTTGCGCTCAACATCACCCACGCCTTCTTCGCCGTGGGCGCGGTGCTGAGCCCGGTGTGCGTGAGCGCACTGCTGCGGGCAGGCCTCCCCTGGGGGTTCGCCTTCTACGGGGAGGCGGCTCTGTTCTTTGTCGCATTCCTGGTTCTCCTGCCCCAACGCGTGCCCCGGGCAGGAGGTGAGCCCTTCTCGACCCGGGAGGCCCTGAGCATGCTCCGGGTTCCCCTGATGTGGATGTTGCTGGGGATGATCGCCCTTTACGTGGGCGCGGAGACGGGCGTGTCGGCCTGGGTGAGCCCGTTGATGGAGAAGGTGCTGCACGCGAGCCGGGAGGCGGCCGGGCTCTCGGTGTCAGTGCTCTGGGCATTCATGGTCGTGGGCCGGGTGGTGGTAACCCCCTTGTCCGCCCGGTTCCGCCCTCCGCCGCTCCTGTTCGTGCTGGCTCTGGGCAGCGCCGCCGGCGCGGCCGGGGTGGCCTTCTCCCGCAGCACGGTGGGCTGCCTGGTGGCGAGTGGGCTGACCGGCCTGTTCATGTCTGGGATCTTCGCGCTGGTGCTCGCCGACGCCGCGCGGCACATTCATCACCGCCTCGGGGCCGCCTTCGGCCTCATCATGGCAGGGGTCGGGCTGGGAGCGCTGGTCGTCCCCGCGGCCATGGGCCTGATCGCCGATGTGGCAGGCCTGCGAGCGGCCATGCTGATCCCGTCGGCCCTGCTGCTGGCCGTGGCCATCACCTACCTCGTCCGACGGTCCCAGTAGGGTTCTCAGGCAGGTGGCGTGGCCCGGCGAGCGAAGAACCAGGAATCTCTGCGAGGAGGCGGCGCAATGAAGCTGGCGGTCTTCACTGACGAGGTGTCCCAGGATCTGGACACGGCGATCAAGCTGGCCGTTCGCTTCGATCTGGAGGGCGTAGAGCTGCGCACGGTCTGGGAGAAGCCGGTGCACGCGCTCTCTGATGACGAGCTCTCACGTGTCAGGGAGGCGTTGGGTCAGCACAGCCTGCGCGTGGCCTGCATCGCGTCGCCCGTGTTCAAGTGCGAGCTGGACGATGAGTCCGCCCAGCGTGAGCACCTGGAGTACCTGCGCAAGAGCATCCGCGCGGCCAAGCGGCTGGGCGCCGGGACCATCCGCCTCTTCACCTTCTGGAAGCGCGGCCCGTCGGCTCCGGTGTGGGACCGGATCGTGAAGCAGTTCCGCCCCGCGGTGCCCATCGCAGAGGGGGAGGGCATCATCCTGGGGCTCGAGAACGAGGCCTCCACCTACTGCGCGACGGCCGAGGAAACGAGGCGGTTTCTCGCCGAGATCAACTCCCCGGCTCTGAAGGTGATCTGGGATCCGTGTAACGAGGTGTACGCCGGCGAGGGGATCACTCCGTATCCCGATGCTTACCAGTTGGTCGAGCCCTGGATCGTGCACCTCCACGTCAAGGACGCGCGTCGTGACCCGGCCAGCGGCGAGGCGATGATCGCGCCGGTGGGCGACGGCGAGGTTGACTGGAAGGGGCAGCTCGTCACCCTCTTACGCAAGGGTTACGACGGCTACGCCTCGCTGGAGACGCACTGGCGGCCGCAGGCCCTGCCCGAGGACGTGCTCAACCAGCCTGGCGGCTCCGGCTTCTCCGAGTCGGGCGAGTACGCGAGCGACCTCTGCATGCGCAACTTGCTGGGCATTCTGGCGCAGGCGCGGAGGGAAACAGGCTAGTCTCCGAGCCTTACCCCGTGACGCGCGATCAGCTCGTCCTCTCGCTCGTAATCGAAGGGGTTCTCGATCTCGGGCCAGCGCCAGGTGTCGTCCCGCGGGTTCTGGCAGAGCCAGGCCAGAGTCAGCTCCAGCCCATCGCGTGGGATCATCCGGTCCTGGTAGCGAAGCTGGGCGCGGGCTTTCCTCAGGTCGAAGAACGAGGTGCGCGCGTGCGGCGTTGCCCACAGATGCCCGGGAACGGAGTAGACCTCCCACTCATAGTCGAGCGCGCGGGCGACGCCCTGCACTAGCTGTGTGAGGGTATAGAGCTTCTCCTCGCCGAGGTTGTAGACCTGGCCGGTGGCGCGGGGCGAGAGCAATGCCTGCGCGATGCCCCAGGCCATGTTCTGCACGAACCCGCGGTGACAGATGTGCAGCCCCCCGTCCGGCACCGCGATCCGGGTTCTGCCGTCCAGCACGCGCCGCGCGAAGTACCACTCCGCGCAGCGAGGGTCGCGGGGCCCGTAAAGCTCGGGCAGCCGGACCACCGTCGCAGGCAGTTCCCCTCGCTCCGCCGCCTCGAGCGCTAAGGTGTCCGCCTCGATCTGGGCGGCAATGTCCTCCGGCGGCCGGGCCGCGAGGTCCGTGTTCTCATCCACTGGGCAGATCGGGTCCGGTCCGTAGACCGCGGCCGTGCTCAGGTGCACGGATCGCGACAGCACCCCCTTGCAGGCCTCCATCAGGGACCGCACGTGGTCGAGGTGCTGATGTGCGAAGTCAACCAGCCCTTCGGGCCGCCAGGACTTGACGGCCTCCGCCAGCGCCTCGGGGTCGGTGACCCGGCCATCGAGACGGGTCACGGGGCCGCCGAAATCCGCCGGCTCCTGCCCCAGCGCCGCAATCTGGTGGCCGCGGCGCAGCAGTTCGTCTCCCACGAACAGCCCGAGAAACGGCGTGCTCCCCAGAAGGAGAACCCTCAACGCGCCCCTCCCAGAGGCCCGACTCCGAGCGCGGCGGCGATCCGCTTCGGGATGTCAGTGTTGTCCATCTCGCCTGTGAACTGGTCGGCCATGGGGCCGGAGGCGAAGACCCGAACCCGAGTGGCGGTGTGCCCGAGCGTCCACGTCACCCCGGCCCGCGCGCTGATCACGGCGGCGATCGCCTCTTCCGGCTTCTTCGCCTGATTGATGGCCGCCAGCTCGGCCTCCGTCATGTCCGACAGCGCCGCGTACTCCTCCAGCACCGCCCCGACATTGGTGCGGTCCTTGTCCAGGTGCTCGGCCATGCCTGAGGCCGATGCCTTGACGCCGCGCAGGACGGCCAATCGCCCCGGATGCGCCACCCGCAGGTCCCCTGTCTCGTGGTCCGCGGTCACCGCCACCAGGGTGCGACCACGCTTGTCCGCGTAGTCGAGGGCCGCCTGAACGGCTTGATCGAGTTCCACTACCTCGAGCGCCACGGCTGCGGGGTCGCCCTCGTCCCAGTCCACCCTTGCCTGCTCGACCACGAGGAAGAACCCGCGCCTATTCTGGGCGAGACGGGGCAAGGCGGCCTTGACCATCTCGTCGAGGGTCGGCGGGCTGCCATCCCACAGCCCCACCAGTCGCCGGCCCTTGGCCTTCGCCAGCTCGTCCCGGCTGAACACGACCTCGTAACCCTTCTTGCGCATCTCGGCAATCAGGTCCAGCCCATCCTTCCTGTTGCCCCCGGCCGAGGTGGGAAGGAATTCCTCCTTGTCATAGCCCATCATCACGTCCGCGCCGGAGCGCGCCATCTGGAGCGCGATCTCTGCTCTCTTGCCCCTGTCATCCACGTGAACGGCGAACCCCGCCGGCGTCGCGCCGGTGAGCGCATCGTTGCTGATGATCCCTGTGCTCTTTCCCGCCTTGCGGCAGCGCTCGAGGATCGTCTCGAGCCGCCGGCCGTCCGGCGTGAGGCCGAGCACTCCACCATTGGTCTTGCGGCCAGTGGAGAGTGCGGTGGAGGCGGCCGCGGAGTCAGTGATCTCGCCGTCGGCCGCCAGCGTGGTCACCAGGCCGGAGTAGGGCATCTTCTGGATGGCAAGGGGTTGCCCGGCCGCAGCCTCGCCCAACTGGATCTGCACGGGCCCCATTCCATCTCCGATGAACAGGATCGCGCTGTCCGCCGCCGGCCGCGCCCAGGCCGCCGAGATGCTCTGCCCTGCGAGGAGCACTGCTACCGCTATCACCGCCAGCCATCTGCCACCGCATCGGAACACTGCCCGCTCTCCTTGGTCTCTGGATGGGGTGGTTCTTGTCCGGCCGGGCTGCGAATCCTGCCGTGCGCCGACTGCGGTCCCATGGGCCGCGGTCTGTTGCTTTCTGCTATAATCGGCACTGGCGGTGGTAGGGCAGGTTTCCAGCCTGCCCGCCTTGGAGGAGGCAGTCCATGACTCATCGCGTCACCCTCATCCCCGGCGATGGCGTGGGGACGGAGCTGAGCGCGGCAGCGCGCCGCGTGCTCGATGCCAGCGGCGCCAGGATTGACTGGGAAGTGCAGGAGGCCGGTCTCGCGGTGATGGATAAGGAGGGCACACCGCTCCCCGCGCGCGTGCTCGAATCCATCCGCCGCAACAAGGTCGCGCTCAAGGGCCCACTCACCACCCCACGCGGGGGAGGTATGCGGTCGGTCAACGTGGCGCTGCGGAAAGAGCTGGACCTCTACGCCTGCCTGCGCCCGTGCAAGCATTATGCCGGTGTGCGCACCCGGTTTGAGAACGTGGACCTGGTGATGGTGCGTGAGAACACCGAGGACCTGTACGCGGGGGTGGAGTTCGCCGAGGGTAGTGCGGAGGCGAAGCAGATCATCGCGCTCTCGGCCGGCCGCATCCGCGAGGACGCCGCCATCTCGGTCAAGCCGATCTCGGCCTTCGCCTCCGCCCGGATCGTGGATTTCGCGTTTCGTTACGCGCTTGAGAACGGCCGGCGCAAGGTCACCGCGGTGGCCAAGGACAACATTATGAAGGCCACCGATGGGCTCTTCTTCCGCACCGCGCGCGAGGTGGCGAAGCGCTACCAGGGAAGGGTCGAATACGACGAGTGGCTGGTGGACGCGATGTGCATGCAGCTCGTGCAGAAGCCGGAGCTCTACGACGTGCTGGTGATGCCCAACCTCTACGGCGACATCCTCTCCGACCTCTGCGCCGGCCTGGTGGGCGGCCTCGGGGTGGCGCCGGGCGCGAATATGGGCGAGGAGATCGCCCTGTTCGAGGCGATCCACGGCTCGGCCCCGAAGTACGCCGGGCTGAACAAGGTCAACCCCACCGCGCTGATCCTCTCCGGGGTCTTGATGCTCCGCCATCTGGGAGAGAAGGAGGCGGCCGACCGGGTCGAGCGCGCCGTCGCTGCCGTGATCGCTGAGGGCAAGTCGGTCACCTATGACCTCAAGCCCACCCGCGACGACCCGACCGCGGTGGGGACCAGCGAAATGGCCAACGCTATCATCGCGAAGATGGAGGGCCGGTAGGGCTTGCCCGCCGGGTGAAGAGGAGGCAGGCGACGGTTTCCTGCCCTACGAGTGAGGTGTTGAGGTGCCATCGGTTTCCATAGTGCGCTCCCAGTCCCTGACAGACCTTACCGCGATCCGCGCCGCGGTCAACCACGCGATCGCCGCCGTCTGCGACCTCCACGACCTGATCCGGCCCGGCCAGACCGTCGTGCTCAAACCAAACGTGTTCTGTCCGCGGCCGGCGCCGACCACGACCGACCCTCGCGTCGTTGTGGCGGTGGCGCACCTCGCCAGGGAGGCGGGCGCGGGGCGCGTGATCGTCGCCGAGGGGCGCAGCGTGTCAACCGCGCGCTACCGCCATGGGAACAACCGGACGCGGGACTGCTTCGATGTGGTCGGCATGACGCGCGCGGTTCACGAGGCCGGGTTCGAGATCGTCTGCCTGGAAGAGGACGAGTTCCGTGAGGTGGAGGTGCCGGGTGCTGACATTCTGCTCAGAGCACAGGTTCCTCGCACTATCCTGGAGGCCGATGTTCTCATCAACCTGCCGGTGCTGAAGATCCACAGTCTCACCCTCGTCACGCTGGCAATCAAGAACCTGCATGGGATCGTCTCCGACGAGGACAAGCTGTACCAGCACTGCTATCGTGATCTCGTGCTCGCGCGCAAGCTGACTGACCTACTGCTGATCCGCTGCCCGGACCTGAACGTGCTCGACGCGCTGGTCGGCCAGGAGGGGGATCACGCCGACGAGGGGCAGGTGGTCGAGATGGGTCTGATCATGGCCAGCCGCGACGCGGTCGCACTGGACGCGGTGGCGGGCGCGGTGATGGGTCTCGGTCCCGGCGAGGTTGATACCACTCGCATCGCAGGTGAGCGGGGGCTGGGGGAGTCGGACCTGAGCCTGATCGAGGTGGTGGGCGAGAGGATTGAGTCGGTGCGCCACCCCTTCGCCCGGCCCGACATCGAGCTCTCCGAGGAGAAGTTTCCTGGGCTGCGCGTCTATGGCGGGGACTACTGCCGCTCCTGCTCCTACTATATCAGGCGAGGGCTGGATCGCCTCAGGAAAGAGGGCCTGCTCGATGAAGGCCATCCTCTCACGGTGGTTGTCGGCAAGGAACCGGCAGTCCCCGAGGAGGTCTCGTGCCCGGTCTTCATCCTCGGCGACTGCGCGCTCGCTGCGGAGTCCGTGAGCGCGCTCCGGGGCCGCGGCCGGGCGGGAGGTGGAGTTCACGAGCTCGCGGCCTGCCCGCCGATGGCCTTCCGCATTCGCGCGGCCGATATGCTGGACTGATCGCGCGGCCGTCCACCCCGACCAAGCGAACCGTTGACACCAGCAAGAGCGCGATGCTATAGTAACCATGGGAAGCATCTACAGCGATTCGGAGGGCGGAAGTATGCCCCTTTACGAGTTCCGTTGTGAGAAGTGCAAGCGCGTGATGCAGTGCCTCTGCCGCATGGGGACGAACGGGAAGGGGCTGGTCTGCCCCGAGTGCGGAGCGCGGCGCATGCGGCGCATCATGTCCGTTTTCTCGGCACGCGTGGCCGGCGGGAAGGCCAGCCCCGCCCTCTCGGGCTCGAGTTGCAGCACCTGCACCTCGGGTAACTGCGCGCACTGCCACTGATCAGCCGCCGGGCGGCGGGCCAGGAGGCGAGTTCCTGCTCCGCGGGGGTGTCTCTGGGTGAAGTTCTACGTTACCACACCGATCTACTACGTCAACGACGAGCCGACGGTCGGCACGGCCTACTCGACGATCGCGGCCGACGTGCTGGCGCGCTATCACCGGCTCCGTGGCGACGATGTGCTGTTCACCACCGGCACCGACGAGAATGCCTCGAAGGTGCTGCGCGTCGCCGAAGAGCGGGGCCTTGACCCGAAGGTCTTTGTGGACCAGATGGCGGAGCACTACCGCCGGCAATGGCAGGAACTGGATATCGCTTACGACGATTTCATCCGCACGACGGAGGAGCGCCAGCGGGTGGCCGTGCAAGCGTTCTTCGAGGCCATCTATCAGAACGGCGACCTCTACCTGGGCGAGTACGAGGGCTGGTACTGCGTCTCGGACGAGACCTACTTCGCCGAGTCGGAGCTGGTTGACGGGCGCTGCCCGAATCCTGAGTGCGGGAGGAAGGTAGAGCGGCTTGCGGAGCCGGCCTACTTCTTCCGATTCTCGCAGTACGGTGACCGCCTGCTCGCGCATATCGAGCAGAACCCAGGCTTCCTGCTTCCTGACTTCCGCAGGAACGAGGTCGTGAGCTTCATCCGCGGCGGCTTACGCGATGTCTGCATCAGCCGGCGGTCGTCGTGGGGGATCCCGCTGCCGCCCTCTCTGCCGAACTCCGAGGGCATGGTCATCTACGTGTGGGCGGACGCGCTGGTGAACTACCTGACCTGCGCTGGCTATCCCCACGATCAGGAACGCCTCGCCAGGTACTGGCCGGCCGACGTCCACATCATGGCCAAGGACATCTTCGTCCGGTTCCACGCCACCTTCTGGCCGGCCACCCTGATGTCGCTGGGCCTGCCTCTGCCCAAGCACATTGTAGCCCATGGGTACTGGACCCTGGGAGGACAGAAGATCGCGAAGTCGCGCGGCGGGAAGGTTCCCCGGCCCGGCCCAGTGCTGGAGGCGGTGATGGCCGAGACCGGTTGCTCGCGGGCGCGAGCGGTGGACGCGCTGCGCTACTATGAGCTGCGTGAGATGCCGTTCGGCCTGGATGGGGAGTTCTCGACAGAGGCGCTCCTGGGGCGCTACGCGAACGACCTGGCGAACGACCTGGGGAATCTGCTGAACCGGGTGCTGCCGATGATCGCCCGCTACTGCGGCGGCCGGCTGCCAGCGGCGTGCCCGCCCGAGCCTGAACTGGCCGCGGCGGCCAAGAATGCCGCGCAGGGCTGGGAAACCGCGATCGAGACGCTGGATTTCAGCGCCGGCCTGCGGGCGATCTGGGCCTTCCTGGCCGCGGCCAACCGCTATGTTGATCAACAGGCGCCCTGGAGCCTGGCGAAGCAACAGGAGCAGGCCGCGCTCGACCGGGTGCTCTACTCGGCCGCGGAGGCGATCCGCATCGCCGCCGTGCTGATCTCGCCGGTGATGCCCTCCAGCGCGGACGAGATCGAGCGACAGCTGGGGATCGCGGGCTGGAGGCGCCAATGGGAGCAGGCGGCTCACTGGGGTCTGCTGCCGGGAGGGCAGGAGATCGGCGGACCCTCACCGCTCTTCCCGCGCGCCGAACGCTCGCGGGCCGGCCAGCGCGCCCCCGCCGCAGGCAGCAAGGAGAAGCCAATGCCGACAGAGACGATCTCGATCAAGGAATTCCAGAAGCTTGACCTGCGGGTCGGCGAGGTGACCGCGGCTGAGGCCGTGGCCGGCGCGGACAAACTGCTGAAGCTGTCCGTTGACATCGGCGGCGAGGTCCGCACGATGGTGGCGGGCGTTGCGCTTTCCTACCGGCCCGAGGAATTGGTGGGGAAGAAAGTGGTGGTGGTAGCCAACCTGGAGCCGGCCACCATTCGCGGCGTGCGCTCGGAAGGTATGCTGCTTGCAGGCTGGGTGAAGGGAGACGACCGGAGCATCACCCTGGTGATGCCCGAGCGGCCGCTTCCCACCGGCGCCAAGGTTAGCTGATCCTCTAATCGCGCGGTGGCGGCGGTAGCTGCAGCAGATCCTCTGGCGACGCGGGCGCCAGCTCCAGCGTTACCGTGGCCGCCGTCGCGTTTGGCGCGGTCACTCCCGGCGGGACGATCAGCCGGAACCGTCGAGTGAAGCTCCCGGTCGCCCTACTCAGATCGAGCTCGGCGGTCCGGACCACCTCCACTTCCCTCACCCGCGCGGGCGGCCCCACGATCGTCACTAGCGTGGGATCGAGCTGGACTGAGACCACCTTGAGCCCGGGCGGCAGGCGGCCTTCGGACTGGAGGACCACTGGGACCGTGCGCGCCGCGATCGCCGGGGCGCGCGGCCGTGAGCCCTGCCCCTCCTGCGCTCCCCTGGGGGATCCGGGCTCGCTGATGGTCACCCAGAACCACAAGAAGATGGCGAGCCCGATGGCCGCGATCTTGAGCGATAGGTTCCTATGCAGCACGCTCGCGCCTCCCTAGCCTGAGCCGCGGGGCGCGGGGGGCCGGCGCCAGGATGCTAAGCAACCGCTGTCTGAGGATGTCCGGCGTCAGGTTGCTGTAGAGCTTCCCCTCCACCGCCAGCGAGATCGCGCCGGTCTCCTCCGAGGCCACGATGACCACGGCGTCGGTGGTCTCGCTCAGCCCCAGGGCGGCCCGATGCCGGGTGCCCAGCAGCCCGCGCACATCCCGTCGCTCGGTCAGCGGCAGCAGGCAGCCTGCGGCCACGACACGATCCCCCCGGACCACTGTCGCCAGGTCGTGCAGGGGCGTGCCCGGGTGAAAGATGGTCCGCAGCAGGTCGGCGGAGGCCAGCGCCTCCAGCCGTCTTCCGGTCTGCACCACATCGTTCAGCCCGACCTCCCGCTCCAGCACGATCAGCCCGCCGATCCGCTCGCGAGAGAGCTGGCGCGCGCTCTCCACCAGTTCGTCCACTAGGCGCGCGATCTGCTCCCGGCGGAGGGAGGTCAGGCCCGCCCCCAGGATGTGGCCGCGACCGATCTGCTCGAGCGCCAGACGGAGTTCGGGCTGGAACAGGATGATAAGCGCGATCACACCGGGCAGCAAGGCGAGGTTCAGCATCCAGTTGAACGTGGTGAGCCGGCCGGTGAAGACGACCAGGACACCCACGACCAGCAGCCCCTTCATCAACTGGATGGCGCGGGTGCCTCGCAGCAGGCGCAGGACGTAGTAGATGGTCACGGCCACCAGGGCGATGTCCAGCACCGAGATCGCGCTGAAGCTGTCCTTCAGCGTCTGCCAGAGCATGTTGAGGTAGGCGACCATCTTCCGCTCCCGGCCTCTGGCTAGCCGCTGGCCTGGCCCCGGCCGCGCTGCGCCAGCGCGTGCTTGAGCCTGAGGTAGGTATCGGGCAAGGCCTCCGGGACTACGCGCGTGTTCGCGGCGACCGCCATGAAGTTCGTGTCGCCCGGCCAGCGGGGTACCACATGGACGTGGAGATGCTCCGCGTAGCCCGCGCCGGCCGCCCGCCCGATGTTGAGGCCGATGTTGAACCCCTCCGGCCGCAGGCAGGCGCGCAGCGTCTCCATGGCCACGCGGATGCCGTAGAGCAGCTCGCTTGACTCCTGCGGGGTCATCTCCAGCGGGTCGGCGACATGACGAAGCGGCGCGACCAGCAGGTGCCCCGAGTTGTACGGGAACGCGTTCAGCATCAGGAAGGTGAGATCGCCGCGGTGCAGGATCTGGTTGCCCTCGTCGTCGCCCGCCGCCGGCTTGCTGCAGAAGATGCAGCCCTTCGGCTCATCGCCCGTTACATACCCCATCCGCCACGGGGCCCAGAGATGATCCACCGTGCTCCCTCCCGCGCCTTTCACCGCCCCATGATACCACAGTCCGGCCGCCAACAGCCCTAAGACCGGGCGCCACGCTCAGCGCGCGGGCAACGACACCGCGCGGCCTGTGCTCGCCGACTTGTAGATCGCATCCAGCATGTCCATGACGACGACCGACTGCGAGCCTGGAGAGATCGGCTGCTCGCCTCGCTGGAGGCAGGAGACGAAGTGGGCGGTCTCGCCCGCGTAACCGTCTCCACCACCCGGGTGAGGGCTGATGTCGAAGGCGGTGCCCTTCGCGGTCTCATAGAGCACCAGGTTCGGGTAGAGCTGGGCGCCGCCCTTGGTGCCGAAGAAGCGCATAGAGAACGCCTCCTCGGTGTGCGTGGCCCAGGAGGTTTCGAGCCCGACCGCGCGGCCGTCAGCGAACCGGATGATCGCGGCGCCGAGATCCTCCACGCTGAAGCCGGCCGGCCGGTAGTTGACCCCATAGCCGCCCATGCCCTGGCCACTCCGTCCCAAGTGGTCATAGGTCACGCCGAACACCGACACGGGGCGAGGATTGCCCATGATCCACCACATCAGATCGAGCATGTGCACGCCCAGGTCAATGATGGGGCCGCCCCCGGCCTGCTTCTTGTCCTGGAACCAGCCCCTGGGGATGCCCGCGCGCCGCAGCATCACCCCCTTGGCGTAGTACAGCTCCCCGAAGCGGCCGCTCTCCGCCACCTGCTTCAGGAAGCGCGCCTTCCCGCTGTAGCGCATGGACTGCGCCGTCATCAGAATGCGGCGCGCTCTCCTGGCCGCCTCCACCATCTGGCGCGCCTGGCGTCCGTTCATCGCCAGCGGCTTCTCGCACAGCACATGTTTGCCGGCCCGCAGCGCGGCAACGGTGAGTGGCATGTGCGTGTTATTCGGTGTGCACACCGATACCGCGTCCACCGCATCGGCGGCCAGCAGCTTCCGGTGGTCCGCGAAGGCGTGCTCGACCCCGAAGCGCTGGGCGGCTGCCCGGAGTCGGCCCGCATCTACATCGCAGACCGCCGTCACCTTGCATCCCGGCGACTGTCGGTACGCGTCAAGGTGCGCCACCCCGATACCTCCGGTTCCGATCACACCGATACGCACTGTCTTCGGCATTCCAGTCGTCTCCTGTCTCGCCGGCTCGCCATCTGCTAACTCGGGCAGCCGGTGCCAGGGCCTAGTTCGGCGCGGCTGGTGGCGCCCCTCTTCTCCGCATCGCCGCGGTGGTCTCCAGAGCGTTGTGGGGAAGGCGCTGGAGCCGGATGTCGTCGTACTCGGCCGAGAGCGCGGCGCGCGCCTCGCGCTCATGCCTGCGGCGCGCCCGGGTCGTGTACTTCACCGTCATGATGGCGGGTGCGCCGGGCTTGAGCAGCGGCGCGAGCTGGCACATCACCTGGGCCGACTCGGCGGGATCGCGGTTCATGTCTGAGGTTAGCAGGTCGAACCGGCCTCCCAGGTCCTCACGATCGGCGAGCGTCTCGGCGCGGCACCTCAGGTGACACACATTGGGAAGCCCGGCCACCTCCGGGCGAAGATCGGCCGGGTCCACCGCGACCACCTCTCCTGCGACCTCGGCCAGCACCGCCGCCCAGCCTCCGGGAGCCGAGCCCAGGTCCAGCACCCGGCCACCGCGTGGCAACTCGATCCCGAAGGCAACCAATGCCTCGCGGAGCTTCCACTGGGCACGGTTCAGTGGCCGCTGGCCCGGGGCATACTTCCGGTGCTTCTCCGGAGTCCTTGCGATCAGGTCGCCGGGGCGGTTCACCCCGACGTAGACCGCGTCCTGATAGGCCTCCACACTCACCTGCCAGTCGGTCTCCCGCTCGTACTCGCCGACACCACCCGTGAGTTCCGCCAGGCCCGCCGCCACTGCCTTCTCCAGGTCGCGAGTATGCCAGGCGTGAGTTCCCCTCCGCCGGCAGCGGACGATGAAGGTCTCCCCCGGCCGAATGCGGCCGATCTCGGCCGCGGCCTGGGCGATCCCGCCGAATCCGCTTGGGGCGGACGCCTGGAGTGAGATGGGCACACGGCGCTGAACCGGTGTGGCGCTGGCCAGGCACCGAGTCTCTGCGCCGGCGATGGCGGCGAGCGCTTCCTCCTCGGGCGCTTCGGCTTCCAGGAGCAGGTTGCCCTTGAAGAAGAGCGGTCGGCAGGTCGCCCCGGGCAGGAGGCGGCGCAGTTCCTGCCGCGCCTCCGCCTCGAAACCGGCCGGGGTGGTGACTATGAACCGGGTGGGTTGGCGATCCGGGCTGTCAGCAGGCATGGGCCCTTCCTGGCGTCGTGAGGGTCGGTTCTGCTGCCGTCTGCCTTGTTCCTGTTTCTGGTGGCTACCGTGCAGTCTAGCAGAGACCCGTCCGACCGGCGGATACGAGCCTCAGGAGGCCCTGTTGGGCCTCTATGACAAGAGCCGGCTGAGCCAACTTGATAGCACCAGACGCATGTGGGTACGATCGAAGTGGAATCACGGAAGGAGGGACGAGAAATGGCGACTCTGGTACGATGGGAGCCCTTCCGGGGGTTGCGGACCATGCGGCAGGAGGCGGACCGCCTGTTCGACGAGTTCTTCGGACGGCCGCTGGTGCGGTGGGAAGGCGAGGAGGACGGCGTGCGCCTCCCGCTCATTGACATCGCGGAGACCGACCAGGAACTGGTGCTCAAGGCCGAGATGCCCGGCCTAGACAAGGACAAGATCCACGTCGAGGTGCTGCCGGACCGAGTGAGCATCACGGGTGAGGTGTCCGAGGAGCGGGAGGAGAAGGAGACGACCCACTACTGCCGAGAGCGGGTGTGGAGTCGCTTCGAGCGCTCCATCCCGCTGCCCGTAGAGGTCGCGAGCGAGCAGGTGAAGGCCAGCTACCGGAACGGGCTGCTCGAGATCCATCTGCCCAAGACCGAGAGGGCCAAGGCAGATACCCCGAAAGAGGTCAAGATCGAATAACGAGGGTGGTATCACTCCGCGGGCGGACGCGTCAGCGTCCGCCCGTTCTGCCTGCTGGCCCACCCAGGCGTATGCTACCGGCCCTTCTGCTCGCCCAACTGCTGGACGAACTGAACGTATTGCTGGGCGCCCATCAGGGATCGGACTTCGGCCGGATCGGAGAGATCAATCTTCGCCAGCCAGCCCGCGCCATAGCAGTCCTGGTTGATGCGCTCGGGCTCGTCGTCCAGCGCGGTATTGACCTCGATCACGCGACCGCTGACTGGGGAATTCACATCCGCGACCGCCTTCACGGACTCCACGCTCCCCAGGGGCTCACCGCGGCGGGCCTCGTCTTCCGCGCGAGGCAGCTCCACGTAAACGATGTCGCCGAGCTGGTCCTGCGCATAGTGGGTGACCCCAACTGTCGCGGTGCCGTCCTCGACGCGCGCCCACTGATGGCTCTCACTGTAGTACAAGTCGCCAGGATACACGGCCTTCCTCCTGCCTCGATTCCCGCGGACCGCGGCCGCCCTGGGGCTGCCGCCCACCGCGGCGGACTCCACAATCCGTCAGCCGACGGACTGGACTCTTACGGCATCGCCTCTCCCCGCACCTTCCGGATGCGGTCCATCAGCTGACGGACTCCGCAGCCGCCGCTGACGTGCGGCCCAACCGCAGGATCAGATCGGCCATCGCTTGCGGCGGCGAGGCCGAAAAGCGCATGATCTGGCCGCTCGCCGGATGCGGGAAGCAGAGCGTATGCGCGTGCAGCGCCTGCCCCGGCAGCGCCAGCGCCAGTCGCAGGGCTTCTGCGTCCAGGCCCAGCTTCTCCTGCTGCGCCCGGCGCAAACCGTAGGTGTGATCGCCGACCACCGGGTAACCCTGGTGCGCCAGGTGGACGCGGATCTGGTGAGTGCGACCGGTGGCGATCCGCGCCTCCACCAGGGTCACAGGGCCGAAGCGCTCCATCACCTGCACCTCGGTCGTCGCGCTGCGGACCTTCCGGCCGTCCTCTGGCTCGGGCACCGCGGCCATTCGCCTCGGGTTGCGCAGATGCCTGCCGATCGGTATCTCGATGGTCATGAGATCCTCGGGCATCTGCCCCCAGATCAGGGCCAGATAGCGGCGCTCCACCTCGCGCGCTCTTACCTGGCGCGCCAGCTCCAGGTAGGCGTCCTCGATCTTCGCCACCAGCATCAACCCGGAGGTGTCCCGGTCCAGCCGATGCACGATCCCCGGCCGGTGCGGCTGGCCGACGTCTCTCAGCGCGGGATGGTGAGTCAGCAGCGCGTTCACGAGCGTCCCGGAGTGATGCCCGATTCCCGGATGGACGACCATCCCCTGCGGCTTGTTGACCACCAGCAGGTGATCGTCCTCGAACAGGATTTCCAGCGGGATCGGCTCAGCCCCCAAGGGCGCTCCCGGCGCGGCGGGCAGGGCCACCTCGACCCGGTCGCCGGCCTCCACCCGCCGCCCGCCGACCGCGGGCTTGCCGCCAATCCGCACTGCCTCCTCGAGGCAGAGCCTGGCGGCTTGAGAGCGGGTGAGCCCGAGATTGCGCTGGGCCAGGAAAGCGTCGAGGCGGAGGCCGCTTTCCTCCGGCCGCACCTCCAGGATGGGGTCCGCGGCTGTCACCCCGTGCGGTCTCCCGGAACGTCTTTCTGCTTCCGGCTGCGTCGGGCCAAGACGACCAGTCCGAGACCTGCGCCCACGAAGATCACGGCGCTGGCGACCTGCGCCTGGGTCAGGCCGTCAACCAGTACCTGCGCAGTGTAGCCCTTGCGCAGCACCTCGATCCCCCCCCTCAGCACCGAGTAGAGCATGAGATAAAGGAGGAAGAGCTGGCCGCGAGCAGACAGGCGCGCTCGCACCCGAAGCAGCACGCCGAGGATGGCGAAGCTCCCCAGCGCGGCGTAGATCTGGGTGGGGTGGCTTGGCTCGGTGGTGAGGTGGGAGTCGGCGAAAAGGGGAAAGCGCACTCCCCACGGGAGCGAGGTGGGCCCGCCATAGCAGCAGCCGTTCAGGAAGCAGCCGAAGCGGGCGATGCCGTAGCCCAGAGCCAGACCAGGGGCACCCATGTCGGCCAGCGACCAGAACGAAACGCGGCGACGCCAGGCCAGCACCAGGGCGCCGGCGACCCCGCCCAGCAGGCCGCCGTGGAAGGAAAGCCCCCCCACCTGCCAGAGGTAGAGGACCTCTATCGGGCGGGGCGCGTAGTCCTGCCAGTTGAGCGCGACGAAGAGGGCTCGCGCTCCCAGCACGCTCCCGATCAGGGCCGACAGGCCCAGGTCAACGGCCAGGTCGGCTGGCAGGCCGAGGCGCTTCGCCTCCCGGCCGGCAATCAGGATGCCGGCGATGAAGCCGAGCATGAGCAAGGTGCCGTAGGCGCGAATCTCAACCGGGCCTATGTGAAAAAAAGTAGGCAACACCGCCTGCTCCCTTGGCTAGCGGCCGCGCAGGAGCTTGAGCGCGAGCAACGCCAGCCCCGCGGTGATGGCAATGTCGGCCACGTTGAACACGGGCCAGACGCGAAGGTCGAGGAAGTCCGTCACCGCCCGGCTGCGAATCCGGTCGGCCAGATTGCCGAGCGATCCCCCCAGCACCAGCCCCAGCCCCGCCGCCCGGCTGGGACGCCTGGCGAGCGCACGCCCCCAGATGACGTACCACAGAACGCCCAGGCAGACCGCGACCCCGACGATGAGCAGGAGGGAACTCGATGCCACCAGGCCAAAGGCGGAACCGCGATTGTGCGTGAGCGTCAGTCGCACCCAGTCTCCCAGGAGCGGCCGTGGTTCACCCGGCCTGAGGAAGCGCAGCGCAAGGTACTTGCTCAACTGGTCGGCGGCGAGGCCCAGGCCGGCGAGTCCCAACATAACGCGGAGAGGGCGCCCCACCGCAGCGGACGCCCCCATGCTTACCGCTCTATCCGGTCCTGACACTCGAGACAGAGCGTGGCGAACGGCAGCGCGTTCAGCCGCGCTTTCTTGATCGGGCGATTGCAGGCATCACAGATGCCATAGGTCCCGCGATCAACCTTCTCCAGGGCGATGAGCACCTGGTTCAACAGCCCCTCCACGCTCTCGCTGATCGCCAGGTCCTTCTCTCGCTCGAATGTCTCGGAGGCCAGGTCGGCCGGGTGATCCTCATAGGCGGAGAGCTCGCTCGCCCGCTCGGACTCGCTCATCCTGGCCGTGCGAGCCTCGATCTCCTGCAGCTCCGTCTCCAGGCGCTTCTGCTCCATCAACAGCCGCTCGCGGAACTTCTCCAGGTCCTTCATGGCGGCCCTGCCGCGGAGCTTCCTTGCCACGGGCGCGCTGCCGGCCCGGAGCTTCACGCTGGTCTTCTTGGTCCTGCTTTTCGTCACTGTCTTCACGGCCATCTGCCGCGCCTTCCTGCTACCGCCCACCGGCCCGGCCCGCCATCTTCCGACTTCCCGGCGGGTCTCTTCCGGTATCGGCGCAGATGTATTCTACCTTGGCTGTCGCCTACGGAAACCGACAAGCCGCCCGCGACCACGGTCTACGGAACGCACCATACCACTATTCAGTCAAGTATTCCACACAACGGCCGCACAGGCGCGGATGCTCGGAGGTTCGCCCGACCGACTCCTGCCGCCGCCAGCACCGCTGGCACTTGGGCGACCCCGAGGCCGTGCCGGCGATCCGCATGGGCCCCCCGGCGACCACCTCGAACGCCCCGGCCGGCGCTTCCTCCGCCGGTCCGCCGTAGCTGACCCGCGACACCCCGTTCGCCGCCGCCAGGTCGTCTTCGCCCAGAGCCTCCACCAGCGCTCGCCACCGCTCAGGCGAGCAGTACAGCGCCAGCTCGGCCTCCAGCGGCTGGCGGACGGTCCCGCCCTGCCGGAGCGCCTCCACCGCCAGATCGGCCTGGTCGAAGTAGGGGACGATCTCCTGCTCCCAGCGAGCGGCCAGCTCCTCGTCCAGCCATTGCGCCGGATCCGGCCAGTCGCTGAGCTGGATGGACTGCTCCTTCCCCTCCCAGTCCGGCAGGTGCTGCCACACTTCCTCCGTCGTGTGGCTCAGGATCGGCGCCAGCACCTTCGCGAGTGTCACGGCCAGCGTCCAGAGCGCCGTCTGGGCCGAGCGCCTGGGCCCGCTCGCGGGGGCGTAAGTATATAGCCTGTCCTTCAGCAGGTCAAGGTAGATCTGGCTGAGATCAACCGCGCAGAACTCGTGCACTCGGTAGTAGACCTGGTGGAACTCGAAGGCCTCGTAGGCTTGCGTCAGCCGGGCCGTCAGGCGCGCCAGCCGGCTCAAGATCCAACGGTCCACCTCCAGCATCTCGGCTCCGGGCACCGCCTCCGAGTCAGGGTGGAAGTCGTAGAGGTTTGCGAGCATGAACCGCAGCGTGTTCCGCAGCCGCCGGTAGCCCGCCACCACCTGGTCGAAGATGTCGTGTCCGGTCGGCATGTCCTCCTTGAAGTCCACATAGGACACCCACAGCCGCAGCACCTCGGCCCCGAAATCCCGCACCACGTCTTGCGGGTCTATCGCGTTCCCCAGCCGCTTCGACATCTTGCGTCCATCCGCGTCCAACACGAAACCGGTGGTGAGCACGGTATCATAGGGCGCGCGGCCATGCACGATCAGCCCGTTCCAGAGCGAGACCTGGAACCAACCCCGGTACTGATCGTGCCCCTCCAGGTAGAGGTCTGCCGGCCATCTCAGCTCCGGTCTGGTGAGCAGCACGGCCGCGTGGCTGGTGCCCGACTCGAACCAGACATCGAAGATGTCATGCTCTCGCCGGAACCGGCCGCCCCCGCACTGCGGGCAGACCGCGCCGGGCGGCGCCAGTTCCTCGACGGGCCCCGTGAACCAGATGCCAGCCCCATGCTCTGCGACCAGGTCCCGCGCGCGGGCGACGATCTCGGCGGTCAGCACCTCGTGCCCGCAGTCCACGCAGTAGAGCGCCGGGATCGGTATGCCCCAGACGCGCTGGCGGGAGATGCACCAGTCCGGCCGGTCGGCGATCATGCCCCGGATGCGCTCCCGGCCCCAGGAGGGCACCCAGTTCGTCCGGTCCACCAGGGCGAGGGCCTGCTCGCTGAGAGGCTCCAGGTCCACGAACCACTGCTTCGTGGCGCGGAAGATCACTGGCGACTCACAGCGCCAGCAGTGCGGGTAGGAGTGCTGGTACTGCTCGACCTTCAGCAGCATGCCCCGCCGCTTCAGCTCCTCCACGATCTTGGGGTCGGCGTCGGTGTGAGAGAGGCCGGCGAACTGGCCGCCTTCCTCGGTGAAGACGCCCCGCCCATCCAGCGGCTGGATCGTCGGCAAGCCGTACTTCTGGCCGGTCAAGAAGTCTTCCCGGCCGTGCCCGGGGGCAGTGTGGACGGCGCCGGTTCCCTGCTCCAGGGTGACGTGATCGGCCAGCACGATCGGCGCCTCGCGGTCCAGGAACGGATGCTTCAGCTTGCCTCCCTCGAGCGCTGCGCCGGGCGCGGAGGCCACGATCTCGTAGTGCCCTGTCCCCAGCGCCGCCATCGTCGCCTCCAGCCGCCCCCGCGCCAGCACGAGGTGCTCCTCGGGTGTCCGCACCAGCACGTACTCCAGCTCGGGGTGAAGGGCCACCGCGACGTTGGCCGGCAGTGTCCACGGCGTGGTCGTCCAGACTGCAAACGAGACCGGGCCGACCTTCGGAAGCTTGGCCAGCGCGCCTTCGGGAAGGGAGATGACCGGGAAGCGGATGTGGACGGCTAGAGACGGGGCCTCCTTGTATTCCAGCTCGGCGTCCGCCAGCGCGGTCTCGCACTCCGGGCACCAATGGACAGACTTCAGGCCGCGGTAAACGCACTTCTTCTCCACGAAGTGCTGGAACGCGGTCAGCACCGCGGCTTCGTACTCCTTGTCCATCGTCAGGTAGGGATGCTGCCAATCGCCGCGCACTCCCAGCCGGCGGAACTGCTCTCGCTGCACCCCAACATAGTGCCGGGCCGTCTCCGCCGACCGGTCCCGCAGGACCGCGGGCTCGATCTGGTGGCGGTCGAGGTCGAAAGTGCGAAGCGCTGCTATCTCGGTCGGCAGCCCGTGGTTGTCCCAGCCCGGGACGAACGGGCAATCGAAGCCCCGCAGGGTCTCGTACTTGACCACGATATCCTTGAGGATCTTGTTCAGCGCCTGGCCCAGGTGGATGTCCCCGTTGGAGAAGGGCGGGCCGTCGTGCAGGATGAACTTGGGCCGCCCCTCGGCGTGTCTCTGCACGGTCTCGTAGAGGCGCATCTCCTCCCAGAACCGCTGGATACGGGGCTCCAGCTCGGCCAGATCGGCGCGCATCGGGAAGCCGGTGCGAGGCAGGTTGAGCGTGTTCCGGTAGTCTTGGTCAGTTGCCATCGGCTGATGTCCTGTGAGACGCGTTCTCAGTGCCTCGCCACGGAAGGCAGAGCGAGGCGAAGTGCTTCAGCGCCCCGCTCTTCACGATCATCGCCTTGGGCCGGAGCACGGTGGCATACATGGTCAGCAGCGCGATCACATCGAGCAGAGAGCGGTAGCCCGAGAGCCCCGAGATGTCCACGTAGATCTTGGTGAACTCCCTGCCCAGGGCGAGCGCCGCGTTCACATCGAAGGCATCCAGCACCTCGAACCGGAGGTCGGGGTGTCTCCGCCGCGCGGTGTCGATGCACTCCTCGCTGATGTCCGTGCCGATGACCTCGCGGCAATGGGGCGCGATCAGGGCGGTGGTGGTGCCCCACTCACATCCCATCTCGAGCACGACGTCGCTCTCCTTCACCCAGGTCGCGATGGTCTCGCGGTATTCCCTCACATCCCGCGTCGCCACGAACCTGGTCCTTACTCTGAACTGCTTCTCGTTGGCCATGTTGGTAGGTTGCACGGCGGGAATGTCACCGCACGCCCGCCGCCTCGGTCAGATCTCTCCGTATCGCCTGCGCAGCCAGTTCAGCCGAATGCGGAGCAGGTCCTTGACTGCGTCCAGGGAGTCCCTCACCCGGCTGATGCGGCTGTCGGGCGAGTCCACCCATGTCACCGGCACTTCCGCGATCCTCAGCTTCAGCCGCTGCGCCAGAAAAAGAACCTCCATATCGAAGGCGATGCCCGTCATCCGCTGCGCGCCGAACAGACGCCGGGCGATCTCCCGCGGGAACAGCTTGAACCCGCACTGCGTATCGGCGATGCCTCGCACCGCCAGAGCACGCACCAGCAGATTGCCGGCTCGGCCCACCAGCTCGCGGTACCAGGGCTGGCGAACCGGCAGCTTCGACTCCGGGAGGGCGCGCGAGGCGATCGCGATGTCATGGCCCGCGCGCAGTGCCTGGAACAGCCGCTCGACCTCCTCGATGGGCGTCGAGAGGTCGGCGTCCGAGAAGAGCAGGTACTCCCCGGCCGCCGCCAGCATGCCGGCGCGAACCGCCGCGCCCTTGCCTCGCTGTGGCTCCGGTATCACCCGCACCCCGGCCTCCCGCGCCACGCCTGCGGTGCGATCGGCGCTGGCGTTGTCCACTACGATGACCTCGGACTGGTAGGTCTGCGCCGCGAGGTAGCTCTGGACGCGCGCGAGAGTGGGCCCGAGGCGATCCTGCTCATTATAGGCGGGAATGACCACGGAGAGGAAGGGCCCCGTGTTCGGTTCCGTCATGGCTGCGCCGCCGAACGCGCGAGGCGCACGCGCGCTTCCGCCCCGCTCATCCCGCTCACCGCGATCAGCTTCGCTCGACCCTTCTGTCCGCGAGCGATCTGGATACTCGACTTCCGAACTCCGAGCGTCTTGGCCAGCAGCCGCAGGCACTCCTCGTTGGCCGCTCCCTCCGCGGCCGGCGCGTGCACCCTCAGGACCAGCCGGCCGTCGTGCCTCAGCTCGACTCCGGTGCGGGAGGATCGAGGTTGCACGAGAATCGGGACCAGGTCGGCGGCCTCTGCTCGCCTCTGCGGATCACGCATGAAGGGCCAGCAGGATCGCGAGGTTGAAGGCGTTGAACGCGCCGTGCGCCACCCCGGGTGCCAGCAGCGACCCGCTCCGTTCGTACAGCCAGGCCAGCAGCAGCCCCAGCAGCAGGTAGGGAAGGAGACCGGTCCAGCTCATGTGGCCTACTGCAAAGACCAGTGCACTCACCCCGGCCGATGGCGCCGCCCCCCAGTTGCGGCGGAGCGCCCGGTAGAGGATGCCGCGAAACAGGGTCTCCTCCAGCACTGGCACGACAACGCAGACCGCCACGACCACCACCAGGACGCTCCTCCAGCCTGCGGCCGCGACCAGGACCGGGCTGAAAGGGTGCTCGGCCGGCCCGAGCAGCCTCTCCAGCAGTTGCTCGAGGACTAACAGGACTGGCGCGGCTGCGCCCGCCGCGGCCAGGCCGGCCAGGATCTGCTTGTGCGCCTTGGCCCAGGCCCAGCCCATGCCGCGGCCCCTGGGCGAGACCCCCCAGACCCATACGATCGCGCCGCAGTCTGCCACCAGGCCGGGAAGCAGCAACGCGATGCCCGCCGGCTCTCTGTCGCCGCCGACCAGACCCAGGCGCGCGAGGAGAGTGGTCGAGATCACCGCCAACGCCACCCAGCACACCAGGGCCTCGGCCGCTTCCCTCATCCCCCAGGCGGCCGGGGATGGGGGCGCCGGCGCTGCCACCCGCCGGCGCACCAGCCGAACCGCTGCCATCACCACCCCGGCGAGGCCGGTGAGAGTCAACAGGCCGCAGACCCCGAGCATCGCGGCCAGCCACGGCACCAGACGGCGCGCCTCCACCTCGGCCGCGCCCCATTCCTCAACCGCGCGGTTGACGTCGCCCATGCTCTCGTAGGCGGCCGACAACAGCAGCCCGCCGGGGGCAAGGCCTGAGACGAATCGCTTTGCTTCTGCCACCTGGTCTGGCGTGGACCGCGTGGACGAGACCACTATCAGTGTCGCGCTCAGCGCTTTCCGTTCGGCCTCGGGCTGCGGCTGCCGGGCCGCGCGGGCGATCATCAGCTTCGCCATGCTGTCCTGTCGTATGGCGTGCAGTACCAATCCCAGCGAGACCGCGGTCCTGATGTCTGATGGACTGCTGCGGAGAGCCAGCCAGTAGTAGCCGGCCGCCCGCCTCAGGAAGCGGCGGCCGATCGCGGAGTCCGGCTCGACCCCCGCGAGGTAGACCATCTGCACGAAGGTATCGCCCGCCCGCCGATGGTATGCGGCCCAGCTCGCCGGCCCCGGGTTCGGCAGAGGAGCGATCACGCCGCTGCGCTGCCCGAGCGGCAGCCCGACCGCCAGCGCGATGAACAGCGCAGCGAACACCGCGGTGCGCAGCGCCAGATTCGGAGAGGATCGAGGTGGCGCCCCCAAAGGGATCTCCTTGCCGGAATCAGCCTGAGGCCTTTGCAGGTTCTGAGGTCGGCTGCGCGAGTCCTGCCTCGCCCCCGTGCAGGGCCCGGCTACAGGCGCGCGAGGAGAGCCTGGAAGATATAGAGGATGATGATCGCGACCATCGGCGAGAAGTCCAGCCCGCCGCCGCTGGTCGGGAAGGCCCGCCGGATGGGGCGCAGCATGATATCGGCGGTATCTTCGATCAGCCGGACCACCGGATGATAGTGCGGGACGTTCACCCGGAAGTTCCGGAGCCACGAGATGATGACACTCCCGAAGATGGCCATCATCATCAGCCAGATAGCGAACTGGAGTATGGTCTTGACCGACGGCATTCCTTGCTGATCCTCGCGCTTCCGAGTAACAGGCTGTATCAAAACCTCTTGTCACTGCCAGCGTGGTGGGAGTAGTGCTTTGATACAGCCAGTGCACTGGGCATTGTTAGAAACTCTAAGAGTCAGCTGCTCTCGGACATCTCGCGTGCGCGCCGCGCGGCCGCCCGCACCGCGGCCACTACAGCGGCGCGGAATCCGGCCCGCTCCAGCTCGGCCAGTCCGGCAATGGTAGTGCCGCCAGGCGAAGCGACCGCGTCCTTCAGAGCCGCGGGATGCTGGCCGGTTTCCAGCACCATCTTGGCGGCCCCGGCGACTGTCTGCGCTGCCAACTGCTGTGCGACCGGGCGAGGCAGGCCGGCGGCTACTCCGCCGTCGGCCATTGCCTCGATCATCACGAACACGAAGGCCGGGCCGCTGCCGGAGAGGCCCGTGACCGCGTCCATCATCTCCTCTCCCACCACGACCACCTGCCCCACTGCTCCCAGCAGGCGCTTGATCGCCTCAACCCGCTCCGGCGCCACGTCTGGCGCCGCCAGCGCAAAGGCCCCCGCTCCCACCAGCACCGGGGTGTTAGGCATCGCCCGCACGATGGCCGCGCCCGAGGCACCCAGCCATCCCCTCAGTTTCGCGATCGGCACCCCCGCGGCGATCGAGATCACGGTCTGCGCCGGGCCGAGGGAACCGGCGATCTCCTCGGCCACCCGGCCGACCAGGCCGGGTTTCACGGCGAGTAGGACGAGTTCGCTCTCGGCCGCTACCTGGGGATTGCCGCTGGCGGCCTTGACGCCCAGCTCTCTCGCCAGCGCGGTGGCCCGGTCGCGCTCGGAGTCGGATACGATGATCTGATCCGGCGAGAGGACCCCCGCCCGCACCATGCCCCGCACCAGCGCCCCGCCCATCTGCCCCACACCGATCACGCCGAGCATGCGTCTCCCGCCCATCGAGGCCCTCCTTGCTGCGTCTGGCCAAGGCCTTCGCGCCGCGTCTCCATGGCGCGATACCTCGTCGAGGGGGACCGGTCCTGCTGAGCGGCGAGCAGATATAGACCAACAACCGGAGGGGTCACCTCCGGCCTAGGCGCACACCGCCTCCTGTGCCGAGACAGGAGGCCCTCCGGTCTGGCAAACCCGAGGAGGCTAGATCTCCTGCCAGAAGCTCGAGCGAGGGGCGGTCTGAGGCGTCTCCTCCGACATGATGCCGATGGTGTGAGGAGTCACCAGGTAGACGCCCTCTCCGGCCTGCTCGATCTGTCCCCCCACCGCGTAAGTGGCCCCCGCCAGGAAATCGAAAACGCGCTGCGCATGTTCTGACTGCACATCCTTGAGGTTCACCACCACCGCGCGCCGGCCCCGCAGGCAGTCCACACAGATGCGCGCCTCCTCCTGCGTCCTCGGCCGGCGGATGAAGATCTCGCCCGCCCGGGAGTGGATCGGGATCAGGCGACTCCGCCGCGGAACCGGCGCTCCCATCTCCTCTTCTGTGGTTGGCGCCTCAAAGCCGCCTTCCTCCTCCGCGAACAGCCACGACTTCATCTTCTCCAGCAGACCAGACATGCGCTCGCCCTCCTCTGTAGTTGCTGTGGCTCACAGCTGCTGTGTTGCTCCCACCGTTGCTTCCGCTCTGGCCTCACCCTGGCCGGGAACCGAAGATCGCGGTACCGACCCGAACCAGGTTTGCTCCCTCCTCGATCGCGGCCTCGAAATCATGGCTCATCCCCATGGACACCCACTTCATCGCCGCCCCCGACTCCCGCTCCGCCCTCTGCGCCAACTCCACCAGCAGCCGGAACTCCGGGCGGCCCGCCTCCGGGTCGGGCTGCAGGCTGCCGATGCTCATCAGGCCCTCCACCCGGAGGCCGGCAATCGCGAGCACCGTCGCCAGCAGCCGGCTCAGTTCGGCCGGCGCCACCCCGGACTTGCTCCCCTCACCCGAGGTGTTGACCTGAAGCAGGACCCCAATCGTGCGGCCCTCGGCCTCGGCTCTTCTCCCGATCGCCTGGGCGATGGGGAGGCTATCCACGGTCTGAATGATGTCAAAGATCCTGGCCGCTTGCCCGGCCTTGTTCCGCTGAAGGTGTCCGATCAGATGCCAGCGCGCCGCCAGGTTGACCTGGCTGCGCTTGGTCGCGGCCTCCTGCACGTAGTTCTCGCCGATGTCCGTGATGCCCGCAGCGATCGCCTGCTGCACCCTCGCCGCCTCCACCTGCTTGGCGGCGGCGACGAGGCGGATCTCCTCCGGCCGGCGACCCGCACGCTCCGCGGCCCGCACGATCTGCTCCCGGACCCGGCCTACGTTGGCGGCAATGTCAACACCGCGGATTCGCCGGGAGGCGAATCCGCCCTCCGGTCCCAGAGCATCTGACACTGCCTCACCACCTTCGCGGCGGTCATGTATACCACATCGCGCGAAGGGGTCATAATGAGCCCGGCCGGGCGGCCCCTGGCAGTTGCGCCCGATCTCTCGTGATGCTATAATGCGGGCGTTGGCCTGACGCGCGGCCCGATGGGCCGTTCTTCTTCACCTTCCTGCCCGCTACGGCGGGCCGTACAAGTCCAGAGGAAGGAGGTTCCCTCCTATTCGCGACTACGAGATCATGTTCATCGTTGACCCCACGATCTCCGACGAGGAGATCAAGACCGTCCAGCAGCGCCTCAGCGATCTGGCCACCAGCCGGGGCGCTGAGGTGAAGAAGATCGCGCCCTGGGAACGGCGCCGCCTGGCCTATGACATCAAGGGCCGGGGAGACGGCATCTACATCCTCGCCCACCTCCGCGCTGAGCCGACGCTCGTGCGAGAGCTGGAGCACCAGCTCACGGTCACCGAAACCGTGCTCAGGCACATGGTGGTGCGCCTGGACGAGGACTAGCTCCACCGAAAGGACGGCCTGATATGCTCAACCGCGTGGTCCTGATCGGTCGGCTGGTGGCGGATCCGGAGTTGCGCTACACCGGCTCCGGCTTCCCGGTGGCCAGCCTCCGCATCGCCGTGGACCGGCCCTTCGGCAGCAAATCGGGGGAGCGCCAGACTGACTTCATCAACCTGGTGGCCTGGCGGCAGACGGCCGAGTTCGCGGCCAACTACTTGGGGAAGGGGCGGCTCGTCTCGGTGGAAGGCCGCCTCCAGATACGGCAGTGGACCACCCAGGACGGGCAGCGTCGGCAGACGGCCGAGGTCGTCTGCGACCGGCTCCAGGCACTCGATCGGCCCCGCGAGCCCGGCGCCCAGCCGGCGACCGACGAGGCGGCGGCTCCCGAGGCCGGCGAGGCCGCCGCGGAGCCTGAGATTCCTGGCCCCTGGGAAGACGAGTGAGCCGTCGGTCGGGGCCCGACCGACGGTCGGCAACGAGAGCTAAGAGGAGAGATGACGTCAGCCATGACACCTGGTGACAGCGATAGGGGCCGCGTGATGGGAGAAGGGCCGCCGCGGAGCGACCGGGAGGGCCGCGGGCGCGAGGTCAGCTTCCTGGAGGAGGCCGGCCGCGGCGGGGAGCGGTACGGATCCCGTGGCCGGGGGCGCGATCGCGATTCGGACCGCGGGGGGGGTGGGCGCGGCGACCGGCGCGGGCGTCGTCCCAGGCGCCGAATCTGCGCCTTCTGCGTGGACAAGATCACGCACATTGACTACAAGGACCACGGCCGCCTCCGGGAGTTTGTGTCCGACCGGGGCAAGATCCTGAAGAGCCGCATGACCGGCACTTGCGCCCGCCACCAGCGCGCGCTGGGCCACGCGATCAAGCGGGCCCGGCAGGTAGCCCTGCTGCCCTTCGTCAGCGAATAGGAGGGGACACCATCATGCGGGCGGGAGGCAGTCGGGCCTTGCGGGTGGACCTCGACAGGCGCGCCTCCTACCAGGCGCTCGACCCCAGAGGCCTGCTCGACTTCGCCATCGGCCTCCCCGAGCAGTTTGCCCATGCGGCCTGCATCGGCAAGGCCTTCCGGCCGCCGGCCTCTCTGCGGAACTCATCGGCCATCGTGCTCAGCGGGATGGGAGGCTCGGCCGTCGCCGGCGACCTGCTGGCCCGCCTCTGCGAGCACCACCTTGCGGTGCCGTTTCTCGTCAACCGCGACTACCGGCTGCCGGAGTTCGTCAACCGCGAGACGCTGTTCATCGCCTCCAGCCACTCGGGCAACACCGAGGAGACGCTGGCTGCGACCGCGCTGGCCTTGCGCCGGCAGGCGCGGGTCGTCTGCATCACCACCGGCGGGAAGCTGAGGTCATTCGCCCGCCGTCACCGCCTGCCCTTGATCTCGATTCCCCAGACCGATCCGCCCATGCCGCCGCGGTCAGCCCTGGGGTACTCGCTGATCCCGCTGGTCTATCTGTTCGCCTCGCTCGGCCTCTACCCAGGGGCCGAGGGTCAGATGCGCGAGGCGATCGCACTCACCACCGGCCTGCGCGACCAATTGCACCCGGACGTTCCCGCTCGGCGCAACCGCGCGAAGCAGCTCGCTCTCTCGCTCCACGGGAAGATCCCCTGGGTGCAGGGCACTGTGGGCATCATGGCTGCGGCCGCCTATCGGTGGCGGTGCCAGTTCAACGAGAACAGCAAGGTGCTCGCCTACTCGAGTGAGTACCCGGAGCTGAACCACAACGAGGTCATCGGCTGGGAGCTTGCCCCTTCCCTCGCGCGGTGCGTGTCGGTGATCACCTTGCAGGAAGCCAAACCGCGCCCTCGTATCCGCGCCCGGGTCGAGATCACCCGCGAGATGATGGCTCGGAAGGCGCCGGTTCACCCGATCGCGGCCGAGGGGAGGTCCCCGCTGGCTCAGCTTCTCTGGACCATCTACCTCGGCGATTTCACCAGCCTCTATCTCGCTTTTCTCAATGGCGCGGACCCCGGTGCCATCACCGCCATTGACGAGTTGAAGCGCCGCCTCGCCGCCCTATGACACACCCGCCGGCCATCCCGCTCCACACCTCCCCCCTTCGCCGCACCGCTTGGCGGCCCATTGGACCTCAGTGACGGCAGATCCGCCGACCGCCGACCCTGCCTCTTGTGGAATGAACCAGCGGTGGGGCAGGCTACAGGCCTGCCCCACCCAGAAGACGGAGCGCCAGGGGCGCCCACTCCGGCGCAGGCTGGGAACCTGCGCTCAGGTGTTGCACAACGGCAACACGCCGCGGAGGACAGCGAACGGATGACAGACAGAACCAGGCCCGGGCGGAGCACCACCGGTCGCACTCGGCCGAAAGCTCCTCCGGATTACTATCACCAACTGGAATCGGACCACGCCTATGTGAAGACCGCGCAAGCGCGCGTGAAGGTCAAGACGCGCAAGCGGTGGCTGATCAGGCTTGCCGTGATCGCGTTGCTCGCCCTGATCGCGCACTTCTGGGGGCCCACGGTGGTGAGAGCCGTGCAGGGCCAGGGCCAGCAGACGGTCGGCGAGTTCAAGGGCCTGGGCCGGCACATCCGTGACGGCGTGGACCGCCGCAGCGGCGTCGGATTCGATGAGACCAGCCCTGACAGGAGCGGGTCTGCCCAGCCCTGATTGTGGAATAACGGGATAGCCGAGCAAGGGCCAGCACCGGACCGTTCTCAGCCGGGAGGTGCCCGTGTTCGCGTCGTCTCCGCAGCGGAAGAGCCCGCGCGCTCAACTTGGCTCACCGTTCATCCCTGTCAACGCCCCTGCGTCCTACTTGCGCCATCGCGCTGCTGCCGTTCGCGCCCAGCGGACGCGCCAGCGCACCGGCCGCCTGCGCTGGATCGCCGTGATGGCCACCATCGCCGCCCTCTATGTCGCCATCGGCCACGAGCTGGCGCTGCTCACGCGCGCCAAGCTCAGCCTTGTCTCCGCCGAAGTGCGAGGCGAGGTCGGCAGCCTAACCAAGGACTTGGGGAACATCGGCAGGCTCAAGCGGGCGAAAACTGCCCCGGCGCTGCCCGATGTCGGGCAGCGCCCGCGCGCGGGCGAGCCGGAAACCACGCCCTGATCGGGCCCGCGATGCCTGCCGGCACCCCGCCTGCCCGGCCGCCCGTGCTATAATGGCGCCGGGAGGGGCAGCAGAGTGAACGCGGCGGATCTCGTCGCCAAGAAGCGAGATCGCCAGGAGCTGGCCGGAGACGAGATCGCGTTTCTGGTGACCGGCTTCCTTCAGGGCAGCGTCTCAGAGGGCCAGATGGGGGCGTTGCTCATGGCGGTCTTCCTGAACGGCATGACCGCGCAGGAGAGCGCAGACCTCACGCTGGCCATGGCCAACTCCGGCGACCGGCTCGATCTCTCAGGCATCCCGGGCACGAAGGTGGACAAGCACTCCACCGGCGGGGTGGGCGACAAGACCACCCTGGTGGTGGCGCCGCTGGTGGCCGCCCTGGGGGTCCCCGTGCCGAAGATGTCGGGCCGCGCGCTGGGGCACACCGGCGGCACGATAGACAAGCTGGAGGCTATCCCCGGCCTCACCACGGACCTCTCGCCGGATCGCTTTTGCAGGCAGGTAGGCGAGATCGGCCTGGCCATCGCCGCGCAGACCGCCCGCATGGCGCCGGCCGACAAGCTGATCTACGCGCTGCGCGACGCGACCGGCACGGTCGAGAGCATACCGCTGATCGCCAGCTCGGTGATGAGCAAGAAACTGGCCGTGGGCGCTGACGCCATCGTCCTCGACGTCAAAGCGGGCCTCGGCGCCTTCATGCGCGAGGTGGAGCACGCGTGCCAGCTGGCCCGGGCCATGGTAGACATCGGCGCACGGCAGGGGAGGCGCGTGGTCGCGCTGGTCACGAGCATGGAGCAGCCCCTGGGCGCCGCGGTGGGCGACGCGGTCGAGCTGGCGGAGGCCGTGGCTACGCTCTCCGGCCGCGGACCGGCCGACCTGGTGGAGCTCTGTCAGGCGCTCGCCGCACACATGCTGCTGCTCGGCGGCGTCGCCCGCGACCTGGAGGACGGACGCAGTCGGGCCCGCGAGGGTATGCACTCCGGCATCGGGCTCGCGAAGCTGCGGGAGATGGTGACCGCGCAGGGCGGGTCGGCCGGGGCGTTGGATGACCCGGAGGTCCTGGTGCAGGGCACGGAGCGAATCCCGATCGAGCTCGCCGAAGATGGGGTGATCGTGGGGATTGACCCTCGCCGGATCGGCTTGGCGCTGCGAGACCTGAAGCTGGCCGTGGGCGAGCACAAGCACGCCTGCGGCCTGCTGCTTGCCAGGAAGGTCGGGGGGGTCGTGGGCCGCCGGGAGCCGGTGGCATTCCTGGTGGCGCCGCCCGCCGCCAGGCGGGTTGCGGCAGAGGCGGCGAACCGGATTCGCGCTTCCTACCGCGTGGGCCGCGAGGCCCCGTCTGTTCCGGAGCTGGTCGCGGCAACCATCGCATCGTGAGTGCCTGGCGCGCGGACCGCACTGACCCTATCAGGGCGTGGTCTTCGGCCGAGCGTGGCTGACCAGGAGAATGCGACCCGAGTAAGCGTGCCCGTTCAGCACCGCACAGGCCGCCGCTACCGCAGGGCGATCGGGCAGCTCCACGAAACCGTACCCGCGCGACCGGCCGGTGGCCGGGTCCTGGACGACCCTCACGTCAGTGATAGGGCCAAAGGGCTCGAATAGCGCGGCAAGGTCATCTTCCGTTGTCCGCCAGGGCAGGTTCCCGACATAGACGGTGTTCTCTGCGTCTGACACGCCATCCCCCTCGCGCCAGACCGGGTCCGGGCAGAGGCCGACGACCTGCTGCCCCGGCGCCCGGCACGCGCGTTGGTGACCTACCGCATTTCGCCCAAAGAAGTAACAGCGAAATGCGGACAGACCACGCTGCACACGGGCGCATGGCTCTGCCGCCATTACTTCCTTGTGCGAGGCCCATCAGACTTCTCCGCGCGGTCACTCAGGTAGGCGGGCCAGCTCAGCCGCGCTGCTCGCCGGTACTGCCCACAGACACGCCGAGCCCCGACCGCAGGCCGGGGCTCGGTAGTGGAAGACTGGAAAATGGCTACCGAACCCGTACGTTTGCGGCCTTCAGGCCCTTGGGGCCGGTGGTGACTTCGAGCTCAACCTCCTGACCCTCGTAGAGGGTCTTCCGGCCGGGCACATTGCTCACGACCGCCGAGTAGTGGACGAAGACGTCGCCCTCCTCGGTCTCGATGAAGCCGTAACCCTTTCCGTCGTCGAACCACTTGACCTTACCAGCGACCACCGTCACTCCTCTCCGCAGTCCGAACGTCACCGGCGGAAGGCTGCAGGGTCACTGGCAAGTCTTCCCGCCACGCTCAGACCCGTTAGTGAGTCCGGGTCATACCCGACGGCCGCAACATACCATCAAATAGCCTGCCTGTCAAGCAGGGCGTTGATCGCGCCCCGCCCTCCGCAGTCGGCTCCGGCGAGGAGATCGTGGCCGCAGGAAGAAGCCTGAAGACATGCGCTGCGCGCCACCCGGGGAGGTGATTCTCGACCGCTACCGGCCCTTCGTCGAGGGCGCGATTCGCACTCTTCTGGAGGGGCGGCCTGACGTCGCGCTCTACTGGATGCTGCGCTACCACCTGGGCTATGCCGACCCCGAGGGCCGCCCCGTCTCGGCCTCCGGGGGCAAAGGGGTGCGCTCTGCGCTCTGCCTGCTCGGCTGCCAGGCCGCCGGCGGCGACCCTGTGTCGGCGGCCCCGGCCGGGGCCGCTCTGGAGTTGATCCACGGCTTTACCCTCATCCATGACGACATCGCGGACCAGGACAAACTCCGGCGCGGCCGGCCAACGGTCTGGGCCCTGTGGGGCGTCGGTCAGGCTATCACCGCGGGAGACGCCATGTATGCGCTCGCCAACCTGGCTGTCGAGCGCGCTGACCCAAGACAAGTTCCGGCCGAGATCGCACTTGCGGTCATGCGAGACCTCAACGAGGCCATCCTCCAGGTTTGCGAAGGCCAGCAGCTCGACCTCTCCTATCAGGGGCGCGATGACATCGAGCTGGATGAGTACCTCGCCATGATCGGGCTCAAGACTGCCGCGCTGTTTCGCGCCGCCGCGAGCGCCGGAGCCAGGATCGCTCGGGCGGAGGACGGCGCCATCTCTGCGCTCGGCGGATTCGGGTTCCAGCTCGGCCTGGCCTACCAGATTCGCGACGACATCCTCGGTCTCTGGGGGCACCCCGGCGAGATGGGCAAGCCGGTGGGCGGCGACCTGCGGCAGAACAAGCGCTCTCTGCCCATCGTCCTCGCGCTCGCCTCGGGCGATGCAGAGCTCAGATCCCGAGTCGCCGGCGGCGGTGCCAGCGAGGAGGAGACAGTCGCGCTCGCCTCTCGGATGCAGGAGGGCGGCATCCAGGCGAAGTGCGAGCAGTTGGCCCGCGAGCACCTGGCAGAGGCGGTCGGCCAGCTCGACCGGGCCGACCTGGCAGCCGGGCCGAAGGCCGACCTGCGCACGCTTGCCACCTACCTGGTAGAGCGGACCAGATGATGACCGTGAAGGTGCTGATCTCCCATCGCGCGGCTGGGGCCGATCTCGACCGGGTCCGCGCGGTCTCCGGCTCGCTCGTGGTTGTCAGGTCGGAGAGCCGCGAACACGCGCTGGAGCTGGCCGCAGACGCGGAGGTCATCCTGGCCGGTCACTGGTCGGATCAGCTCTGGAAGGCCGCGCCGCATCTGCGATGGGTGCAATCGGGAGGCGCGGGAGTCGAGCGCTTCCTCACCCCTGACTTCATCGCCAGCCCGATCATCCTCACCAATGCCGCCGGGGTCTATGCGATCCCCATCGCCGACCATGTGATGGCCTTCGTGCTTCACTTCTCCCGCGGCTTCGGCCGGCTCCTTCGCTCCCAGCTCGAACACCGGTGGGGAGAGGAAGTGGAGCCCGATGAGCTGACGGGCAAGACCCTCGGCATCGTCGGCCTCGGCGGCATCGGCGCCGAGGTGGCCCGCCGCGCCAAGGGGTTCGGAATGCGGGTGATCGCCGTGCGCCGCAGGCCGGAGCGGCCCTCTCGGTTCGCCGATGAGGTGCGCGGTCCCGACGCGCTGCCTTGGCTGCTCGCCGAGTCCGACTACGTGGCCCTCTGCTCAGCCCTCACCCCGGCCACCCGACACCTGATAGGGGAGGAGGAGCTGGGCCGGATGAAGCCGACCGCTTACATCACCAACATCGGCCGCGGCGGCCTGATAGATGAGCCCGCGCTGATCGCGGCCCTTCAGGCCAACCAGATCGCCGGCGCCGGGTTGGATGTCTTCGCCACCGAACCCCTTCCCGCTGACAGCCCGCTCTGGGACATGCCCAACGTCCTCATCACCCCCCACACCTCCGGCTCCTCCCCCCGCTCCCACGACCGCCTCATGGAGCTGTTCTGCCAGAACCTGCGGAGATACCTGGCCGGCGAGAAGCTGCTGAACGTGGCGGACAAGGCGGCGGGCTACTAGCCCCCCTATGTGCGTGTGTGGGAGCCCCGTCCTCGGGGCGAGTGCCGACGACCCAGGGAAGTGACAGGAGCAAGCTCCTGTCCAACGGGGATGGCCCTTGCAGCGGGGCCATGCCCCCGCGCAATGCACTCGTAGGGCAGGAGCCTGCCTCCTCCCACATTCGCGCCTCTCGCCCCGAACAGCTACACCTCCGCGCGCTGGCGCAAGGGGATGCTGGGGTCACGCCGCGGCATACTGCACCTCGGCCTCGCTAAGCACCACGTCGCGGATGTAGGGGCTCAGGAAGCCTGGGGTGTTCAGATCCACCTTTCGCCCGAGCAACTCCGACAGCTCCGCTTCGACGTCCACAAATGCCAACCCCGGCACGTGGCCGGGCTCGAACTCCACCAACACATCAACGTCGCTGTCTGGCCCGAAGTCATCCCTCAGCACGGACCCGAAGAGTGAGAGCTTCCGGATGTGGCGCCGGCGGCAGAATTCCGCTAGCCCCGCTCTGTCGAAGGCAATACGCGTGCCCATACCTCGGCCTCGTCCGGCGCGATCGTACCACAGCAGACGAGCAGGCCGCCCTGCTTCTGCCCTCTCCGCGCCTCTGCGCTGGACCTACTCCACCAACACCAGCCCGTAGTAGTTCTGCGGGCAGGTGTGGTCCCGGACGACCTCGATGGGGAAGCCGTTGGCGCGGGCGGTGGCGAAGACGTCAATGCCGGCCGCCTCCATGGCAGGTCGGGCCTGGTGGGGGTGGGCGCAGGCCTCCAGGTTGCACTCCTCGCACAGGTCGCAGGGGCCGGAGCCGAAGGCGAAGGCCTTGTAGTGGCCGGCGAGAAAGACCTCGCGCTCGAGGTCGGCGACGATCTGCTTGATGGAGCGCCAGTTGCCCTCACCCGGCACGTGGACCAGGACCGCGGTGGTGTAGCAGTCGAGCACGGCGCGGGTCTGCTCCGGGGTGGGGGACCGGGGCGGGCAGGTGAGCCGCAGCCCCCAGCCGCCGCAGCCGTACTGGCACTTCAGCCGCACCCAGGGCGCCGTGACCACGCTCCTCGGCGAGATCATCTTCGCCTCCGCCGCGCCGAGACGTTTCGCCGCGTCGATCCACTTCTCCATCTCGGGAGCAGCGGCCGGGACCGCGACCTTCTCCATCTTGGGAAGGGTGGCTGTGACCGCGGCCCCGCCCCCGAGCTGCCCGATCACCTCGCGCCGGACGTGCTCGGGGTCAACGCCCAGCGCGTGCAACACGCGCACCGCCGCGCTGTCACTGTCGTGCACCAGCCCCAGAAGCAGATGCTCAGTGTCCACGAAGCTGGGGAGTCCAAGCTTGGGGTTCAGCTCTCTCGCCTCTTCTGTGGCACGCTCGAGCACCCGGCGCGCACCTGGGCTCCAGCTCCGGGAGGCCGGCGCCGGCCCCCGCGTGTCCATCGCCTCGATCTGTCGGCGGATCTCGTTCTGGGCGCGGCCCAGGCTGACGCCGAGGTGCTCCAGCACGCGCGCCGCCACGCCCTCTTGCTCGCGGATGAGGCCCAGCAGCACGTGCTCGGAGCCAACGGTGTTGCCCTGGAAGCGGCGCGCCTCCTCCTTGGCGTATTGCACCGCGCGGATCGCAGGCGGGGTGAAGCGCTGCAGGATCTCGCCTTGCGCCATCTCAGCCTCCTCCTGGCGGCTACAGCAGCCCGCGGAACTCGTCAGCAGTGATGCCCATGTCCTTGAGCATGCCCAGAAGCGTACCGGGTCTGATCACCTCACCCCCATGCATAGGAACGACCACGCGTGCCCGGTCGGCGCTTCGCCGGTAGATGGCGTGGCTACCCTTCTGGCGCCGGAACACGAAGCCCAGGCGCTCGGCAACGCGGACGACCTCTCGCGCTGTCACCCTGGGGAGCCTGCTACTCAAGCGGCCACTTTCACCGACTTTATCAGGATGTCCTCAGTGGGGATCGGCTCCCCCTCAGCCTTCAGGTCCTCGAGGTAGACCTCGATGGCCTCCTGCACTCTCTCAAGGGCCTCCTCGATAGTACTGCCCTGAGTGTGGCAGCCTTTGAGCACGGGGCAGAACACATGGTACCCCCCGTCCTCCTCGCGCTCCAGTATTACAGTGTAGTCGTAGTGACGCTCTTCCATAGGTCCTCCCGCGTGGCCGACGGGGCCGGCCGCTCACATTATACAGCAGGAAGCGAGGCCTCGGGAACACGAAACCCACGCCCGGAACGGGCGTGGGTTTCAGTCCATGCTCCCGGCAACGTCCTACTCTCCCACAAGGTTGCCCCTGCAGTACCATCGGCGCTGGAGGGCTTAGCTGCTCTGTTCGGAATGGGAAGAGGCGTTTCCCCTCCGCCATGGCCACCGGAAGCAAAGCGGTTCCACTGGTCGGGCATCTCGCCGCAGGCGGATGCCCGGGTGCATAGTCGTGAGAAGGAAGAAGACGCCGAACTCCTGGTCACCGACCCGATCTGCTCTCAGGAAGAGGCCAAGCCCTCGGCCGATTAGTACCGGTTGGCTGAACACATTGCTGTGCTTACACCTCCGGCCTATCAAGCTGGTAGTCTTCCAGCGGCCTTACCCGGTTAACCCGGTGAGAGGTCTAGTCTTGGGAGGGGCTTCCCACTTAGATGCTTTCAGCGGTTATCCCTGCCGGACATGGCTACCCAGCGTTTGCCCCGGGCGGGACAACTGGTACACCCTTGGTCCGTCCACCGCGGTCTTCTCATACTGGCGGCAGCTTCCCTCAAACCTCTTACGCCCACGACGGATAGGGACCGAACTGTCTTACGACGTTCTGAACCCAGCTCGCGTACCGCTTTAATGGACGAACAGTCCAACCCTTGGGACCTTATCCAGCCCCAGGATGCGACGAGCCGACATCGAGGTGCCAATCCTCCCCGTAGCTGTGAGCGCGCGGGGGAGATAAGCCTGTTATCCCCGGGGTAGCTTTTATCCGTTGTCGACGGCCATTCCACTCTGAAACCGCCGGGTCACTAGGTCCGACTTTCGTCTCTGCTCGAGCGGTCGCTCTCGCAGTCAGGCTCCCTTTTGCCCTTATACTCGCCGTGCGATTTCCAACCGCACTGAGGGAACCTTTGAACACCTCCGTTACCGTTTGGGAGGTGACCGCCCCAGTCAAACTACCCACCTGATACTGTCCCGTCACCGGATTACGGCTGCGGTTAGAAGCCCAGAATCTCGAGGGTGGTATTCCAAGGTTGCCTCCACTGGGGCCGGAGCCCCAGTCTCACCGGCTCCCACCTATCCTCTGCACGAGATCCCAAGATCCAATATCAGGCTGTAGTAAAGCTCCACGGGGTCTTTCCGTCCAGTCGCGGGTAGCTTGCATCTTCGCAAGCGCTACAATTTCGCCGAGTCCCTCGTCGAGACAGCGCCCAGATCGTTACGCCATTCGTGCAGGTCGGAACTTACCCGACTAGGAATTTCGCTACCTTTGGACGATTAGAGTTATCGCCGCCATTCACCAGGGCTTCGGTTTAGAGCTTCGTCCGCCTTGCGGCGGACTAACCCCGCCCCTTAACCTTCTGGCATTGGGCAGGCGTCAGCCCCTATACTTCGCCTTGCGGCTTAGCAGAGACCTGTGTTTTTGGTAAACAGTCGCCTGGGCCGTTTCGCTGCGGCCCCCCGCCGCCCAAGGGGAGCAAGACCCGAAGGTCACGTCCTCTTGGGTCAGGGGGCGCTCCTTGTTCCGAAGTTACGGAGCTAGATTGCCGAGTTCCTTAACGAGGGTTCTCTCGCGCGCCTTGGCATACTCTGCCCGCCTACCTGTGGTGGTTTGCGGTACGGGCACTGCGAAGCTCGCTAGAGGCTTTTCCTGGCCACTGGTTACGCCAGTTCAGTCCAGCCGAAGCCTTTCCTCCTCCAGACTCCGGAAGTATTCCCGGCGGATTTGCCTGCCGGACTTCCTCGGCCCAGAACGCGCCAATCCAATCGCGCGCTGACACACCCAGTGGCGTTCCCCCTTCGCGTCTTGATCGCCTCACAGTGGCGCCGGAATGTCGACCGGCTGTCCATCGCCTACGCCTTTCGGCCTCGGCTTAGGCCCGGCTAAACCCAGGAGGACGAACCTTGCCTGGGAAACCTTAGGCTTTCGGCGAGAGAGATTCTCACTCTCTTTTTCGCTACTCATGCCGGCATTCGCACTTCGACCCGGTCCACGGCTCCTCACGGTACCGCTTCACTCCTGGGTCGAACGCTCCCCTACCATCCCCAGCAATCGCCAGCAGCCGCCTTCTAAGCGGCCTCAGACCCGAAGGTCTGCCGTAGCCACCCTACTACTGTGCGGCTGGGAATCCGCGGCTTCGGTATCAGGCTTGAGCCCCGTTACATTTTCGGCGCAGCTCCGCTCGACCAGTAAGCGGTTAAGCACTCTTTAAAGGATGGCTGCTTCTAAGCCAACCTCCTGGCTGTTTGTGCGAAGCCACTTCCTTTACCACTTAGCCTGATTTAGGGACCTTAGCCGGCGGTCCGGACTCTTCTCCTCTCGACTATGGAGCTTATCCCCCACAGTCCGACTCCCGGGTTTGACTCTCGTGGCATTCGGAGTTTGATTGAGTTCAGTAGCGGTATGAGCGCCCCTAGCTCATTCAGTGCTCTACCTCCACGAGTCACCGCCCGAGGCTAGCCCTAGAGCTATTTCGGGGAGAACCAGCTATCTCCAGGTCCGATTAGCGTTTCACACCGACCCACAGCTCATCCAAGCCGTTTTCAACCGACACTGGTTCGGGCCTCCACGAGGGATTAGCCTCGCTTCACCCTGGCCATGGGTAGATCACCTGGTTTCGGGTTTGCCCCCAGCGACTATGGCGCCCTATTCGGACTCGGTTTCCCTGCGGCTCCGGACCAGAGGCCCTTAACCTTGCCACTGAGGACAACTCGCCGGCTCATTATGCAAAAAGCACGCCGTCACCCGGTGATGCGCCCGCAGGCCCATCACATCGGGCTCCGACCGTTTGTAGGCACGCGGTTTCAGGTTCTATTTCACTCCCCTCGCGGGGTGCTTTTCACCTTTCCCTCACGGTACTAGTTCACTATCGGTCAGAGACAGTGTTTAGCCTTAGGAGATGGGCCTCCCAGATTCCCACAGGATATCCCCCGTGGTACTTGGGAACCAGATCCAGGAAGCCGGCTGGCTTTCGCGTACTGGGCTCTCACCCTCTCTGGCTGGCCGTTCCAGGCCAATTCGGCTAGCCAACCGGTTTTTGACTTCCCGGCGGAGCCTCAGCTCCGCCCAATCCGGCCCCACGACCCCTGCGCCGCAACGGCTGAGGCCTTATGCACGGCGCAGGTTTAGGCTGTTCCCGTTTCGTTCGCCACTACTCAGGGAATCGCTGTTGCTTTCTTTTCCTCGAGGTACTGAGATGTTTCAGTTCCCTCGGTTCCCTCCGACGAGTTATGGATTGGCTCGTCGGGGACAGGACATTACTCCTGCCCGGTTTCCCGATTCGGGTACCCCCGGATCAATGCTTGATGGCAGCTCCCCGGGGCGTTTCGCTGCTGGCCGCGCCCTTCATCGGCTGTCTCTGCCAAGGCATCCACCACGCGCCCTTGGTAGCTTGACCCCTTCCGGACAACAGGTCCGGCCGGGACAAAGAGAGTTCGGCGAAGTCTTCTCAGAGAGGGCGTTTCGCCCGCCCTCCGCTGATTCTCACGACTATGCTCTTGTCAAGGTTCCGCCTGCCGAAAAACAAGCGCAGAGGGGGACGAGCCCACCTCTGCGGGTCAGCTCCTACCCACTCTCACGACCGATCAGCTATCGTCGTTGAGAACCGTTTTGGGTTCCTCCGGCAGGTTGCCCATTACCGGGCACTCTGGATTATACCACTTCCGAGGGCCGTGTCAAGCATTCGCTCATGGTTTGTTTGCGCCCCCCGGCCCGCCTGTTCATGCTACCGCCGTGGTTGCTTGGCCAAACCTGAGAACGTCTGCCGAGACCGGTGTGGGGCCTCCTCGCGGCGGGCTGCTCCAGGGCGGCTGTGAAGCCCCCGCGGGGTTGCGGGCCGTCCTGGCTGAGTGTAACGAGCTTCGCCCAGAGAGGTAAGGGCGAATCTCGCCAGAACACCAGTGGATGCCTGAAGAAAGGCGTTCGCGCAATGCTAGTGCATTGGGCGAACGTCAGTAGTGGCATTCCACACTCGGAGGTGATCACTGCCGTGTTCGAGTCCATCTCGCTTCTGTGCTTCTCCCTGGCTCTCTCGGGCTTCCTCGCCTGCGCCCTCGCGTGCGCGGCGGCGCCGCCCCTGCCCGAGAAGGTCGAGCCCTACCCGGTGGTGGGAGACATCGCCTTCGCTGAGGGGCCGATCTTCGACCAGGCCGGCAACCTCTACTTCGTGAACTACCACGTCCTCGGCACGCTGGGGCGGCGCACCCCGGACGGAACCGTCAGCGTCTGGGTCCACACCGGCGGCCAGGCCAACGGCCTCAAGGTGGACGCGCGGGGCAACATCGTCGCCGCCGACTATGGGGGCAAGCGCATCACGCGATTCCATCCGGTCACGCGCCAGATGGAGGTGCTCACCAGCTCATGCGACGGTCAGGCCTATCGCGGGCCCAACGATGTCTGCTTCGACCGGGCGGGAAACATCTACTTCACCGATCCCGAGGGCTCGGGCAAGAGCAACCCGATCGGCGCGGTCTACCGGATTGCCGTGTCGCGGGACAACGCGGTGGAGCGAGTGACCCGCATCGCCGAGGGCCTGGCCTACCCCAACGGTCTGGCGGTCTCGCCGGATCAGCAGCGGCTCTACGTGGCCGAGTCGGACACCAACCGCCTGCTCTGCTGGGACCTGAAGCCGGACGGCAGCCTTGCCAATCAGCGCACCATCATCGAGTTCCCCACCTCGACCCTCGATGGGATCATGTTCGACGAGTGCGGCCGCCTCTGGATCGCCCGCTGGACCAGCACGACCGTTGATGTGGTGGACGTCGAGAAGGGCAAGCTCCTCAAGAGCTATCCCGCGGGCGGGGATCAGGTGACCAATCTCTGCTGGTGGGGGACCAGCCTCTACGTCACCGTCGCCGGCCAGCACAGCATCCACCGGCTGGACGTGGGCGTGAGAAGCGCCGACATCATCCCGGCCGGCCCGTAGCGGGCCTCTCGGATCCCGCCGCTGGCCAGCCCCCCGGGCAAAAGACGCGGCGTGCCCATGCGCTTTGGCATCGGTTTGCGCGCTCACCGGAGAGGGTAGGCTCCAGGGCAGTTGCGGGCCGGCTCTCCGCGGTACTCGTCTGTGGTTCCGTGTTGATCTGTTCCCATCCCGGTCGGACGAGGGAGCGAATGGGTGCAGGCGTCACACAGGAGGCAGCTCCATATCATCGCGGTTTGGAGGGCGGCGCGCGGTGATGGGGAGCTCGCGAACCGTTTCCCTTACCCTTCCGCGCGATGCGGGTCTGGCCAAGGTGGCCGGCATGGCGGCATGCGCTATGGCGGCGCAGATGCGGTTCACCTACCTCGAGGTAAAGGAGATCCAGCAAGCCGTGCGACTGGTCTGCGCCAACATCGCCGGGCGGCTGCAAGGCAAGGCCTCCGCGCATGTGATTGTGGACCTCACTGCTGACCCGACCGGCCTGGTCGTACAGGCGGTGGGCAATGGACAGCTGGTGCCGAACGGCGACTCAGCGTTTGGCGACATGTTGGACCTCGAACTGGCCGTCTCCGACGTTAGGGAGCTTATGCACGTCGTTGCGGTGAAGCACGACGACAAGCGCGGCGCGTGCGTGACCATGGCTAAGTGCCTGGGGCGGACCTGAGGGAGGTGTCCTATGCCGTCTTCTGTGCGCGATCTGTTCGACAGCGCGGGTGTGGGGCCACAACGGCCGATCAGGTTCTGCGAGATGCTGCCTTCGCAATCGGGGGGAGTCTACGTAGTATCGCTCGTCTCTGAAAGCCAGGAAGATGGGAGCAAGCGATGCTTCGCCCCGCAACTCAGCGAGGAGCTGATCGCGGAATGGCTGCGCATGAATCCTCGCTTGCGCCTGGATACGGGGGATCATCGGCCAAAGGCGGCAGAGCTTCGGGAAAGGATGGAAGCCTTCTGGCTGCCCGATGAGGTCGTGCTCTACGTTGGCCAAACGTCCTCATCCTTGGGGAAGCGGCTGCGGCAATACCAGCGCACCAAGCCTTGGGAGCGCCGCCCACATGCTGGAGGGTGTTGGCTCAAGCTCGTCGAAGACTACTGCAACACGTTCGTGTTCTGGGACGAGCATGACGACCCGAAGGCAGCTGAGGGCAAGATGCTCGGTAGGTTCGTGGAGCGGGTGAGCCGGAGGACGCGAGAGCGGCTACGGGACCCCGATCGGCCGTTCCCGTTTGCCAACCTCGAGTATCCCAAGGGAAACAGGAAGGCCCACGGCATACTTCAGCCGCACTGCGAGTGACGGGGGCCAGGGCTCCTGCCCTACATTTCAGGCAGTCGGCGCGAAATGGATGCTGCGGCCGGCGATGCGGCGGGCGAGGATGATCACGAGGAAGGATACCGCCACCAGCACCACGGCGAGCGCGATGGAGGTCCTGAGTCCTTCCGAAGTGGCATTGGCGAAGTTGCTGTAGATGGCGACCGGCATGGTCTCGGTACGGCCCGGGAAGGCGCCGGCGAACATCAGCGTGGCGCCGAACTCGCCCAGTGCGCGCGCCCAGGTCATCACCGCTCCCGCCACCAGGGCATGACTGGCGAGCGGAACGGTGACGCGGAAAAAAGTGCGCAGCGGCCCGGCCCCGAGGGTGGCCGAGGCGAGCCGCAGCTCCCGCGGCACTGCCTCGAAGCCGGCTCGCGCCTGCTTCACGTAGAAGGGCGAGGATACGAACACCTGGGCCATGATGACCGCAGCGCGGGTGAAGGTGATGCGCAGGTCATGAGTGGCCAGCAACTGGCCGAAGCCCTGCATCCCGAAGAGCAGAAACAGCGCCAGGCCGGCCGCCACCGGCGGCAGCACCAGGGGCAGGTCTATCAGCGTGTCTACCGCGTCCTTGCCGCGGAACTGATAGTGTGCGAGCCAGTAGGCCACCGGGGTGCCGATGACGATCGAGATCAGCAGCGAGATGCTGGCGGTGAAGAGGCTTAGGCGCAGCGCGCTCTCTGCTTGCCAGCAGCAGACGTAGGAGCGAAAGGTGGTCCGCGGGATCATGCCCAGGATCGGCGCCGCCAGGTAGAGCAGCAGGGGAAGACACAGCAGCAGCACCAGAAGGGAGACGCGCCCGCGCCCCGCCGGACCGCTGAGCCGAGCAGCGGTCTGATCTCTCTCAGGGGCCCGCGCCTCGTTAGATTCCTGGCGGTCGGACGCTGTAGCCATGCTTGGCGAAGATCGCCTTGCCCTGCCTGGAGGTGAGGAACCCGATGAACTGCTTGGCCGCCTGCTGCTGCTTGGAGTAGACGCACACCGCGGCCGGGATGTTGTGCAGCCGGATGAACTTGGCCGGGATAGGCACGATGTCAATCTTGTCCGGCGCCCAGGACTTGAAGGCATCCCAGCCGATCACCGCGTCCACCTCGGCGCTCTGGACGAGCTGCTGGGTCTGCTCACAGCTCCCGGCGTAGGTGATGATGTTCTTCTTCACCTGGGCCTCGAGCCCGGCACTCTTCAGGGCCTCCTCGCTGGCATCGCCCAGGCAGACCGCGCCGGCCTTCGCCAGGCCCACCGTGATCTTGGGTCGGGCCAGGTCCTGGAGCGATTGGATGTGCTTCGGGTTGCCGTGCTGCACGCAGATCACGGGCACCAGGTAGGCGACGATCCTGCGGGTCTTCGGGAGGACAACCTTTTGCTTCTCCGCCTTGTCCATGTAGTCATCGGAGCCGGGCATGTAGATATCGCCGGTCTGCTCGAGGGCGATCTGGTTGAGGAGCGTGCCGGAGCCGCCGAAGGTCATGTCCAGCGTGATGTTGGGGTGCGCCTTCTCGAACGCGGCCTTCGCCGCCAGCGCCGGGGGCTTGCTCGCCGAACCGACGAACAGCAGGAGCCGGATGCTCTCGGTCGCCTCCTTGGTTCCGGCGGCCGAGGCCAGTTGCCAGCCCGTGCCGACGAGGACAAGCAGACCCAACAGCCACGACCACCTCCGCCATCTGATCGCCATCACTGTTCGTCTCCCTTGAGCCTCAACGATAGATCGCTCACTCACGATAGCCGGGCCGGGTGACGAAACTGTGAATGGCGGGCGGATTTTCGGTAAACGGTGGCGCCGGCCTAGCCGGGCCTGGGACCCGCGGCCATAACCTCTTTGGAGAGGCCATCCTCGTACTGGCGCTGATTCTCGCGGAAGGAGGCTGCCAGCCGCGAAGCCGCCTCATCGTACTCCTTGGGACTGCGCCAGGTGTCCCGGGGCCAGAGCAGCTTGTTGTCCACGTCCGGGCAGGCGGTGGGAACCTGGAGGCCGAAGTGCGGCTCCTGGCGGCTTGGTACGTTGTCGAGCGCTCCCGAGAGCGCGGCGCGGATGATGGCGCGGGTGGACTTGATGTCAATGCGGCGGCCGACGCCATAGGGGCCGCTCACCCAGCCGGTGTTCACCAGCCAGCACTTCACCTGGTGCTTGCGGATGCGCTCGCCGAACATGTTGGTGTAGATGGTGGGGGCGAGGGCCATGAAGGGCGCGCCGAAGCAGGCGCTGAAGGTCGCCTTCGGCTCGGTGATGCCGCGCTCGGTGCCCGCGACGCGGGCGGTGTAGCCCGAGAGGAAGTGGTACATCGCCTGCTCGGAAGTCAGACGAGCGATGGGCGGCATGATCCCGAAGGCATCACAGGTGAGCAGGACCGCGTTCTCCGGATGGCCGACCACGCCCCCGCGCACGAGGTTGCTGAGGTGAGTGAGGGGATAGCAGGCGCGGGTGTTCTCGGTCAGCGACTCGTCGTCCAGGTCCAGGCGCCGCGTGTCTGAGTCTATCGCCACATTCTCCAGCACCGTCCCGAAGCGCCGCGTGCACTCGTAGATTTCGGGCTCCGACTCCGGCGAGAGGCGGATCACCTTGGCATAGCACCCGCCCTCGAAGTTGAAGATCCCATCGTCGCACCAGCCGTGCTCGTCGTCGCCGACGAGCACCCGCTCGGGATCGGCCGAAAGGCTGGTCTTCCCGGTCCCCGAGAGCCCGAAGAAGAGGGCGACGTCGCCCCTCCCGCCGACATTTGCCGAGCAGTGCATGCTCAGCACCGCGGTGCGAGGCAGCAGGTAGTTGAGAATGGTGAAGACCGACTTCTTGATCTCGCCGCCGTAGCTGGTGCCGCCGATGATCACGGTCTTCTGGGCGAAGTTCACGATGATGAAGGTCTCGGTGTTGGTGTTGTCTATCTCGGGGATGGCGTGGAAGCGGGGGAAGCAGAGCACCCGGAACTCCGGAACGTGGTTCCAGAGTTGGTCGGGGTCCCTGATCTGGATGAACATATTGCGGGCGAAGAGGCTCTGCCAGGCGTCCTCGGTGATCACGCGAATGGGCAGCTGGTATTCGGGGTGCGCGCTGACACAGCAGTCCTGGACGAATATCTCCTTGCCCTGGATGTAGGCCAGCAGCCGGTGGTAGAGATTGTCGAAATGGTCTTCCGCGAACGGGCGGTTCACCGGTCCCCACCAGATGTGGTCGGCCGAGGAGGGCTCGTGGACGATGAACTTGTCGTTCGGGGAACGGCCGGTGTGATCCCCGGTCCGCACCACGACCGGGCCGAGATGCCCGATCAGCCCCTCCCGCCGGCGCACGATCCGCTCGTAGAGCGCGGGCGTGGTCAGCGTCCAGTACACCTGGCCGATATTCCGGAAGCCGTGGTGCTCCAGGCCGTGCCGCGGCGCACGGCTTGCATCATGCTCGGTCATCGTGCTCTCTCCCTCCCTGAGCTCGTGCTACGTAGCCCGCCTGAGGCGGGCAGAGTGGCAAATGTCGCCCCGCACGGGCTGTTGCCTCCGCCGGGAAGCTTCTCCTTTCGGCGTACGGTGGGCGCACTCCTCCCGTCAAGCACGCCTGGATGTGAGAGGGCCGGAGGACCGGGGCCGCCAGGCCCCGCGGCCTCATCGCGACCGTCTCCGCAGGCGCCGCACAACGCGCCCGGGAAGGTGACGCAGGCGCGAATGCTGTAGCGCCAACCCCAGCAGCAGCACGTAGAGCGGATCGGTGGCGAACCGGAAGCGGTGATTCTCGGTCACCTCGACCGAGTTCCAGACGAAGGCCACGAACATGATGTTGAAGCAAGCGTAGAGCACGAGCAGGCGCTGGCTGGCGCTGAGCGGCGACCCCGCATCTCTGCGCAGGCCGGCGCGCTGCAGCTCAAGCTCTGATGCGGTAGATCCTGACGGTGGGGTTCGCGTAGACGAGTTCGAGAAGGGCCATGCTATCCGGGTCTATGCTGGCGATCATCTTCTCATAGCGACCGAAGTAGAGGTATTTGATGCCGTGAGCCCTGGCCAGCGCGATCCGCTCCCCATCACTCATCGGCTCCATATCTCCGGCCCCCAGGAACCGCAGAACCTCGACTCGTTTGGCCGCGAAGTTGATGCTTTCGGCCCAGTGCGAGAGAAAGGTATGATTCCCGGCCACGCGAGGGATGTAGACCCCCGCCATGTTCATGCACAGGACGGCATCGTCTCGACTGGTGTGGTCTGCCAGCCATTTCATCGCCTGCACCTCACCCGACTGCAGGTAGTAGGGCGGCAGATCGGCGGCACGAGAACCCGCGGCGTCTTCGAGGAGCTCTCTCGTCACCACGCGGGCCATACGCAGGTTGCTCGGGACGGTCAGCACGAGGAAGGCAGCCACGACCGTGGACCCTAGGCGAGGCGAGACCGGGCGCCTCCCAGGGAGCTTCACGTCCCGACCCCGGCGCTCTCCGAGCACCACCTCTGCAATGCCCAGAGCGGCGAGAATCGCGATCGGCAGATGCATTCCCTCGGCGAGCTTTCGCTGGAAGGGGAAGGGCAGGTAGACAAGCACGAAGGGGACCAGCGCCCAGGTCGAGAGGTAGAGCCAACCTGGGTCGCGGCGCTGCACCCCTCTGACCACAGCCAGCGATCCTGCCACTGCGCACAGCCCGAAGGTAAGGAGGTAGCGCAACGTGCCGGTGAGGTAACCCGTGAGAGGTCGTGGGAATCCGGCCCTGAAGGGCAGCGACCAGGTAACCGTACTCGCCTTGTCATGGAAGACCGAGGAAGTCTGGAAGATGTAGTACTGGTAGGCGAGCGGAAGCGCCGTCTGCGCTGCCACCAGGCCAAGCATCCCGATCTCGCGGCCGGGCCAGCGTCTCTCCGCGATCCCCAATGCCACCACCGCCACCCCACCCACCGCCCACACCGTGACCGCGTCGTAGGAGTGAGCGTTGGTCAGGAACATGGCTGACACGCCTGCCCAGGCAGCCAGCGGCCAAGAGCGGCGTCGCCAGGCAAGCCATAGGAGGTAGAAGGTCGTCGTCAGCAGCAGGTAGGAGAGGGCAAAGAGGTCATAGCCCATGAGGCTCAGGAAGGTGATGGCCTCTGGCATCACGAGCCCCACGTGCGGGGGCGCGTAATCCATTGACCAGAAGCCTAACCGCGAGGTGGGGTGCCCAACCACCATCGCAGTGTTCACGATCCAGCCCACGCCGGACGACAGCCCTGTGAACAGCACCGCCGAGCGGCGCGCCAGCACCGAGCGGGTGAACTGAGCGCTGAATGCATAGACCACGACCAGCAGCGCCCACCCACACAGCAGCCTGCTCGACTGCTCCACCAACATGAGCGGGAGGTGCAGAAGGCGGGCCATGGTTCCCAGCAACAGGTAGTAGACGTGGAAGAAATGCGGGCGCTGAGGATCAGTCGTAAAGGGGTCATCGAACAGGACCATCCCCAACTGGGCCTCGCGCATCCAGGCCGAGTGCACAGCATGGTCCGCCACCCCGAAGACATAACCCATGTAGACCATGCCTTTGGGGGTCGCTATCCAGCCCCAGACAGCAGGGACTGAGGTGAGCAGCATCACGAGTAACGCCACAACGGCCGCCCAGTTCAGCTCCCGCGGCGTGATGCTGAGCAGGTTGGCGATGCGGGTCCAGTGCCCGAGCCGCTTGTCACTCATGCGCAGGTGTACCCCCAGTCGGTGCGGCCTCGGCATGCGGCCCGCTCCGATGCCCCACGCGCCACCTCACCTGCTCGACGGCGAGTCCCAGGAGCACTACATCGAGCGGATCGGTAGCGAACCTGAACCGCTGGTTCTCCCCAACCTCCAGGATGTTGCCCACCACCGCCACGAAGGCGACGTTGAAGCAGAGGTAGAGGAGCAGCATGCGCTGGTCGCGGTCGAGGGAGAGCCCGGTGCGCCGCTCTCGAAGGGCCGTCCGGAAACCGAGGACCAGCAGCAGCGGCAGTCCGATCAGCAGGAAGACGTACAGTCTTGACTCCCGGTATGGGGCGTAGTGGATCGGGAGGTCGTCGAGCTGTACTCGGTAACGCGGCACCTTTCCGTAGAAGAGGTAGTCATAGAGCACGTTGACCGGTACGATCTTCGCCAGGTTGCCGTAGAAGAACCCGTAGTCGCTGGTTGATCGGAAATAGCGCAGCCACGCGTTCAGCCAACCCGCAAGCGCGTACTTGGGGTAGTGGAGAAGCACGTAAAGGTCGTCTTTCAGGTACTGCCTGGAGATCGCAACATATGCCAGGTGGTTGTAGTTGCCGAAACCCGTTGATTTCCTGACCTGTCGGAGAGCTGGGATGCCCTCGAAGCCCCGCACGCGAACGTACCCTTGGGGATAGGAGGTGAGTCTGGCGAACCGGGGGATGAGGGCCAGGCGAGATAGCTTCCCCGCCGCAACGAGTCGCTCACGCTCCTCGATCGGCACTGCGCGCAGGGTGGGCCCTGAAAGGTTCATGCCCGCCCAGGAGCTGGTCGCGAATTCACCAAAGAGAACCAGATTCTTCGTCGGGAGAGAGGCGATCAGGAGCAGGGGGAATGCCGCTGTCAGCAGGATCATCCTGCGCTGACCGCGGCAGAGCACCAGCACCGCGCCCATCGCGACCAGGCAGTAGACGAGATGGAACATGCTGTGGATGCCGCTCAGGAGGAACAGCGAGGTGAAGAACCCCAGAGCTGCCCAGGCCGTTCGTGCCTCCAGCACCTGGTGGAAGAGCAGCACGGACAGAGTGAGAATCGCGGCCAGCGGCAGCGTGTAGAACAGCCAGTGCTCATAGAGCACGAATGAGGGGCTGACGATGAACCAGGTGCTGAGGGCCAGCGCGACGATCCGCGGTATCCCCAGCCTGCGCATGAGTGTGAACAGCGCGAGATAGAGAACCAGGCCCAGGGCCAGATAGGTGGTGTGGAACGCAATCGCCTCGTGCCTCGGGAACAGCTTCAGCACGATCCCCAGGAACAGGTTGAAAAGCGGCGGCTGGCTGTGCAGGTAGAACAGGCTCTCCGCCAGCCGGTGTCTGAGCAGCTCGGGGTCGAGGAACTGGAAGAAGCGGACCAGTGGCACGACGTCGAACCGGACACCGGCTAGGTAGTAGCCGAGGTGGACGAGGCCGAAGATGCCTACCATCAAGACGAGCACGCGCTTGGTGGGGAGGACCTCGAGCCGGGCTATGAGTTGCCGTGCCACCATCAGCCATCCGAAGCAGGCAGCACCCCGCGCAGACCGCCGAAGGCGGGTCGCGGGACGCCAGGCCTGCTCACCACTCACCTGGGGTGGGGAAATGCCAACCACGCTCCAGTTCGACTCGACCACCCCCGCGCCTGCCGGTGTGATTCGCGCCCGAGGACGTGCGGTAGAGAAGGCCCTTCGCTGGTCGTTACCTCACTGGGCGAGAAGCCATACGACCTTCCCGGGGAGGACGGCTGCCGAGGGCCTCCGCGAGCCTGGCGCTTCCTCCTGGTGCGACCTGTGTGCGCGGGGTGTGGCTGGCTGTTCGACAGCAGCTTGCTGCTGTCCCTTGCAGCGGGGGGCAAGAGCAAACTCCTGCCGAACGGAGTAGGCCAGAGCCGGTCTGCAAGAGGCGAGCATTCCCCTCTGGGAATGCGCGGGTGCTGAGTGCAGAGGCCAACGTTTGGCAGCCACACCCTCTGCGCGGCGCGGATTTACAAAGCGCGAGGGCGCTGCTATAATCCAGGGAGCTTCCTGCATTGTGGTGATACGAACCACAATGCAGGAAACTCCTCGGCGCAGGCTGTGGCGCTCATGCACCGGATTCTCTTGCCCGCCGGCTGGCGGGCAAGAGAATCCGTAGCGGTGAGGCCGGGCGGTTAGCTCAGTTGGTTAGAGTACTTGCTTGACATGCAAGGGGTCAGTGGTTCAAGTCCACTACCGCCCACCAGGAAGATGATGGGAAGGCTGCTGCGAATGGGCGTGACCAACGCTAGCGCGGGTACGACTACGACCTGATCCCCCCGGGAGTGCCCGCGCGCGTCTCATCCGCCGCCTCCCGGTGCAGAGACCCGGGGGGCGTCGCCGTTTGTGGGTAGAGGTCGCACGAGCCGCACTTGGCCGGATTCTGTGAGAGGAAGGTGACCTATGGGGCAGGTGCTGGAACTCAAGGCAGAGGAACGCGGCGCCGCCAGTCTGCTGGAGTGGCTGCAACGCTATCACGCGGACCTCGCCGCCGATGCGGTCGCGGCGCGCGCAGATGGTCAGCTTCTCGACCTCACCGCGCCGCTGCCGGCCGGCGTGGGGGTGGAGGTCCTGACCTTCGCGGATGAGGCCGGCCGTGAGGTGTACCGGCACACCGCCTCTCACATCATGGCCCAGGCCGTGCAGGCGCTCTTCCCCGACGCGCGGCTCGCCATCGGCCCGGCGATCGAGGACGGCTACTACTACGACTTCGACACCCACACCACTTTCCAGCCCGAGGACCTGGCGCGGATCGAGGCCCGGATGGCCGAGATCGTCGCCGCCGATCTGCCCCTGCGACGAGAGGAGCTCTCCCGTTCCGAGGCGATCGCCGTCTTCGGGGCGCGCAACGAGAAATACAAGCTGGCATTGCTGGAGGGGATGCCTGATGAGCGCGTCTCGATCTACCATCAGGGCGACTTCGTGGATCTCTGCCGGGGACCACACCTGCCCTCCACCGGCCGCCTGAAGGCGTTCAAGCTTCTGAATGTGGCCGGCGCCTACTGGCGAGGCGATGAGCGCAACGCCATGCTCCAGCGCATCTACGGAACGGCCTTCCCCGAGCAGGCTCAGCTCGACGAGTTCCTGCGTCTGCGCGAGGAGGCCGAGAAGCGCGATCACCGCCGCCTGGGCCGGGACCTGGACCTGTTCTCGACGCCGGAGGCGTTGGGGGGTGGCCTGGTGCTCTGGCACCCGAAGGGCGCGCTGGTGCGCTATCTGATCGAGGACTTCTGGCGGAAGGAGCACCTCAAGCGCGGCTACCAGTTCGTCTTCACCCCCCACATCGCCCGCGCCCACCTCTGGGAGACGAGCGGCCACCTCAGCTTCTACCGGGACAGCATGTATGGGCCGATCATGATCGAGGACGAAGAATACCGCCTCAAGCCCATGAACTGTCCGTTCCACGTCCTGATCTACAAGAGCCGCCTGCGCAGCTACCGCGAGCTGCCCGTGCGCTACTTCGAGCTTGGCACCGTCTACCGGTACGAGCGGTCTGGCGTGCTGCATGGCCTCATCCGGGTGCGCGGGTTCACTCAAGACGACGCGCATATCATCTGCACCCCGGATCAGATCGGTGAAGAGGTGAAGCAGGCACTCGACTTCGCGCTCTTCCTGATGCGGGCCTTCGACTACCAGGATTTCCAGGTTGATCTGAGCGTGCGAGGCGAGGCCGACCACGGCAAGTACATGGGCAGTGACCAGGAATGGGAGATCGCCGAGCGCTCGCTGCTGGAGGCGATCGAAAGCCGCGGGCTCGCCTACCGCCGCGTCCCCGGGGAGGCCGTCTTCTACGGCCCCAAGATAGACATCAAGCTGCGGGACTCGATGGGCCGGCTCTCCCAGGGGCCCACCATCCAGTTCGACTTCAACCTGACCAGCCGGTTCGGGATGGAGTATGTAGCCGCCGATGGCGAGCGGCGCACACCACTGATGATCCATCGCGCTCTCATCGGGTCGCTGGAGCGGTTCATGGGAGTGCTGATCGAGCACACCGCCGGCGCCTTCCCGACCTGGCTGGCCCCCGTCCAGGTGAGGGTGCTGCCCATCGCCGACCGCCACCACGATTACGCCCAGCAGGCGGCGGCTCGCCTGCGCGAGCTCGGAGCCCGGGTCGAAGTGGACGATCGCAAGGCCACCACCGGCGCCAAGATTCGCGATGGGGAGATGGAGAGAGTCCCCTATCTGCTGGTGGTGGGCGACCGGGAGCAAGCCGCGGGCTCGATTGCGATTCGCCAGCGCGGCCAGGGCGATCTCGGGGCTCAGCCGCTCGAGGAGTTCGCCGCCCGCCTGTGCGGAGAGCTGGCGCCACCCTCCTCCTAGCCGAGGAGGTCCCGCTCGGCGCGGGCGTAGATGCGGTCCAGCTCGCGACGTATCTCCGGCGCCAGCTCGTAGTCGTGGCGCCGGAGGCACTCGCGCACCATCTCCCTGGCGCGCTCTCCCAGGCGGGAGGCGCCGGCCGCTTTCCAGCTTGCGAAGGAGTCCCTCAGGAAGAGGGTGGGAAGCCAGTAGACCTGGCGGTAGGCGGAGGCGGTGCTTTCCAGCCCCAGGAAGCCTCGCTCCAGCCCCGCCGCGATCTCCGCGGCAGCCGCCGCCGGGTCGCAGTCTGTGTCCGCGCCTTGCAGCAGGCGCTGCACGTGGTCCCGCATTTCGCAGTCAACCATCAGCTGCTCGCCGCTGAACACCTCGTCCAGGGAGAGCATACCCGCGCCGGAGAAGCTGCGGGTCCCGCCGAGCGCGCCGAAGAGCAGCAGACACATCCGCTCGGCCGCCGCCTGGGCGTCGGGTAGCTTCGCCCTGCTGTGCAGCATCCCGCTGGGCGGCCCGGGCTCCCGCCCCTGATACCAGGCGGTCACCTCATCGGAGGCGCGCTGGAACAGCACCTCCTCGGGGCCGCCCAGGCTGAGGGCCATGGTGCGCGGGTCGAAGGGGCAGACGCGCACGCTCCAGTCCACCGGCAGCCGGGAGAAGGCCGCCATCACCAGGCTGGCCCCCATCGCTTCCGCGGCCGCCAGGGCGAGCGCGTCGGCGAGGCGGATGGGCGCAGTCCCGCCGACGGAGAGCATGTTGGAGACGTGGATGCTCTCCAGCCGAGGGAGAATCGCCGCCAAGCCCTCGCAAGACTCCCCGCTGAGAGTCAGCGGGCTGACGACATAGACCACGTGGTAACGATAGGGGCTGCCAAGTGCTTCGGCCATGTCCAGGAGATAGGGGAAAGCGCGGGGCGAGAGCTCCTCGACGTTCGGGGTGCGCCCGTGGCGTGAGTACCGGGCCCCGATCCGGCACTGCGCCAGCCGCTGCAGAGGCGGAGGGACGTCGGTGGGAATACCGGGCACCGATCCGTAGACATTGCGCGCGGCCATCGTGTCAACCAGCTTCGTCGCCTCGATCAGTCGCTCGGTGGTGAGAGGGACGACCTCGTCGCGGTCGAGGTCGTGGACGAACTCGCAGTACTTCGGCACGTAGAGCTGTAGGGCGGGCACACCGATGCCCGCCTGTCCGGGAACTCCATCCTCGGGGCGCGCCGCCCCCCTCCCCGCGGTCAGCTCCTCGACCTGCTGCCGGTCCGGGAAGACCCGTTCGCCCTCTACCCGCAGGCCGGCCCGCGCGGCCGCCTTTCGCGCCGGCCCATGACGGACGCGGAGGCCCTGCGCGGTCACGACGCGCACCGCCGCTTCGTGTATGCGCGCTAGCTGGTCAGCGCTGAGCAGCCGCGGCGGCCGGAGGGCTAGGAGGTTGCTACGCACAGCACCCCATTCCACAGATACCCTTCCATCCCGGATGGATCCGCAATGCAGGAGAGTCCGTAGTTCGCTCAGAGTGCCGGTCCCCCTGCCGCGACCGAGCGTGGGAGCCCCTGTGGGAGCCCCGCCTGCCCTGAGCGCAGTCGAAGGGTCCGCGGGGCGATACCGACGCGCAGTGGGGCAGGTCTCAGACCTGCCCCACCACACAGCAGATGATGCCCAGCGAGTCTCCGGCTACTGCGGAAAGATCGGCTTGATCGCCTTCGCCGTCTCGCGGAGCTGGCCCTGTTCCTCCCTGGAAAGGGGGTAGAACTCCTCGGCCACCGAGAGCGCCATCCGGAACAGCTCGGGCTCGCCGGGGGGGAGGGCCGCGGTCACGTCCTGGGAGAGAGTGAAGCGCAGCGCCAGCTCCACCTCCGCCCACTGGTCAAAAGGCTCGTACCAGCACTTGGACCACTTGTGCTTGGTGTCCTCGGGCCATGGGGTGCGAGCCAGGGCCTTCAATGCCAGGCGACCGGCCCCTCGCTGCCTGGCCGTGTCTAGGGTCTGCGGCCCAAACCCGTGATGCCAGCAGACGAAGTTGAAGGGGAAGAGCACGGTGTCAAATGCGAACCGCTTGAGCGCTTCCTGGGCCGCTTCCACCGAGTGCGCGCTGAAGCCGAGGAAACGGACTTTGCCGGCCTTTCGGGCGGCCTGGAACGTCTCCATCGCGCCTTCCGGACCGAACGCCTTCTCCACCTCCTCCGTAGAGGACAGTCCGTGGAGCTGATAGAGGTCAACATGGTCGGTGCGAAGGTGGCCGAGCGAGGTCTCCAGCTCGCGCGCCGATCCCTCCTTGGTTCGCTCCGTCGTCTTGCAGGCCAGGAAGACCCGCGCGCGGTATTTCTCCAGCGCCGGCCCCAGACGTTCCTCCGCATTCCCATAGGTCGGGGACACATCGAAGTAGTTGACACCTCGGTCCACCGCGTCGGAGACGATGCGGTTCGCCTCCTCCTGCGACATCCCGGCGACCACGATGCCGCCCATTCCGACCAGGGACAGCTTCTCCCCGGTCTTGCCCAGCGGTCTCTTCTGCATCCTGGTTCCGCCTTCCGGGCCGTCCGGACAGCCTATCGCTTGCCCGCTGCGGCCGGCTTGGCGCCTTCCGATCCCTTCGTCTTCGGAGTCGCCTCAGAGGACGGGCTCCCACGCAGGCGAGCTTCCTTCGGTCGGTAGACGGTCAGCTTGAGCTTCCTGGCCTCGCCGCCGCGCTGGAGGTACGGGAAGAGGGTGGCCGGGCAGGTAACCGTCTGGCCGTCGCAAGCGGCGATGCTGTCTCCGACCTTGATTCCGGCCTTTCCCGCCGGTCCGCCCTTGCTCACGCTCCCAACGATGCAGCCATGTGGCTGCGCGATCGCCACTCCCAGAGTTGCCCCGGTCATCTCTCGCGGGCAGCCCCCGCCGGGGCCCATGCCCATCCTCGAGCCCCGAGCTCTTCCTGCTCCACGCCCGCTTGGCTCCTCTGTCTGAGGCGAGCCAGAGGACTTGCCGGCCGCGGGGCCGGCGGCCTTGCCCGCGCCGGGAAGCTCGACTGTCACCGTCAGGGTGTCGTAGGTGCCTTCCGCGAACGGCGCCCGCGGCTGCCTGCGCGCTGATGACTGAGCGTTCTCCTCCGGCTTGCCCACCGCGGGGCCGGCGGGCCTGGCCGGTGTGGCCTGGCCGCCTGCGGCGTAACCCACCCCGCAGACCCCCAGCACGATTGCTCCCAAGACGCACTTGCGCAACATGCCTAACCTCCATAGCTTCGCAGCAAACGGCCGGCCCGGCGGGCGTGGGAACGCCTGCCCCGTAGGCGGGCCGCTCGACCGCTGACTGTGATGCGATGAGCCTAGAATACCCCTTTTCCCGCGGCTTTCCCTGGCGCGATTGCGCGGCTGCTCGGACGCCGCAGACTTTGTTGACACTGCCGCGCGCGCCATGCTATACTCTGCCGCGCTTGGGGTGGTGTAGGAGCGGCGAGGGCCGCGCTGGACCAATCCTGCGCTGGTGTGGAAGAAGCAGTGGTAGGCGGGTCGGGAACCTGCCCCACCGGCTAAGGTAGAAGAGAGGGTCCGGGCCGATGCCAGTAAGCAAGAGAATCCTGGCGGTGGACGACGAACGCCACATCGTTCGCCTGATTCAAGTCAACCTCGAGCGCGCCGGCTACCAGGTGTCCACGGCCTTTGACGGCCCCGAGGCCCTCAAGAAGATTGAGTCGGATAAGCCCGACCTGGTCGTCCTCGACGTGATGATGCCCAAGATGGATGGCTTCGAGGTGCTGAAGCGACTGCGGGCTAACCCCGAGACGCGGCAGATCCCGATCATCATGCTCACCGCCAAGGCGCAGGACCAGGACGTGTTCAAGGGCTGGTCCTCCGGGGCGGACGCGTACCTCACCAAACCGTTCAACCCGCTCGAGCTGATCACGTTCGTGAAGCGGATCCTCAGCGGGCACGACGACTACGACGACCAGGACAAGACCTGGGAGATCTAGCGGGGGGATCGGGGGAGCGCGGGTGGCCTGCCCTGAATGCGAAGACGAAGCCCATCACGCCTGGCTCTGGGTGGCGGCTGCGGCCGGGCTTGCGCTCGGGGTCGCCGGGGTGGTATGGGTGATGCGCTATCGCGATCCGGCGCACAGCATGGACCGGCTGCTGCATCGCGTGCAGGATCGGATCAACGTCATCGAGAGCTCCCTCTCCGATCTGGAATCCGCGCTTCGCTCGGCCCCCTCGGCCTAGTGGGGCAGGCTGCGAACCTGCTCCACCACACACCCATCTCCCTGCGCGCGCCGCTGGTGCGGGGCTAGGGCTGGCCCACGACGATGGCGCACGAGCGCGGGCGGACCTCAGCCGAATGGTCGCACCTGACCTGGAACTTCGTCGTCATCGTCCTCGACGCCAGCTTCTTCTTCTTCGCCTTCTCCTTCCTCGACCCGGTGGCCATCCTCCCGGTTCTGCTGAGCGACCTCAGTAGCTCGCGCGTGATAGTGGGACTGATGACCGCGCTCCAGCGCGCCGGGTGGCTGGTGCCGCAACTGCTCGCCGCCAGCTTCGTGCTTCACCGACCGCGGAAGAAGCCGTTCGTGATCTACCCCTGCCTGATCAGCCGCATTCCGTTCCTGGCGCTCGCGGTCATCTTCAACCTGGATTGGGCGGCTCAGCATCCGTCGGGGGCTCTCCTCCTGCTCATCCTCGGCTATAGCGTCTTCTTCTTTGGCGACGGGCTCTCGGGCGTGCCCTGGCACGACATCATCGGCCGCAGCATTCCTGCCGGCCTGCGAGGCCGCTTCTTTGGTTCGATCCAGTTGCTGGGCGGCTTGCTGGCGCTGGGGGCGGGCGCGGTGGTGCGCCGCGTGTTGGCGGATAAGTCACTGCCCTTTCCCCACAACTACGGCCGGCTGTTCATCTTCCTGGCCGCTGGCATGGTGTTGTCAACTATCTGCCTGGCGCTCATCCGGGAGCGGCCGGGGCCGACCTTGGACGAGGCGCAGCCGCTGCGCCGTCTCCTCCGCGCCATCCCTTCCACGCTGCGCCGCCATCCTCGCCTCCGCCAGTCGGTGGTGGGGCAGATTCTGTGTGGGCTGGCCGGCCTTGCCGTCCCGTTCTATGCGGTCTATGCGCACTCTCGCCTGGGCCTTCCCGAGGCCGTCGGCGGCCTCTTCATCTGGGCTGCGACCGTGGGGTCGGTGGGGGCGAGCTTCATCTGGGCCTATCTCAGCGACCGGCTGGGAAGCACCGCGGTCATCCGCGCGGTCTCGTGGCTGGTGATTGCGGTGCCGTTGGCGGCCCTGGTGGCTCCGCCGCTGACGCGGGCCGCCGGGCTGGGGTCAGCCATGGCCTACCCGTACTCGGTGGTCTTCCTCCTGAACGGCGCGGTCTGGGGTGGGATGTGGATCGGGTTCACCAACTACACCCTCGAGATCGCTCCCGCTGAGATCCGGCCACTGTTCCTGGGCCTCCAGTCAACTCTCTCCGCTCCCACCGTGCTCATGCCCCTGCTCGGCGGATGGCTGGTGAGCGTGATCCCCTTCGAGGCGCTCTTCGGGCTGGTGGCGGTGAGCGGCATCGCCAGCCTCGTCTACGTGCACCGGCTGCCGGAGCCGCGCCGGGCGGCCGAGGCGACTTGACCGGACTGGCCGACCGCGGCTACTGTCCACAAGCTGTTTCGTAGCCCGCCTGCAGGCGGGCTACGAAACAGCCGGCCGGCAGCGGCGGGCGTGCGCGGGCGCATTTCACGCCGGCGCACAGTGCGAAGAGGAGGTCTGGGGTCATGAAATGCGCTGGTGCCATGCGGGAGCGGGCGGCCCCACTTTACGCCATCGCCAAGGTCCTTCTGAGCATCTTCTTCCGGCTCTTCAACCGGTGGGAGGTCGCTGGTCGGGAGCTCGTGCCCCGCGAGGGCGGGCTTCTCCTCATCGCCAACCACACGAGCTACGCCGATCCGCCGATCGTCGGCACGGCCTCCCCCCGGCCGGTCTATTTCATGGCCAAGGCGGAGCTCTTCGGCTTTCCGATCCTGGGCTGGCTGATCCGGCGCACTCATGCCTTTCCAGTGCGAAGGGGCTCAGGGGATCGCGAGGCCCTGCGCAGGGCGGTTCGGATGCTGCGCCAGGGCAAGGTGCTGCTGATCTTCCCCGAGGGAACGCGCAGCCCGGACGGCCGCCTCAAGGCCCCCGAGCCTGGCGCGGCCTTTGCCGCGCTCGCCTCGGGGGCAGAGGTGGTTCCCATCGCCATCGTCGGGGCGGACCGCCTCCTGCCTCTGCACAGCCCTCTCCCACGCCCGGCGAAGCTCCGCGTCCGCTTCGGTAGGCCGGTGAACCTGGCTTCGCTCCGCAGTCAGGCCCGAAGCCGCGAGGTGTTGGAGCAGGCCTCCGAACGGATGATGGCAGCGCTGCGGGATCTGCTCCCCCCGGATCGCCGCTGACGCGGGCCGGGAACGGCCTTCCGACCGGCGTGTCTAAGAAGCAGGAGGTACAGAGCATGGAGCATCATGATCTATCACGAGATCGCGAGGGCGTCGGTCGAGCGACGCACCCCACGGCTGCGGCGTTGCTGCGCAGCCGCCGCGGGCTGAGCGTCCCGACTGCTTTGATGCTGTTGCTGAGCGCCGTTCTGGGAGGACTGATCGCCCTCGCGGTGTTCGCCGGCCTGCGCCCAGCGCCCGCCGAGGCGGGCGCCGCGGGAGTTGCAGCGCTGCAAGGCGACTTCGCCAACGTCGCAGATGAGGTGCGGCCGGTGGTGGTCAACATCAACACCGAGCAGGAGATCCGCCGCCAGTACTATGGCTTCGATCTCTTCAACTTCGACCCGTGGAGTGATGAATGGCCGCCGTACCGCCCTTACACGCGGGTGCAGAAGGTGTCGAGCCTGGGCTCCGGGGTGATCATCAGTCCGGATGGCTACGTTCTGACGAACGCACACGTGGTCGCGGGCGCCGACCGGATCAGCGTCACGCTGGCCGACGAGACGAGCTATCCGGCCCGCCTGGTCAGCAGCAGCGTGGGGGAGGACCTGGCGGTCGTCAAGATCAGCCCGAAGCGGAAGCTGGCCTCGGCGCGGCTGGGGGACTCGGACAAGGTCCGGGTAGGCTCCTGGGTGATCGCCATCGGCAGCCCCTTCGGTTTCACCGAGACCGTCACCGTCGGCGTGGTCAGCGCCAAGGGGCGGGTGGTGAGGCAGGAGAGCGGCCAAGAGGTGTTCCGCGACCTCATCCAGACCGATGCCGCCATCAACCTCGGCAATTCCGGCGGGCCCCTGGTGAACCTCGCGGGAGAGGTGATCGGGATCAACCAGGCGATCTTCTCGCCCGGCGGCGTCGGGAACATCGGCATCAGCTTCGCCATCCCGGTGAACGAGAAGACGAGGGCGGGCATCACGCGCGCCATCGGCGGTTCGCGGACCAGCCCCTGAGTCGAGGCGGGCCGCCCCTCGGCTTCGCTCGACGGCTGCGCGGGTTGCTGCGCAGCCCCGCGTGAGGTGTCCCTTGCCCCTCGGGACCCTGAAGGGCCCCGTCGGGGTCCTGAACGGGCGATGGGACCCGGGGCGACCCTGAGCCTGCCGAAGGGCCGGAGCGTCTCCGCGCGCTACTTCGGCCACCAGGTTCGCGCGGCGAGCAGGGCAGACAGCGCGGCCAGCGCGAGCCAGGTCCGGTGCTCCTGGTTGAGCCACACCCAGCGCCAGGCGAACCGGCTCCTGCGCAGGCCCGGCGCGGTGAGGGCGGCGGGCCAGAGACGCGGGACGATGCTAGGCACGGCCCGGCAGTACTCCTCGAATGCGCCGCCGTGCATGCGGCGCAGGTAATCCTCCTCTTGCCTGATGGTGGGCAGGTAGACTGCGAGCGCGACGACCACGAACGCGGCCGCCAGTCGCCAGTCGCCCACTAGCACCAGAAAGCCGGCGGCCGAGAGCAGGCTCCCGAGGTAGAGGGGGTTGCGGAGGTGGGCGTAGGGGCCTCCGACGGTGAGCTGCTCGTCCTTCAGCAGGTGGCCCGCGGCCCAGGTGCGCAGTGCCTCTCCGACCACTACCAGCGGGATGCCGGCCAGGTTCCATTCCGGCTTGCACAGGATGAGAGCGGCGGCCACGAAGGCCGGCGGAAGCCACACCCGCACCCGGTTGAGCCAGATCTCGCGCTTGGTCTTGGGGATCAGCACGCCGTATGGTTCTGGGGCGTGGCCTCCCTCCCCTCCGCCCCCACGCCTGGTCGCGTGTCTGCTGCTTCTCGGGTCGCCCAAGCGCCCCCGCCGAGAACCCCCGAAACAACGGCGTTTCGGGCGCTGGGGGCGCGGGGCTGAGTTTCCGCGAGGCGCGGCGCCGGGTAGAATCGGGTCGAGGGGAGAGCCCAGCGGCGCGAGAAGGTCTTCACCATCCCGCGCCGAAATCTCCACCCAGAGGGCCGCGGCCGTTGCGCGGCTCTTAGCCGCGGCCAGGTGAGCTCAAAGGAGCCTCAGCGATGCTCCATATTGTCGTCTGCATCAAGCAGGTCCCCGATACCACTCAGGTCCGCATTGACCCGGAGACCAATACGCTGGTGCGAGAGGGGATACCCGCGATCATCAACCCCTTCGATCTGCACGCCATCGAGACGGCAGTGCAGATCAAGGAGAGGTACGGCGGCACCTGCAGCTTGATCACGATGGGGCCGCCCCAGGCGGTCGAGGCGCTCCAGAGGGGACTCTCGTTCGGAGCGGACCGGGCCGTGTTGATGACGGACGGGGCGTTCCGGGGCAGCGATACGCTCGCCACCTCCGCCGCCCTCGCCGCTGGCATTCAGGCGCTTGCCAGAGAGCAGCCGGTTGACATCGTCCTCTGCGGCAAGCAGACCATTGACGGAGATACCGCCCAGGTCGGGCCAGGCATCGCGACTCGCCTGGGCTTCTCTCAGATCACCTATGTCGGCAAGGTCGAGTCGCTCGATCTCGAGAAACGGCTGATCCGCGCCCGGCGAATCCTGGAGGGGGCCGAGGAAGTGGTGGAGGCGCCGCTCCCCGTGTTGCTCACCGTGCTCAAGGAGATAGGCGAGCCGCGCTACGCTTCGCTGCCGGCCCTCATCCGCGGGCTGCGCACCCCGGTTCCGGTCTGGGGCATCAAGGACCTGGAGGTAAGCACGGAGGAGGTGGGCATGCCCGGGTCGCCGACCCAGGTGCGACGCATTTTCGCTCCTCCGCAGCGAACCGGCGGCGACGTCGTCTCGGTGGATGGAGACGCCGACCGCGTGGCGAACGAGATTCTGGACCGGCTGATCGCGGCCGGCGTAGTCGGGGGTAGCTAACCATGTCTGACCAGCCCCGCCTTGCCATCATCACCAAAGAAGGCTGCATCGGTTGCGAGCAATGCCTCGCAGTCTGCCCCGCCGATGCCATCCGCATGGAGGACGGGATCGCGGTGGTTGACCCGGCCCTCTGCACCGGCTGCGAGAAGTGCGTCCCGGTGTGCCCTGCTTCTGTCATCACCATGAGCGGGGGCGCGCCCTCGGGCGAGCCCGCGGGCAGGTTGGGAACCCGCCCTACTCCATCGGCCGCGGCAGGTCGCCCGCCTACTGCGGGTGCGAAACCAGCGGCCGTTTCGCCCCTGCGGGCTCCCGAGGTGTGGGTTTTCGTCGAGCACAGCGACGGCCGCCCGGCCCCGGTGTCGTGGGAGCTGCTTGGCAAGGGCCGCGAGCTGGCGGAGGCCCTGGGCGGCTTGGTCTGCTCCGTGCTGCTCGGGCATCACGTTGACGGACTGGCCACGGAAGCCTTTCTCTATGGCGCAGACAAGGTCTACCAGGTTGATGACCCGGTGCTGGCACACTACCGGACTCAGCCCTTCTTGCACGGCATGATCCGGCTCACGGAGAAGTACCGGCCCGAGGCGATGCTGCTGGGCGCCACCACCATGGGGCGCGACCTGGCCGGAGCGGTGGCGACGAGCCTTCGCACGGGCCTCACGGCGGACTGCACCGGCCTCTCGATAGACCCCCAGAGCAAGCTGCTGGAGCAGACTCGTCCGGCCTACGGCGGCAACATCATGGCCACCATCCTCTGCGAGCAGCGCCGCCCGCAGATGGCGTCGGTGCGCCCGCGCGTGATGGCGTTGCCCCCGCGGCAGGAGGGCCGCACCGGCGAGGTGGTGCGCGAGCCGTTGGGCCTGAGCGAGGGCGAAGTGCTGGCCCACATCATCGAGTATACGCGGGAGGAAGCGACCGAGGTCACCCGCATCGAGGACGCCAACGTCCTGATCTCAGGCGGCCGGGGGCTGGGCGGGCCGGAGGGATTCAAGATGCTCCAGGAGCTGGCCGACGCCATCGGCGGCTGCGTCTCCGGGTCCCGCGCGGCGGTGGACCAGGGCTGGATCACCCAAGATCGGCAGGTGGGTCAGACCGGCAAGACCGTCCGGCCCAAGCTGTACATCTCCTGCGGCATCAGCGGCGCCATCCAGCACCTGGTGGGGATGCAGACCTCTGACGTGATCGTGGCGATCAACCGGGACCCGAACGCGCCGATCTTTGGCGTGGCGACCCACGGGATCGTGGGCGACCTCTACGAGATCGTGCCCGCGCTGACGCGCGCCGCCATCGCGCGCCTTCCGTGCGCGCTGAGGGAGCAGGCCCCGTCGGGTGCCGCAGCGGCGGAGGACAAGTGACCCATGAGCGAACGCGGAGAGAAGTTCGACGTGATCGTGGTGGGGGCCGGGCCGGCCGGGCTAGCGGCCTCCTATCTGCTGGCCAAGGCTGGGCTTAAGGTTGCGGTGGTCGAGCGCGGAGACTTCCCCGGCTCCAAGAACGTGATGGGCGGCGTGCTCTACCGGCAGCCCACCGAGGGGATCCTGCCGGGTTTCTGGCGGGAGGCTCCGTTCGAGCGTGCGGTGGTCGAGCAGCGCGCCTGGGTGCTGACGGAGAAGGCCGTGTTCAAGTTCAGCCACCGCCATGAGGCCTTCGCCGAGGAGCCCTACAACGCGTTCACCGTGCTCCGGGCGCGCTTCGACAAGTGGATGGCCCAGCAGGTGCGGTCCGCGGGAGCGCTGATCATTCCGGAGACGGTGGTCGAATCGGCCATCGTGGAGGGCGAGAGAGTGGTGGGCGTCCACACCGGCCGGCCGGACGGCGACCTCTATGCAGACGTGGTGATCGCGGCCGACGGGGTGAACTCCCTGCTGGCTCAGAGCATGGGGCTGCGGCCCGAGCTCGATCCCGATCAGGTGGCGATCGCCGTGAAAGAGGTGATCGCCCTGCCTCGCGAGGTGATCGAGGACCGGTTCAATGTGACCGGCGACCAGGGCGTCACCATCGAGATGTATGCCGATGCGAGCTGGGGGATGGTCGGCACCGGCTTCATCTACACGAACCGGGAGTCGCTGTCGGTGGGCACGGGCGCGCTGCTCTCGCAGTTGGTCGAGCGCGGCGTGACCCCGAACGATCTGATGGAGCACATGAAGGCCCACCCCGCGGTGGCGCCTCTGCTGGCGGGAGGGGAGACCAGGGAGTTCCTCGCCCACCTCATCCCCGAGGGCGGGCTGCGCGGCATGCCCAAGCTCTCCACGGGCGGGATGCTGGTGGTGGGCGACGCGGCGATGATGGTGAACAGCATGCACCGGGAGGGCTCCAACCTAGCGATGGCGTCGGGGCAGCTCGCGGCGCAGGCGGTCCTGCGCGCGATGGAGTGGAAGGACTTCTCGGCCGAGAGCCTGAGCTACTACGATCAGCTCGTGCGCGATAGCTCGATCTACAAGGACCTCTACAAGTACCGCAACATGGCGCGGTTCTTCGAGACCCATCCCGCGTTCTTCAGCCTCTACCCCGATTTGCTCAACGAGGCCGCCCGCGAGATGCTGACCGTGGATGGCGTTTCGAAGCGCAGCAAACAGCGCAAGATATTCTGGGGCGCGCTCCGCCGACGCATGCCCTGGCGGATGGCCCTGGACTTCTATGGGGCCTGGCGCTCCATCGCATGAGGGGATGTCGGCCAGGCCCGTGGGAGCCCCGTCCCCGGGGCGATTCGTCGCCTGGGAGCTTGAGATGAAACAGTTGACTCTGGAGCAGAAGCTCTTCCTGAACGGGTTCCGGCCGGACAAGGAATCGCATCTTCGGATCAAGGACCCGGAGAAGTGCAAGACCTGCAAGCTCCGGCAGTGCACCTACGTCTGCCCGGTGAACACCTACCGCTGGGAGAACGACCAGATCACGGTCTTCTTCGAGGGCTGCCTGGAGTGCGGCGCCTGCCGGGTGGCCTGCAAGGAGTGCGGCAACCTGGAGTGGCGCTATCCCCGGGGCGGGTTCGGGATCAACTACCGGACGGGCTGAGAGAGGGGAGCCCTCTGCCCTCGCCCGCGAGCGCGAGTGCCATCGCGCAATGCTTAGGCCCGAGGACCGGCCTTACCCTCCGACACCGATCTCTCTGCCCAGGCGACGATCGCCTGTGCCAGGCGCAGTGCCTCGCGGAACTCCCCCTCAGACACGGCCTCGTGTGCTCCCGGGTAGCGCAGCACGGTTGCGTAGACGGTCAGCCCGTCTGCGGAGAGAAGAGCGGGGCAGCGCGCGATCAGGGGCGGCAGCAGATCGGTGAGGCGCTCGACGCTGTGCGTCTTCGGGAACTCGATCCCGAGATGCACCAAGACAGCCTTCACGCTTCTCTCGACGGCCTGCTGGGCATGGAAGCACAGCGTTTCCCAGAGCACGCCGCTGGCAGGCGGCTGCTGCGCCAGTGCCAGGTCGCTCCTTGCGTGCCGGAGCCAGTCTGCGGCCGAGCCAGGTTCAGGCAGCATACAGCTCCAGACCCTCTCTCAGAATGGTACGGTAGACCAACCCGACGTTCTCCCGGTGTCGGTCCAGATCGGACGGGGTTGCCACGAGGATGTCGGCCGAAAGCGGGATCCCGTGGAGTTGTGTGTGGAGGAGCTTCGCCGTCTGGAGGCGGTGCGTCCCCTCGGGCATCACAACCAGCACGTCTACGTCGCTGTCCGTCCCGGCCTCACCGCGGACCGCCGACCCAAACAGGATGATGCGCAACGGGTGGACCGCGCTGACGATGCGCTCCACTAGGCTCCGCAGCTCCGGCCCACTTGCCTGGAGGGCTGGGTCTTGCATCGCGGTGATTATACTACGCCCCACTTGCGCGCGCCAGGAGTCGCGCAGAACGGGTAGGGCACACTGGTAACCTGCTCTACCGCCCGGTGTCACCAGCCCACCAGGTTTCGAGCTTGCGCTTCGCCAGCAGCAGGTAGTCGCGGTCGCGCGAGAACACCTCCAGCGTGACCGTCCCATCGTAGCCCACTTCCTTCAGCGCACGCACCACGGCCGGCCACTCGATGTTGCCTGCGCCGGGCGGGAGGTGTAGGTCCGAACGCCCGTCGTTGTCATGCATGTGGAGGTGATGGAGCCGCTGGGCGAACCGGCGGATCATGTCCACAGGGCTTCGGCCGAAGAGATTCGAGTGCCCGAGGTCCAGGTGGCAGAGGAGCGACGGCAGCTCGGCAAGCACCTTGGCGATATGGTCAGGGATGTCTTGCGGGCCGTCAAGCGGTTCGTACATGAGGCGGAGGCCGAGTTGCTGCGCCGCGTCCAGCATCGCGCGTAGCGACTCCACCTGCCACCCTATCCCTTCCTCGTCGGAGAACAGGCGCGGCGGCCAGTGGGCATGCACGGTCACGGCCGGCACGCCGATCTCGGCGAAGACCGCGAGGTAGATGTTGGCAACCTCGACCGCTGCGCGTCGCAGTTGCGGCATGGGGGAGGCGATCGGAAGATACCAGGCCAGATGCCCCACCGCTTCGAGTCGGAAGGCGTCCAGCGCAGACCGCACGGCGGCCGAGTCCACGGCCTCTGCCGACCCGCGGTCCGGCTCGAGGAAGACGTCCGCGAAGCTGAACCCGTTACGGCCTATCCACTCTATCTCGCTCACCAGATCTCTTCGCGGGTGAGTGGGTGCACCGATCCGCATGGCGCCTCCTCCTTCGCGCGTCCTCTCGCGCCGGGGCGGTAACCCTGTGGGAGCCCTGTCCCCCGGGGCAATCAGGAGCGGCAGGTTCGCCCGCTTACTGCCGGCGAAACCTACGGCGGTTTCCCCGTGCGGGCTCCCGGGCTCACATCGGGAGCCGGAACGCCTTCACCAGGAACTCCACGATCTGCTCCCGAGTGCAGGCGTCGCCGGGATGATACCCTCCGTCCGGGTAGGGCCTGGCCACGCCTTCTGCGGCCAGGTACTCGATGCACCGGTAGTAACGCGCCCACGCGTTCTCAGGCGTCACATCGGGGAAAGTCGGTATGGCCGGAGGATGGAACTCGGCCAGCCCCGCGTCGCCCGTCGGTGAGGCCATGGCCCTGGCGATGAGCAGCGCGACATGGGCCCGGCTGGCGACCGCGTCCGGGTAGTAGCGGCCGCCCTCATCGCCTTCGAGAAGGCCCCGCCACTTCGCGTACTCGACGAAACGGTAGGTCCAGTGGCCCGGGGGCAAGTCGGCGAAAGACGGTACGGCCGGCCCCTCCGGCACAGCGCCGCCGACCAGCGCACGCGAGACGAAGATCGCGGCTTCGCCGCGCGAGACAGGGGCGACGGGCCGGAAGGTCGCGTCCGGGAAGCCCACCACCAGGCCGGCCTCCTGCACGACGAGGATATAGGGCAGCGCCCAGTAGTCATCCGGAACATCGGCGAAGGCGCTGGTCCGCGGGACTCGCGGCAGCCTGAGGTAGGAATCGTAATGGTGGATGGCGATGCCCGACAGGGTCCCTCCGTGGGCGGCGATCAGGCCCGGCAGTCTGGCCAGCTCGCCCTCCATGTAGTCCCAGCCTTCTTCGTAGTAGGTCACATAATCCTGGTTCGGTAGATGCTGGGTCTCGGCGCCAATGTAGAAGCCCTTCCGCCGGCGCGCCGCCGCCAGCGCCTGCGGCACCGCGCAGCTCGCCTGCGCTCCGGCCGTATCCCGGTAGGCCATGCTCACAATGTAGTCGCAGAATCTGACCGCGTCCCCGAACTGGGGAATGCTGTCGTCCCCGCGCTCGGGCCACCCGAAGCCGAGATCGGCCGCCAGGGTGATCGCCCCGGGGACCCTTCGGCTGGGCTCAGGGCAGGCGGAGCTCCCATGGGGCGGGTGCGCAGCCCGCGCGGTGCGGTTGTAGCGGTCAATGCTCTTCCGTAGATCGCCCAGCAGCTCCCGGTAAGCGCGCTGACTCCACTTCCCCGCGCTCTCCAGGTCGAGATGGAGTCCGTCGAAGCGCTCCTCGGCGCGCCCGGCCGCATTGAAGGTGTCGAGGATCCGGCCGCACCTCGTCTCGGCCTCTGGCAGGTGATCGGCCTGCCAGTCGCCATCGCCGAACAGGTACTCGACCTGGACGGCCCTGGCGTGGGCCGCGGCCAGGAAGGCGCGAAGCGTCGCCTCGGAGTAGCTGTTCGAGACCTCCAGGTAGAGTGCGCTGATGCACGCCGCCGGGTGACTATGTGGCGCGGCGCAGAAGTCGAAGAACCCCGGCCAGGCCGCCGGGTCTCCTACGAGCCCAACCGCGGCTTTGCTCGCCCACATCCAGAGCGCGCGCCGCGGCCTGAGCCGCTCGGCTCGCGTCTTCTCGCGGCCGCGCCCCGCGGCCGGCGCGCCGGCCGCGCTCGCGCAGAGCCCGACGAGGAGAAGGGCGACACAAGCGCCGGGCGTGAAGCTGGTCATGCTGCCGTCCCCTCACCTGCGCCTAGCGCTTGAGCCAACGGTCGAACCAGGCGAATGCGTCCTGCTGCATCTCCGCGTCGAACTTGTGCGGGCCCGGGTAGAAGCGGCAGTCGTAGCGGTCGCTCGCCCCCGCCTTGTCGTACACCGCGCGCAGGATGTCGTCGGCGCGATGCATCTCGGAGAGCGTGAAGAGCGAGTCCTGGTTGTTGTTGAGCACCATGGTGGGCTGCGGGACTCGCAGCCCCAGCACCTCGGGGTAGTCCAGATACCGCGGCATTCCCGGGGCCCACATCATCCAGGTATGGTTGCCGCATTTCTGGAGTATCAGGTCGCGCCATGTGGTCATCATGCCCACACAGACGGCACACCCAACGCGCAGGTCCAGGCCGCCCAGGAAGACGGTGCGGAGTCCCCCGCCGGAGAGGCCGCCGCAGCCGATCCGCTCGGGATCCACCTCGGGCCGCGCCAGCAGCACGTCCACCGCACGCCGGTCGTCGAACGTGCAGAGGCCGGGCCAGGTCGTGCCCGCCGCGTAGAGGCTTTTTGAGACGATGTTCTCGTGCTGGGCCGCCCACTGGTTGTAGGCTATGACCTCCGCCGGTTCCTCGGCCTGGCTTACGTCCTTCGCTCCGCCCCAGCGGAGATGCTCCGGCACCTGAGCGACCAGCACGCGCCGGGAGGCGAAGGGGAAGCAGTCGTGGCAGAGCACGGCGTAACCGCGCCTGGCCAGCTCATTGGCCCAGGCCCGGCCGCCGTAGCACTCATCCCGATGCTGCCGAAGGATGGCATGCACCGGCCGCCCGTCATCGGCGATCTTGCGCCACCCGAAGTACTTCAGGCCGCCGTGATCGTGCAGGGCCACCACGCCCGGCAGCGGGCCCTTCGCCCCCTGCGGCTTGAGAAACACCCCTTCGGTGGGCGGGCCGAATGAGAGCTGCCAGCGCAGCCGCTCCACCTCCACACCCTCCACCACCGCTCGGCCGATCGTCTCCGCCTGCGGCGTCTCGCCGGTATCGGGCTGGGCGACGATCTCGAGCGCCTTCGCTCTCGCCTGGTCACGCCAGTCCGCAAGATTGTGGAAGCGCGGGTTGCGATAGGAGAGGAGAGGAGGCTGGTCGCCGAGGAGCTCTGCCGCGAAGCTCCCGTAAGGTCCGATCATGGTCTGGTCCATCGTTGCTGTCCTCACAGTCTGGCAGTTGGCCTTCGGTTCGTGGGCGCACGGTCAGCCTCCTTCAGGCCGCGGCGCCAGGTCCTGCAAGGGAGCCGCGACGCGCGTGCCGAACACGACTGCTATGGAGCTGCTGAAGGCCGCGGTGCTGGGAATCGTACAGGGTCTGACCGAGTTCCTCCCGGTCAGCAGCTCGGGCCACCTGATCCTGGTGCGAGCGGCGCTGGGCTGGAAGCTGCTCGCCGATCCGCACCTCAACAAGATGTTCGATGTCGCGCTCCACGCCGGGACCTTCCTCGCGTTGGTCGCCTATTTCCGCTCGGATGTCGGGCGCTTGCTGGCCGCGTTCCTCGTGAGCCTTCGTCGCGGCCTCGGGGGCGATCCGTATCGCCGCCTGTCCTGGATCATCGCGGTGGGCACGGTGCCCGCCGCAGTCGCGGGCCTGGCGGGGGAGAAAGTGATCGAGGAGCGCCTCGGCTCGCCCGCACTGGTCGCGCTGGAGCTGATCCTGTTCGCGCTGGTCCTCTGGGTCGCCGACCGGCGCGGCCGTCAGCGGCGGGATATGGGCCGGGCGAACTGGGGAGACGGCATCATCGTGGGCGTCGCGCAGGCGCTGGCTCTGGCGCCAGGGGTGTCGCGATCGGGCATCACCATGACCGCCGGCCTCGCCCGCGGCATGACGCGCGAGACCGCGGCGCGCTTCTCGTTCCTACTTTCCATCCCGATCGTGGGCGGCACCGCCGCCTACAGCCTGCTGGGCCTGGTCCGTCACCCCGCGGTCCTGCCTCCGGGAAGCTGGTCGCTCTTCGGGGTTGGCCTGCTCGCCGCAGCCCTTTCCGGCTACCTCTGCATCCGGTTCTTCCTGCGCTACCTCCAGACTCGCAGCTTCACTCCCTTCGTGATCTACCGGATCGCGTTGGGGGCCGTGCTGCTGGTGTGGTTCGGGCTGTTGCGGTAGGGCAGGTCCGCAGGCTGCCTTGCCGTCAGCTGGCGGCCGCGGCCCTCACCAGCTCCACCTCCCCCCAGGCGCCCAGGTGTTCGCCGATGATGACGGCGCCGCCGAGGACGCCGGGGGTGGTCTGGAGGTATTCCAGGGCCGGGGCGATGTCGGCCTCGGTCTGGATGCGATTGCCCAGGGCGGTGGCGGCGGCGTCGGCCAGGGCGGCCGAGCCAGCCAGCACGATGGCCGCGTCGGCCCGGCCGAAGCTGAGAGACGGGCCGACTGTGCCCGAGGAGGTGCAGAGACCGATCCCTTGCCCGGTGCGTGAGATGCAGAGGCCCAGGCGGCCGGAGAGCGGGGAGGAGCCCGCGAAGATGGCGGCGGTGCGAGGGCGACTGGTGTAGAGGAAGATGTCGCCGCCATTCTCGACGATCACCTGCGGGGTTTCGGCGAGCAGGGCCTCGCCGACATGCTGGGCCACGGCGCCTGCGACCGCAGCCATCGGCCCCACTCCACAGGCCCGAGCCGCCGCCGCCATCTCACAGACGATGGGCGGGGCGTCGGGCAGGGGATCGTAGGGTTGGAGGGCGGGTGCGAAGCCAGGGTCGCGGCGGAGGTATGACTCCAGATCGGCGCGCACGGAAGCGAGCGCCCGCTTCGCCAGGTCGCGGTGGGAAACGTCCCCCTTCGCCAAGGCTTCGGGGGACAAGCTTATCAGCAGATCGGATTCGTCAATCCGCACCTCGAACGAGCGGAGGTCCGTGTCCAGCCAACGCCGGTAGGTGCGTTCCGTCTCGGACATGCGCGAGGCCCCCAGCGGCTCGGCAGTTCGTAGGGGAGCCCCTCTGCGGGCTCCCCTGATTGTTCTGAACGGAATTCCGGGCGGCGGCCCTCCTCACGGCCGGCGGGCAAGCAGAGCGCCGCCCCTACGAACCTCAGAGCGCGCTCAGAAATGCAGCTCCATGGCCGCGACTGGACACGTGGGGACGCACTCGCCGCAGGCCACGCACTCCTCAGCGCGGAAGATCACCTTCATCCCTGGGCGCTCCAGGGTCAGCGCCTCCGATGGGCAGACGCCCACGCACGCCCCGCAGTCCACACAGCGATCATCATTCCTGCGGATGTCCTGGAGCAGCGGCTGGAGCTGGATCCCGTGCTTCGCCAGGTAGTCGGCGGCGCGCGCGTAGTCCGCCTCCTCACCGCTCAGCTCCAGCACCATCAGCCCCACTTCCTGAGGACTGATGGAGGCCTTCAGGATGTTGAAGATCAGGTCGTAGTCGCGGGCCAGACGGTAGATCACCGGCTGCTCGACCACGGCTGGGGGGAAATGCAGTACGATCTTATGTGACACTTTCATGGTGGTTTCCTTTGCTTTGCCGCTCCGCGGTGTGGCTCGCTATGTGGCCGGAGTCAGATCCGGCGGATGGTCCGGCATCGGGCCCATGACCAGCCCGGACTCCGGCCCCGGGATCGGCGCGGCGGGCGCGGTCACCTCGAACTTGCCGGCGGCGATCCAATCCTTGAGGAGCCCGGCGACCTCCCGGGCCCGCGGGTAGCTGGAGAGCGGGGTGGTCGGCACCGCGGCGCCCTCTACCTCGATCGCGCCCGATTTGAGCTGGGCGTAGGTGACCCGGCACATCACCTCCGGCTGCCGGTTCGGATAGGCCTGGCTGTAGTCCACCACCGGCGCCTGGATATCGGCGTCGGAGACCCCGGTCTGCGCTGCGATCTCCTCGTCGAGCACGGGAATGGGAATCCCGAGGCCGACGAAAAGCGTGGTGCCGTATCCGCGGAAGCTGCCGCCCCGAAGCCAGTGGGCCGACATGTGCTTCAGGTCGCCGGCCACAGCGAGGGTACCGGCTCCGCCCAGGGGGACCCCCCGCTCGTTGCGTTTGGTCCCCGGGCTGTGCTGGGTCCCGTGCCAGACCACGTAGCCGATCCCGCCGCCGAGGAAGATGCGAGTGCCGATCCCCACGGTCCGATAGGCGGGGTCATTCAACAGGGGCGAGAGCTGACCCGCGCTGCAGTAGTTCGCGCAGCCCAGGCGCGGCTTCAGAGTGCCCATGTAGGTGTAGATGGTGCGATCCGAGCGGTTCACCGCCACGTTGTAGTTCTGGTAGCTGTTCCGAGGGTTGAAGAGGTAGGCCTCATTGATCTCCTGGAGCGTGATCCAGGTGCTGAGCTGGCGGCGGGGATAGCAGTCGGTGCCATAGGTGGTGGCCTCCAGCAGCACCTGGCGGCCGGCCACCAGGTCCTCGATCACGTGCGCGCCGCCGTAACGGAACTCACCGGGAAAGACCGCGTTCCGCGGGTCCTCGTCTGGCAGGGCGGTCGCTCCCAGGTAGATGTCGGCCGCGGCCAGGCCCGCGTAGGCGGGGACCCGGTTGAGCCGCACCTCACCTCCGCCCAGCTTGATGCGGGGCCGGGAGTGCCCGAGGTTCATCATCAGGCCGGAGGAGCACATCGCGCCGAAGGTGCCGGTGGTCACCACGTCCACCGCCTGGGCCGCCTGCTTCGGGCCCTTCTCGGCCACGACCTCCACCATCTCCTCGGCCGTGACCACCACCACCTGACCGCGTCGGATCTTCTGGTTGATCTCCTCCAGCGTCTTCGCCATGTCGCTCCTCCCGAGCTTTCTCCTGAGCCGAGACCGGCTCAATGAATTAGCCCCGTTCGGAACTAATTCTTCTGAGAGCTTACCACAAGGGCAGGAAGCCGGCAAGCCCGCCAGGGGTCGCCGGCCCCCGGGCTGCGCTTCGACGAGTCCACGCAGGCCGCGGAAGCCCTACGAACGCGCTTGCTCGTCAGCTGACGGGCAAGAGCATGCAGCCTGGTTAGGCCTCGCGCTCCGGTCAGTATACTACTCCGCCGCGGGGATGTGAAGCCCGCGCGCTGGGCGCGGGCCGGAGCGCAACCAAGCGTAACCAGAGGTAGGACTGCTCCCGACCGCCGCTGGGGCGCGGGATGGTCTGCACGACCCAGCGGCCTATGGAATAACGTCTACGGGCGCTGTCGTGCGAATCTGCCCTGGTGGGGTGGAAGGCGCCCGGGTCCTGCTGGAGCCCCGTCTCTGGGGCGATTGCCCGTCCTGCAGGCCGGATGGACTAGTGCAAGGGGGTAGTTGAGTTGGTTTGCCCTGTTTGTCAGTCGGAACATCGCCGGCCGGGCGAGTGGTGTCCGGTGTGCGGTGCGTATCTGGAGTTCCTGAAGCGGCACCCGCGGCGGGTGGCTTACTGCGTGTTCGCCTCGATCCTGCTGGGATCGGGGCTGTTCGTCGCCCTCGCCTGGCAGGTGTTCGCGCCCATGCTGCGCGGCTCCCTGCCGGCCGGGCCTGGGCCCTGGTTTTGGTGGGGTTTTGGGCTGGGGACCTTCTTCCTGGCTCTCGGGCTGGCCGCCCGTCAGCAGCTCGCGGAGGCACTGCGGAGGCTGTTCCGGCCTGCCAGCCAACCGGCAAGCGGGCACGGAGGGGCGCGTGCTGAGCTGCCTCGCTAGGATGTGGCTGGGGTAGGCCCTGCCTAGCCCTGATCCCGTTCCTGGGCGGTCTCGGGCAGGTGATGGTAGCCGTTGCCGAGTGCGGATCGCAGCATCTGCGCGTACATGATGCTGCGGTCGCGCAGCCCCCGGACAAGCCCCCGTTTCTCTTCCTTCATCACGTGGGTCATGCCTGGCAGGTACACCAGCCGGGTCCGCAGCCCCTGGCGCAGCGCGTGACGGGTGATCGCCAGCTCGACGCCGAAGCCCGTGCGCGCCACGTTCGGGATGGCGCCGAAGTCAGCCGCCCGCATCGCCCGCTGGCCGGAGATCGCGGGCACCAGCCGCTGCCAGAGCGTGGTCCATCCGCGCCCCCCCTTGAACTGGCCCACCGTCATATCCACTTCGCCGCTCAGCACCGGGGTGACCAGGTCGTCAACGTGGTGATCGGTGAGCCCGACCAGGTCCGCATCGAGGAAGACCACCACCTCGTTCTTCGCCCATCGCACCCCCGCCGCCAAGGCGGCGGCCTTACCCTGGTTGCGGGCCAGCCGGATCACCAGGGCCCCGTTGTGCGACGCAGCCACCGCCGCCGTCTTGTCGTCCGAACCGTCGTCCACTACGATGACCTGGTCAACGAGAGCCGATGACTCCACTGCGTCCAGCACCCGACGGATGCGATCTGCCTCGTTGTACGCAGGGACAACCGCGGACGCTTTCATTGAGCTCCTCTGGTCGCTAGATCAGCGCGCATTATAGGCCCCGGCCCTGCGCCTGTCAACGCCAGGCGACTTTGACCCGGCCGCGATGCCTGCAGATGGCGGCCAGGAACAGCCTGCCACGCTGCCACGGCAGTCCCACGTCCGCTTCCCTCTGGATACCATCAAGCGAACCGTTAGGCCAACGCGTGGCCCGGCCGCCAACTCCGGCGGCGATGCTTGGCCGCCTTTGACGGCCTGCACACGGCCGCTCCACAGACCTGCCCACGCCCGGCCCGCACCACGCGGCGACGAGCCAGCAGGCCGCGTTCTGCTGGGGGGACAGGGCCTGGCCGGGGGGATCATTTCCACGCGTTCGGCGGCCCCTTGTCGCACTCTTTGAACACATCCCAGTTGCGGCGGCCGAGCTGTTTTGCCTCGCCAACACGTCGCGTTTGACACCGTTGAGGGGTGGGTAGATAATGTTCGACGGTGCCTTCCCGACTGTGGGAAGTGAGTGACTAGGCAGGCCGACACGGTAGCAGACGAGCCATAAGCGGGACGGTACCGTCCTCTCGGGAGGCTCAGGCCGACACCCCCCTCGCCCCGGCTTGCGCCTCCCTTTTTTCTGGCCTCCTTCAGTCTACATGCCGCCGAGCAAGCGACCGCACCCCAGGATGCCGACCGGATCATAGGCCCCCTTGAGGTCGAGCATCAGCTCGAGGTTCGCCATCTGCCCCCACACTGAGTGCCTCCGCTTGAGTTCCACCGGCCCCGATTCGAGCACCGCGTAGCCGCCCATCTGCTCGGCTGCGGCTCGGATCGCCATCAGCCCATCCGAAGTCTGCGGCTCCGGCTCCCCATCCGGTGGGGAGACGTGAACCAGACCATCGCCGGCCTGGGCCGAGGCCGACCAGCCCTGACGAAGCGACACCAACGCAATCATCTCGTGAACGCGTGACAACGGCACGACGACTCTCACTAGCACCGCAGCCAGGCCGGGGTAGGCGAGCGCGCGGACTCCATCCCAGGCGGCGTCTGCTGCCTCGGGGTCGAGCGACTCCATCTCTCGGACGCGACTGCGTATCTCCCGCTCCTGCCGCGCTACTGCTTCCCGGTCTCCCGCCAGTCCTACCAGCAGCAGTTGCTGGCCAGGAGCCCCCACGGGCAAACCGCCGTTGGTTTGCCCGGCTTCAAGGGGGCGACCCCTGGCAGGAGCCCCCACGGGCAAACCCGCCACACGGCCGGCGGGCGAGCCGCTGTTGGTTTGCCCGGCTTCAGGGGGGCGACCACCCCGCGGAGGCTGAACTCCCCGCAGTCGTTGGGCCGCGGGGTAGTTGAGCACCTGGCAGGCCGCGACCTCGAGCTGGGAGCCGACCAGCCAGGACGTGACCTCCGCTGCCTCGTCGGGCGCCAGGGGGGCCGCGAGCGTCGCGCGCGCCTCGGGCAAGGGCACCAGCCGGGCGGTGATCTCGGTGATGGCCCCCACGCTTCCCAGTGATCCGACGAAGAGCCGGTTGATCGCGTAGCCAGCGACGTTCTTGACCGTCCGGCCCCCGGCCTTGATCACCTCTCCGTTGGTGAGCGCGGCCCGCAGGCCGATCACCAGGTCACGGGGCGAGCCGTGCCGCGTCCGCATCGGGCCCGCCAGGTTGGCGGAGGCGATGCCGCCCAGGGTGGCCGTTTCCGGCCCCGGCGGGTCGAGCGGCAGCATCTGGCCATGTTCTCCCACCACTCTTCGTAGCTCGCCCAGTGATATCCCGGCCTGTGCGGTGACTGTCAGGTCCTGGGGGTCGTACTCGACGATGGCGTTGAGGCGCGTAAGCGACACCACCAGCCCGATGGGCTCGGGCGGCGCCCCGAGGTAGTGGTGCCGGCCCGCGCCTCGCAGCAGCACCGAGAGCTGCGCCTCGGAGGCCGTGCGCAGCAGCCCGGCCACCTCCTCCGCGGAGCCGGGAGAGGCGACCGCCAGCGGTGTCCGCCCCTCCACCGCATACTCGCTCACCTGGGCGGTGGCGGTGAAGAGATGAGCCGGCGAGACCACGGCCTCGATCCGTTCCAGGGCGGAAGCCCCCACGGGCGAACCCTCCACACGGCCGGCGAGCAAGCCGCCGTTGGTCTGCCCGTGGGCGCTAGAGGTCGCCCGCCTAAGGCCGGGCGAAACAACAGCGTTACGCCCGTGCGGGCCTAAGGTCGCCTGCCTAAAGCCGGGCAAAACAACAGCGTTTTGCCCGTGCAGGCTCCCGGGCAGCACCTTGCCCGGGTTGGAGATCGCCAGGGGATCGAAGATTCGCTTGAGCTGCCACTGCGCGTCGAGATCGGCCGGCGAGTAGATCAGCTTCATGTGTTCCGGCTTCTCCGCGCCGACGCCGTGCTCGCCTGTGATCGTGCCTCCCACGCTCGCGCAGAGATGGAAGATCTCCACGCTGGCGGCCTTCGCTCTCTCCAGCTCCGCCGGGTCATCACGCTTGAACAGGATGTTCGAGTGCAAGTTGCCGTCACCCGCGTGGAAGACCTTGGCGATCCTCAGACCGTGCCTGCGCTCGATGTCCTGCATCTGGCGGAGCACCTCGGGAATGCGGGTGCGAGGCACCGTGGCGTCGTTCACCAGCATGGACGGGCTGAGCCGCGCGGTGGCCCCGAAGGCCGAGCGGCGGGCCGCCCACAGCCGCTCGCGTTCCTCCGCCGTGCGGCCGATCTCCACTTGGCGGGCATGAAACTCGCGGCAGATCGCGGCGCACCTGCTCGCCCTCCTGTCCAGCGCTTCCTTGAGCCCGTCCAGTTCGATCAGGAGCAGGGCCTCGGCATCCGTCGGCAGCCCGGAAGGGAAGGAGGCCTCCACCGCCTCCATGGTGGAGCGATCCATGATCTCCAGCGCGGCCGCCAGGATCCCTTCGGCGATGATCCGGGAGACGGCCTCGCCGGAGGCTTCCAGGGTGTCGAAGATGGCCACCACCACCTGGGTGCTCTCCGGCAGCGGCCGCAGCCGCAGGATCATCTCGGTGGCGACACCGAAAGTCCCCTCCGAACCGATGAAGAGCCCCACCAGGTCGTATCCCGGGAGCTCGCACGGGCAAACCGAAAGGGGCACATTTCCCCCCGGGAAATGCGCGGGTCTGGGTTTGCCCGGCTGTGGGCGACCGACCTCGCTACACGTCTCCAGGGCCCGCGATCCGAACTGCCGCACCTCTCCGGACGGCAGGACCACAGTGAGGCCGAGCACGTGGTTAGCCGTCACGCCGTACTTGAGGCAGTGCGGCCCGCCCGCGTTCTCCGCCACGTTTCCGCCGATGGTGGACACCTTCTGGCTCGCGGGATCCGGGCAGAATTGCAGTCCATCAGGCGCGAGCAGGGCCTGGAGCTGGAGGTTCACCACTCCCGGCTGGACCACGGCGACCTGATTGGCCGGGTCAACCTCCAACACCCGGTCCATGCGGGTGAGGCCGACCACCAGCCCGCCATGCACGGGAGCGCTGCCCCCGGAGAGGTTGGTACCCGCGCCGCGCGCGATGAAAGGGAGGCGGTGCTGATGGCATAGCCGGAGGATGCCGGCCACCTGTTCCGTCGAGGCGGGCAGGACGACGGCATCGGGCGTGCCCACCGCGGTAGAGGAGTCATAGCTGTATACGAGCAGATCGGCCGGCTGAGTGAGTACGTACTGCCGGCCGACCATGCGCGCCAACGACTTGACCAGCCTGCGGTCAAGCATGAGAGGTAGATTCGCAGAGCAGCAGCGTCTCTCCTGCCCGGGAGCCCCCACGGGCAAACCCTCCACACGGCCGGCGGGCGAGCCGCTGTTGGTTTGCCCGGCTGTAGGCGGGCGACGAGCATGTCGCCCGCTGGCCTCTGGGACCTCTGCCCCCACGCGAGGTAGACGCGTTTCGACAGGCGAATGGTTCCATCCGTCTCAGAGAGGAGAGGGGAATGTCCGAGCCGCAACGCAGTTCCCGGCCGGCGGGCGTGCGCCGCTGGTCGCTCAACGCCATTTCGCTGGTGGTCATCGGCGCGGTTCTCCTGACGCTGACGGCGGTGATGCTGACCCGGCGAGACCTCCTGCCGGGCCCTGATCAGAGCCTCCTCTTCGACTACTTCGGCGAGGCGCAGCGCAGCCAGACCGACCCCGCTGCTTGGCTGGCCGCGCTGGCTTCCCGGTTCCCGCCTGAACGGGACTTCGGCCGGACGACCCTCTGCTACAAGCAGGCTGTAGGACTCATGCCTGAGAGTCCCGCACCACATCTCCTCTATGCTCTCGCCTGCCTCGATCAGGTCCCCCTTGAGCGAAGCGAGATTCGAGCCTTGATGCCGGAAGAGACGACAGGCGAGACCAGGCCGCTGACCTCGCTTCAGCGCGAGAGGCTGGCGAGTGCGATGGCGGCCCTCGCTCGCGCCGAGCGGCTTGACCCGACGAATGCGGCCATTGACTACGTGCGTGCCTACTTCGCGCTGGCCGATCACCAGGACGAGGCCGGCTTGCGCTATCTCCGGGTCGCCCTGGGGAAGCGCCAATGGAATCTCTATGGGCGCGAGGCTGCCATTGCCGGTTACCAGGTAGCTCAGCGTCGGGTCCCCGCTGGATTCGCTGCTACCGTGGCGATCACGACCATTGATTCGGGAGCAGTGGGCCAGATCAAGCTGATCTTCTTCGCGCGGGTCGTGACAGCCATGTCGGTCATGGCCACGCGACGCCGGGATGACGCCGAGGCCATCTTCCTCCGCGAAGTGATGATGCACCTCTCCCGGCTTATGCTGGCGAACGCCCGGACTGTGGTGGGCGGCCTGGTGGGCGGCATCATGTGGAGCGTCGCGACCGAACCGGAGGCATCCGAGCTGGCAGCGGCGGGGCGGCAGGCAAGGTCGGCGAGCGGACGGGGAAGCCGCAGCTCCGGGCGTGCATCAACCGAGAGTGCCTTCGCTGCCAAGCGTGCTGCCCGCGGTCTCCTCGCCCGTTACCTGCGACAGCATGGGCGGGCCGACCTCGCAGGCGAGGTGATCTCTTATGGAAAGGCTGTTGACGACTGGCTCCAGCGCGTGCAAGCGAACAACGCGGGAGAGCGAGTGGAGCTCCTCCGCATGTCGTTCGTCCAGGAGGCACTGAAGGAGTTCATGGGGGCCGCGATGGCCTGCCTGATACTGGCCTTGCTGATCGCGGTCGCTGCCCTCGTGGTAGAACGCAGAGGCCGGCGCGTCCGGCCGATCGCCTTCTCCCGGCTCGGCTGGGTGCTGGTGGTGCTCGCCTGCGTCGGGACTGCGCTCGCCGTCGGGGTCCTGCTCACGCCGGGCGTCCGCGCAGCCAGCGCCGGGTGGGCGGACCGCGTTCTGGTCGACGTCACTGGGGCCTTCGCGGTGATTGGCCTGCCTCTGATCCTGCTGTCGGTGCTGCTGGTGGTCATCGCGCGACGCCGACGGCCCAAGGTGCAGGATGTCGGCCTGCTCCGCAGCTACCTGGGCACGAGCTTGAGTATCCTCCTGCCCCTGGGCGCGCTGCTCTGCCTTGCATCACTGGGGCTCGCGGTGCCGAGCGCCCTCGCAATGTGGCGCATCACCGACAGGAACCGTGCCGCCGTCTACCAGGGCGAGCTCGCCACTTACGGTCTTACGCCTCCCGCAGGCCGCAGGAACTAAGCACATGAATGACGACCTCACCAGCGCTGCCGAGGAGAGATTCCGCGACACCGACACCGCCAGCCGCGTGCGCGCGGTCCTGTTGCTCCTGCTCGGCGCGGTGGTTGTCGTATGGGTGTTCAGCCAGGGGCTGACTGTCTACGGCCGACTGCCCGAACGCATGCCCATGCATTTCGGTGCCGGCGGGCTGCCCGACGCCTGGGGACACAAGACCCCGTTCGCGGCCCTCGGGTTGGTGATGATCGCGGGAGTAGAGCTGATCGGGATCATGCTCCTGCGCACCCGGCCGCAGTGGTTCAACTTCCCTGGGAAGGAGAAGGCGCTGGCCTTGCCGCCGGCGCGGCGAGCCCACGTCTACGCGCCTCTTCAGGAATCCATGGCCTGGCTGGCAAGCGGCATTGCGATCGGCCTGAGCCTGCTCTGCCAGCAGACCTGGGCGGTCGCGCTCAACCAGCGTCAGGGGATCTCGCCGGTGCTGCTCCTGGGCCCCATTGTCGTGGGCATCGGGGCCGTGGTGGTCGGCACGGTCGCCGCAATCCGCCGGCTGCGCGCGCTGGCCGAGTGAGCCGCGGGAATCGCCGCCGTCGTTCCTCAAGCGGGCCCAGACTCGTAGCAGTCCGCGTGCATTCCCCGAGGTCGGAGAATGCGCCAGTGGTGGCGCATGTTCAATGCCTACGCTGCGGCGCGGTGGGGCAACCGAAAAGCCGCGACCGCGCCGGCCAGGGCGAAGGCGGCCGCCAGGCCGAAGAGCAGATGGAAGGAGCCGAACCTGACGATGACCCCACCCAAGAGCGGCAGGAAGGTCGTCACCGCGAACAGGGTGTTCTGAATGCCGACATAGAGGGGCCGCTGCTCCTCCGGCGAGATCGCAAAGAGGTAGTTGGTGAACCCGATGAAGGTTCCGGTGCCAGCCGCGGCGAGGAGGAAGAAGACCAGGCCGAAGGCGGCCCGCCCGGGCCCGGCCGCCTGCGGGAACAGCGTCCCCGCCACGGCGATGACCGGGCAGAGAAGGGAGGCTACCGAGGATGCCGCCACCAGCGCCCGCGCGCCCTTGCGATCGTTCAGGTAGGCCCAGAGCGGGTTCGCCAGCACGGAGCCGGCCATCTGCAGCGCGAGGTAGGTGCCTACCGCAGACTCAGGGACGCCCAGCGCACGGCGGCAGTAGATGATGTAGAAGGGAAAGGCGATCCCCGAGCCGCCGAGCAGCAGTCGGCTGATGAGCAGCAGACGGTAGTCCCGGTGCTGGCTGATCACCAGGGGAGCGCTCTTCAGGAAGGAGAGCAGGGACTGTCGCGCTGGCACCTTGCTCGGGGGCTCCTCAATCGCCATGAAGGCGAGCCAGCCCGGCAGGAACAAGGCCAGGGCGAGCGCGAACAGGAGGCAGTAGTTGACCGGGAACGTCGGCCCCTGCGCGCCGAGGATGGCTCTCACCAGCAGCCCGGAGCCGATAGCCCCCAGCCCGCCCCAGAAGGCGCGGTTGGCGAAGAAGGCGCCAAGCCGGTTGGGGGAGACAGTCTTGGCCACGATGTCGAGGAAGGCCGGACCAGCGAGGCCTCCGCCGAAGGAGTCGAGGGAGCAGCAGCACAGGAAAGTGACCAGCGCCGCCACCGGGTACCGCTCGGCCAGCAGGTAAGTGCTCGGTATCGCCAGCAGCCACGCGGAGACGCGCAGCCAGGTGGTGAAGACGTACATGGGGCGCTTGTAGGGCCGGGACTGGACATGGCTCGCGCCCAGGAGTTGAGGGAGGAACCAACCCCCGTTGGCGACCGCGGAGACCAGGCCGACCGCCAGCTCGGAACCGCTGACCCGGGCGACGAACGTGGGTAGCACGGTCGCCGGGTCAACGAAGGCAAAGCCGATGTTGAAGAGCACTCCGTTCAGGATGCCGAGCCGGTAGGCGCGGCGCGCGCTTCTGTGCGGAATCTGGGTCATGGCGGAATCGTTGCTCTCCGGAGGCCTTGGGGCGTGAGGTCGGAGGTGTGAGCGACAGGTGAGATTCGGCGCGCCGCGCCCTACCCCCTGGAGGCGCCTCCCGGTCACACACCTGGCCGCGGGACTATGTACAGGGAGAGGCGGGGCTTAGGAGCCGAGGCTGTGCCACAGGCCTATCGCCGGCCGGTCGGACGAGCGCATACCGCCAAGGGGCGAGCGCAGGCATCCAGAGGGCCTGCAGAAGAGCTGGCCTGTAACGCCCGCGGCCTCCTCACCCCACCCGGGGCTGCGCAGCAACCCGCGCAGCTGGTGCTAGCAGGCACGGAGACAGTCAGGCCACGACGCGCAGCACCTCCGGGGGTCCGGATTCCGTGGGGGGCGGTTGGCCCCCCTTCCGCAATCGTTCGACCTCAAAGGCGATGCCCTCGCGAGCGAGAGCAAGCGCCTCCTGCTTGGTCTCGGCAAAGCCGACGTATTCAGGGAACGCTGGCATCGTGATGGTAAACCCACCCTCTGGTTCGGGGGTTAGGATCACGCTGTACTGCACGTTATCCTCTCCTCAAGACTTCGAATTCCTCGCGAGACAGACCGGCGCGACGCAGAATCGCGCGCAGCGTTCCCTCCGGGAGGTCGCGATTCCCGTGCACTGCCACGGTCACCGAGTTCCGAGGGCGGCCCGGGTTCTCCGGCCGCCAGTGGGATCCGCTTTGCCGCTCCACTTCCCACCCAGCCCGCGCCAGCACCCTGACCAACTCGGACCCGGTCAATGTTGTGCTCCCCCGCCCGCCGCGTTCACGCGCGTTAGGGTGCATGGGCATGATACCATGGCCTCGGGGCACACTCAAGCGCGAACGTAGTGGGGCAGGTCTGGAACCTGCCCCACCAGGGGGGGGCGTTCTTCACCCACATGCCCTCGCCGCGGCGTTGCAGCGCCCGCTCCCCTGGCGGCCCCTCGCGATCACACCTGGCCGTAGTGGATGGCCACTGCGCCGAACATGAGGCGCGCGAACGAGACCTCGTGCAGGCCGGCCTCGCGGAATAGGTCGGCGATCTTCTCGGCCGGCGGGAATGCGACGATGGTATTGGCAAGATAGCGGTAGGCCGATCCCTCGGAGAGCAGCGGGGTGAGCGAGATCGCCAGCTCGAGATAGGCGCGGTAGATGGCGCGCACGATGGGGGAAGGCGGCTGCGAGGTCTCCAACGACACCACCCAGCCGCCGGGCCTCACCACGCGCGCCAGCTCGGAGAGCAAGCGCGGGAGAGAGGCCACGTTTCGCAGGCTGAAGCCCGTGGCGGCCGCGTCGAAGTTATCATCCGGAAAGGGCAGATTGAGCGCGTCGCCCTCCACTAAGAAGACTGGAAGGTCGCGGGCCTTGCGCTGGCCGAGGAGGAGCATCGGCCGGGCGAAATCGAGGGCCACCGCGCGGGCGCCCCGTCGTGCCAGGGCGAGCGCGATATCCCCAGTCCCGGCGCAGACGTCCAGCGCGAGTCCGCCCGCGGGCACGCGGCAGGCCTGCGCGGTGAGGTCCTTCCAGCGTCGCTGCTGGCCCAGCGTGAGGAGGTAGTTGATCAGGTCGTAGCGGAGCGCGATCCGCCCGAACATCCGGCGGACCTGCTGGGGAGGGGTGCTCACCTCGGTGGGGCAGGTTCCAAACCTGCCCTACTCGCCGGCCACGGCAGGCTGGGCCTCGACGAGGGAGGGACTGCTGAGGTAGGAGAGGATCTCCAGCTCCCGGGTCAGATCAACATTGCGCAGGGCGACCCCTGCGGGCACGGTGACGACGGCGGGGGCGAAGTTGAGGATGGCGCGGATGCCCGCGCGGACCAGGATGTTGACCACTTCCTGGGCCGCTTCGGCTGGCACGGTGACGAGCCCGATGGTGGCGCGGAGCGTCTGGTTGGTCTGGGGGAGCTGCTGCACGTCGCCGATCTCGAGGCTCCAGAGCGGACGCCCGATCTTGCTGAAGTTGCTGTCAAAGATGCCGACGATGCGGAAGGGGGTATGGGCGAATCCCAGGTAGCCGACCAGGGCAGAGCCGAGGTTGCCCGCGCCTACGATCACCGCGCGCTGCTCCCGGTCGAGTTGCATGATCTCGGTGAGTCGGGCGAGCAGGTGCTCGACATTGTAGCCGATGCCGGGCCGGCCGAACTCCCCGAAGTAGGAGAGGTCCTTGCGAATCTGAGCCGAGGTGATGCCCAGACGGGCTTCCATCTGGGCCGAGGAGACCGTCCTGACGCCCTCGCTTGCGAGCTGGCGAAGGCACCGCAGGTAGAGGCTGAACCTCCCCACCGACGGCTCCGGCACCTTCCCCGATGTAGGAGCCAACGCTATCCCCCTTTGCCACTCTGCGAAGTAGCGGCCCTTCGCTACGTAGCACGAGCCCCCAGTGGCACCGCCCGCAGGCCTTGCTGGCCACCCCCTGGTCTACCCCTCAACCGCACCACCGGCGCCAGGATTCTAGCGGAGACCGGGCGGCCGGTCAACACCGTTCGGCCGCGGGCAACGGCTCTGCTCAGAGAGCCGGCAGGATCGGCCCCTCTCATCACCGAAGTGCACACTCCCGAAAGGGGAAACCATGAAAGTCTACGTGATGACTGATCTGGAAGGTGTGGCCGGAGTGCTCAACTTCCAGGAGTGGACCAGCCCCGGCACGCTCTACTACGAAATGGCGCGGGAGTTTCTCACGCTCGAGGTCAACGCGGCGGTGGATGGGCTGTTCGAGGGCGGCGCGACCGAAGTGGTAGTGGTAGACGCACACGGGCCGGGTGCGGTCAACATCAAGCTGCTCGACCCGCGGGTCGAGGTGTCCCGGGGGTGGAGCGCCCCGGTCTGGCCGCTCGGCCTCGACAAGTCCTACAACTACATCATCTGGGTGGGGCAGCACTCCAAGGCCGGCACCCCGTACGGGCACCTCTGCCACACCCAGAGCCTGGAGTACCTGGACGAGTCGGTGAACGGAATCTCGATCGGCGAGTTCGGCGAGCTGGCGATGTGCGCGAGCGAGCTGGGCGTCCGGGCCATCTTCGGCTCGGGCGATGACGCCTTCGCCAGGGAAGCGCAGGCCCTGGTTCCAGGCCTTGAGGCGGTCGCCGTCAAGCGCGGGCTGAAGCCCGGAACCGGCGAGGACCTGGATGTGGAGCGGTACGGACGTCTCACCGCTTCGGCGCGGCATCTCCACCCGGTCCGCGCCCGCAGGCTGATCCGCGAGGGGGCGCTGCGTGCCATACGACGCGCCCGCGCCGAGGATTTCGGGATCATCGCACTCCGGCCGCCCTTCGAGCGGGTGATCAAGCTGCGGCCGACCAAGGACCGACCTCATAGGGTGGTGGCCCGCATGACCCATCCCAGCAGCTTCATCGGGGTGATGAACATGTCCGGCGAGTACGAGCCGCTCGAGGGATAGGGTAGCTGAGCAGGTTCGGGGTAGAATGGAAGCAGTCGTTCTGTCAGAGATCCCCCCGGTGGACGTGAGAAGCTCGTGCTACGTAGCGAAGGGCCGCTACTTCGCAGAGTGGCATCGGCGCTGTGCGCTAAGGAGGACGAGGTGGCGATCGCGAAGGTCAAGCTGGGCAACCTTGAAGTGAGTCGGCTCATACTGGGCGGCAACCCGCAGAGCGGGTTCAGCCACGTGGATGGGGCCGGCGACAACGAGATGCGGCACTACTATACGACCGAGCGCTGCAAGGCTCTCTACCGGGAGGCCGAGCAGCTCGGCGTCACTACTCACATCGGGCGCGCCGACCATCACATCATCCGCGTGCTCATGGAGTACTGGGACGAGGGAGGCAAGATCCAGTGGATCGCGCAGACCTGCCCAGAGCTGGGCAGCCCCGAGCGCGGGGCACAGAACGGCCTGCGCTACGGCGCCAAGGCGGTCTTCATCCACGGCGGCCAGACCGACCACATGCACTCCCAGGGCCAGCTCAAGGAGATCCAGCCCGTGATCAACATGGTGCGGGACGCGGGCCTGCCCTGTGGGATGGCCGGCCACAAGACCGAGATCTTCGCCTACGCGGAAGAGCACATTGACTGCGATTTTTACATGTGCTCGTACTACAACCCGATCTGGCGGGACAAGTCCGCCGAGCACGTCACTCAGGAGGAGTACTTCGACCCCGAGCACCGGGAGAAGATGACCGCGTTCATCAAGCAGCTCTCGCGTCCCGTGATCCACTACAAAGTGATGGCCGGCGGCCGCAACGACCCCAAGGAAGCGTTCGCCCGCGTCGCCCGCACCATGCGGCCGACTGACGCGGTGTGCGTCGGCGTCTTCCAGAAGCATCGCCCGAAGGAGCTGGCCGAGGACGTCCGGCTCCTGAAGGAAAGCCTGGCCGCAGTAGGGCAGCAGGGGTAGCGCGGGCGTCAGTGGCGTACCGGCCCGGGCACGCTGCCGACAGATGGCGAGGGGGTGACACAGGTGAGCAGCACTGAGAGCAGGCCTCACATGAGCGGCCTTGCGGTCGCAGGCGCAGTCCTGCCGTTCCTAACGCTGCCCATCTTCATCCTGGTCCTATGGGCCTGGGCGCAACTGAGGGACGCCGGTCTTCCTCTGCCACCTCATGGCGGTACCGTTGGCGCGTGGGTGATAGTCGGGTTCGCCACAGCATCCCTTGCGGTCGGAGTGGTTGCGCTGGTTCGGATTCGCCATCAGCCTCTGCGTTTGCGCGGCCAACCCTACGCTGAAGTCGGGATCGGCCTCTCATTTCTCATAGGCCTGTTCGCAGTCATGGCTGTCCCTGTGAGCGGTAGCTTGCGGGAAAGCCCTGCCGCGGAGGTGTGCGTGGCAAACGCCTACCACCTCGCGAGAGCGATGCGGGCCTATATGGAGGACAACGACAAGCGGCTACCTCTGGCACAGAAGTGGTGCGACCAGCTCTCGCCATATGTGGAGTCGCCGAAGTCCTTTGTCTGCCCGCAGGCCTGGCGGTTGCGTTGCGGCTACGCCTACAACACATGTCTGAGCGGCCGCCGCTCCGCGTCTGTCGTGGTTCCGGAAAACACTGTTGCGATCTTCGAGAGTGACCGGGGGTGGAACGCGCATGGTGGCGCGGAGCTGCTGCCCAGGGCGCCGAGGCACTACCATCATGGCGATGTCTACGGCTTCGCAGACGGCCGAGCGAGGTGGCGGTCCCGGCGCCCTGCGCCTTCGGCGCCGGCGGGCGAGAGGCCACTCTGGAATCTGGTGGCAACAGGGGAACCACCCGCCAAAGGGGCAACCAGCGAGTGACAGCCTGGCCGCGGTCGGGCAGGAGGGGTAGCGCGGGCAGATCTACAGCAGCGGCCTCAGCACCTCGATCGCGCGTCTAATGTCCGCGGTCTGCTGGGGGCCGCTGATCTCGCGCTCGATGGTGAGCGAGCCAGCGTAGCCGCATGACTTCAGCTTCGGGATCAACGCGGGGAAGTTGACGCGGCCTTCGCCCAGCACCCTCTCGGGCCCAAGCCGGCGCCCGTCGGTCGGGTAATCGCCATCCTTGGCATGCACATCCCGGATATAGGGGCCCAGCAGGTCCAATGCGTCCACGGGGTTGCCGTTCCCGTACATCAGCAGGTTCGCCGGGTCCAGGTTGATCCCCAGGTTCGGCCGGCCCACGTCCTGAATGCACCGCAGCAAGACCACGGGCGGCTCCTGGCCGGTCTCGAAGCAGAAGTAGAGGCCGCGCTCGCCGCAGTGGTCGGCGACTTCCTTGATCGCCTCCACCGTGCCGACGTAGTCGGGGTCCTTGGGGTTGAGCGGCAGGAAGCCGACGTGGGTGATCAGGTTCTCCACACCCAGCCAGGCGGCGAACTCCGCGCCCCGCTTCAGCTCGGAAAGCCGGGTGGCGCGGTACTGGGCCGGTACCAGGCCGATGGTGGACGGGCCGTCCACGAAATCCCACACCGCCGGGCCGGACCAGCCGCACCAGAC